>Ga0172373_10008259_pt1 | contig 13258 bp, 10 predicted proteins | sample Lak10m_2_FD_114546 | JGI IMG/M metagenome (GOLD analysis project Ga0172373, IMG submission 114546) | Freshwater microbial communities from Kabuno Bay, South-Kivu, Congo - kab_092012_10m | ecosystem: Environmental > Aquatic > Freshwater > Lake | place: Democratic Republic of the Congo... | reverse complement strand
TTCCTCCTCGGCGCGACACAGTTCCGACCCCCGATGCGGGCAAGAGTTGTGCCAGGCGGCAAGCGAGCCGTCCGCGTTGCGCAGGACGATCACTGACGCTTCCCCTACCTTCACCCGCCGCATCTTCCCCGCTGGAAAATCCGACGCCCGCCCGACCATCACCCATTGATGGGCGAATATCGTCTCCATTTCGCGGTCGTACCAGGTCTGATCCAGATAGGCCGCTCGAGGCAGGCCTTCGGGACAATGGTCTAGACGCGGTGAAAGCGGGTGGCGGTCTTGGTTTCCCATGTGAGGTCTCCTATTCAGAAGTTCCTAGGCGGTGTCGCACGGCGGCGTGTGGGGTTGAAGAAGGGTCTTTCGACGACCCGCGCCTGCATCATCAGATTTTCATAGTGCAATTCGCGGAGCGCGTAGATTTCCGCCCAGATGTTGCCCTCGATCTCCAGCCCCACGAAGCTCCATTTCGGGCCCTTCTCGCGTTGCGCCAGAAGCGCTTGCCGGTGAACTGGCCCTCTTCCCAGTCGATCATCCAGCCAAGTCCCATTTCCAGGGGGCTGCGCAGGCGATCTTCGCGGACGCAGGTGTCAGCGGGGGTAAAGGTCCTGTCAAGGAAACCCGGCTTGAGGTGGGGCAGGGCGCCGAGTAGCGTCCCGCCATGACCAAAGCCAGCCCCTTCAAGTGGTTCAAGACGAGCCCCGAAATCATCCGCCTCGCGGTGATACTCTACGTCAGGTTCCCTCTGTCGCTTCGAAACGTCGAGGACCTGCTCCACGAGCGGGGCGTAGAGATCAGCCATGAGACCGTCCGGTTCTGGTGGGACCGGTTCGGGCCGATGTTCGCCTCGGAGATCCGCAAGCGCCGCATCGAGGGCATGCGGTCGAGCCACTGGCGTTGGCACTTGGACGAGATGTTCGTGAAGATCAACGGCGAGCGCCACTACCTGTGTCGGGCCGTGGATCACGAGGGCGAGGTGCTGGAGAGCTTCGTCACCAGGACGCGGGACAAGAAGGCGGCTTTGAAATTCCTGCGGAAAGCCCTGCGCAGGCACGGCCGGGCAGGGGTCCTGGTAACCGATGACTTGCGCTCCTACGGGGCTGCCCTGAAAGAGATCGGTGCTGCCGACCGGCAGCAGACAGGTCGCTGGTTGAACAACCGCGCGGAGAACTCGCACCTTCCATTCCGAAGGCGGGAGCGCGCGATGCTGCGCTTCCGGCGCATGCGAACCTTGCAGAAGTTCGCCTCCGTGCATGCCTCCGTCACCAACCACTTCAACAGCGAGCGCAGCCTCTCCAGCCGACCCCACTTCAAATCCAACCGCGCCGCCGCTCTTGCCGAGTGACGCGGTCTCTGCGCGGCCTGACGGACAGCGTCGCTGTCCTGGCTGAGACGGGTTCGAATTGGTCTGACACCACCGAGCGAAAAGGTCCGCCATCGCGGCGACGTCCGAGACATCCACGCAATCCAGCTGCCATTCGGCAGGGCAGCGCGCCAGTGCGTCTGGGTCGACATCTGTGACCCATACATGCCAGCCGGCGTCACCGAAAACCTGCGCGATAGCGCGGCCGATTCCAGAGGCACCGGCGGTGATCAGGACGCGGTGGTCAGGCATTCGGCCTGATCCGCGCACCAGACTTGTCGGCGAAAGCTGCCAGCCTCTCTCGTGCCTCGGGCTGAGTGTTGACGACGCCGGCAACGCAGGCCTCGGCATAGGCGGCGTCCAGCGCCGACATGTTTTGCACGTGACTGATGGCTGAGCAGATCGCGAAGTTGGTCAGGGGCAAGTTCTCCGCGCAGCGCCGAGCCAGGGCTAAGGCATGGGCCATGGAATCCTCGACCATATATTGCGCCAGACCAAGATCAACCGCCTCTTGCCCCTGATAGACCCGGCCGGTCAGCATCATGTCTACAAGACGCGCCTGCCCGATCAGCTTACTTACCCGGATCGTGGCGCCGCCTCCGGTGAACAGACCACGCTGTCCTTCGGGCAGGGCGAAATAGGTCGTCTGGTCTGCCACGCGGATATGGGCTGCTGAGGCGAGTTCCAGCCCGCCGCCCACGACCGCGCCCTTGAGGGCCGCAATGACCGGCACCCCGCCATATTCCATCTTGTTGAAGGCCTCATGCCAGCGCAGGCACAATTGCCAGAACTCGGCCGGGCTGCGGTCGGCCTTGTGGTGCTCCACCAGGTCGAGCCCCGCGCAGAAATGCGTGCCTTCCCCCGCCAGGACAACGGCGCGGACCCCGGCGCGGGGCGCCGTCGAAAAGAAGGCGACAAGTTCCTCGATCGTTTCAGCGTTAAGCGCGTTGCGCTTGGCCGCGCGATTGACGGTCACGACATGGACCCCATCGTCTCCCGCTTCAATCTTCAGGTTTGCATAGTGCGCAGGGTCGATGGTCGGGGTCATCTGGATAGTCCTTTTCAAGAAAGCGGCTCAGCCGGGGAGCCATGGTCAAAGCGCAAGACCTGCAAGGCTCTTGGCGCCGGTTGTCGTACGGGCCGTCTGAAGGGCGACCTCGGGCAAGATGTGGTGGGCGTAGAAGTCAGCAGTCGCGATCTTGGCCAACAGGAAATCGTTGCCTTCGCCCCGGGCAATGGCTGCCTCGGCCACCGGGGCCGCACGCGCCAGTTGCCAGCCCGCCACCAGATTGCCGGCCGCAATCAGCCAGGGCACCGAACCGCCATAAGCGGCGTTCGGATCGGCCGGTGCAACGGTGAGCAGATGTCGCAGGCAGGTCTCATAGGCCTCGCGCGCGGTGCGGAGCGCGTCGGCTATGCCGCGTGCGCGGGGGGAGCCTGTCCGAAGGTCCGCTTCAGTCGCGGCGATCATTTCGGCCAAGTGTCGGGCAGTCGTGCCCCCATCACGCAGGGTCTTGCGGCCAAGGAAGTCATTGGCCTGAATGGCCGTCGTGCCTTCGTAGATCGGCAGGATACGCGCGTCGCGGTAATGTTGCGCGGCGCCGGTCTCTTCGATGAAACCCATGCCGCCATGGACCTGCACACCAAGCGAGGTGACCTCGACCGCCATTTCGGTGGCAAAGCCCTTTACCAGAGGCACCAGAAACTCGGCCATGGCCTGCGCCTCTGTATTCCCGGTCCTATCGGCCCGGTCCTGACAGCTGGCGGCGAAGATCGCCATCGCGCGGCAGCCTTCGGTCAGGGCCCGCATGCGGCCGAGCATCCGGCGCACATCGGGATGCTGGATGATCGCGACGGCGCCGGGCGCGCCGCCATCCACCGACCGCCCTTGTATCCGGGTACGGGCATAGGCCAACGCCTGTTGCAGCGCGCGTTCAGCGATGGCCACGCCCTGCACACCCACGGCAAAGCGGGCGGCGTTCATCATCGTGAACATGTAGTCGAGCCCGGCATTTTCTTGCCCGATCAGAAAACCGGTGGCCCCTTCATAGGACAGCACGCAGGTCGGGCTGGCCCGGACGCCCAGCTTGTGTTCGATGCTGACGCAGCGGATGGTGTTCTGGCTGCCGTCGGGCAGTACCTTTGGCACAAGGAACAGGCTGATGCCCCGGATCCCCTTGGGCGCATCCGGGGTGCGGGCCAGCACCAGATGGACGATATTCTCGGACAGGTCATGCTGGCCGTAGGTGATGAATATCTTGGTGCCGCTGAGGCGGTAGCTGCCATCCCCCGTCAGCTCGGCCCGCGTGCGCAGCAGGGCCAGATCGCTGCCTGCCTGCGGTTCGGTCAGGTTCATCGTGCCGGTCCAGCGGCCCGAAACCAGGTTCGGCAGATAGGCCGCCTGCATATCGGGCGAGCCATAGCGGCGGAGCGCCTCGATTGCGCCATCGGTCAGCAAGGGGCAGAGCGCGAAGCTCATGTTGGCGGCGTTCAGGATCTCGCCCGACGCCGCGCCGATCGCGCGGGGCAGGTCCTGCCCTCCAAAGGCCTCGGGATGCACCAACCCCTGCCAGCCCATCTCGACAAAACGAGCGTAGGCCTGCCGAAATCCGTCGGGCGTTCGCACCTGCCCATCTTCACAGCTTGACCCCTGCCGGTCGCCCGGCCCGTTCAGCGGCGCGATCTCTTCGGCGGCAAAGCGGCCGAGTTCGGTCAACACGGCGCGGGCGATCTCGGGCTCTGGTGCCGTCTCGTCGGGCCACGGCGCCAGATGTTCGATGTTGAAGAGAAGGTCCTCGACGGGCGCTTCAAAACTCATGGCAAGGCCCTTGATCGCAGGTCACTGGATGCGGACCCCCTGCCGGATCAGTTCGCGTTGGACAGCGTCCATGTCGACCGCATCCACATCGCGGTTCGATTTCACCGCCTGCGCGGCGGCAATGCCTGCGCCTTGGCCGGCAACCGCGCAGCAGGCCATGTTGCGAGTGGCGGCATGTGCCACCATGTCGCCACCGATGGCCCGGCCCGCGACGAGAAGGCCTTTGACCCCCTTCGGCAGCATCGAGCGGTAGGGGACGTGCATGTAGCGCCCCGTGGTTGGGATGATCAGGATGCCGTAGCCGTCGATGAACTCGGGATATATGCCGATTGTATCCTCGAACCGCCCCTCATGGCGCACATCCGCCTCGGTCATGTTGTAGACCGCGTCGATCTTGCGGGTGTCCCGGATGCCAATCGTCATGCCGAAATTGCGCAGGCGTACGCCCTTGCAGCCCGGCATGAAGCGCCGCAGCGCCTCGATGGCCAGCATCGCCTGCTTGCGGCCTTCGACCTCTCCCCTTGTCATGCTGTCGGGGTCGGTGCCATCCACCCCGGCCAGGTGCACAAGGTTCATGTAGGTCAGCTCGCCCGTGTCATGCATCGCGCCCCAGGTGCCCGCGATGGTGTTCAGGTGCTTCGGGATGATCCCTTCCTCGATGGCCTTGGCAAAGGGCTTCTTCAGGAAGGGCGAGAACATATCGTCCTCTTTGCCATCCGTCTCCACCGTCCATTCGCCGGTAGACCAATCCTTGTAAGTCTGCGGATCGGCACTCACCTCGGCCATGAACTCGGCCTTGTTCACGCCGGCAAGGTGAAACATCACCGATGCCGCCTGCATATGCTCGGCGGGTGTCTTCGACGCAGGCGCACCGCAGCGGACGGCAACGTCTGCGTCGCCGGTTGCGTCAATGACGACCTTGGCAAGAATCGCCTCGCGCCCGGCCTTGGATTCCACGATGATCCCGGCAATCCGGTCGCCGTCCATCACCGGGGCCACGAAGGTCCGGTGCATCATGCCATGAACGCCCGACTCTTCCACCAGCCGGTCGGCGACCAGCTTGAAGCCTTCGCTGTCCAGCTCGTAGGAAAGGGACTGGCTTTCCGGCACAGCCGCGCCCATTGCCTTGGCGCGTTCCTCGAACTCGCGCCCGATGCCGTTCGCCTCGACCGTCTGTTCGTGGCGATACCAGGCCAACCCCTCGACGCCGACGACCGTGATATTGCCGCCATAGCAGCCGAAGCGTTCAACCATCGTGACCTCGACCCCCGCGCGGGCGGCGGCAAGGGCGGCGGCAAGGCCGCCGGGGCCGGAGCCGACCACCAGCACGTCGGTGCGGCGGATGACGGGAACGTGGCGGGCGGGTTCTAGGATGAAGTCTTTCATGGTCTCACAGGAACGGAAGGTCGGTCAGGATTCCGGGCTGCATCGCGCCGCCAACCCGGGCCTCGACCCGATCGCCGATAACGCAATGGGCATCGATCAGCGCGAAGCCGATGTTTTTCTTCAGTCGGTAGGAGAAGATGCAGTTTGTGAGATCACCGACCTTGCGACCGTCCATGAAGATCGGGTTCCACAGGAAGCCGGGCTTCACCGGATCGCCCGCGTCCAGCACGATCCCCAGCGAGTGGCGGCTCGGCCCTGCGGCGGCGATGCGGCGCAGGGCCTCGATCCCGATCGTGTCATCGGGCACGTGCAGGTCGACATACTTTCCCATCCGCACCTCGTAGGGGTTGGTCGTGCCGTCGGTATCCCCGCCATAGGAAATCAGGCCCGACTCAACGCGCTCGCACCAGTTCGGCCCACCGGGGCCGATGCCCCAAGGCGCGCCCGCCTCGCGGAAGATGTTCCACAGTTCCGTGCCTCGCGTCCCGTCGCGCAGGTAGATCTCGAACCCGCCCTGTTTCGACCAGCCGGACCGCTGAACGACGACCGGGATGCCGTTGATCGTGGTTTCCTTGAACCAGAAATACTTGATCTCGCGCACCCAGTCGCCACAGACATGGGCGACCACATCCTCTGCCTTCGGGCCCTGAATGGCCATGGGCGAAACATCGGGCTCGCTCACCTCGACCCGCAAGCCACGCTCGGCGGCAATCGCGCCAGCCCAGAACCAGATGTTGCTGTCAGCGATCGACAGCCAGTAAAGGTCATCGGCCAGTTTCAGGCAGATCGGATCGTTGATCAGGATACCCTGATGGTTGCAGAGCGGGACATACTTCCCTTGCCCGACCTTCTGCTTCGAAAGATCGCGAGGAGAAAGGATTTGCGCCAGCCGTCCTGCATCGGGCCCCTTCAGCTGGACCTGCCGCTCCACCGCGACATCCCACTGGCTGACCCCGTTGATCAGCCGCCAGTACTCGGCTTCGGGGTCGCCAAAAGCCGTCGGCATCAGCATGTGGTTGTAGGTGGTGAAGTTGGTAACGCCTTCCTTGACCGTCGCCTCGTAGAACGGTGAAGGGCGCAGGCGCGCCGAAGGGGTGATGCCGTACAAGATCGTCTCCGTTTGGGGTCAGCGCGGTGGTTGGCGTGCGAAGAAGTCAAGAATCATCGGCCACGTCTTCGCGAAATCGTAGTCGTGCGCCATCTGCGCCCGGCAATCGAGGACGGGAGGCAGGCCCGACGCATCGGCATCGCAAGATGATCGGCACTCAATCCCGTCTGCGCCGAAGTCGACCTTCACCGGCTCGCCTTCACAAGCCTGTGCCTTGGCCCAGACCCCGGTGATCGCCGAAGCGCTGGTGTAGTGGTAAAGATCAGCGTCTGCCGTGGTCGTTGGGCCCGTGTCGCCCCAGTCGCCGGGTGGCACGGTCGGGTCCTGCATCCCGGTGATCACGAGGACCGGCAGACCGTCTGGTCGCCCGGGTCCGTCAAGAAATCCGTTGTGCGGCAGGCCGATCAGCGGCGCGATGGCCCGCAAGCGGCTGGCGACGGAGGGAGTCTGGCCCATGTCCCAGGTGAACATGCCGCCGTTCGACCCGCCTGCCATGAAGACCCGGTCGAGGTCGATGCAGGCGGTCTTGCCGATCTCGTCGATCAGGGCACCGACAAAGGCAGCGTCATCCGCCTGGCACTGGGTCCAGGAACATCCGTTCTGCGCAACACCCTCGCCCACCGGCCCGCAGGAGGCATAGGCGTAGTTCGTCTTGGCCTCGCCTGCTGCGCCATCGCAAATAGGTTGACCGTCGCCGCCGATGCCGGTCGCCGAACCACGGAAGGTCCAGGAATTGTAGTTGTCGTCCGGAGCACCCGACCCAACGCCGCGCGCCGCCGCCAAGACGAAGCCATCCTTGTCGGCCTCGGACGTGACGACCGGATCGGCGAGGAACTCGTTTTCGTCCCCGCCCCACCCGTGGAAGATCAGCGCGAGGGGCGCGGGCTTTGCAGCGTCAACGGCGGCCGGCACATGCAGCCGATAGGTCCGCGTCAGACCGTCACTCGCCAGCGTGAAGGTTCCGCTCGAGGGCGAGGCCGTCCCGCAACCGGCACTTGGGGTCTCTGCGAGAGCCGGCAAGGCCAGAGCGGCCATCAAAGCGGCCGTCAGTGTCTTGATGTGCATTCCCGTCCTCCCGAAGTCTTTTTGCAAAGGACCCGCAGACGAGCATTTCAGCCCGCCTGCGGGAGAGTCTGCCGGTTTCCCGACAGGGAGAGCCTCCGGTTTCCCGGCTACTGGCGCACAGACTGACTGGCTTGCCGCCTGTCCTGCAAATGACGGTTGTTGCGGCAATGCCCCCGTTTCCGTCATGCACATCAGGCCACCTCGAACAGCCCCGCAGCGCCCATGCCGCCGCCGACGCACATCGTGACGACAGTCTGCGCGACCCCGCGACGTCTCCCCTCGATCAGCGCATGTCCGGCCAGACGCAGACCCGTCATTCCATAGGGGTGGCCGACCGAAATCGCTCCGCCATTCACGTTCACCACCTCCGGATCAAGTCCCAGTTCAGCGATGCAAGGCAGGGCCTGCGCGGCAAAGGCTTCGTTCAGTTCCCACAGACCGATCTCTCCAATACGCAGCCCCGCCCGGTTCAGAAGGCGCGGCACGGCATGGATGGGGCCGATGCCCATGTGCTCGGGCGGACATCCTGCCACGGCCATCAGGCGAAAGGCTCCCAGGATCGGCAGGCCCCGACGTTCGGCGGCGCGGCGCTCCATCAGTACCATTGCCGCGGCACCATCCGACAGCTGGCTGGCATTGCCGGCCGTGACCGATCCACCCTCGCACACGGGTTTCAGGCCGGCCAGTCCCTCGGCGGTGGTCTGTGGACGGTTGCCCTCGTCCTGTGCCAGGGTCACCGCCTCGGCACGGACCTCGCCCGTGGCCTTGTCCTTGACCAGCCGCGTGGCGCTGATCGGCACGATTTCCGCTTCGAACCGCCCGGCCGCCTGCGCCGCCGCCGTCCGGGCTTGCGACTGCAGCGCAAAGGCATCCTGTGCGTCGCGGCTGATGCCCCAGTCGCGCGCCACCCGCTCGGCGGTGTCCAGCATCGGCATGTAGGCATGGGGCTGCGCCGCCGTCACCCCTTCGTCCATCTCGCGCGCGGCCCAGTCGAAGTAGGGGCCCTGCAGGGCCGAGATGTTTTCCTGCCCTGCCGCGATCGCGACCTCCACCCCGCCCTGCACAATGGCCTGCGCGGCCATCGCAATAGCCTGCAGACCCGAGGCGCATTGCCGATCCACCGTCTGTCCCGCGACCGTGACCGGCAGACCTGCGGCAAGAGCGGCTAGACGGCCAAGGTTCATCGCCGCCGTTCCCGCCGTCAGGACCGACCCCATGACCAGATCCTCAATCTCGCCCGGATCGATCCCGGCGCGGGCGACCGCCGCCCGAATTGCATGGGCCGCAAGTGTTGGAGATTTGACGTTGTTCAGGCTGCCTTTGAAGGCAAGGCCGATAGGCGTGCGGGCATAGGATACGATGACAGCTTCGCGCATCAGGCGATCTCTCCGGTCTCAAGCATCTGGCGAATGCGCTTCTTGTCAATCTTGCCAACCGAGGTGCGCGGGATGGACGGAACCGAGATGATCCTGTCGGGCATGGCCCATTTCGGCAGATCGCCTGCCGCCACGGCCGCCCCTAGCCTTTCGCGGATTGCGGTATCGACCTCCCCATCCGCGACCACCACCATGACGGGCCTTTCGCCCCAGCGTGTATCGGGGATACCTACGGCAGCCACCTCGCGCACACCCGGCACAACTGAGGCGAGGTTCTCCAGTGCCAGAGACGACACCCACTCACCGCCCGACTTGATCACATCCTTCAGCCGGTCAGTGATCCGCAGCGTTCCGTCGGGTGAGATATGCCCGACATCGCCGGTATGCAGCCAGCCGCCCTGCCACAACTCGCCGCTGGCCACCGGGTTGCCCAGATAGCCCATGGTCAGCCAGGGCGCGCGGGCGATCACTTCGCCGGTCGTGCGGCCATCGGCGGGAACGTCGCGCATCTCCGGGTCCACCACGCGCAGTTCGACCAGTGCAGCCGGTTTGCCCGTTGCGGTGCGGATCGTCACCTCGTCGCTATGCTGGCTGGCCACCATGTCGGCATGGGTCACGAATGGGCAGGTTTCCGACATGCCATAGGCGGCATGGATGTCGATGCCCTTTGCCCGAGCCTCGCGCACCAAGCCCTCGGGCAGGGCCGAACCACCGATCAGCACCCGCCAGCGCGAGAGGTCCGTTTCAGCAGCCTCGGGCGCGGAGAGGACCATGGACAGGATCGTCGGAACGCAATGCGAGAAGGTGACGCCGTGTTCCGCGATCAGCGCCAGAAGCCGCGCAGGCTCGTATCGGCCCGGGTAGATCTGCTTCAGACCCAGGAAAGTTGCGATATAGGGAAAGCCCCAGCCGTGGACGTGGAACAGGGGCGTGATCGGCATGTAGACATCATCGCGCTTCAGACCGCCTGTGCCCGGAACGGTGCCAAGATCGGCCGCGACGGCCAGCGTATGCAAGACCAACTGGCGGTGGGTATAGCTGACGCCCTTGGGGTCGCCGGTCGTGCCGGTGGTGTAGAAAAGCGTTGCGCGCGTGTCCTCTGGCAAAAGCGGGAAATCGAACCCCGTTGGCTGTGCCGCCAAGAGGCTTTCGTACTCGCCCACGAACCCATCCGGCAGCGCGGCATCCGTGCGGTCCGACAGCAGGACCAGGGCCACGGGCCGCGCAATACGGGGCAGAAGCGGCAATAGGACGGGCAGGAAATCCTCATGACACAGGATGGCGTCATCCTCGGCGTGGTTGATCGTGTAAAGGATCTGTTCCGGCGACAGACGGATGTTGACGGTATGCAGCGTCGCGCCCAGCATCGGGATGGCGAAGAAGCATTCCAGATAGCGCGGGCTGTCCCAGTCCATCACGGCAATGGTTTTGTCCGCGCCGAGCCCCTGGGCCGCCAGTGCCGCCCCAAGCCGGGCGATCCGGTCGTGGAACGCAGCATAGCTGCGCGCCTGGCCACTGCCATCGATGATGAGCTGATCCGGACTGCGCCCCGCCGGGGCAAGGAGGATCTGACGGATGTTCAGGGCGAAATGCGGATCCATGGGCTGCTCTTTGAACCGTTGATTCCGTATAGCACTCCCATGACCAACTTACACATGACGAAAAAAGGGGCTAAGCTTCGCGCTGGAAGGTAGCTGCGTCGGTTTCGGCCCGCGGCCGAGGCGGGAACAAGCTATTTGATCCCGAAATCAGGGAGATTTTTGCAATGAGTCATCAGATGCCGCCCTTGCCATGGCTGCGCGCCTTCGAGGCGTCTGCGCGCCATCTGAGTTTCACGAACGCGGCGTCCGAACTGAACCTGACGCAGGCGGCGGTCTCGAAGCAGGTCAAGCTTCTGGAACATTACCTGCGCGAGCCGTTGTTCGAACGCCTTCCCCGCAGCCTGACGCTGACCAAGGCCGGGGCGGCCTACCTGCCAAAGGTGAACGACGCCTTTGAGCGGTTGTCGGCCGGCACGCTTGAGGTCTTTGGCGGCCGCCGTCTGGGCATCCTCTCTGTCCGTGCTCCGGTGGGCTATGCAATCACCTGGCTTGCCGCCCGCCTACCCCGCTTTATCGTCGCACATCCCAAGACGCAGGTCCGCATCGTATCTTCGGTCTGGGCGGACGACTATGACAGCGAGACCTTCGACCTCGACATCCGCTATGGCTTTGGCAAATGGGCTGGCTTTGATGCAGACCGGCTTACATGGGAGCGGCTGATCCCGATGTGCCTGCCCACGATCGCCGCTCGTATGGCCTCGGCCGACGACCTTGCGAAAGAGCGGCTATTGCACGTCCTCGGCTATCAGGAGGGCTGGGCCACGTGGCTTGCAGCTGCAGGGACCACGCATGTCGATCCCGGTTCGGGCCTGTGGTTCGACACGACGCCCATGGCGCTTGAGGTCGCCGCACAGGGCGGCGGCGTAGCACTGGGGCGGTCGTCGATGCTGGAGCGCGAACTGGCATCGGGGCGCCTTGTGCAACCGTTCGATTTGGAATTGCCGATCGATGAGGCCTTTTTCCTGACGGCCCCGGAAAAGGGGCCTCGCCACCCCGATGCGGCGGTGTTTCGGGAATGGTTGCTGGAGGAAGCCATGGCATCTCATTCTTGAGAGACACCCATCTGGTGCCAAACCGACGTCAGGCCCGAAGTGGACTTTGGCACGAAATTGGCCCTTCAAACATCATGACTTCCGGGGCAAGCTCGTGCCTGCGGTTTCGGGATGCGACGGAGGAGGTCGATGATGATTGGCAGACTGCTCCGGCTGACAACAGGAGTGCTCGCAATGACCGGGCTGCTGGGCACATCCGCGCTGGCCGAAATGGCCGATCATTTTTCGGTCGAGGATTTTCGGGGCCAAGCGGCCGTCACCGGACTTGTCGACAACGCCGCCTTTCTGCCCGGCCCCGACGCCGGACCGGCCCTTCAGGAATTCGCGGGCGAACTCGCCCTTGCCGAGGCCGCGATGGCAACCGATCCGGCAGTCTTCAAGGCCACCGAGGTCATGGGCAAGAACCCGCAGATTTTTCCGGCGGTAAAGTTGGCGTTCTTGACCGCAGGTGGGGATCTCGTCCCGGTCGAACGCGACGTGATCCGCGCCGGATCGACGCCCGAAGGTGCCAGCTACTGGGATATCATCATCCAGCCCGGTCGGGTCTGGCATGATCCGGCCGACGGCGACTGGTCGCGCGCGGCCTTTCCCTTTGCCCTTGTCCATTCGATCGAGGGCGAAAGCCACAACGGGGTGGCGACCTTCCTCTACAACGAGGCCGCCGTGTCCGACCTTCGCTACCAGATCGTCCAGCAGACCGCGCCCTATTACATCGAGGATTACTTCACCGCCTGGGGCCGCGTGCCCGCCCGCCTAGCCCCAGGCGAAATCGACGGGCTGGAAGGCCTGCGCGCCGACTATGCCTCCGAGGTTGCCGACCGCTTCCCAATGGCCGAATGGTCGGCGCTGGAGGCAAAGGTCGGGGCTGAGGCGCTGGCGGATTTCGAAAGCGCGATGAACCAGGAGGAGGTGATCGTCAGCGGCCTTGTGGTGGATGGCACCCTCTATCACAAATCTTGCCAGACGGCGGCCGGCCCCTTGCCCTATTGCAACCGGGCGGCCTTCGGGGTCTGGTCCGCCACCAAGTCGCTGGCCAACGCGGCCGCCCTGCTTAGGCTGGCCCAGAAGTACGGACCCGAGATTCTGGACGAGCGGGTCCTCGACTATGTCACGATACCGGCCTCTCACGACGGCTGGCGCGATGTGACCTTCGGCGATCTCCTCAACATGGCAAGCGGCGTGGGCTTTGGCACCGACACGCGCGACCCGAACGACAGCGGCGACGGCTATCTCGAAGGCAACTATGCCGTATGGTACGAGGCCCCCTCTGTCGCCGACAAGATCGCCGCCACCTCCATTGCGCCCGACCTGCCCTGGGGCCCGGGCGAGGTGACGCGCTACCGCGACCAGGACATGTTCCTCCTGGGCGCGGCCATGGCCGAGTATCTGCGGCGGAAGGAAGGTCCGGATGCGGACCTCTGGTCCATGCTGGCGGACGAGGTCTATCGCCCGATCGGCATCCACCACACCGCCATGAACCGCACGATCGAGC
>Ga0172373_10008258_pt1 | contig 13258 bp, 13 predicted proteins | sample Lak10m_2_FD_114546 | JGI IMG/M metagenome (GOLD analysis project Ga0172373, IMG submission 114546) | Freshwater microbial communities from Kabuno Bay, South-Kivu, Congo - kab_092012_10m | ecosystem: Environmental > Aquatic > Freshwater > Lake | place: Democratic Republic of the Congo... | reverse complement strand
TCGAGGGGAACTGGACCTTGCGGAGTCGTTGTGTATAGAATCGAACCAGAAGGCGGGGCCGACGGCGCAGGCTTACTATTTGCTTGGTTTGGTGCAGGACGCGAGGGGACGGAATGGGGAAGCGGAGTCGAGCTACCGCAAGGCGATCTACATGGATCCCCGGCATTACGAGGCGTTGGTGCACCTTGCTGCGTTGTTGGGGATGCGAGGGGAGCAGGCGGAGTCGGGGCGGCTGATGCAGCGGGCGATGCGGGTGAAGAGTGGTTGAATGGAGCGAAGAGAATGACGAATTGAATGGACGTTGATCTGTGAATGCGACCGAGGACCAAGTAGTGGTAGAGGACTGTTGGAGCCAGATTGGCGTCTGGGGTCGCAACACGTGTCCTAAGCTGGTTGACCACCTGCACTGTCGGTCCTGTCCGGTATTTACCCGAGCGGCGTTACGATTATTGGACCGGGAACCGCCGGCGGAGTACTTGGAGCATTGGGCTCGGCACTATTCGACGGTTGGAGAGGGTGGCTCGCGTTTGGACGGGTCGGTTTTGGTTTTTCGTGTGGGATCGGAATGGTTTGCGTTACCGAGCAGTTGTGTGGTGGAGGTGAGTGAACAGAAGATGGTACACGGGATTCCGCATCGACGGAGCGCGGTTTTATTGGGCGTATTGAACATACGTGGGGAGTTGGTGGTGACCGTTTCGCTTGGGCTGGCGTTGGGGGTGGGAGTAGGAGGCGCGGTGAGGTCGGGGGAGGATTCTACGACGGGGATGAGGGTGGTGGTGGTGGAGACGGGGTCGGGGCGTTTGGCGATGCCGGTTGAAGAGGTTGCGGGGGTGAGACGTTACGATACTCGGACGATTGGGACGGCTCCGAGCACGGTGGCGCGATCGGCGGAGCATTGTTTGAGAGGCGTGCTTGCTTTGGATGGCCGTACCCTTCGGGTGCTGGATCCAGGCAGTTTATTTAGCGTTCTGAACCGTCATTTATCGTGAGGTTACCTTTCTACCCAGCGCGTTTATTGGAGTCACTTTCAAGAGGAAGTGGGAGGCGACGTCGATGAGCGAAGGACTCGGCGATTTTTCGATGCTTGAGCTGTTCCTTGTGGAGGCTCAGACGCAGGGTGCGCAGATGAGCGAGCAGCTCTTGGAGTTGGAGCGAAACCCGAATTCTCCCGCGCTTTTGGAATCGTTGATGCGGTCGGCACACTCGATCAAGGGAGCGGCGAGGATCGTTGAGCTTCCCTCGGCGGTATCGGTCTCGCACGCAATGGAGGATTGTTTTGTAGCGGTGCAGAAGGGGAAACTACGGTTGGAACACCCACAGATCGACGTGTTGTTATCGGGGGTGGATTTGATGTTGCGGCTCGCCCGGAGTGCGACTTTTTCTGGGGGGCAAGGGAGCGAGAGTGCGGCGGAGGTTGAAGCGTTTTTGGCGACTTTAGCGACATCGCTTCAGGGCGGTGGCGGGTCGGCGGTCGTGGGGAAGGGATTAGGATCCGGATCAGTAGATTGCCTCGAAGCTAAAACCTCGCCCACTGGAACCCTGAACCGGAGGCAGGGGGTAACGCCGTGTGAGGGCACACGGCCGACAGGGGGGGGCGGAGATGATGGTTAATGGGTTGGAGTAGGGGGAGGGGGAGGGCCGGGTGGGGAGGTTACTGGGGCATTGAAGTCTGTCGATGTGGTTCCGATTCCTCTCGTTGCCAAACCATCGATCGCGGTTCCTGAGGCTGAGGCCGCGCCGGTGGCCGGGGCACAGAACCGGAGTGGTGGAACGGGGGGGGTGCCAGGAGCAATGGACGGCGGAATCGTCGAGGCCCAGGGGGATGGCGGGAGAACAGGAGGCGTGGGAGGAACTGGAGGTCGGCGGACGGAGGTTCAGGATCGAGGGTCAGTCGGGGGTGGATTGGCGGCTCTTGGGGGGGGGAGTCGGAACTTGGGTGAAGGGGAGGGGTGGTCGAGCGGGGTGACCTCGTTTTTGCGTTCACCTGGGAGCGAGAGCGAAACGGCGATGGTGAAACGAGGGGAAAGAGGGGGTGGTAGCCGGGAGGTTCGATCGGCGGCGGGAGGGAGCGGGTCTGCGGGTGGAAAAGAGCGTTTTGTAAGAGTCTCCTCGGAGAACATGAACCGGTTGATGGGACTAGCCGGGGAGTCGAAGGTGCATTCGCGTTGGGTGGCACCGTTTGGGGAAACGATTCTGAGATTAAAGCGGCAGCAGTCGGAGTTAGCGAAGATTTTGGAGCAACTGAGGGAGGGTTTGTCGGCTCGGGGGGAGGGGGATTTGTTGCTTGGCTTGGCGGATGCCGCGAAGAAGCGATCGGTCGACTTTCAACGTTCATTGACGAGCAAGCTCGTGGAATTGGAGCTTTTTGATCGTCGGCAGACGCACGTAGCGGCGGCTTTGTATGACGCGGTTTTGGATTGTCGGATGCGACCTTTTTCGGACTTGGCGCAGGGGTTTCCGCGGATGGTGAGAGACTTGGGGAGATCGTTGTCGAAGAAGGCGCGTTTTGAGTTACGAGGAGCGGGCACGCGGGTGGATCGGGATATTTTGGAGAAGCTGGATGCGCCGATCACCCATTTGCTTCGGAACGCGTTGGACCATGGCATTGAGTCACCGGAGGAACGATTACGATTGGGCAAGCCGGAGGAAGGGGTGATCACGTTGGAGGCTCGGCACAGTGCGGGGATGTTGTTGGTGATTGTTGGGGACGACGGGTGTGGAATAGATCTGAGCCAGGTTCGAGAGGTGGTCGTTCGGAGGGGGTTATCGGTGGCGGCGACGGCGGCGAAGCTGAGTGATTCGGAGCTGCTGGATTTTCTGTTTTTGCCTGGGTTCACGATGAAGGAGCGGGTGACTGAGATCAGCGGTCGGGGTGTGGGGTTGGATGTGGTGCGCGACATGGTGAAGGAGGTTCGGGGCAAGGTGAGGATTCTGACTCAACTGGGGCGAGGGACCAGGTTTCAATTGGAGCTGCCGTTGACGTTATCGGTGATGCGGGTGTTGATGGTGTTGATTGGTGGGGAGCCGTATGCATTTCCGTTGGCGGGGATTAGTCGGACGGCGCGTGTGAAGGCGGAGGATCTGGGGGTGTTTGAGGGGAGGCCGGCGGTGATGCTTGGTGGGCGTTTGGTGGGATTGGTGAAGGCCTCGGAGGTCTTGGGATTGAACGGTGGGGAGGAAGAGGGTGAGGAGATTTCGGTGGTCGAGTTGGAGCGGGGAGCGGATGTGTATGCATTGGTCGTGGACCGATTTTTAGGGGAGCGCGAGGTGGTGGTACATCCATTGGATGCGCGACTGGGGAAGGTGCATGACATCAGTGCGGGGACGATTTTGGACGATGGGACTCCGGCGTTGATCGTGGATGTTGAGGATTTGGTGCATTCGATTGAGTCAAAGATATTTGGGGGTGATTTGAAGCACGTCGAGGCCGGGAAGCAGGAGGGGGAGGAGGAGGTGAGGGCGCGCCGGATTTTGGTGGTGGACGACTCGCTTACGGTGCGGGAGTTGGAGCGCAAGCTATTGGAGGCCCGTGGATATGAGGTTGAGATTGCAGTGGATGGCAAGGAGGGGTGGAACAAGCTGGTGGGTGGGAGATTTAGTTTGGTCATCAGCGATGTGGACATGCCGCGGATGGATGGGATTGAGTTGGTGACAATGATCAAAAAAGATTCCAGACTAAGCTCCACTCCTGTGATGATTGTCTCGTATAAAGACCGGGAGGAGGATCGTCGGAAGGGATTGGAAGCGGGAGCGGATTACTATCTGGGGAAGGGTAGTTTTCATGATCAGACGTTGGTGAATGCGGTGATGGATTTAATCGGACCTGCAAAATGAGCGTGGCGTGAGGATAGCAATCGTCAATGATACGACCTTAGCGATCGAGGCTCTTCGTCGAGCTTTGACACGAGAGGGAGCGCATCAAGTTGCGTGGGTGGCGCGCGACGGGGTGGAGGCGGTGGCGCGTTGCGCGTCGGATCGACCGGATCTGTTGCTGATGGATTTGCACATGCCGCAAATGGACGGTGTGGAGGCGACGAAGAGGATTATGGGAGTAAGTCCGTGTCCGATTTTGATTGTGACGGCGTCGGTGAGTGAACATTCGGCGCGTGTGTTCGAGGCGTTGGGAGCTGGGGCGGTGGACGCGGTGAACACGCCGATTTTGGGGATGGATGGCAGGGGGAGTGGGGTGGCTTTGTTATTGGCTAAGATTGGGACCATTGGGAAGCTCTCTCGGGATGTGGCGGCATCGAGGTTGTCGGTGGGCGGGAAGCTGGCGGCGGGAGGGGTTGGGCGCGGGGTTGGGGTGGTGGGGATTGGTTGTTCGGCGGGTGGGCCGTTGGCGTTGGCGACGGTGCTTTCGTCGTTGCCGAAGGATTTTGCGCATCCGATGGTGGTGGTGCAGCATTTGGATTCGGAATTTGCTCCGGGGTTGGCGAGCTGGTTGGGGCAGCAGTGTCAGTTTCCGGTGCGGCTTGCGAGGGAAGGGGATGCGCTGGTGCCGGGGACGGTGCTTTTGGCGGGGAGTTCGGATCATCTGGTGTTTATTCGGCCGGGGGTGTTGGGTTACACGGAGGATCCTAAGGATTATCCGTATCGGCCATCGATTGATGTCTTTTTTGAGAGTGCGTTACGATTTCGGTCGATGAAGATGGTGGGTGTGTTATTGACGGGGATGGGGCGGGATGGGGCGCAGGGCTTGAAAGGGTTGCGGGATGCGGGATGGCACACGATTGCGCAGGATCAAGCGACGAGTGCGGTCTATGGCATGCCGAAGGCGGCGGCGGCGATTGGGGCGGCTCTGGAGATCTTGCCCTTGGAGAAGATCGGTGGTGGGATAGTGCGTAGTTTGAGTGGGGCTGGGAGTGTCGGGTCGTCGACACGATCGAATTGAACATGAATCAGAACACAACAGCGATGGTGCCGGGGCTTTCTTCGTTATACGAGGCCCCCGTGATGGTGCTGTTGGTGGACGACCAGGCCATGGTTGGGGAGGCGATTCGACGTTATCTATCGAACCAGCCGCAGTTAGATTTTCATTACTGTGCGAACCCTGAGGATGCGGTGCAGGTGGCGAATCGGATTCAGCCGACGGTGATTTTGCAGGACTTGGTGATGCCGACGTTGGATGGGTTGACGTTGGTGAAGCAGTATCGGGCGAATCCGTCGACGAAGGACACGCCGATCATTGTGTTGTCGGCGCGGGAAGATTCGACGACGAAGAGTGAGGCCTTTGCGGTTGGGGCGAACGACTATTTGGTGAAGCTACCGGACCGGATCGAGCTGATCGCGCGGATACGATATCATTCGAGAGCCTATTCTTTGCAGTTGCAGCGGGATGCGGCTTATCGGGCGTTGCGAGAGAGCCAGCAGCAATTGATCGATTCGAACACGGCGTTGATCTCGTTGAACCAGAAGCTGGAGGAGGCGACCCGGGCGAAGTCGGATTTTTTGGCCAACATCAGCCACGAGATTCGCACGCCGATGAACGGCATTTTGGGGATGACGAACCTGATGTTGGACACGGAGTTGACCCACGAGCAGAGAGATTATCTGACGACGGTTCGGAACAGCGCGGACGCGTTGTTGGCGATCGTGAATGACGTTTTGGATTTTTCGAAGATTGAGTCTGGGAGGATGGATTTGGAGGTCCATCCCTTCGAGCTTCACTCGTGTATTGAGGAAGCGATGGAATTGATCTCGCCGACGGCGGTAGGGAAGAAGTTGGATCTGGCGTATTTGGTTGAGGAGTCGGTGCCGGATTTACTCTCTGGGGATGTGACGCGGTTGAGGCAGATTTTGGTGAACTTGGTTGGGAACGCGGTGAAATTTACGGAGCGCGGTGAGGTGGTGGTGACGGTGAGCCGTGAGGAGGTGAAGGACGCATCGGGAGGGGACAAGGTTGTGTTGCATTTTCGGGTGAGGGACACGGGAATTGGGATCCCGAAGGAGAAGCAGAACCGGCTGTTTAAGAGTTTTAGCCAGGTGGACAGCTCGACGACTCGGCAATTTGGGGGGACGGGTTTGGGATTAGCGATCTCCTTGCGATTGACGGAGCTGATGCGCGGAAGGATGTGGGTTGAGAGCGAGCCTGGGATTGGTTCGCAGTTTCATTTCACGATTACGGTAGGGGCGGATCCAGAGCAGGTGGCACCGAATTGGAGAGGTATTCAGGATTTGTTAGTTGATCGGACGTTGGTTGTGATTCATGACAATGCGACGAACCGGTTGGTGGTGACGCAGCACGGGACGCGGTGGGGGATGAAGGTGGTGGGTTTTGAGCGTAGTGCGGAGGCTCTGGCATGGTTTGAGACTGGAGGGGTGGCGGATTTGGTTTTGGTTGATCTGCAGGCTCCGGACCAGAGCGGGTTTGAGACGGTGAAGAGGCTGCGTCGGCATACGACGGGGGCGCAGGTTCCGGTGATTTTCTTATCGTCGGTTCGGTTACGTGCAGGCGACACGAGTGCTCGGGATTTGGGGGTGACGTTGTTTGTGTATAAGCCGATTCGGTGTTGGCAGTTGTTGGATGCGCTGAAGCGCGGGATGGGCGATACGGCGGAAGGGGCGCGGTTTGGCATTGGGATGGAGATTGATCGCGATTTGTCGAGGCGGATTCCGTTGCAGATTTTGGTGGCGGACGACAATCCGGTGAACCAGAAGGTGGCGCAGGCTTATCTGCGGAAGATGGGCTATCAAGCGGAGTTAGCGACGAATGGGTTGGAGGTTTTGGACGCCTTGGAGCGGAAGCCGTATGACCTTATTTTTCTGGATGTGCAGATGCCGGAGATGGATGGGTATGAAGCCGCGCGGCGGATCCGTGTTCGATGGGCCGGGGCGCGGCCGAGTTTGATCGCAGTGACTGGGAACGCGCTATTGGGGGATCGGGAGCGATGTTTGCAGGCGGGGATGGACGACTATGTGGCGAAGCCGATCCGGTTGAACGAGCTCGAGGCGATCGTGAAGCGATGGGGGCCGCGTCGACCCGGGGCAGAAGGGGCGTGAGCGGGGGCTTTTAGGGCGTGTATGAAGCTGATTTCATGGAATGTGAACGGCCTGCGTGCGGTATTGCGTAAGAACTTTTTGGAGTATCTAGGGGGGGAGAACCCGGATGTGATGTGCTTGCAGGAGACGAAGGCTCGGGAGATGGATGTGGAACCGGTTTGGCCTAAGGAGTATGAGGCCTATTGGAATTCGGCGGAGAAAAAGGGGTATTCAGGAACTGCGATTCTGACGCGAATCAAGCCATTGGATGTGGTGCGAGGGATTGGGGAGGAGGCACACGATCGGGAGGGTCGGGTCTTGGCTCTGGAGTTTGGCGATTATTATCTGGTGAACGTTTACGTTCCGAACTCACAGCGGGAGTTGACGCGGCTTGAGTATCGGCAGGAGTGGGATCGGGCGTTCTTGGAATTCTTGAAGCGACTCGAGCAGAAAAAGCCTGTGGTTGTTTGTGGCGACATGAATGTGGCGCACATGGAGATCGACCTGAGCAACCCGAAGGCGAATGTGCGCAACCACGGGTTTACAGTGGAGGAGCGGGAGGGATTTAGCGCTTTGGTGCGGGCCGGATTTGTGGACACGTTCCGGGAGTTTGAGAAGGGCGGCGGATTTTACACGTGGTGGAGTGTGATGTCGAATGCGCGGGCGCGGAACATCGGATGGCGGATTGATTACTTTCTCATCTCGGCTGCGTTGAGGCCGAGGTTGCGGTCGGCTTTTATCCGGCCTGAGATTGGAGGGTCGGACCACTGTCCTGTGGGGGTAGAGCTGGACTGAGGATGAACTCGTGGAGTTCGTGAAGGACGAACTCGGTTTCGAGGTGTTGGAGGGAATCGAGCGGCTGGATGAGAGAGACGTGGGAGCCGACGGGTGCCCAGACGGAGGGGTTAGTCCAGCTCCATAGGACACGGGTTGGGATTCCGACTGCGGCGGCGAGGTGGGAGATTCCCGAATCGTGGCCGATGAACCCTTTGCAGGAGCGGAGACGATGGGCGAGTTGAGTGAGCGGCCAAGAATTTGCGAATTCGATGCGAGTTGAGCGGAGAGATTTTTGGAGCCAGTCGAGTTGGGGTTGGTCGGCCTCACCGCCGACGACAAGGAGATGGCAGGAGGACTCGTCGAGGGTCCACTGGAGCAGCTCGAGCCATTGTTGGGCGGGCCAATTTTTGGAGGGGCTCCCGCTGCCGGGGTGGCAGGCGAGGGTTGGTGTTGAGGATGAGGATGGGGGAGTGGAGCGGCGTAGCAGTTGCGGTTCGTGATCGGCGAAGCGGATACCGAGTTCACAAAGAGGAGCGAGGAGAGCCTGGGCGGCGTGGCTGGTGCTGGTGTTGTTAGGTCGGGAGACCCCTCGGATGAATCGAGCCTTGGACACCTCATGGACGCGACGTTCGAACTGGGCGTCGGGGTCGTGGAGGTAGGAGATGATGAGATCGAAGGAATTGAGGAAGCTTGCGGTTTGGGCGGGGATGGGGGTGGAGGGTGTGAAGAGGGCGGTGAACTCAGGGGATTCGAGACGGGTGATACGATCGGCGTGAGGATCGAGTGTGGCGAGGCACGCGATCTGGGGGTAACCGAGGATCTCGATGTAAGCGTTTGAGAAATGCTTTCGAAGCACCTGGAAGACCGGGAGCGTAAGAATGAAATCCCCGATGGCACCCCCGCGAGCGACGAGGATGCGTTTGAAACCGGAGTGCTCCGCGTGCATTGCGGCTGGGGCAGGCTAGAGTGAGAAGAGCCCGAGAGCGAGGACGAGCACACCAAAGGCGAGGCGAAGTGCGCATCCGATTTTGATTCGTTCGGGAGTTTCGGTGAGCCAGTTCAGCCAGTCGCGGAGCTTCCAGGGGGAGATGGTGACCCAAATTCCGCCGACGACCCATACATAGGCCCAGGTGACGAGAACGAGGCGCCAGTCGTTTTCGACCCAGCGGGCGGAATCGACGACTACCTTTGCGAGCAACATGAGGAGAATAGCGAGGCCTCTTGCGGCGAGGAAGTCACGGACGAAGAAGCAGGTGGCCAGACCGATCGCGGTGAAACCGGCGAACATAAAATTCTTGTAAGGCGCGAAGTCGGAGATCTGTTCTTTGCTGAGGTTATAGATAAACCAAGCGGTTGCGACGAGCATGAGAGCGCAGCCCCAAGGCATGGAGCGAGGAAACTCGCGGGCGAATTTTTTGAACGCGGCAGGGTTTTTGAGGCCGACGAGTTGAGGAACGGCGAAGCCGACGCCGAGGATCGTGGCGAGGAGAGAAAGTTTCATGGGACTTAGTTCAGATTGATGATGGCGGGATCGCCGTAGAGGGTGAAGCTTCCGGCCCGTTCGATTCGGACGTTCATGATTTGTCCGATGTGCCGAGGTGAGCCATCGAAGATTACGATCCGATTATCGCGGGTTCGACCCTCCATGCGAGCAGCATTTTTCCGGCTGGGGCCTTCGACCAGGATTTCGACGGTGGCACCGACGAGAGCTTGGTATTTGGCGGTGGCGATTTGGTTCACGGCGAGGAGGAGACGGGCATGACGTTCCTCAATGACCTCGAGCGGGATTTGATCCGGCAGGGATGCGGCAGGGGTGTCTTTGCGGGGAGAGTATTTGAACAGGTATGCGTTATCGAAGGACGCTTCTTGAACGAGGGAGAGCGTGGCGTCGAAATCCGCTTCGGTCTCGCCTGGGAATCCGACGATGATATCGGTGCTGATTCCGATGGATGGAGTGGTTTGGCGGAGTTTGCGGATGATATCGAGGAAACGTTCGCGCGTGTAGCCACGATGCATGAGGCGGAGCATGCGATCGCTACCGCTTTGGACTGGGAGATGAGCATTTTCGCAGAGCTTGGGCAGGCGAGCGAAGGCTTGGATGAGATCATCTCCGTAGCCTTTAGGATGCGGTGAGGTGAAGCGTATCCGTTGCAGGCCCTCGATCTGATGAACGGCTTCGATGAGTTGGACGAAGGCGGATTTACCGTCGAGGACCGGGATATCTCGTTTGCCGAAGCTGGTGACGATTTGGCCGAGAAGGGTGACTTCGCGCACGCCGCGGTCGGCGAGAGATTGGCATTCGGCGAGGACATCGGGGATGGAGCGGCTACGTTCGGCGCCGCGGGTGGAGGGGACGATGCAGAATGTGCAATGTTGGTTGCAGCCCTGCATGATACTCACGAACGCGGTGACGGCTTTGGAGGTGCCATTGCCCCATAGCAAGTGATCCTTGCTACTGGCTTCGCTACCGAGTTCGTCTTGGGTATCGACGATTTTGTCCCGTTTGCCGGCGATGATCTCGTCGAGGAACTCGGCCGTGCGATGACTTTTTTGGGTGCCGACGACGAGGTCGACATCGGGCAGACGTTCGATCAATTCGGCGCCACGGCTTTGGGCCATGCAGCCCATGAAGCCGAGGATGACATTGGGGCGTTTCTTTCGCACTTGATTGGCGAGGGACGCCATTTTGCCGAGGGCCTTTTGTTCGGCCATGTCGCGGACGGAGCAAGTATTGAGGAGGATGACATCCGCCGTGGCCTCGGAAGGGGCGAGTGAGTAACCTTTTGAAACGAGCTGAGCGGCGACTGCTTCGGAGTCGCGCTCGTTCATTTGGCACCCGTAGGTTTTGATGTAAACACTTGGCATCCCGACTAAAGGAGTGGAAACCTACGCAAGGGGGGTGGATTTGCAAACTTGAAAAATGGATTCCGGTTGGGCGGCAGGGCTATTCTGAAGACGAGCAGCGGGGTGCGGTGGTTGGCATGCCTCAGCTGGGGGATCGGACGAGCGGTCGGATCGCAAGACGCCGGCGAGGTGGAGCGGCGGTCCTTGGGACTTCGAAACGGCTCTGGACGGAACTGCGGCGTTGCATTTTTGTGTGGTGCGGCCAAGGTGTTTTGACATTCAGATCGGATTATTTTGCCATGCGCACGCTCAGCACTATTTTGCTTTGGATCGGAGGGATTGGTTCCATGGGGGGTCTTGGAGGGAAGGCTGCGGAGCCGATGGAGGAGTGGCGGGGGTTGAAGCCAATGCAGCCTCGGGGTTATGTGGCGGGGAAGGTGGGGACTCCGGTGCAGATTGACGGTCGACTGGATGATGCGGCGTGGACATCGGCACCGTGGACGGAGGATTTTGAGGACATTGAGGGACCGATCCGTCCGAAGCCGCAGTTTCGGACGCGGGCGAAAATGATTTGGGACGAGGAGTATCTTTACATCGGTGCCGAGTTGGTGGAGCCGCACGTTTGGGGGACGTTGAAGGAGCATGACGCGGTGATTTTTCAGGACAACGACTTTGAGGTTTTCATTGAACCCGATGGGGACAACCACGACTACTACGAGTTCGAGATGAACGCGTTGAACACGACGTGGGATTTGCTGTTGGTGAAGCCGTATAAAGATGGGGGACCGGCGTTGAACGAGCTGGAGTTGGAGGGCACGAAAACGGCGGTGCACGTGGATGGAACGTTGAATGACCCGAGGGATGTGGATAAGGGATGGAGTTTGGAGATCGCCTTTCCGTGGAAGACCTTGAAGCAGAAAACAGCGCAGGCCTGTCCGCCGAAGGACGGGGACCTGTGGCGGATTTCTTTTTCCCGAGTGGAATGGCAGGTGCACGTGGTGGGGGGCAAGTATGAGAAAGTGGCGGGGCAGAAGGAGGCCAACTGGGTGTGGTCGCCGCAGGGGATCATCGACATGCACCGGCCGGAGCGGTGGGGCATGGTGCGATTCGTGTCGAAGCCTCCTGGGGTTGGAGAGTTCAAACCGGATCCGGCCTTGGCGGTGAAGGATACGCTTCATGAGATTTACTATCGGCAGCGTGGGTTTCACGCGAAGCACGGGCGGTTCACGGATTCGCTGCAGGATCTAGGCATTGCGGTGGGTGAGTTAAGGGGGATTGAAGGACGGCCGGTGATTGTTTTGGAGAAGAACGGATGGGAGGCGAAGGTGACGCGGGCCGGAGGAGAGGGAGGCAAGGAAGTCTGGCGGATCCGGCAAGATGCCAAGGTTTGGAAGAGTGGGAAGTGAGGCGGTGGCTGAGGCGGATTGGAATCTGGGAGATTGAAACGGATGAAATCGGACAACCAAACGACGGACACGGGCATTCACAGCGAGGCCTTTCTGAGGCGGCTGATGCGGCGGCAATTGGTGCTCTCGGGATCGTGCGCAGCGGCGTTCTTGGTGGTGCTCTTGGGACTGCCATTGGTGAACTATTACCTGCCGGAGCTGATGGCCCGACGTGTGGGAGGGTTTCGGCTGACGTGGTTGATTTTGGGAGTGCTGTTTTTTCCAATGGTGTGGTTGATCGCCTGGGTGTTTATACGGCGATCGATTGCTTTGGAGCGTGAGGAAGTGACGGATGGTTTGGCGGCTGAGAAGGCGCGAGCGAATGGCGGAAGGACACCGAGGGCATGAACATTGATCCGTGGATATTTGGATTTAGTGCGGTGACGGTCGGGCTGACCTTGTGGATGGGGTTTCGGTCGGCACGATCATCGAAAACGGCGAGCGACTTTTTCGTGGCGGGCCGGTCGGTGTCGGTGGGATGGAATGCCTCGGCGATATCGGGGGAGTATTTATCAGCGGCGTCGTTTATGGGGGTGGCGGGGATGGTGATGAGCACGGGGTATGATGCGCTGTGGTATCCGGTCTGTTACGCGTGTGGGTATTTGTTTTTGTTATTATTCATCGCGGGGCCATTGAGGCGGTTTGGGGCGTATACGATTCCAGACTTTGCGGAAGGCCGATACGACTCTCCCCTGTTTCGGAAGATCGCGGTGGTGTTTGTGTTGTTCATTGGATTTTTTTACACGATGCCGCAGATGAAAGGGGCGGGGACGACCTTAGCTTATATTTTTCCTGGGCTACCGTACTGGGCTGGAGTGGTGTTGGTTGGAACGGTCATCACGCTCAATGTTTCTTTGGGCGGCATGAAGGGGATTACGTTGGTCCAGGCCTTCCAGTATTGGTTGAAGATGTTTGCGATTGCGGTTCCGATTTTCGTCTTGATGTCGGTTTATGGCAGCTACGGCCGACAGCTGGAGCTGGGTGGGGGTGGACGTGGGGCGACGGGGGGTGCCTCGCAGACTTTGACGACGGAGCGGGTCGGTGGAGCTGAGATGATTCGAAAGCCACTCCCTGCGAAGGCTCCTGGAGACACGCTGTGGGAGAGTCCGTTTGGAGCATTGACGACCAAGGCAGCGAAAGCGGCGAAGGTTTCGGACACGCGACCGTATTCGTTACTGTATACGTATTCACTGATCGTGGCGTTGGTGTGTGGG
>Ga0172373_10008255_pt1 | contig 13259 bp, 12 predicted proteins | sample Lak10m_2_FD_114546 | JGI IMG/M metagenome (GOLD analysis project Ga0172373, IMG submission 114546) | Freshwater microbial communities from Kabuno Bay, South-Kivu, Congo - kab_092012_10m | ecosystem: Environmental > Aquatic > Freshwater > Lake | place: Democratic Republic of the Congo... | reverse complement strand
GTGGAGGGCCATCGGCCGGCAATTTTGGGGAAAGAGGAGCTCCGCGAGGCGGGAAATTTCATTGCTGATTTGAACGCCCGGAGGTCAGCCCGGTGTTTTCAAAGTCTACCCGCGGCCGCAGAGGCCTGCTTTTCCATCCAGGAACATGTCGCATCCGTCGAGCGGAGAATCGAGCGCCTGCAGGGAATGGAGGAGGAGACGGATTTGGACCGTGCGGCCAAGGATTGGGTGAAGTCCAGCCTTTGGCCCGCTTGGCGGTGGATCCGAAAAAATTTGGAGGCCAGCCCGGAGGCGGCTGGCCCGCTGGCCATGGCGAGGCGCGTGGTTTCTCCATCGGATTTTGGCATTCACAACACCCTTCGTGCTTTGGACGGCCGGCTGGTTTTTCTGGATTTTGAATATGCGGGCTGGGACGACCCGGCCAAGCTGGTTTGCGATTTTGCCAACCAGCCGGATCGACCGCTTTCTATGGAGGAATCCGGCGAATTTGTCGACCGGTTCTTGTCTTGGGCGGGGGAAGAGGATTTTTGGAAGGCCCGGTTCCGGGCCTTGGCTCCACTTCATCAAATGAAATGGGCCTGCATCGTTCTGAACGACTTTCTGCCGTTTGGCCGGAACCGACGTCGTTTTCAAGACGACCGCGAGCCGGAGTCCGCCCGGAAGGAGCGACAATGGGGCAAGGCCAAGGAAATGCTGTTTCGGATCAAGGAAGAGGTCAGCCCCGTCTAGGTTGCGGAACGAACCGGCCTTCTTTGCCATTTCAATTTTGCATTAACTATTTATAAGTTTTTTATGGGCCGACTTCTTAATTTGGTCACTCCGCTGCACCAGGCTACCTCACGGAAATACCTGGACCGCATGGTTGATGAAAAGGTGCACTGCATGCTCAAGGCCAAGGAGTACGAAGGGGACTACTGGGATGGGGACCGGCGTTACGGTTACGGCGGCTACAAGTTTTTGCCCGGCCGCTGGAAACCAGTAGCAGAGGGGTTGATTAAGACCTATGGACTTAAGCCCGGTTCCAAAGTTTTAGACGTGGGTTGTGGGAAAGGCTTTCTTCTTTATGAAATGCTGCAACTGGAGCCCAAGCTTGAGGTGGTTGGATTCGACGTATCCCGGCACGGATTGGCCCATGCCCACCCGGATGTGAAAAATAAGCTCTTCCGGTATCGTGCGCAGGACCGCTACCCCTTTGGGGATAAAGCCTTTGATCTGGTGATTTCGTTGGGGTGCTTCCATAACCTGAGGCTCTTCGAGTTGGCCACGGCTTTATCGGAGATCGAACGGGTGGGGAAACAAGGATACGTCATGTTGGAAAGCTACCGGAATGAGCAGGAGCAGTTTAATCTCCAGTGTTGGGCGCTGACCTGTGAATCCTTTTTTGACACAGCTGAGTGGATCTGGCTTTACCGCCATTTTGGCTACTCGGGCGACTACGAATTCATCTATTTCGAGTGAAGCTCACGGCGGCGATTCTGGTCGAAAATAACCGTCCCCTGGCGGTGGAGGAAATTGAATGGGATGGCCCCCTTTGTTTTGGGCAGGTCCTGGTTCGACTGCACTACAGCGGAATCTGTGGGGCCCAAATTAACGAAATCGAGGGGGCCAAAGGTCTGGACAAATTTCTTCCCCATCTTCTGGGGCATGAGGGCTCGGGTGAGGTGCTGGAGGTGGGGGAGGGTGTCACCCGGCTAAAAGCCGGGGATCATGTGGTGCTGCATTGGCGGCAAGCGGCGGGAATCCAGAGTCCCACTCCTTCCTACAACTGGAAGGGTCGAAAGGTGAATTCCGGCTGGGTGACCACCTTCAATTCCCATGCGGTCGTGTCTGAAAACCGGCTCACCCCGATTCCCAAGGATTTTCCGATGGATCTGGCTCCTTTGTTTGGCTGTGCGGTGACGACCGCCGTGGGAGTGGTGAACAATGACGCTCAGCTAAAAATTGGCCAATCGGTGGTGGTGTTTGGGGTGGGGGGCGTGGGGCTGAACATCTGTCAGGCAGCCGCCATGGTCTCAGCGGATCCGATCCTCGGGGTGGATATCACTGATGAAAAAGTGGCCATGGCCAAACAGTGGGGGGCCAGTGAGGCGTTCAATTCCAAGGCCGATCCGGGTTTTCTGGAAAAGATTCGCGCTTTGGTAGGGCCGGCCGGTGCGGATGTGGTGATTGACACCACCGGAAATGCCCGAGTGATTGAGACAGCCTACGGCCTGACTCACCCGGATGGCCGCACGATCTTGGTAGGCGTGCCGCGGAAGGGGGACAACGTTTTAATCTATACCTTGCCGCTCCATTTTAAGAAAGTTCTCAAAGGTTCCCACGGAGGCAATTCTGTTCCGGATATCGAGATTCCACGCTTTATTCGTCTCATGGAGCAGGGGAAGATGAAGTTAAACGGATTGTTCACTCACACATTTCCGCTTAGCCAAGTGAACGAGGCAATCCAAGCGCTTCGAATGGGGGAAGCTGGTAGAATACTGCTGACCTGTTAAATGTGGTCACACCGAAAAGTTATATTTAGAAATAATCGCTAAAGTTCGAATCGATGTAAGCAATCTGTTCGGAAGTTAAAAAATTGGAAGGAACGTTTTTTTCTCGCAAAGCTGTTTTTCGATTGCCAAGGGTATTATCGTTTTTGATCTTGTCATATAAAGATGATGAATTCTGTGGCGGCAAATCTATATCGTAAAAATCAAGGATCTTTTTTGAAACAGAGAGAAAATCAGCTTTTAATTCTGCATAAGAGATTTGCAGAATCTGAAAAGATTGGAGATTTGAGAGCCATGCAGCCTTCCAGCGATAATAGCTATGAGCAACAGAAATGACCTGACAACCAAAATACTTTTGAAAATCAGAAAAAGTAGCACAAGGAGAATTTTCTATATTAGCAAGGTGGAAGCCTAATGAAATAAGACTCTCTTTAAGATCACGTGTTAAAAGAACAATCTTTTTGATTCCAGCATCTTTCATAAGTCTAATATTCATAGCGGATGGGAAAAAATGATCGTGATTAACCGCCTGGTGCCTTACGCAAAACGATAACCATGGGCTAAATATAGGTCCATGACGGAAGGAACACGAAACAGCAGGTTTATTGAAAAGAATAGAAAAAAAAGTGGCAAGAAAAGAAGATGCGGATTTAGGCGACGACAAAATAAATAAAGAGGGGCAGTTGCTGTTGGCAGGGAAAGAGTTAACAAAAGATTTCTTGGAAATGAGATCAAAATTAGAAATGCATAGATCCACGTAATCAGAAAAGGTTCCCTGCACGGCATCAGAGTTCCCTGGGATTTCAGGCATTTCACTTAATTTAAGAAGTCGTGAAGCGACCGTTGATTGCTTGAAAGCATCCAGCATAATCTGGCAGTTTGCTTCATTTAAATAACACTCAAGATAATTAAGCTTTTCGCGCAATACTTTATTAGACAAATCACTGATCGTATTCTGCTTTGGAATCTGAACGTCGAGTGCTCGTGAAATAGCCATTTGCGCCGAAGTGGTATTAAAAAAAACACGTGGAGACCCAAGCCACGAATCTGAATCGTAAAGTTGGTTTTTCATGTAATGCATGGACTCTTATAGAAAAAATCTCCGGAGCATCAGGGGGGAGCAGTTTGGTTGCTAAAATATGATGTACAGGAGATGAAGAAGCAAGAAAGAGTTGTTGCAACAACTCTTAATTTGATAGAGCATGAGAAATAGAGCCTTAAAAAAAGAAAAATAAAACTATAAAAACTCATTATCAAGAACAAAAAACCCTTTCTTCGCTCGACAAACTTATTAATGAGGAGCTTGCCAAAAGTCATACATCAATCTTTTGGGGGGACAGATTGCTAACCTTGGATAAAAATTGCGGTTTTTTTGAAAAAACAGAATTCAAAAAAGCTTATAATAAAATTCACGGAAATCTTAAGTACGATCAGTATAACGGACCGCATTCTGTAGCGTGGCGACTGCATACTTTATGCTGGGCGGCCCAAGAGGCTTTGAGGTTGCCGGGAGATTTTATGGAGTGTGGAACCTTCAAAGGTGATTTTGCCTGGGTTGTTAGTCAATGTGTGGATTTTGCCAAGGCCGGGAAAACATTCTACCTCTACGATTCATTTGAGGGCTTTGCCAAGGAGGATACAACGGTCGACCAAGATTATGCTGATTTCGCTAACCCTATTTATCAGGAGGTGGGGATTTACGAGTCTGTTCTACAGCGTTTTAAGAGGAATCCGGAGGTGAAAATTACAAAAGGATATCTTCCTAAAGCTCTCGATCCCATCCATCCTGAAAAAATCTCTTTTCTACACATGGATTTAAATAGCCCCGGTGCTGAGGTAAATACATTGCGGAAACTATGGCCAAGGATCGTGGTGGGTGGTTTTATAATATTCGATGATTATGGCTGGAAAGTATTTGCAAAACAGAAAGAGGCAGAGGATCAGTTTGCCTCAGAGCACGGACTTTCCATATTGGAATTGCCGACTGGACAAGGGCTATTGTTAAAAAAAGAACTCTAAAAATATAAGCTTTGTATGTTTAAAAGAGCATTTCTACTGACATCACTACCCAAAAGCGGGACAATTTATTTGCAAAACTGGATCCAGCTGATGCTGATGAATCATGCACCTAAGACAAATGATCCATCAGTAATAATTAATCCACCGGTGATAAATATAGGAGCCTCAACTTTTCCAGAAGATATTTTAGACCTTTCAAAAATATTAGATATTCTGGAAAAAAAAGGCGTAGGAATAGGACACTTTAATTGTTCACCGCAAAACATCCAAGTTATTGAGGAATTGAAAATACCAGTGATTGTTCATACTCGCGACCCACGTTCTAGTCTTTTGTCATGGATTCACCACAGCATAAGACTAATAAAAGAAGGGCAGAAGGTGCAGCTGTTAAGAAATACCCCAAACCCGCCAATTGCATTGTTTGAGGAATCATTAGCCAACATAATTAATTGGCATCTTGACAATTATCTACCTGGTCAATGTCAATGGATAACCGAATGGAAGAAATACGCACCAAGGAATCCGCTTATCTTGTTAAAGACCTTTTGTGAATTGAAAGAAAATCCAAAGAAATATATTGCTAGCATCTGCGAATTTGTTGAAACAAATGATGAAATAATACTGGAACCGCCGAACCCAAAAGATGGAGTCCATTTTCGCAAGGGATTAGTCGATGAATGGAAAGATATTTTTTCAGAACCCCAAAAAGAAAAAGCGAATCAAATACTAAAAAAGTTTTCCATCAGTTGAGCCATGGATTTTATCAACTTGGATCATAGAATCGCCTTGATGAATAGCGGGATTCAATAAATACTAAAAATATGGGAATGGGATTCCAAGATTTATCTTACTTGCTAAGGTTAAAACAAAATAAGAGTTTGGATGATCTTAATTGTGTGTGTGATATTGGGGCCTCACAATTATATCTGGTAGATCAAGAGAATTATCTTGAATCGTTTATGAATACGGTAAAGAAGCGTACAACTTTTCAACTCCTATCCAAAAACGATTTGCAAAAGTTAGCCAATCTTGGTCACGCAAAAAAAATGTGGGAGCGTATGGGATATGATTATATTTGTGTAGACACAAGCAACGAGGTTGAAGCTTTGAATCTTGATTTAAACTTTGACGAAGTCCCTGCCGAGCGGCGCGGATGCGCACAACTGGTAATGAACATGGGTACTACCGAACACGTGGCCAATCAAATTCAGGCGTTCAAAATTATTCACGATTTTACTGCTGTTGATGGTTTGATGTATCACAATGTCCCTTTTCAGGGATATCAAACGCATGGTCTGATAAATTATACACCAAAATTTTTCTGGATGTTATGTCGCAGCAACAATTACGAGTTTTTGGACTTCTCCATTCAGGCATCACCGAAAAGTGAAGGAATACATCCCGATATTCTGCTTTCGATTGAGCAAACAAAAAACAAATGGGAAACCAATAATTTTCAAACTACAACTTCTGGAATCAGAGTTCTTTTGAAGAAAAAAAACTCGCAGAGCTTTGTACCTCCTTTTGATGGTCATGTGGCTAGCGAAAAAAATGGAATCCCTAAATCATACTATGAAATATTTAAAAAATAAAACTTTTCTTAAAATAGTTTTATTTTTATCTGCATTCGCATGTACATTAGTTTTTGCTGAATATAGCGCCAACCTTTTTTCTTTTAAACGAACACATAAAAACTTAATTTTTACAATTTGTTATAGACCATATTTGGGGTTTATAAATAGTCCAAAAAAAGAAGGCAAATATACAATTCTTAATCAGTTTTCGGATCAAATAATTGAAGGATACCGGACGACAAATAATTGGGGTTTTCGAGAAGATGTTGATTATTCTTATTTCTTAAAAAAACCTGAAGGGACCAAGGTAATTCTTATTCTGGGCGGTTCGGCTGTAGGCGGTGCCGGGAGCACTTCTGATAACTTGGTAATCGATGCTGCGTTGGAACGAAAATTAAATGAAAATCCCAAGACAAAATTCGTTGTTTACAACTTTGGAAATGGTGGCTGGGTCTCTTTTCAGGAAATTCTTGGGGTAATTCTTTTTGGTTTTTATTTAGACCCTGATTTTATTATTTTAATGAATGGTAGAAACGATGTAGCTGTCGGAATAGACTCCAGAGAAGGGCCCCTGGCCTTCAAGCATAATGCGGTAATAGAAAGCTATCTAAAAGGTTATTTAGAATACGGAATGAATACTAGCTTTTTGCGGGGAGAATTAGAAAACTGGATAATCAAAAAATCAAAATTATATCAAATGCTTTCTGGCAAGCAGTATATTCCAAAAATACAAAACACGTTTCAAAAGAATGAAACAAGGTACGTAGGTATTAAAACATCTTGGTCAGACCTCGATATAATAATTAATCTTTATACTAAAAACATCGAAATATTAGAAAAGCTGTTTCCGAGGACCAAAATTATTGCCTCACTGCAACCTCTTTGTCATCAAAAACGAGAAATATTTAAGAAGGTTTCGGCTGATGAAATTCATGAGCAAACCCAAAAAGGATCAGATATTACTTACCATACCGCAATAAGATACTTTTATACTAATCTAATTGGGAAGCAAACGCCGTCCGGGACAAAGGTAATTTATGCCGGCGAAGCCTTGCCAGCCGAATTTGATCCCCAGAAGTACTTTCTTGATGAGGCTCATTTGACTGATGCTGGCGTGGAACTTGTTGCCGACTACTATAAAAAGATAATTTTATCTTATGAAAAGAAGTAATCTTAAATCTAAAGAAAAACAGTACCAGTTCATGATTGAGCAAACAAATCAGATGGGGGCCTTTACCATGAGTATCCGTGCCAGCACCATGTGGAGAATCGACCCGAAACTTCTTTTGTTCACGTTGGCCAGACTCAAATTTGTGGCAAAAATGTTTTCAGGGTTTGATCGGGTTCTTGAGGTGGGTTGTGGAGACGCCTTCGCTAGCAGGCTTTTGCATCCTGAATTGAAGGAGATTCACTCCATTGATTTCGATCCTGTTTTTATCAATGATGCACAAAAGCGGGTTGAGCCGGGATGGCCAGTGACACTCGCCGTTCATGATATTCTCAAGGACGGTCCATATACAAAGGGTGGTCGATTTGATGGCGCATTTTCGCTCGATGTTGTTGAACACATTGCTTGCGAACATGAGGATCTCTATGTGCGCAATATTGCCGCTAGTCTGACCTCGAATGGCGTATTTATCTGTGGATCACCTTCCATCGAATCCCAGCCCTACGCATCACCTCAAAGCAAGGAGGGGCATATTAACTGCAAGTCAGGTAAGGCGCTGCAATCCCTTCTTAAAAAACACTTTCATAATGCATTCCTTTTTGGGATGAACGACGAGGTTCTCCATACGGGTTTTACTCCGATGTGCCACTATCTCTTTGTTATGGCGGTTGGACCTAAAGTTTGAGGAGAGGCGAGCCGGCTGGGTATGGCACGATCCATCGGCCAAGGCGGCTCTTAAATCGGGCCTCCAGCTTGTACATCCATTCCGGGTGGGCAAAGGCAATGGGTAAGATATTGAAGGCTTTTGAGTTGCACAGTAACTCCTCAGAGGACACTACTCGGCAAAGCTGGGGACAAGATGCATAAAGACCGGTTTTGCCCGGGTCATCGTCTACCAAGATGGAGACATGTGGCCCAGCCCCAGAAAAAATTAGGTAATTGATTTGTGGGTGGCCTGCTCCAATGGCGAATAGAGGTAGTTCCGGGCTTTTGGATAACTCACTTGTGACATGGTTTCTAACGCAATCCACCCAAGCGGGGAACTTCGAAACCAGATGCAACCGGGGGTTGGGATCCGGGATTGGGAAAGGCGTGGAGCCAACGGCTTTGCTCCCGATCCAGGCACACAGGTTGACTGCATCACGGTTCGTTTGCCGCGTTAGTTTGAATCTAGAAAATCTAGAAGTTTGAGCCAATTGAGCCAAGGTTTCACCGAAAAAGTAATTTTCGTGCTCATCCCAAATTTCATGGATACGACCCGCTCCAAACAGCGTTTGGCTGTCGGGACACTCCAGGTAAAGACTGCCTTCCGGCGCCAACAACCTCCTTGTGGCCTCCAAAAAGGAAAGCGGATCAGGCACGTGTTCCAACGTATGCCGGCAGACAATCAGTGCGGCGGGCCCATGTTCATCCAAGATTTTTTCAGCGAGCGACATTCCGAAATAATTCGCCATCACCTTGATTCCTGTGGCCTGGGCACCCGCAGCAAGGGTGGGAGATGGTTCCACGCCCAAAAGGCGCGAAAACCCTCCCTTTCGCAATTCTCGGAGAAAAGCGCCCTCATTGCAGCCGATTTCCACCACCAGTCCATTAGGCAAAGAACGCTTTTTTGCCTCCTGCAAAATCCAGTCAGTATAACAAGGGAGCTGCCCCGCAGTTCCCCTTTCAATTTTGCGGTAATCCCGCTCTGTCCCAGGGTATTTCCTTTTTCGAGCAAAAGCGCATCCTGGGCAAAATTCAAGAGCCAGCGGAGCGCAAGGAGTCTGCTGGTTGGGTAATTTATGAAAAAGGCCTGAGACCTGTACTTGGCCAAAATCAACCAAGGTTTTGAAGTAACTTCCCCCGCAACATGGACACGGCGAGGTCATACCTGCTGACAGATATTTAGATGTCACCCCTTGGAGACTCTCCATAAATCGGTGTTTTGTCAAAATCCACCCCGAAATTGATCAATGCAAAAGCTTAAGGCAAATATTCTTTTGATTGGAGGAGATGGCCTTATCGGAAGGGCCATCAGACATCAATGCAAGGTAGGCCAACTTACCTGCATAAGCCGGCGAGCCGAACCCGAGAACTCCTCTGCTGGGATTTGGGATCTGGCAAACTCCATTCCCGAACTCTCTCTTGAGCCTGACGATGTGGTGGTGCTGGCGGCTGCCATGACCTCCGTGCAGGATTGTGAAAAAAATCCCTCGCTAGCCTACCGCATAAATGTGAAAGCCGTAGAGGAGGTGGCCCAGCTTTGTGCCAGCCGTGGAGCCAGGTTGCTTTTTTTGTCCAGCAGCGCCGTTTTTGACGGCCAACGAGCTTACCCCGCAGAGACCGACGAAACGTGCCCGGTAAACGAGTACGGTCGAACTAAGGCCGAGGCCGAAAAGCGGATCCAGGATTCCGGCGCCACGCACTTAATTTTGCGCCTGACCAAGGTGCTCAACCCAGCAGGTAGATATCTGGCCGGCCTTTTGCGCGCCTTATCCCAAGACGAGCGGGTGAAAGCTTCCCCCGACCTGCCCGTAGCCCCGCTTTCGTTGCCTTGGACCGTGGATGTTATTACCCGATGCCTGGATTTCTCTAAAAACGGCATTTATCATCTGTCGCCGAAGGACGAGACCAACTACTTCGATTTGGCGGAAAAAGTAGCCGTAAAGAATGGATTCAAGCGGTCTCTGATTCAAAGACAGCCCCTTGCCGAGTTGCAGCAGCGGCTTCCTCAAAACCCCAAGCATGCAGCGCTGGCTGCCGAACAAACGGCCAATAAACTCGGAATGTCTTTCCCGTTCTGGGAGGAAGCCGTAGATTCTTAAAGTTATGGGGTTAAAAAAGTCCATTCAAAAACGCTGGGCCAGTTTCTTGGCCAGACTCCTTAAAGGAATCGGGGGGGCCTGGACAAAATATCCATTTGTTGAAATCTTTAGCATTCATCTAGGGCATACCCTCATCGAATCAGCCTACTGGTTCCAACACCGCCCTATTTTAATTTTTTGGAGATATCCATTAGCAAATCGATGGTTGGTGGAAAAACTGGAAAACAACCTGCCGTTTCCAGCGATACAAAAATGGCTAAATCAAATTCGTAAAAAAACCACCAAGTCCCTTTTGGAGCTCAATCTGCAAAGCCTTTCTAAAAACCTGAGTGATCATTATTATCTGCTGAATCTTGGATTTAATTGTCTGCCGGAAAAATTGCCAAAAATAACCTTCACCGAGATTGAGAATCAGGACGCAAATGCCTTTTTTGAGGCCCATGGTCTTCACAAAAAAAAATATGTATGTTTTTGTATTCGAGACGAAACATATTACAAGGATTTCAAGCCGGATCTTTATTTTTCAGGAGCCGAAAGTTTCGAATTCCGAAACGCAAGTTCTTTCAACTATCAAATGGCCGCACGGCACCTGATAAAAAATAATATTGTTCCGGTCCTGATGGGATTTTCAACGAACCCTGCTCCCAAAGAATTTTTTCGCCCAGCCCATTCCGCCATGTACCGACCATGGATCGAGGCGATTCTGTATCAAAAATGCTTCTTTTGCGTTGGCATGATGACCGGGGGGACTCTTTACGGCTCATGGTTCCAACGGCCCGTACTTTGGAGCGATGTCTTTTGGAGAGGTGCACCGATTGGATCAAAAAAAGATTTAGTTTTGCCGAAAAAGATTCTTAAGATTGAAAAACCATTTTTGTCTTCAAAGAAAAAAGCAGTGAAAGAAATTCATATGAAGGAATGGGTGAATTTAGGTCCACCTCCCGATAACGATTGGACTCACTTTTCAAAAAAGGGCTATGAGCCACAGGCCTGCAGCCCGCTTGAAATCCTGCATGCGGTTCAAGACATGTTAAAAGCGCAATCCTCAACAAGATGCTTTCCCGATTCAAATTCAAAAAGAGTCCATAAAGAGTTTTCAAAGATACATTTAGAAAAAGCAAAAAAATTTGGAATTCCTCCGACCCGACTTGCGCCGTCCTGGGGGAAAAAGAATCCAAATCTAATCCTAAGCGCAAGCTTTTCCACATATGAAAAATATTGGTGTGAAGAAAAACTTGGAACCAATTTAAAATTTAAAAAAATGGCCTCCGAACGAAAAACAGTGCAATTTCTTAAGATAAAACGGAAACAAGGCTCTACAAAATAAATATTTCTTACAAGATTATAAAGAGACCTCAAAGCCATATCTTTGCCTGTCAAAGAACTTTTGTATCTTCCGTAAAAGTCTTTTCTCAAAGGGAAAACCCAATAGCTCTTTTTCATTAAAAACGTTATCTCGATCTGGTAAATTTAATAAAACCTTGTTTTTGTAGGACTCAATTATTCTTGATGCGATCAAGGTAAGCTCCTGACGTGCCATTGGGCATTTTTTGGTTTGGCGATAGCGGTGTTCAATGTCAAAAAACTTTCCCAAGTAAAGATATCGAAATGCTTTCAAGTGTTTTTCTTCGATCCAATCAATTCCATATTTTGCCCTAAGGCTATTTTCGACAAACGCCAGGCTTGCCAGCTGGCTCCAAGAATCAAAAGAGGACCCAAAGTTGGCCTTGTCCTGATAGGTTCCGGATGTCATGGACAGAGTGCCGGTAAAAATCATACCACCCTGACTTCCGGCAAGAGCCACCGCCAAAAGGTCGCAGAGGGCGCCTGCCTCCCTCATGAAGCCGCCCAAAGATAAAAACAAATTTCGACGAAGAACCGTGGCACATCCTGGAGCCACGATCCTCCCTAATAGGAATCTTTTTATAAAAATCTTCGGTGGAAAATATTTTGCCGTTCCCGAACTTCCCCATATCCCATGGGGCTTTTCAACCGGCAACATCACCCGAAGCGTATTACAGAAAAACCCGGCTGCTTGCGGCGAGATGGCAAGGAGGCGGAATCCTTCCCGGAGAAAGTTTGGGTCAATGCAAAAGTCGTCACTGGCGGCATGCCAAATAAATTCCCCCCGCGCCCGGCCCTGAAGAAACTGGTAAGCGGGGATCACTCCTTGGGCGGCGGGGTTTCTGAACAGCCTGATTCTTGGGTCAAGGCTCGCCCAGCGATGCAAAATATCGGAGGTGCCATCCGTGGAGCCGTCGTCCAAAATCAAGAGCTCGTAATCCTGAAAGGTCTGTTCGTGGATGCCGCGCAAACACCGTTCCAAGGTGGTCGCCTGATCCTTGGTGGACAATAAAATCGAAAGTTTCTGGTTTGGGGAACAATCTGAAGCAGGCCTTAGATTCATGGGGTTTGGCTAAATAAAAAATATTTAAGGATTATTTCGCAATCTGCAGATTCAGCTGATGAAAAGACAAGGGCATTGGACAGCGAGTGGGCATAAGACTACCCGGGATAGCCATTTTTGCTCTTCAGCAAACAAATCAAAATGGATTTTGAAACATCTCTTAAAACCCTGAACTTCCAGGCAGCGGGGATTAGAAACCAGCCGTACTTGGGGTGGGGATCCCGGATTTTGTCGATTTTAATCAAGGCTTCCACAAACTTCATGACGAGTGCTTGTTCATCCGGGGGGATGTTCTTACTTAGTGTCTTCATTAGCATATAAATTTGATTTTTGTCGATTAACCGATGGACTTCTGTTCCATGAATTTCGAATCGGGCGACCGGTTGGGGCCAGTACGCCAAGGTAATTTCGGACAGATGCTGGTACAGCCACGCGGTGTCCCCGTAGTGATGATAATTTAAGGGAAACGGGTGTTTCTTGAGTGCGGAGGCCCGGAAAAGGCAGGAGGCGCAGGACCCGGTCAACCCGCTGGCGCCGGAAAGGATCTGCATCAGGATCGCCTGGCGCTTGGGAATCACTTTGCCCGCGTAGGTTCGGAGAAGATCCGCGAAACGAAACAGGGGCCAGTGCCGCGACCTTTTGAGATTCTTCTTGGAGGGGGGATAAATGACCGGAGGGGAAACGGCCACGTCCGCGCCGGTTTTTTTCAAAAGCCCGAGCAGGGTGGTCAAGCCATCCGCAGAAATCACATCCCCCACCGTGCTGATATAAATGGATTCCCCTGTGGTGGCGGCGATG
>Ga0172373_10008252_pt1 | contig 13260 bp, 11 predicted proteins | sample Lak10m_2_FD_114546 | JGI IMG/M metagenome (GOLD analysis project Ga0172373, IMG submission 114546) | Freshwater microbial communities from Kabuno Bay, South-Kivu, Congo - kab_092012_10m | ecosystem: Environmental > Aquatic > Freshwater > Lake | place: Democratic Republic of the Congo... | reverse complement strand
TCAAAAGCAGCAGCAATCGCTGAAACTAATACATTAGGTTCTAACGATTCATCATCAACTTTTGATGAATCATCAGGTGGTTCTTCATCAACTGGTACAACTTTCACGCTCACTACTGGTGTGAATAAAGGTTCTTCTTTCACCGGCGGCTCAGGTGATGATGATTTTGATGGTTCTTTTGCATCTGGAACCCAAACATTAAATAGTGGAGACTCATTAGATGGTGGCGCAGGCACAGATAGTTTGACTGCGCAAATTAACGCATCAGTAACACCGTTAGCACTTACAAGTATTGAAAATGTAACGTTGACAAATTCAACAACAGCATCAATTGTTGATTTGACTAACGCAACCGGTCTTTCAAACGTTACAAACCAGGGCAGTACTGTTGGCCTTACAGTTCAAGGTATTTCCAATGCTGTCGGATTCACTTTGCAAGACACCTCTACAGCTGCTCAAGTTGTGACATATAACAATGTGACAGGGAGTGCTGACTCCGCAACTATTTCATTGAAGAACGTTTCAGGTACTGCAACTCTTTCAGCACTGGGTGTTGAAACACTTACTCTTAACTCATCTTCAGCAAATAATACATTAGCTACTCTTACAGCCACTCAGGCGACAACTTTAGTGGTCACAGGCGATAAACAGTTTACAGTAACAAATAACCTTGAAAGCAATATCGCTACAGTTAACGCATCTGCAGCAACTGGCAAAGTTGATGTTGATATCGCATCTGGAAATGCTACCGTAACTGGTGGATCTGGTAATGATGCATTTAGTTTTGAAACTACTGCTGGTGCAGTTTCAGTGAACGCTGGGGCAGGCAATGACACAGTCACTTTTGATGCAACGGCAACCCTTGCAGCAACTGACACTGTAAATGGCGGTGATGGCACAGACACATTGACATCAACAGATGATGAACTTCAAGCATTAACTGTCCCCTCTACAGGCGCTATTATTACAAACTTTGAAACTGTTAAGGTGTCAAATGCCTTAGACAATTCTGCTACTTTGACTTTAGCAAATATCCAAGCGGGCATCTCTAAATTAACCCTTGCAGCTGGAGTTGATGGTGCAGTAACAGTGGCAATGGAAGCAGGAAGCAAAACCGTTGCAATCGAAGCTGCTCTAACTGCAGCCTTAACAGTGAATGATACTGGAACTGCAACTACAGATTCACTACGTTTGGACAACACCGCAGAATCTGCAACAGATGTGTTTGGTGGACAAAGCATTACTGTTGGGGGCTTTGAGACCGTGACTGTTGACACAGGTGACTTTGCAAGTGTTACCGGTAATATTGACATTAACGCATTGGCGATAACGGCAGATAATGGGGGCACAGCCACTGTTAATTTCGTTGGCGCTGCCTCTGTTGATACTGCTGGTAATATCACAGCAGCTGTTATTGACGCATCAGGTTTAGGTAGTGGCGCAGCCTTGACAATGGCCGCAGCAGCAGCAAGTAACACAAGTATTACTGGCTCTTCAGGTAACGATACATTGCTCGCTGATGCCGACGGCGGTGTTTTGGCTGGTAATGCCGGTGATGACGTTGTAACTGGCGGTGCAGGCAATGATACTCTGAATGGTAATGATGGCGCAGACACAATTACTGCAGCTGCGGGTAATGACAGTATTAATGGTGGAGCCGGTAATGACCGTGTAGTTGTAGCGGGCAACCTTACAAGTGCCGACACGGTAGTTGGAGGTGCAAATACTGACACGCTAGCAGTTACTACTTCTGCTGATATCTCTGCAGCTAATGCTAGCGGTGTTTCAGAATTTGAAAAACTTGAAGTTACCATTGGCGCTGCGCATACGCTTACATTGAGTAATTTCTTATACAATACTGGCTTTACTCAAATTGATGCAGCTGGTGGCGGCGATGCATTGCTTACCCTTGCAAATGTCGGCGCAAGCGTTACCACACTTGGATTGGTTGGTGCGATTGCTGCTGACTCAGTAAGTTTTGCACGTTTAGTTGACACCTCGACAAATAGTCTGGACATTATTTTGGATGTTGGTGCTGGTACAACTGTCGCGGCCATTACCGCGAGCAACGAGGAAACAATTACCGTTTCAGGTGATGATTCCACGGATGATCTGGTTGTTACAGCCATGACCGCTGCAGATTTAACAACATTGAATATTACTGGGGCTGGGGACGTCTCTCTTGCTGCTGGTGCAGGTATTGTGAGTGCAACTAGCTTAGCAACAATTAATGCATCAAATGCAACCGGTGCAGTGGTAGTGAATGCAACTAACTCTGCTGTTAATACGACTGTAACAGCAGGTACTGGTGGTTTAACTGTTACTACAGGTGCTGGTGCAGATACAGTGACGGGTGGTGTTGGTGCTGACGTTGTAGTAGGTGGTACAGGTAACGATACTATTAGCGTTGGTGCTGGTAATGATAACGTTACAGGTGGCTTAGGCGCTGATACGATTACAGTGGGTAGCGGCACTGATACTGTAACTTACTCTACAACGGGTCAAACGTTTGCATCTGCAATTACAAGTGGTTCGACAGTAATTAATGGTGCAGGTGGTGTAGATGTAATCAATGGCCTAGCGGCTGGCGATATTATTTCATTGGCAGCACTTACAACCAATGCTTATACTGCTGCGGGTACTGCGATTCTAACCTCTATTATTTCAGCAGGTACCAATGGTGACATTTCTATGGTCGTTGGAACATATAATGCATCTACAGGTATTTGGCTAACTAATGCTGCCGGTGCTGATACATTGCTCCAATGGGATAACAACGGAGAAACCGCTGCAGGTTCTATTGAGAGCGTAGTATTGGTTGGTTATGTGACAACAGGCACTTCGACCTCAACCGTTGATGGTGTTATTACTCTCGCATAATAATCTCCCTCAAAAGAGATGCCCACAGAACAACGTGGGTTAAGTATTAAGAAGCCCCCATCTAGCAATAGGTGGGGGTTTTTCTTTGTGAGGAACGGGTAGACCACTAGGTTGCTGGGTTAGCGCTATGCGCAATTCGATGTTTATAGTGGGTAACCGTTTGTCCAAATGCTGATGCGGTTTACCAGCTGATTGTAGCTAATGCAGATTGAGGGGGTATGGGGTGTTACTGGATGCTGGTCGTATTAGTATTAAAAGATTTGCTAATATGTCCTTTTTTAACTTTTTTAAATACGAGACGATCATTATGACTAACAAAGCCAAATGGATACCTATTTTATCCCTTGTTGATGAGTTTGAAATTGGGGAAATAGCTACTGCTATTGAGAAGAATGGGATTTATTGTATTGATGGCTTCGGACGCATTGTTAAAGCAGCAAATAAACCTACCCATGAAAAAGACTGCAGGACCAGTGAGTATGCTCTTCGAAGACTGGAAGGGATTTATTATGATCAAATGAATCCTGAGCCATATGACCCCTTGTATGATCAGTTTGACAGATCTGATGAAGATCCTTTAATTTTTCTTGGTTGGCCAGAAAATGATTGCCCCCTATTAAATCAGTCTATGCCTAATATCGCTAAGGCTCCAAAATATGATCTAAGTAAGGATTGGAAAGACCTTGCGGTAGAAATTGCTGAAAATGCCTACCAATCTAATAAGGCAAATGGAGGTCTTAGCGGCAAGCTTACTGACTATTGCAAAATCGTGCATGAAGAATTTGTAACACACAACGTAAAAACTTCTCTTGGAAAAACACCTACTACTGGATACATCCAAAGAGATGCCTTGCGGGGTAGCTTATGGTGGTCAGGGAAAAAATAGACGAAGCGGGAACTTTCCCGGGGAAAAAATAGTTATAAAAAATTCATAACCTATTGATAATAAATATATATTTTTTTAAAAAAACACTTGCACCCCTTTTTTCCTTCATCTTAAGTGTTCACATCTACAACAACTGCCACTTCGGCATAGGAGTTTAAATGTGCACTTTCGATCCTTCTGAATTAACTAATCTTTGGTTAATTAAAGACCTTAACCCTTCAATAGCAATAGAGCTCAGGGCGATCAAGCCGGGGCAAGTAAAAATTAAGTTGTATAGGCCATCTGACTTCGAATCAATGGAGGCAATGAAGTTTGCATTTGAAAAGGATGCAATACAGCTTAATGAACAAGGCTTCAACATCTATGTAGTAATGAACCCCATTAGCGAGAGCTTTAACGGTCGAACAGTATCGGATGACGATATCGTTTGCCGTGAGCTTCTTCTCATCGATATTGATCGAGCAGAAACAGCTAAATCCCCAGCTAATCAGTTTGAGCTTGATGCTGCACTTGAATTGGCAAACACCATTAAAAGATTCCTAACGGACGAAGGTTGGGATGAGCCGATCACTGTTATGTCAGGCAATGGCTATCATTTGTATTGCAAACTTGATCGACTACCTAACACCATTGAAACAAAGCAAGCGGTTGAAGACTTCTTAAAAGCGTTAGCCATTAAGTTCGATAACAACATTGTAAAGGTTGATACATCAGTATTTAACGCTTCAAGAATTACAAAAGTGGTTGGTACTGTAGCCAGAAAAGGCAGTGAATCCGTTGATCGACCTTACAGAATGGCGAGGGTCGTATCATGATTACACTTCACATGATTCAAGTGCTAACAAGCAAGATTGCGCCAACTAGGGTGAAGTTAGATGTATCTCCTAATTTTAACCTTGTTAACTCCATAAAAGCCGTTCCTGAAACTAAGGAAGAAGGCGTTAAGCTCATCTCTGCCCTTAAATTTCTATCAGCTGATGTCGGCAGAGGTAATGGTAGGTTCTATGATCACAATGGAATGCCATTAGAAGATTACTGGTTGGCCGTCCTTTGGGCTATAGCGAGTTTGGGTTGGACTCGCGGCAAAAACATTGCTCGTGTTTGGTCGATGCAAAGTGACCGTTATATTGAAATTGACTTTGACAAGTCCTGGGGTCAGTACAACCCAAATCATTCGAACCCTATTGGAATCGGATCGTTATATAAGCGTGCGATGGATGCAGGTTGGCAATCCCCTAGCAGGCTGATTTTTTCAGAGGTCAAGCTCCCGCAGCAGCTTAATAGGACTTCGTCCTTAGGTACTTTCTTTGATGATCTCATTCTTCGTTCTGAAGACGTGCAGAAGATGGCTGATGCTGAATTCCTAATTCCAAACATGATAGTTCGCGGACACGTTGCAGCTTATGTTGCACCGGGCAATGGTGGAAAAACTACTGTATTTGTTTACTTGTGTGAGCAACTGGCGCTTCTTGGAGTTGATGTTCTGTATGTAAACGTAGATGCCTCTCCAGGTGATCTTAAGCGTCATTTTAAGCACGCCAAGCTGCACAAGTACAAAGTAGTTGCTCCAGATGCCAGAGATGGCAAATCATGCGCGGATGTGATTGATAAGCTGAAATCTTTAGCGCTGAGTGATTTGGATCTATCAAATCATGTATTCATTATCGATACGCTTAAAAAGTTTGTTGATGTGATTGATAAAAGAATGGCAAAAGAGCTTTATCGGCTTTTCAGAAGCTTGACTGTAAAAGGTGCCACCATATGCCTGCTAGGGCATACCAATAAGTACGGTGACCAAGATGGCAAAGAAATCTACGAAGGAACTGCTGATCTTCGAAATGACTTGGATGAGTTGATCTATCTTGACGGGTATAAGAACGAAGCTAACAACACATTAGAAATCACTACCAGACCTGACAAAGTAAGGGCTGAGTTTGAGCCTAAGTCTTACATCATTAACTTAGTTGATAGATCAATCACTGAGCCAACATCGGCCATTAAAATTATCAGCAAAGAAGATAGGGATATTCTTGATTTGATTAAGGAGACGATCCGGATGGGAAATAAAACTCAAAAAGATATTATCAAGCATGTGAGATTAAAGTCGGAGTTAAGCGATCGAAAAATAAGGTCAACTTTGTTATTTCATTCACGATCAGTAAACCCTGAAATTATTGTGACCTTAACTGGGCGCGCAAAAGATCTCGAATACTCACTTCCCGATGTTGTTTGATGATTTTTTGCTGCTCCCCTGAAATTGGAAATTTGGAAAATTTGAAATGCCTATAACAGGGTTTTCTGCATAGTGTGATAGTACGCAAAGGCTTATGAATACTGCCATTTGTCCAAATTTTCCAATTTTCTCTATTTATCAAAAATGTATATATATGGGGGATACCCCTATTAAATTTATTGGAGTTTTTTATGAAATTTGAAATGAAAGAAGTGATTGTTCGAATCAAAAATATTTATAAAGAGTTAATCGCAGAAGATGGTGGTTTAGTCATTCTGGGCACTAACGAAGATGAACGTGAGCAACTTTACGAAGTTAATGCAATTATGTGGGTGGCAGCGTTTAATGAAAAAAACGACATTGAAGCAGCTGACCACTTTGTTAAGACAATCATAGTTATGAATTCAGCAATGATTAAAACCGGAATTATTAACCAAAGTGCTGAAATTAAGCATATGGGTGGGGTCAGCGAATAATGAAAAGAAGGTCAGCTTGTCTGGCTTCTGGCTGATGTTAATTAACTAAGTTAACCTCTCTAATATCTCAGACAAGGTTAACTTAGCATAGCCTTTTGGCTTTCTTCCAGGGGTTTTATTGCCAACAATCATGCCTATCAAGCGTCCTGCATCCTCTAGGTAGCGTAACTGAAGGCTTTGCCTGCTCTCTTTAAGTTGTGACTCGATTGTTCTTTGGCCGTGTTTAAAATGGGGATGATCCTTACCTTTTCGTATGGTCTCAGGAGCCCTTGCACCATGTTGCCAACATGTCCGACAACCATAAGAGCTATCGTTTTCACAACGTATGCCCGTTATCCTATTTACGTATGCGCATTGAGTTGACATGGTTAACCTCGTTAACTTTGTTATAAACAGCTAGTCGTTTGAGTAGATCTCACTGTAAGGGGTAGAAAAAGCATGCTTAATCTAAAAACGATGGGGTACTGGGTGGGGGGTTAACTAAATGCAAGGCAAACCCACACTACAAAATTAACTAAGCGACCTGCAACAACGGCACATCAACCACCCTACTCGGCATCACGTTTAACAAAGGCACGGCTTTAGATATTTCATTGGCTGCAGCTAACAGGGAGTCTTGGCTTAAATGCGCATAGCGCTGCGTGGTTTTGATTTGGGTGTGACCCAAGATACGTTGTACTTCGTATAGACTTCGCCCAGAGTTCACCAGAAAGCTTGCAAAGCTGTGCCTTAAATCATGCACTCTAACGTCACTTAACCCCACAGACTTACGTACAGTATCCCAAGCGCTAAAGAAGCTAACGAAGGGCTTTAATGTCTTAGGATTAGCAAACACGTAAGGGCAACCATCGTGCATTGGTACAGAGTCCAACAAGCTCAACACCCCATCTGACATAGGCACGTGCCTAGCCTTACCTGACTTAGCTAACGGAATGCGCCATATGCGCTGCTCAAGGTTAAAGTCTTCCCACTTGGCATTCAGTACTTCTCTTTTTCTAGCGCCAGTTAATATCAGCATTGGGATGATGTACTGCAGCATTTGGTTTTCTGAGTGCTTTAATGCACCAATCAATGCGTTGGCCTCTGCTGCCGTCAGGAAGCGTTCTTTTTTGTTGTTCTCCTCAAGCAGATCAACCCCAGCAGTTGGATTCTTTGTAATGCCTGGCGTCTCCCATTTCAACGCGCAGTTAAATATGTAGCGTAATAGTATGATGACCCTATTCACAGAACCAGGCTTGTGGGTCTCTAGGTGACGGCTGACAAAGCCAATCATGTGCTGCTTGGTGAACTGGTCTAGGTATAACTTACCAAAGTTAGGCAGGATGTGGTTGTTGATGAGTGATACATCGGTATCCCATGACCGCTTGTATGTTTTAACGAAGGGAAGATAGCTGTTAGCAATGAAGTCTGCAATTGTGGGGATATTTTTGAGTGTTTTCTTCACTGCAAAAGGGTCTTCACCCAACGTGATTTTAGCTAGGCAATTAGTAGCAATAGTTCTCGCATCTTCAAGTTTTGTAACATCAGCATCGGCTATTTTCTTTTCAAACACTTTCCCTCTTAGCCCGGCGCATCTAATGTAGTAACTTTTTCTATCCGATTGAAGCACTTTGAGTAATAGGCCGATAACTTTTGTGTCAAAATAATCATATTTAGCCTTGTTTACAGGGCAAATAGCAGAATCAACGAATGATTGTGTAAGAGTTAGTTTAGACATAAAATTACCCATTTGTATTATTTACGATACAAATTATATCAAGGAATACATTTAATGTCAATTAAAGACACAGAAAGTATCAAGATTGGTGTTGCATTAAGGGTGTGTAGAGCTGCGCTTGGTATCAATCAAACCGAACTGGCAGGCCTTATTGGAATTTCAAAGGTCACGCTTGCCCGTGTGGAGACATTAGAAAGCTCCTTAAGAAGCGATGCACTGATGAAAGCGATTAAGGTGTTTAGAGAGCGGGGCTTGGAGTTGGATACTATGTCTTCAGATGGCATTAACTTGAAAATTAGCTTTGCTGCACTTGGATTCGCCTTAGATAAGCTCGAGGATAATGCAAACAGACGTCCCGATAGAAAAGCAAAGCAGGTTGACGAAACTAAATAACTTGCTAGTACACTAAGTGATATACTAAAATGGCAATATACAAAACAAAAACATTCACAAAGTGGATGAAAAAGACCGAGTTAACTGATCAAGATTTAGTGGATGCTGTGAAGGAAATGCATGCAGGTCTTATTGATGCAGACTTGGGTGGGGATATCTATAAAAAGCGAATTGCTATTGGCAATAGGGGCAAAAGCAGTGGGGTTAGAACGATTGTTGCAACAAAAAAGAACAATGCCTGGTTTTATATATTCGGTTTTGAAAAGAACGCTAAAGCAAACATAAGCGAAGAAGAGAGAGAAGCATTACAGTCCCTTGCAAAAGATTTACTGACCGCTGATAAACGACAAATACTTTTATATATTGATGCACAGATTGTGAATGAGGTGAAACATGAAAACTAAAAGCGCTATTTTTGAAGCAGTACATGAAACGGCATCTGATCTGTTTGAGCACGGTTTTATTGATCAAAAAAGAATGCGTGAATACGACCTGTTGTGCCTGAAAGAATTGCCAGACTACAGTGCTGAGCAAATTAAAAAAATACGTAATAAATACAGAATGAGCCAACCGGTCTTTGCATCACTATTAAATGCAAGCTTGTCTACCGTAAAACAATGGGAAATAGGGGATAAGAGACCGAGTGGGGTATCAACTAGACTTTTAAATATCCTAGAAAAAAAAGGGATAGATGTATTTATATAAAGCGTAGAACAGCTATAGAAAAGTTAAATTAGTTAACTTATTGATTTTATTATATATTTTATATTAATTAATGGCTTTCAGAGCAATCCACCCTTCTCTATCCGTAGAAATATTGTAGAAATATCAAAATAGATACAAATAATATCTTAATTTCATAACAAAATCATATAGTTAAAAACCCGTTAACTTGGTCGCTCACTACTAGTGCTGACGTTAAGGCTGGTGGTTCAGGTGATGACTCCTTCTCCGGTTCTGCAGGCTCTATCGATGGCGACAACCTGACGGGCGGTGCTGGTAACGATACGTTGACTTTGACAGTTACATTGGCGGATGACGATCAAGCTGCATTTACATCGACAGGTATCGAAACGATGACCATTCGGTCGACTGGTGGTACGGCAGGCGATGGTGCTGATGTTGATCTGGAAATGGGGGATGTTACTGGTGTAACAACGTTCCAATTCTCGCGCTTGAATGAAGACGTTTCGCTGGCTAATGTAGATAGCTTGAGCGCCGTTATTAAGGTTGTTAATACTGCGACAGCAGCTGATGTCATTATTGACTACGACGCAAGCGTTGTAACCGGTACATCAGATTCTGTAAGCGTGACAATCGAAAATTCAACAGGTGGTGGTGATCTGACCGTTAATGGCGTTGAGACATTGGCATTGACAGCAGTTGGTGCTGACAATGATCTAAATGTTGATGGCGATGACTTGGCTACAGTTACCGTTGCGGGTTCTGGCGAGTTGAATGTTGACGTTGATGCCTCTGTAACAACACTGAATGCTTCTGGCAACTCTGGTGGTGTAACAGTTAACCTCACAGCAGCTGCAGCGATCTCCTTGACCGGTGGTACTGGTAACGACACATTCTCTATGGGAATCACACTTGATACCACTGATACAGTCGCAGGTGGAACAGGTACTGATACTTTGGTAGTTAACAACACTAATGGTAACGCTCTGGCTGTTATTCCAGCTAGTGTTTCTGTTACAGGTATTGAAACTCTACGCATTGAAGCAACTGATGATAGTGCTGCAGATGCTTTCACGCTTGACGCGTCACGCGTTTCATTTGACACGATTATCATTGACGTTTCTGATAAGAACGATACATACACACTGACCAATGTAACTGATGAGGCTATTCAGATTACAGAGTCAGCTAACGATGCTATTGACCTGATCAACGTGTCACTTGCTACTGCAACGGGTACAGCAGATTCTCTAACATTGACAGTCACAAATGCCGACGCAACGAACGCTTTCATCGTTGACGATATCAACTCCACTGGTGGTGGTATTGAAACGCTGAACTTGGTTTTGAACCAAGGTGTAGATATTACTGGTGGGGCAGATATCCGTGTTGACGACATCTCTTCTACACACACAACAGTAAATATCTCCGGTGCTGCAGATGCTACATTTGGTACTGACGTTGCTCTAACAGCAACTACTATCAACGGTGGCTCATCAACTGGTGACTTAGTAATCAATCTTGGTACAGCTAATCAGTCTGTTACTGGTGGTACAGGCAATGATACGTTCGCGTTTGCGGGTGCGCTGACATCATCTGACACGGTTGTGGGTGGCGCAGGTAACGACACTCTGACAGCAACGCCTGCTGCGGGTGCTGCTGCAGCGACTATTTCTGGTGTTGAAACAGCTACCTTGACATTTAGTACAGCCGGTGCAACTTTCTCTGGGGCAAACGTATCTACAGATCTGACCACAATTAACTTGGCAGCAGCTTCTGCAGAGCACTCTACACTGACAGCTCTGAAATCTGCTGTTTCTACAATCCGAGTCGGCGGTACTTCATACGCGAGCTCAGACAATGTCACTGTAACTTACGCAGCTGGCTCAAGCTCAGCACATACAGTAGTGGTTGGTGATTCTGCTGATTCTCCTGCTGATGTTGATACTAATATCGTGACTATCGCTGGTAATGCTGGTGCACTGACGATTAACGCAGATGGTGCTACAGGTAACTCAGTAGGGCAGATTACTGCTAATACAGCTACTAGCCTGACAATCACGACAGAAGAAGATTTGGAAGTTGACTCAGGAGCTACGGCTGGTACCGGTACAGTAACTGCCAGTGCTGCGACATCTGTAACGATGCGTACTGCTGGAGGCGTGCTGCTGGTTGATGGTGCGCAAACGTTTGCAGCCGCAACTGCAATTACTCTTGATGCTGCCGATGGTAATCTGACACTGACTGGCGCAATGACTGCGGCAGCAGCGACTTCTTTGACCGTCACGGCATCTGCAGGCAATGCACTGGAACAGACAGGTAATTTTGTTTCAGATGCGGATGTTACAAGCGTTAATCTGACTGCAACGGGCGCATCTGCGACCATTCGTTACAACGGTATATTGGATGTAGATCACGTTCGCACAATCAACATGACTGCAACATCAGGTGGTGCTGTTACTGTTGATGACATCGAACTGCTCGGCTTGGATAACGACGCCGCAACAGATATCACATCAACAATCAATGTGACTGCTAACGGTGAAGATTCTTCAGGCAATAGCTCTACGGTAACTATTTCCGCGATCAACACTGCTGCTGCAACTCTGGACAGCTTGGTTGTTACGACTGATGCAGATGGTACAGCTAGTATTACCACTGGTGCGTCTAACCTGACAATCACCGCGATTAATGCTTCTGCTTCTGCTGGTACTTTGACATTGGATGCGAGCACACTAGGTGCAGCAACCGAAATTACAACCGGCTCAGGTACAAATAGCATTACTACAGACAATGGTTTTGCTGATACCTTGACGCTAGCAGTTGCGGCAGGTACCGACACTATCAACATCACAGCTGACAATGGTGGTACTTCCGCTGCGGACGTAATTACCAATTTTGAGGCTGGTGCAGATGGTGATGTGCTCAGCTTGACACTGGCTGATCTCGATGGCACAGGGGCAGACCCAGTGAATGGTTCTGGGACCGACGTAACATCAGCTCTTGCAGTGAATATCCAAACTGATGCTGATGGCACTCTCACGCTGTCAGCTGCAACAAATATCATTAAAGTTACAGATACTGTTGCAGACCTAACAGCCTTGGTTGCTGCGCTGCATGTAACAACGGCTAGTGCAACTATTGCAGATAATGACAACTTGCTGGTTCTTTGGACTAATGGTGCAAGTACGTTCTTATCACGTGTTCAGATTAATGATGCAGACCCCGACGCTGATGCTGGTGCTGGTGGTAATGCTGACACTATCGACGCGTATGACCAAGCTGAAATCTTGGCTGAACTTGTTGGTGTGGCTGTCACGGATGTAACAGCTGCCAACTTTGCATTCGTTTAACCTCTTCGGAGACAAGCCCAAGCCGGAAGGTAAGGGCTTGAGGTAATACCTAACCCCGCCCTGTTAAAGGGTGGGGTTTTTAATTTATTGGAGGTTAAATATGAAAATTCGTTGGATAAAACTCCGCTCAACCGGGGAGATTGAAAAATCGATTAGCGAAAGGGATGTTCCTTCAATAGGAGATGGCGTCTACTTGGATGGTATTGGTTACGAGGTAAAAGGCATCATCAATACGCCACATCTAGATTGCTCTGCCCACGTTTTCGTAGCGGAGTCTTAGTAGAAGTCAGATTGAGTAAAAGAGCGAAGGAAGTCTATGATTGGAAAACCATCATTGGTCAGTACGAAGACCTGTGGGCGAACTTAAACGACATCCGTAAAGCTGAAGCCCCGAAGCTCCAAGCGCTGCAACATCCTTGGCCTGCACGGATGGACCCGTTCCATGCGTTTACGAACTACCCAACACAGACCCTGACCCGAGGGTGTAAATAATTTTGTGTAAACGTCATTTTGCGGGAAACTGCGTTTTAGGAAAATGGAGTAAAAATGACGACACAAAAAGCTTTACCCAACGATTTAATCGATAGCCTATTATCGAATTACCAAAAGCCTGAAGATTTAATTGGTGAGAACGGTCT
>Ga0172373_10008251_pt1 | contig 13260 bp, 14 predicted proteins | sample Lak10m_2_FD_114546 | JGI IMG/M metagenome (GOLD analysis project Ga0172373, IMG submission 114546) | Freshwater microbial communities from Kabuno Bay, South-Kivu, Congo - kab_092012_10m | ecosystem: Environmental > Aquatic > Freshwater > Lake | place: Democratic Republic of the Congo... | reverse complement strand
CGGGTTATTCGGACTGGTTAGTCGGGCGAAAGCCTTCGAATAGAGTTCCATAAACCGGTTTACATACTTTGAAATCGGTTTTTGGGATGGCCTCTCTCCTGAAGCAGGAGGGGGGCTTTTTTATTTTACGGATTCAGTGCAGAGATGATAAATCTGCCAATTAACCTATTCCATTTTATCTTTGCAGGGTGCAAATGAAAGGTAAATTCCTGTTCGGGATTTTGGGTATGATCCTGTTTGATGCAATCGGCGTGCCACTCGGCGGGTTGCTGGGCTTTCTTGCCGGCTCGTGGGCAGGGCATCATCTCTTTGATATGCCCAGAGAAAAACTGGAATCAGAAAAAACCTTTGATGCACACAAAAAGCGCCAGGGAAGATTTTTATATCATGTATTTTCATTGTGTGCGAAAATAGCCAAGTCAGACGGGGCGATTACAAAAAGCGAAATCTCGCTGATGGAGAACCTTATGCGCAACCATTTTCACATGAGCGACAGAGGCCGTTCCGAGGCAATCGGAGTGTGGAAAAGGGCAAAAGATTCACAGATCAGTTTTGATGAGTACGCCCGCGATTTTTACAGTGACTTTGGCCGCGAAAGGCATCAGATAATGAATATGATGGATTTACTCTTTGCAACGGCCGCAGCAGACGGAAGCCTGCACCCCGTGGAGGAAGAACTGTTGCTCAGAGCCGCCGGTATTTTTCATATAGGAAGGATGCAGTACGAACGTATCAAGAGCAGGTATTTTCACACACAGTCCACGCAGTATCGCCGACAGGCGTCATGGTCGCCGCTGGATCCGCATTACACCATTTTAGGGGCATCTCCTTCAGATAGCATGGACGAGATAAAAAGAAAATACAGGGTGCTTGCCGTGAAATGGCATCCCGATAAAATGGCAGCAGCAGGCGCTTCGCAGGAAGCACAGCGTCATGCCAAAGAAAAATTTCAGCAGATTAACGAAGCGTACGAAAAGGTGCTGGAGGCCAGAAGATGAGTGAAATTTCTGAGATAACGCCCGATTACAAGCGATACTTCCTGACGCTGGCGTACAGGGGTACCCGATACTGTGGCTGGCAAACGCAGCCGAACGCCCCCTCCGTGCAGCAAACCATCGAAAGTGCATTATCTGTCATTCTGAGAACGGCAACACCGGTTGTCGGGTGCGGGCGCACGGATACGGGTGTGCATGCGAGATACTATACAGCGCATTTCGACAGCAGGGAAGAGTTGCCTCCGACGTTTGTCAACGGCCTGAACAGTTTGCTGCCCGATGATATTGCCATTTACACTTGTACAGAGATGAAATCTGATGCTCATGCACGGTTCGACGCGTTTGAGCGCAGTTATGAATATCATATTACGTTCAGGAAAGATCCTTTTCTGTATGACAGAGCCTGGTTTTATCCGCTGCACAGACAACTGGATATGGATAAAATGAAAAAAACTGCCGGTTTGCTGACTGAATTTGATGATTTCAAGCCATTCTGCAAGTCTGATAGTGGACTTGATCACTACCGGTGCGATCTTCGCGAGGCTCGTTGGGAATATCTTCCGGGTAATACCGGACTTGTATTTCACATTTCTGCCAATCGCTTTCTGAGAGGTATGGTACGTCTTGTGGTCGGAGCCTGTATCCAGGCGGGAAAAGGACAACTTGCACCCGAAGAAGTATATGATGCCCTTGAAAAACAGAAACCACTTGGAAAAAATCTTAGTGTGCCGGCACACGGTTTGTTCCTCACTTCCGTCAGATACCCGTATTTAAATCTCTAACACATGCAATTTTCATCCAGACTGATAGAAAAAGCTGTTGATGCCTTTTCAACGCTACCGGGTATAGGCCGCAAGACGGCACTGAGGCTGGTATTGCATCTTTTGAAACAGGAGAAAAGGGCTACCGAACAATTCACAGGTGCCATTGCAGCCATGTGCGAGGGGATAAAGGAGTGTAACACCTGTCATAACTACTCGGATAATGACGAGTGCCAGATTTGTGCTGATCCACGCAGAGAGCGCACGGTTGTTTGTGTGGTAGAAGGGGTACGAGACCTGATGGCTATCGAAGATACATCCCAGTATCGCGGTTTGTACCATATCCTGGGCGGGGTGATCTCTCCTGTCGAGGGGATTGGCCCGGGAGAACTGAATATTGACTCGCTGGTACAGCGGGCACAAAATGGCGAGCTCAAAGAGGCGATTATGGCCATCAGTCCGACCATAGAGGGGGAAACAACTATCTATTATCTGACCAAAAAGTTACAGCCTCTGGGAGTTCAGATATCAATGATTGCAAGAGGTGTTGCCTTCGGCGGTAATCTTGAATACGCCGACGAGGTGACGCTGGGCCGCAGTATCGTGGCCAGAGTTCCCTATGAGTCAAAATAGAAATTACTCATAACGCAGCGACTCTATAGGATCGAGCCTCGCTGCCTTCATTGCAGGATAGAAACCGGAGACAATTCCCACAATCATACACAGGGTGAAGCCAAGCAACATCCAGCCCCAGGGTATGAGGAAACTCCCGCCCAGCAGCAATGTCACGATATTGCCAATCAAAATGCCGAGGATAATACCCACCAGTCCGCCAATCTGACAAATAATGATGGCCTCGGACAGGAACTGCGTAAGGATGCTCTGGCGTGTAGCCCCGAGTGCTTTGTATATGCCAATTTCACGGGTACGTTCGGTTACACTGACCAGCATAATGTTCATCAGTCCTATGGCGGCCCCAAGCAGGGTCATCAGTCCGATAGCAACTGCCGACAGGCGGAGGGTAACCGTGTTGTCTTTCAGAATAGCCACCAGACTGTTGCTGGCAAAAATTTCGAAGTCGTCATCCTGTCCGGGTTTCAGGCCGCGTATCTGCCTGAAAAGTCCTGTAGCTTCCGACTGGGCAGCATCCATATTGGCAGCATTTTCAACTGCCACCAGCAGGTAGTAGTCCTTTTCATCCCCGGCGCCGTAAAGCGCCTTTACCGTGGCCAGCGGTGCGAAAACCTTCCTGTCGCCGGATTCGTTCATGGTAGAACCCTTGGATGCCATCACTCCTACCACGCGAAGCCGCGTATTGTTTACGGTAATAATCTGGTCCAGTGCTTTTTCATCCTTGCCGCTGAACAGCGTTTTGACAATGTCTGCGCCAATGACGGCAACGGGCGCGCCGCTCTCGGCTTCAGCTTTGGAAAAGCCGCGGCCAAGCGCTATTTCCACCCCTTTTACGGGCATATAATTCTCGTCGGCACCATCGAACCGAACATTGGGATTGGTCTTGAGTTCCCCGAATTTGACCGTGGCTCCGCCGCTGCCACCGCACCCGACGGCAACCCTCGCAGGAAAATCAAAGCGCTCCTTGAACTCGATTGCCTGCCGGTAGTTGATTGCTTCCGCGGGCCTGTCAGCACGGCCGCCCCGCCGGCTGCGTACCTCGTTCCACTTCCGTTCAATACTGAAGGAGTTGGCACCCAGCCCGGAAAAATTGTCATTCAGCGAGTAGGCGATGGCGTCAATAGCTGTCAGAATACCAACCAGCGCCATGATGCCAAAGGCAATGATGAGCAGCGTCAGTACCGCACGGAGCATGTTGGTGCGGATATTCTGAAAGGCCATGATGAGTATTTCTGAAAACTTCATTCCCGGGAACCTTATTTTGCATCAAATGTACAGCTCCGGCGCCATGATGATGACTCATTTAGAAGCAAACATGCTATTATTCGATGAAATCAACGCAGGAAACTACAAACTTTGCAGCCGCTATGGAAATTACATCACAGTCTTTCATCAAACCGGTTGTTTTTGACGGCGTACCGGACCTCGTTGCGGCTCAGAGTACCCGACACGGCGGAGTAAGCCAGGCGCCCTTCGACACATTGAACCTCGGGAAAAGTACCGAAGATGATCCCTCAGGTGTGCAGGAAAATCGCCGTATATTCTGCCATCAGCTGGGCTATTCTCCCGAACAGATGGCCTGGTCGAAACAGGTACACGGAGATGGTATCAGAATTGTTGACTCGCCGGGCGGCTCGGAGGGCCATGACGCGCTGGTTACTGATGTCCCGCGGATATTGCTCGCTGTTTCGATTGCAGACTGTACCCCTGTGCTGATCTGCGATCCGGTGAAACGGGTAATCGCCGCTGTACATGCCGGATGGAAGGGGACGGTGGCCGGACTTGCGGCTAAAACACTGATGAAAATGCAGGAATGCTACGGAACAAACTTCGCAGATTGCAGGGTATTCATTGGCGCCTGTATTGACGAGTGCTCTTTCGAGGTGGGCAATGAGGTAGCCGTACAGTTTGATGACCCCTTCAAAAGATATGATACCGGCAGAAGGAAGTATATGATTGATCTGAAAAAAGCAAATGCTCATCAGTGTCTTGAGCTGGGAGTTCCAGCGTCCCGGATTGAAATCTCTCCGTTCTCCACCTTTATTCATCACGAGCATTTCTTTTCTCACAGGTACGACAAAGGTGTTACAGGCCGGGGACTTTGCGTGATTGCGCTTAACAGATGAACCGCTACATTTGTAGTTGATATGACGGATTCATTTTACACCATTGAGGCCCCGGTTACCGGAGAGTTCAAGGACAGAGGAAGCAAATTTCTTGCCTTCGCATGGCCGGTTCGCTCCGAGGAGGAGGCACTGGCGCATCTGGAGCGGCTCAGAAAGGAGCACTTCAAGGCGAATCACCACTGCTTTGCCTGGCGATTCGGAACAGACGGCACCCGATTCAGGGCAAATGACGACGGAGAGCCGGGAGGAACAGCCGGTCGCCCGATTCTGGGACAAATAGATGCGGCCGGCCTCACTGATGTTTCTGTTGTTGTCGTCAGGTATTTCGGAGGAACGCTGCTCGGCGCTTCAGGACTCATCAACGCCTACAGGGAAGCTGCCGCCGATGCCCTCCGTCAGGCTGTGGTGATACAAAAGATAATTCAGGACCGTTTTATTCTCGACTTCGACTATGCACTCATGCCGGATATCATGCACGCACTGAAAAAATTTGATATTGAAATATTCAGCCAGGAGTTTGGCGAGAGGGGAAGAATGGAAACAGGAATCAGGAAAAGCGAAACCCGTGACAAGTTGCTCAGATTCAGGGCGTATCTCTGGAAAGTCAGTACCGAAGAAGCAGAGCTGCTCGACTGGCCCCCGGGAATGAAAGTAAAGGGCGCAGAAGACTGAGCCCGGACGCCTGCAATATGTACAATATCTGTACGTTAACTTTTTATTCACACTATCGGGCTTCTTTTTTGAGTTACCTCTATGTGAAGTTTCGTTTCAATTACAGAACAAAAATGCAGGGTAACCCTGACCAGACTATGAAACACTTGATTTTTGCTTTTCTCCTTGCTCCTTCCTTCCTGTTTGCACAGGCCTCCCCGGCTATTGATGCCATTTCTGCGGCATTGGGATCCGGCGATGTGGAGACGCTGTCGAAGTATTTTGCAGATAACGTGGAAATTTCTGTCAACGAGAAGGAGCAGAATTATCCCAAAGCACGCGCCGTGGAAGCGATGAAATCTTTTTTCAGCAGCAATCGCCCGGTATCTTTCAGTCAGAAACACAAGGGAACAAGCCGGGGGAATGGCGACCAGTATTGCATCGGTAACTTCGAGGCATCCACGGGTACCTACCGGGTATATCTTTACCTGAAAATATCGGGTTCAAACGCCTTTTTACAGGAAATAAAGTTTGATAAAGAGTAAATTGTCCTCACAATTTACTCCGGAGTTCGCCTTCCGGATTTTGCCAGTAACGCCCCTGAACTATTTAAATACCGGATTGTGAACTGGAAGGCAGCTATCTCCTCATTCAAGTCATACCTTTTGCTGGAGCGGTCACTCAGTGCCAACACGATTGAGTCGTATCTCGGAGATGTGCACAAGCTGACGCAGTATCTGGAGATGTATCATCCCGGCAAGGGGCCGCTGGCGATTCGGAGTGATGACCTGGAGCAGTTCATCAGATGGGTAAACGAACTCGGACTGGAAGGAAGCAGCCAGTCGCGCCTCATTTCCGGCCTGCGGGCCTTCTATAAATTTTTGCTGGTAGAGGATCTCATGGACGAAGATCCCACAGATTTGCTTGAAAGTCCCCGACTCAGAAGAAAGATACCTGAAGTACTTGCGTACAGCGAAGTCCAGTCCATGATGGCTGCCATTGATTTGTCTGATCCGCACGGCCATCGGAACAGGGCTATGCTCGAGGTACTGTATGCCTGTGGACTGCGCGTTTCGGAACTGGTCGGACTGCGGATTACCAATCTGTTTCTGGAGGCAGGCTTTGTCAAGGTTCTAGGGAAAAACAACAAGGAACGGCTCGTACCTGTCGGACCAGAAGCAGCAAAGCACCTTCGCTACTATCTGGAGCATGTGCGGCCACTTTCTCCGGTTATCAAAAGGGAGGATGAAAATATAGTTTTCCTGAATCGCCGCGGTGCCCGCCTTTCACGGGTAATGGTTTTTCTTATTGTCAAGGAAACAGCTGCTGTGGCGGGTGTCAGGAAGAATATCAGTCCGCACACGTTCAGACATACCTTTGCCACGCACCTGGTGGAGGGCGGAGCTGATCTGAAAGCGGTGCAGGATATGCTCGGACACGAGAGCATCATTACCACAGAAATTTATACCCACCTCGATTCTGAATATCTCAAGGAAACGATTTATCTGTTTCATCCCAGAGCGAAGATGCCGATATGAAGTCGGTCAGGCTGAATTCTTGCTGATTACCTTCAGGTGTTGCCGGTACGATATTCCAAATTTCCATACTTCTGACAGCGGGGTAGGGTACACACCCTCTTTTTTGAGTGCCCGGTGCAGTCTGAAGATAATCGTCCAGTGTTGCCAGAAATCCCTCAGAGCGCGGAACCCTCCATGTTGCGGGTCGTAAACATGTGCCGGGTCGCTGGTAATGCCGTTCAGCTCCATGACCTTGAACTCGCCCCGGCGGAGTGCCTCTTCCGAATCGTATTTCAGGTCGAAACGGCCATAGTACACTCCTTTTATCTGCCGGCAGTGAGATTCAAAGGCCTGTTTCATCAGGTCATCTGCCAGATGATTTCCCGAAATGAACATGGTGCCCCGGGCATGATTACCCACCGGTTCCAGCAAAACATCCTCCTCCGGTGCCGGAATCATTGCCAACAGTTCCGGGTGATTCCGCTGAAATCGCTCAACATGAAACAGATACCTGACATCCTTTTCCATCAGATCCCTGATACTGGACTTTCCGTCCCCGCGTATGCGCATGAACTCCTTGAGGCAAACAGAGGTGATGTCAAACCGGCCATCCGCTCCCGGGAAGCGATGGAAGAGAATGGCTCCTTCTTTTGGTAGCGTGAGAAATTCCTGTAAAATGAAGGGAACCGGATACAGGCTCAGGTGTGCGGTCAGTTCTTCCGGTGTGTTCATCTTTTTTACCAGAAACCCGCGCTCACCGATATCCGGCTTGGCAATGAGCGGAAACGGAATACCAGCCTCCTCTAATTGCCGGAGTATTTCCTGAGCGGGCTGCTGCGGTCTGACAAGTATCCAGGCGGGTACGATTCCGGTCGGGAGGAGGCGCAGGATGGCACTTTTGGATTCGCCGAATGCACCCCCGAGCGGGATAGACGGATTCACATTGGAGAAAAAGAAGAGATGGCGCGCCCGCAGTGCATACCATAGCCAGAAACCGACAACCGGGAGATTGGCAATACTGGCAGGCAGGAACTCGAAACGGGTCCAGCGGGCAACAAACAGTCGTAAAGAATTGTAAAGGGTCATATTACATCAGACGCCAGAATTTCCGGCGGGCGGGTACAATTGAAAAATGTTGTTTCTCCCGGAAATCGGGATTGATGAATGCAAGCGCAATATCGTACAGGTCAACGGTGAGTGTTACCTGCGGATGGTTTCTGACAAGTTGCCAGGCCTCCTCCATTTCCGGCGACCAGTGAATATCGTCGAAAATAAACACGGTGTTGTTGTTGGCGTATGGCAGACAGGTTTCAAAATACTGTACTGTTGGAGCCTTGCGATGGTTCCCGTCTATATAAACCATATCCGGGGAGACCAGCTTCTCGAGTGCCGGCACCAGGGTTTCCTCAAACGGCCCGGCCACCAGTTCAGTGCGTCTGTTCAGGTCGAGCCTGTCAAGATTGTGTCGGGCCACGCTGACAGTCTGCGGGCATCCTTCCAGACTGATCATGGTGGCCAGCCGATTGCCCGCACGCAGGTACATAGTGCCTATGCCGACAGAAGTTCCGAGTTCAAGGATAGTGCGTGGCGCCAGCCAGTCAGCCAGCCGGAACAGCATCCGGCCCTGCGAGGGGGAACTTGCAGCGTTGCGGGTGATTTCGGATACCCGGCGCCGGCGATCTTTACCCGTCCCGAAATCGCGGACATCCACTTCCTGACTGCTCCCGAGCAACTCCCGGCGCATCCGTTCAATTTCTTCAAAAGCATAAAAGAAACGCCGGTCCTCCAGTACGGCCTCCGTGAGCTGAAAAACGAACGGTGAATGTATCTGGTACCGTGTGACGGCCCTCCGGCAAAATTTGATCCATTGCCTGATACGAAACCAGGCTATTGTCTGAACGTGCGACATTTAATGTCCGGGAATTTGAATAACTACTGTCAGAGTAGTTACTTTATGGTTAAAATACATTTAAATCGGCCGTTTAGGAAAAATCTGCGGAATATTGAGCCGTTAAAATGCAAACAAAACGAGACAAAACCGAACATACCATGAAAAATTGCATTTCTGCCATCATTATTGCCGCTTTTGCAGCCGTTCTCCTGCCCGGATTATCGCTTGCCCAGTCGTATAAAAACGCGGTGGGTATCCGCGTTGACAAAGGTTTCAACTTCACAGCCCAGCAGTACATCGCTGATGGCTGGACGATTGAAGGAATGTTTCATACGCCAATAGTCACCAAAAACGTGGGTGTTACTTTCCTCGCTGAAAAACACTTCAAGGTAATTTCAAGAGGATTTAACTTTTACGCTGGTGGTGGTCCGCACTACTACTGGCAGAAAGGCGCAAACGGAGAAGCTGCAGAACCCTACCGGGATGTCTTTGGCTTGTCGGGTATTGCCGGACTGGAGCTTTCTTTGGGTCGCTTCAACCTTTCAGCCGATGTAAAACCTGAGTTTCATCTGAGTGGCGATATTTCGCGTGTGTTTTCCTGGAACGGGGTAGGCGTATCGGGTCGTTACATCATCAACAAGCGGGAGCGCAAGAAAGACTGGGACGTCAAGGTTAAAATCAGGAAAAGGAAGGCCTGATTCCCCTGAGGATGTTTTTTACCATGGCGGGCCCCTGATAAACCAGGCCGCTGTAAACCTGAACCAAATTAGCGCCTGCATCCAGCTTTTCACGGGCGGAAGCTGTGTCTTCAATGCCTCCGACACCGATAATCGCTGCATGCGTACCCAGCTTTTCGCGGAGCCGGCGGATAACCTGCGTAGAACGTTCTCTGAGCGGAGCGCCACTCAGTCCGCCGGCTCCGATATCATCGGTTATCCCCGACGGGGTTATCAGGTTATTTCTCGAAACCGTTGTATTCGTTGCGATTACGCCCGCGATCCCGGTTGATTTAACGATATCCGCAATCTCATCGAGCTGGGTATCGGTCAGGTCGGGGGCAATTTTCAGCAGAACGGGTTTGGGATTGCCTTTTAAGCGATTTTTTTCCTGAAGCAGTAGTAATAGCCTGGTCAGCGGCTCTTTTTCCTGCAGTTCGCGCAGGCCCGGCGTGTTGGGAGAGCTGACGTTTACCACAAAATAGTCAACCCAGGGGAAGAGCGCCTCGAAGCAGGTCAGGTAGTCCTGTTCTGCATTTTCATTGGGAGTGACTTTGTTTTTGCCGATATTTCCTCCGATAATGAGTTTTGTATCAGTGTTCTTTTCGCGCCATTTTTTCATTCGGAGAACCAGGGCGTCGAGGCCCTCATTGTTGAATCCCATTCTGTTTATCAGCGCCTTGTCAGCGGGAAGCCTGAAGAGGCGGGGTTTGGGGTTGCCATCCTGGGCAATCGGTGTAACAGTTCCCACTTCTATAAATCCGAAGCCGAGACTGGCCAGAGAAGATATATGCTTTGCGTCCTTGTCGAAGCCCGCTGCCAGACCTACCGGATTGGGAAACCGGAGTCCCATAACATTTGTTGACAGCGCTTCGTCGTCGGAGCAGAATATCTGCTGCATGATAAAATGGACAGGAGGAATGGCACAGGCGGCGTCGAGCAGGGTCATTGTTGCCTTGTGCGCTTTTTCGGGGTCGAGCAGAAAGATGAGCGGCTTGAGTAAATGGTACATCGGTGTAAAGAGTTATTCGTAACCTTTAGCCTGCAGCCGGAACAGTTCGGCATATTTGCCGCCTTGAAGGAGCAGTTCTTCATGAGAGCCTATTTCCAGCAGTTGCCCGTTTTCCAGAAAAAGAATCCGGTCGGCCATTCTTACAGTTGAAAACCGGTGCGATATGAGAACAGCCATACGGCCGTGCATGAGTTCTGAAAATCTGACAAAAACTTCGTGTTCGGCGCGGGCATCGAGTGCTGCGGTGGGTTCATCGAGAATAACCAGTTGTGCCTCCCGCATGTATGCGCGGGCGAGGGCAATTTTTTGCCATTGCCCGCCGCTCAGGTCAATACCGCCGGCGAATCGTTTGCCGAGGATTTGTCTGTATTTTTCGGGAAGTTTTTCGATTACATCATTTGCAAGGCTTTTGTGGGCAGAGTCCTCGATGCGCGGGTGATTGAGTTGTTCCTCAATATTTCCAACAGCGATATTTTCGCTGGCGGTGAACATGAACCGCACGAAATCCTGGAAGATGATACCGGTTTCCCTCCTCAGATCATCGGGGTCGTATTCGCATAATCTGACTCCATCGAGCAGAATTTGTCCTTCAGACGGTTCATACAGGTGAGCGAGCAGCTTCACCAGCGTGGTTTTCCCGGCGCCATTTTCACCAACGAGGGCCAGTTTTTCACCGGGTTTCAGCGTGAATGACAGATTTCTGAGTGCCCACTGATTCGTTTCGGGGTATTTGAATCCCACATTTTCGAAGCGGAAACCCTCCTGGATCGGTTTGGGCGTTTTTCTCTTGCCCCGGTGAGTAACCGACATGGGTTTCAGCTCCAGAAAATCGAAGAAGTCCTGCAGATACAGGGCCATCTCGGCGATTTTTGCGAACCGGGCTACAATTTGCTGAAGCAGCGACTGGAGTTTACTGAAGGAGCCTGCGAGAAAAGTGAGCGTTCCGAGCGTAATTACGCCAGCAACCGCCTGTCCGGCTACGAAGAGATAGGCGGCATAGTAAGACAGCGCGCTGATGACAGAGAGCGTGGCACCCCAGGAAGCGCGTTTGATGGCGAGTTTCTGGTTGGCGAGATAATACCGATCGGAGATATTTTTGAACCGGTCGGCGATAAAATGCTCGAGGCCGAATATTTTGATTTCCTTGGCCGTTTCATTGCTGGCACCTATATACCGGAGATAGTCAATCTCGCGGCGTTCGGGCGTCCACGACCTGGAGAGCGAATAGGACTCCTGATTGAAGCGGGTTTCACTGATAAACGAGGGAATTACCGCTACCACAAGTATCAGTAAAAGCCAGGGATTTACGGAGATGAGTCCAGCGGACAGGACAGCAACTGCGATCAGATCCTGGGCCTGCGACAGCACCATACTCATCAGCGCGGTGCGGCCGGCGGTTTGAGTTCGGGCTCTTTCGAGTTTATCGTAGAAGGCTGCGTCTTCAAACTGAAAAAGATCGAGCGTGGCGGCGTGCTGAATAATCCTGACTGATGAGTCGTTGTTGACCAGATCGCCGAGCAGACTGTCGGTGAGCGTGATTGCCCTTCCGATGAGACTCGACAGAATGGCGAGCGCACATTCGACGCCAATCCAGAAGAGAAGCGAAGCTGGTACGCCCGGGAAGGGGGCTGGTTGCGGGTTATCCCGGATGAGGTTCAGAATTTCATCAATAATTTCTTTTCCCGCATAGAGCAGTCCGAGCGGCAGAGCAGCCTGAATCAGGCGGAAGAAAATATTCCAGAGCGTGAGAGACGGACTGACACTCCAGATCATCCTGAAGAATCTGGGCAGGTTTGTCAGCGACTGGAACTGCTGATTTTTGGAAGCGGGGTCTTCTTTTGCCATATTACAGCATTTTACGCTTTTGCATGAGCCAGTAGAGTGCTCCGGTGAAGATACCGGTGAAGAGAATTGTGGCGTAGAATGCGGTGGGGTGTTCGGGGATACCGTTGGGGATATTCATGCCAAAGAAAGAGGAGATAAGCGTTGGCACCATGAGCACCACCGTTATGACCGTGAGCCGGTGGATGACAATATTCAGGTTATTGGAAATGATACTTGAGTAGGCGTCCATGGTGCCGTTGAGGATGTTGGTATAGACATTGGACATGGACAGGGCCTGCGAGTTGTCAATGATGATGTCCTCGAACAGGTCAGTCAGATCTTCATCGCCGTTGATGTGCAGAAAATCGGTTCTTTTCATTTTCATCTTCAGCAGCTCGTTTGCATTGAGTGAGTTGACAAAATAGACCAGACTTTTTTCGATAGACAGCAGCTGCTTCAGTTCGTTATTTCGGCTGCTGTTGAGCAGCTCCTTTTCCATCCTGTTTCTGCGGAGGTTCAGGGTTTTGAGGCATGAGAGGAAGTGATATACGTTTTGCTCCAGCAACTGAAGAACAAAGCGTTTCTCATCGGCCGGGTTGAAGTCGCGAATATTGTTACCGAGGAACTGCTCCAGTACGGGCGACTCGAATGCAGAAACAGTAATGACGTGTTCAATAGTGAGAATAATACCAATGGGTACAGTAATGAAGTACGCTTCATTCTCTGCCGAGGCATTTTTGTTTTTTACCGGCGTGTTGATGAGGATGAAGCGGATGTCTTCATCTCTTTCATAGCGGGCGCGCTCGTCCAGATCGAGCGAGTCAGTCAGGAATACCAGATCGAACCCGAAGCGTCGGGCGAACTCTTCCAGTTCATCGGGGTTGAACGGGGGCGACAGATGCACCCAGCAACCCGGATCCGGTTCTGTTAACTGGATCAACTTTCTTTTTTCTCGTGTGAAGTAGCGAATCACTGTCCATCAAAAAATGGGTTAGAGCTTGTTCAGGATTTTCTGCCGTTGGCAAAAACAGGCTGATTTTTTGTCAGTTTTTGCGTTTTTGAAGGCGCATAGCCGGTGCTACGCAACTGAAAAAAGGTGAAAAATGGCGAAAAATCAGCCGTTTTTGACTCGGT
>Ga0172373_10008250_pt1 | contig 13260 bp, 11 predicted proteins | sample Lak10m_2_FD_114546 | JGI IMG/M metagenome (GOLD analysis project Ga0172373, IMG submission 114546) | Freshwater microbial communities from Kabuno Bay, South-Kivu, Congo - kab_092012_10m | ecosystem: Environmental > Aquatic > Freshwater > Lake | place: Democratic Republic of the Congo... | reverse complement strand
CTGCCGCCATCCGGGCAGCTCGGCGTCTCCGCGCACGCTGCCACGCCCATCGACAGCAGAGCCACCAGACTCACCCCTCGACGCCACGCCCGCTCCGCCACGCCTGCTGCCGACCATGCGCTCATCGCGTGCTCCTCCTGCCGCGGCGCGACGCCGTCTTCGCCGTCCACACCGCGTCACCCGACATCTCCGAGACGAAGAACGCGGCGACCGACGCGCGTCCATCGGCGCCCTTCTCTGCGATGCGGTCCGCCTCGCGGACGCGCGCCTCGAGCACCTTGTACGTGTCGTCGCGCACGCCCTCGAAGTCCGTCGGCCGCGACGCGAAGGACAGCGCCCGCACGAACGCGCTGCCCGGCGCATGCGCGAAGAATCGCTGGTGCACGAGCGCGGTGACGCCCTCGAGGAGCTGCCGCAACCCGCTCAGCCGCGCGCTCGCGTCGGCGGCATCGACGTAGTTCACGACACCCGTCTGCAGGCGGTAGCGCCCATCCGGCTCGCGCGAGAGGATCCGCGCCTCGACGAGTTCTTCGATCGCCTGCAACACGGGCTCCTCCGGCTCGTGGAGCGCCCCCATCGCCGCAGCGTGATCGAAGTCCGATTCGCCACCGAGCGCGACGAGCTTGCGCTTGCGGTCGACGTCGAGCCCGAGGATCGCGCCGAGCCTGCGATCACGCCCCCGCGCGACGATCGCGGTGATGGTCGCCGGCGAGCACTTGAAGCCGCGCGCCATCGCCCGCACCGAGAGCCCGCGCTCCTTCGCGACCCGCACGTAACCACTCCGTGCGAGCGTCTCGACGTCTTCGAGCGGCAGCTTCAGCACGCACGCGAGCCGCAACGCCGGCTCGAGCAGCGTCCCAATCACCGAGAGCCGCAGCTCGATCGGCCCCAGACGCGCATCGCCCCTGCCCCGCAAGACCCCGCCCATGATGGGGCCGAGGCTACACCAGCCGTCGGCGCATCGCGGGAGGGTAGGAGCTCATGCCCTCACAATGCGTGCCGGATTTCTGGCACGGCAACGCGCAGGTGCGCCCGCGGTGACGAGACGCCGAACGCGAGCGCGACGACCTCTCCGGCGAGGCGTCAGACGGCGCAGACCATTCCGATCTGTAGAGGTGCGCGGCCCACGCGTCGCACGCGCGCAGACAACCAGCCGGCTGGCTGTCTCACCTCGCAAAATCGCCAGAATTACAGGCCTACTCGAGCTCGAGCGTCGCCCACACCGGGTCGTGGTCGCTCTGGTCGAGGCCGCGCACGACGCCGCCGGCGAGCACGCGGAAGCCCCGTGAGAAGAGGTAGTCGAGCCGCAGGCCGCCGCGCGTCGGCTCGGTGTCGCCCGCGACCTTCACCGCGTCGGTGTAGCCCGCGAGCTCCGCGACGTAGAGCTCCGGCGCGGTGTCGTACCAGGTGTTGAAGTCGCCCGCGATGATCGAGGGCCGCTCGCACGCGAGGCGCTGCGCTTCGTCGAGCGTCTGCGCGAGCTGCTCCTTGCGCAGCTCACCGAGCGCGTCGTTGTTCTCGAAGTGGATCGAGAACACGCGCACGCTCGTGTCGCCCACGGGGATGTCGCCGTGGAGCGCCGTGCGCTGGCCGAGGCGCGGCTCGTCGCTCACGCCGAGCCAGTCGTAGCTGCCCGTGTGACAGAGCTGCGCGAGCCCGCTCAGCGGCCGCCGCGAGACGATCGCCTGCCCCGTGTCGCCGCCCACGTTGCGGTCGATCGAGAGCTCCACGAACTCGATGCCGTATGCGTAGTCGGCCTCGAGCGCCTGCGCGAGCAGCCGCGCCGCGCGCCGCACGCCGTTGCGACGCGAGCAGCGATCCACCTCGCCGAGCAGATACACATCCGCGTCGCGCAGATCGGGGTGCGTCGTGAGCGTCGTGATCTGCCCGTCGAGGTTGCGCGTGTACTCCACGTTCCACGCCACGACCTTCAGCGTCCGCGGGAAGCTCGTCGGCCGCGTCGCCGGCGCGAAGGAGCCGGATTCCGCGACGGGGATCTCGACCGGGCCGGTGCGCGTATCGCCGGGAATCGGCACCTCGAGGCCCGACGTCGGATCGAGCCGCGACATGCTCGGCACCGTCGGACACACCTCGGTGAGGGCGTCGACGTCGGGCCAGACGCCGGTCGTGCAGTCGTCGGGCACCGCGTCGGTCGGCAGCGGCGTATCGCTCGGCGCGACCTCGCCCGTGCACGTCCAATCGTACGCATAGACCTCGTCCGGCAGGATGCGCCCCGGTCCGCGCCGCGGCCGCCCGCCCTCCATCCCGCCATCGCCCGGTGCCGCATCGACGCCCGCATCCATGGGTGTCATCGGGGCGTCGTCCGACCCGCAGCCGACGAGCGTGAGACACGCAGCGAGCGCGGTGAACGACGCGTGAACGAGCGAACGATGCGCGAAGCGAGGCGGAATCGTCATGGGCGCGAAGTTCAAGCGCAGCAGCGCCTCCCGTCAATCGCGCGGCGGTGACGAGTCCGACACGCGGGCCCCGAAGCTGCGCGCTTGCTCACGCGAACGACGCATGGGTCGAACGCGATGCAGGCATGGCCCCGCTGGTCGCGGTCGCAGAGTGACCCCAGCCTGCCGCGGCGCGAATGTCTCCGCTTCGCTTCCCCGTGTCCGTCGTCGCGGCCGCGTCGTCCCGAGCGACGCACTCGCCCGCGCACGCCGCGCTCGCGTCCTCGCGACTTGCGGTCGTCGCTGCGTGGCTGTGCGTGCTCCTCTGCGCGGCGCGCACCGCGGCGCAGGACGACGCTGCGCGGCGCGCGAACGCCACGCCGCGCGAGGTGGCGCTCGCCGACGATGCGCGCGGGCAGCAAGACGACGCGATGCACGACGCGTCTCGCGCCGAGGGCCCGCTGCCGCCGCTCGGCGCGTTTCTCTCAGCGGCGCGCGCACACGCCGTCGACAACCGCGAGGCGCGCGCGCTCGCTGCGCAGAGCAGCGCGCGGCATCGACGCGCCATCGCGACGCTGCTGCCCTCGCTCAACGCGAGCGCGGGCTACACGCGCAACCAGCGCGAGATCGCGGCGAGCTTCCCCGATGGCGCGGGCGGCACGGCGCAGGCCGTCATCACCGCGCAGGACCAGCTCGAGGCGACGCTCGGCGTCGAGGCGACGCTCTTCGACTACGGGGCGCTCCGCGCGCTCGGCGGCACCGCAGCGAGCGTCGATGCGGCCGACGCCGAGATCGAGGCGACCGAGGCGCGCACCGATCGCGCCGTGATCGAGGCGTATTTCCAATACGCAGGCGGCGAGGCGCTTTATGACGCGGCGCGTCAAGCAGAGTCGACGAGCGCCCGCAGCGCGGCCGTGGTCGCGGCACGGCGCGAGGCCGGGCTCGCTTCCGACCTCGACGTCGCGCGCGCGCAGGCCGCCATCGCACGCGCGGCGCAGGCCCGCAGCGACGCCGAGCTCGCCGCCCGTCGCGCCGCGCGGGTCCTGCGCACGCTGAGCGGGCTCGACGTCGCGGGTGACGCGCCCGCGCTCACCGACACGCTCGACGAGGTGCCGCCGCTCGCGCGCTTCGTAGGCGGCGTCGATCGGCTCCCCGCCGTGAGCGCGGCGCGGGCACAGGAGCGCAGCGCCGCGTCGAATGCGGGCGCCGCGTGGGGCCCGCTGCTGCCGCGCGTCACGGCGAACTTCCGCGAGCGCATCACCAACGCGCCGGGCTTCGGCCCGAATGCGCTCTGGAGCGCGGGGCTCGCCGCGTCGTGGCGCCTCGACGCGGGCGATGTGGCCGCCCTCCGCGAGAGCGCTGCCGCCGCCGAGGTCGCGCGCATCCGCGCCGATCGCGCGGTGGAGCTCGCGCGTGACGCGATCGAGGACGCGTGGCAGGCGGTGCACGCACGCCTCGCGCAGGCCCGCGCCGCCCGCAGCGAGCGCGACACCGCATCCCGCGCCGCCGACGTCGCGCGCACACGCTACGCAGCGGGCACCGCGACCGCGCTCGAGGTCGTCGAGGCCGAACGCGACGCTTTCTCGGCGGACGTGAGCCGCGTGCGCGCCGACACCGAGCTCGCCTACGCGCGCGCTGCGCTGCAGCTCGCCGCCGGCCTCGCGCCGCGCGTGGAGATCGCAGAGACCACCACCATCTCAGGAGATGCGCCATGAGCGCACCGCGCCGCGCGCCGCTGTCACTGCGCCTGCGCGCGATGAGCCGCGTCGGGCTGCGCATGATGCTGCACGACAAAGCGAAGCTCCTCGGCACCGTGCTCGGCGTCGTCTTCGCGGTCGTGCTCGCGATCCAGCAGCTCTCGATTCTCTTCGGGCTCCTCGACAAGAACACGATGTTCGTCGACCACGCGCGCGCCGACGTCTGGATCGCGCCGCCCGGCACCGAGCTCTTCCAGCCCGGCGACACGCTCTCCGACTCGGTGCTCCTCCGCGCGCGCACCACGCCCGGCGTCGCGCTCGCCGAGCCGCTCGTCGCCGCGGGCGCCACGGTGCGTCGCCCCGAAGGCGGCAGCGAGGCCGTCACGCTCATCGGCACCGCGCTGCCCGCGCGCCTCGGCGGTCCGTGGAGCCTCGTCGCGGGCGATGTGCATGCGCTCGACGCGCCCGACACCGTCTTCTTCGAGGACGCCGAGCGCGCGAAGTACGGCGGCATGGACCTCGGCACGGTGCGCGAGGTGAACGGCCGCCGCGTGCGCGCAGGCGGCTTCACCTGGGGCCTCCTGCCCTTCGGCCCGGCCTACGCGTTCGCCGAGATCGGCCTCGCCCGCGAGCTCGCGCGCATCCCTGCGGACAAGCAGAACTTCGTCCTCGTCACGGTGCGCCCGGGCGAGCGTCCCGAGGCCGTGCGCGACCGGATCGCCGCGCGCGTCCCCGAGGCCCGCGTGCTCACGCAGACCGATTTTTCCGGCGCGATCGTGAGCGCGCTGCTCCGCGAGCAGCTCGGCGTGAGCTTCGGGACGAGCACCGCCTTCGGCCTGATCATCGGCTTCATCATCGTCGCGCTCTCGATGTTCTCGAGCGTCATCGACAACCTCCGCGAGTTCGGGACGCTCAAGGCGATCGGCTGCACGAACCTCGATCTGACGGGCCTGCTGCTCGTGCAATCGGTCGCGTACGCGGTGCTCGGCACCTTCGTCGGGCTCGGCCTCGTCTCGGGCATGACGGAGGGCATCCGCAGCCCGCAGCTCGTCCCGATCGTGCCGATGCCGCTCTACGTGATCACACCCCTCGTGATGGTGTCGATCTGCATCGCGGCCGCCGGCCTCGCGCTCTTCCGCATCCGCAAGCTCGAGCCGGGCATGGTGTTCCGATGAGCCGCGACGCGACGTCTCCGCCCGACGCGCTCGCCGTCGACGCACGCGCGATCACCAAGGTCTACGGCGAGGGCGCGCTCGCCTACCGCGCGCTCCGCGGCGTCGATTTTCAGGTCGCGCGCGGCGAGTTCGTGATGCTCGCGGGGCCCTCCGGCAGCGGCAAGACCACGCTGCTCAGCATCCTCGGCTGCGTGCTCGGCGCGACGAGCGGCGAGCTCTCGCTCTTCGGTCGTCGCGTGAGCGGGCTCCCCGAGTCGCGCCTGCCCGCGCTCCGCATCGACCTCATCGGCTTCATCTTCCAAGGGCACAACCTGCTCGCCTCGCTCGAGGCGCGCGAGAACGTCGCGCTCCCGCTGCAGATGCGCGGCGTGCCCGTCGCCCGCAGCCTGCGCGAGGCCGACGCGCTCCTCGCCCGCGTCGGTCTCGGCGACAAGACCCGCAGCCGCCCCGCCGAGCTCTCGGGCGGTCAGCGCCAGCGCGTCTCGATCGCGCGCGCGCTCGCCGGCAACCCGCCGCTCGTCCTCGCCGACGAGCCCACCGCCGCACTCGACGCGCAGAGCGGCCAGCTCGTCACCGAGCTCCTGCGCGAGGTGTGCCGCGAGCGCGGCGACACCGTCGTCGTCGTCACGCACGACGCGCGCATCTTCCACCTCGCCGACCGCATCGTGCACATCGAAGACGGCCTCATCGCGGGCAGCGCGCCCCCGCCCGACGCGCCCCGCGCCCCCACCCGGGAATCTCACGCATGAAGCTCCCCCGCCTCCGCTTCGGCTGGCTCTTCGTCGCCGCCATCTTCGCTTTCCTCGGCACGAACCTCGTGCGCGCCGTGCTCGCCGACGAGCCCACGCGACCGCGCCCGGCCGACGTCGCCCGCGCCGCACGCAGCACCACGCAGCCCGGCGACGAGCAGCTCTCCGTGCCCGCCGGCAACTACATCGGCGGCAACGGCGTCGTCGAGCCGCGCGATCGCGAGACGCGCGTCGCCGCACCGCAGGGCGGCCGCATCGCGCGCGTGCTCGTCGAAGAGGGGCAGCGCGTCGCACGAGGCGATGCGCTCGTTGCGCTCGACGCCGAGATCGAGACCGCCGCGCTCGCCGTCGCCGAGGCCGAGCTCGCCGCTGCCGACGCCGAGCTCGCGCTGCGTGTCCGTGGGAGCCGCGCCGAGGATGTGCTCGCCGCGACCGCCGAGGCCGAGGCGGGCTACGCGCGCGCGTCGCTCAGCGGCGGCGTCGCCGAGCGACTTCTTGCAGCCGCGCAGGGCGGCGGCGCGACGCGCGACGAGGTCGAGCGCGCGCGCGGTCAGGCCGAGGCCGATCGCGCCACGGCCGCGCAGCTCGAGGCCCGTCGCCGCGCGAGCGTCGCGGGCAGCCGCCGCGAAGAGCTCGTCGCCGCACGTGCCCGTCGCGATGCCGCCGCCGCGCGCCGCGATCAGGCCCGCGCGCAGCTCGAACAGCGCACCGTGCACGCGCCGATCGCCGGCGAGGTCTTGCAGGTGAAGGTGCGCGCCGGCGAGTACACGCAGCCCGGCGGCGAGCCGCTCGTCGTGCTCGGCGACACCGCGACGCTGCGCGCGCGCATCGACGTCGACGAGCGCGATCTCGGCCGCGTGCACCTCGGCGCCGCCGCCCGCCTGCGCGTCTCCGCCTGGCCCGGCGTCGATTTCGCGGGGCGCGTCGTCGCGCTCGGCCGCCGCATGGGCCGCAAAAACGTCCGCACCGACGATCCCGTCGAGCGCAACGACACCAAGATCCTCGAGGTGCTCGTCGAGCTCGCGCCACCGCCCGCCGAGCGCCCGCTCTTCGTCGGACAGCGCGTGATCGCCTTCCTCGACGCGCGCTGACGGGCGACACTCGCGCCATGTCCGCACGCCTCACGCTCACGATCGGCGACCGTCACCTCTCCTCGTGGTCGCTGCGCCCCTGGCTCGCGCTGCGCGTCGCGACTCCCGACTTCGACACGCACCTCATCCGCCTGCGCCGCGACGACACCGCCGCGCGTATCCGCGCCGTCTCGCCCGGCGGCAAGGTGCCCGTCCTCACCGACGGCGATGTGACCGTCTGGGAGTCCCTCGCCATCTGCGAGTACCTCGCCGAGCGCTTCCCCGACGCGCGGCTCTGGCCCGACGACCGCCACGCGCGCGCCCACGCCCGCGCCGCCGCGAGCGAGATGCACGCGGGCTTCGCCAACCTCCGCCAACACATGTCGATGGACCTCTTCGCGCGCCGTCCCGGTGAGGGCTGCACGCCCGCCGTCGCCGCCGACATCGCGCGCATCGAGGCGCTCTTCGAGGACGCGCGCGCCCGCTTCGGCGCCCCGCACGGCGGCCCCTTTCTCCATGGCCGCTTCTCCATCGCCGACGCGATGTTCGCGCCCGTCGCGACGCGCTTCGTCACCTACGACGTCGCGCTCGGCCCCGTCGCCGCCGCATGGCGTGACGCCATCCTCGCGCACCCCGCCATGCTCGAATGGACGGCCGACGCGCGCCGTGATCTCGACGCGCTCGACGCGTCTCCGTAGTCGCCCGAGCTCGCGGCGCGGCGCGATACCGCAATCCCATTGACATATCGCGACGTGCCAGCAAGCGTGGGATTCACAACTCCCATGCTCACCTCGACGTGATTCGGATTCACGACCTCGCGCTCAGCGCGCGCGCAGCACGCGGAAGCCGCGCGGGCCGAGCGAGAGCGCGCCGCCGCTCACCGCGCTCCCTGAAACGAGATCGTCATACATCCCGTCCGGGATCGTCACCGACTGCCCGCCGTCTGCGCGATTGATCGCGACGACGACGCTCGGTGCGCCGCAGCCCGCCATCCGATACACCCACGTATCCTGCGTCGCCGAGAGCGTCTCGCGGCGGCCGCGTCCAAGCACGCCATTCTCACCGCGAATCCGCGCGAGCGCCGTCACCGTGTCACGCAGCGCGCGCTGCGGAGCGAGCAGCGTCGCGCCCTCGTCTTCCCACGGCATCATGCGGCGATTGTCCGGATCACCGCCGCCCGCGAGCCCGATCTCATCCCCGTAGTAGATGAGCGGCACTCCCGGATTCGTCATCATCACGACGAAGGCGAGCGCGAGCCGCTCGTAGGGCGCCGCGTCGGTGGGCTGGCGGAAGCTGCCCGCATCCCAGCCATTGCCCGCGTTGCTGCCCGCGCGGCAATCCCCGATCTGCCGACTCGCGAAGTGGATCGCGCGCGGGATGTCGTGATTGCCAATCCACGTGCTCATCAGCGCACCTGCGCCATAGCGCGCGTCGTTCTCGGCCATCCAGCCCGCGAAGGTGTCGAGTCGCCCGCCCGGCGTGAAGAGCGCCTCGCACGCCCGCGCCTTGAAGGGGAAATCGAACTGCCCATCGAGCATCGTATCCGGATTCACGAAGCGGCCGAGCGTGCCGTAATCGTCATAGGTGAACGTCTCACCCACCATGTAGAAGCGGTCGCGCCCCGTGACGTCGAAGTCGCGCGTCATCCGCGCGCGGAGATCCATCAGCCACTCGAGCGGGATGTGCTTCACCGCGTCGAGCCGATAGCCGTCGAGATCGTATTCGCGCGCCCACCACGCGGCGTCGTTCACGCTCCAGCCGCGCGCGTCCGCGTTGTAGAAATCGAACGACGGCAAGTAGGTGGTGAAGGCGCAGCGCGTGCCCCAATAGGCATCGTCCCAGACGTTGCCGTCGGCGCAGGTGCGCACCGGATCGATGAACCAGTCACGGTGTGCGGCGAACAACGCACTCTCGTTGTCGACGTGCTTCATCACGTAATCGAACATCACCTTCATCCCATGCCCGTTCGCGCCGCTCGTCGCATGGAGCGCATCAACGAGCGCGTGCAGATCCATCGCGTCCCCGAGGCGTGACTCGACCTGCGGCTCGGGCGTGGGATTCAGCGGGTCTGCGTAATCGACGTTGCCGGGCTTCGGCCAGTAGCCGTGATAGGCGGAATACGAGCGTGGGTCGGCGCCCGGATCGATCGCCGGCCCCGCCGAATCCCGCCCCTCGTAGGGCGCAGACAGCCACACCGCCGTCACGCCGAGGTCGGCGAGATAGGGAATCTGCTCGACGACCCCTGCGAGGTCACCACCCTCGTATTGCCCGCTCGGGCCGGTGCGCGCGTCGCCATCGGTCGCGCCGAAGACGGGTGAGTCGTTCGAGAGGTCGCCGTTGCGGAAGCGATCCATCATCACGAAATAGAGCACCGTATCCCGCCAATCGAACTCAGTCGGCACACCGCAGCTCCCGCCGCAGACGTCGAGCAGGCTGTTGCGCCCGCCGAAGCCATCCGGCTCCGAGGTGGGATTGCGCGGATCATCGATCCAGCGCGTCTCGTCGACGATGAACTTGTAGCGGCGCGTCCCGGTGAGCGTGATGCGCGTATTCACCGACCACGTCCCCGCCCCGTCGTTCACGAGCGGAATCGCGCCCATCGCGGGCGTCGCCGGCCACGGCCCGCCCGGCGTCGAGGCGAGCCAATCCCCCGTCACCCACACGCTGCGCGCCGTGCCATCGACGTACGTGAACGTCACCTCGCTGCACGCGGGCGCCGCGGCGTCGCCGCCTCCCCCTCCGCCGCCATCGCGATCCGGCGTCCCGCCATCCCGCGGCGGCGGCCCCGCATCACGCCCACCACACGCAGGCCCGCCATCGGTGCCGCACGCGATGCGCGAGGCGTCGGTCGGCACGACGAATCCGCTGCCTTCCGGCTCACAGCCCGTGAGCCCGAGCGCGATTCCCACGAGCATCCCGAGCGGCCCGACGACGTTGCGCATCATGCCCGGATGCTCACCCAAGCCGAGCCCGCCATGCAAGCCACGGATGACGCGGCAAGTCCGCACGCGCACGACCGCTTCCCGCCTTGGAAGCCACCCTCGCAACCTTGCCGCGGGTCGCGGACGCCTCCCCACGCAGCCGTTCCGCGAGCCGCGCGACACACGCATCGCCCTTGCGATTCACGCCGTAGTGCAGGTCGCTGATGAAGTAGTGCAACGCCGTATCCTCCTCTCGTCGCCCCCGAGGAACGCACGCCCACCCTCATCGTTCCGCGCGGATCGGAGGACAATACGATGAGCCCATCATTCCGGCACCCCGTGCGCGCGACGCCAGCTCGGACGCACGGGAAACTCCCGCGCGACTCCGACTGCGGCGCATCACGAGGTGCGCGACGATGCGCGACCTCGACACGCATCGGGCGCCATCACCTGCCAAACGCGACACGGCCTCGACATCGATGTTCATCACGGTCACGGCCCTCGACACCACGCGACGCCTCGCCGTCTACGACGACGTCGAGCCGATTGGACGCAGCGAATCCCAGTTCCGCTCGCGCGGCCGGACTACGCGTTCTCCTTCGCGGAGATCGCCGCCCATCCGTTCTCGAAGCTACGCCCCATCCTCGGACTCGGCCCCTTCACCGACATCGTGCGCCAGCAGGGCTATCGCGACCTCGATTGGGAACTCCCCATCTTCCGCGGCCACGGCGGACTCCCGCTCCACTACGATCTCCGCTCCGACCCGCAGCTCAACTCGGTGAAACTCCTCTTCGTGAGCTTCGGCGAATCCCAGTCCGCCCGCTGCACAGCCCATTTCGAAGGCATCTACCGGGTGACGGGCGCCCGTTTCGATTCGTAGTCGGGGCGGGCACGCCTCGCACCACGGAGTCCGAAAAGAAGGACCGATGGCTCGTGCATGGAGCGGAGCGCGCTTCGGAAACGGCGAGCTTCGCCGCGGACCCCCTTCAAGTCCGGACTTCTCTGCCTGTAAGCTCGCCCTCGTGAACCAGGCAGAGCTCGAGCGCCGACTGCGCCCGTTCCTCGACGCGGGGCTGCTCACGCGCATCCCCACGCGCTTTCAGATCCGGCAGGGCGAGGCCGCGATGGTGCCCTACGTGATCAGCTCCGACGCGACCGACGAGGCGCGCTACACGCGCACGCTGTTCGGGCGCCCGCTCGTGCGGCAGCTCGTGATTTTCTCGATGGTCGGGCGCGACCACCTCGACCCGGGCTGCTCGCTCGGCGCGCGCTTCGCGTCGATCGCGACACACCTGCTCTTCACCTATCACCAGGGCATGCCGGTCTTCGACATGCAGCTGCTGCACACGCACCCGGAAGGACTCCCGCGCTTCCGCAAAGTCGTCGAAGACCACCTCGCCCGCGCGACGCGAGAGGCCGAGTCCCGCGCGCGCTGGATCGGCCGCATCCTCGCCGACCCGGACGCCTATCACCGCCTCTTCCTCGGTGACGACGGCTTCATCGCCCGCGCCGAGCGCTTCGACTACCCCACCCCCGCCGACGAAGGCTCCGACTTCCCACCCGAGTTCTTCAGCCTCGCCAGCTTCCTCCAGCACTGCGCCGAAACCTACCCGCGCACCCCCGCCGAAGTCGGCTGGCCATCGGTCCCCGGCCACCTCCTCCACCTCGCCGCCCGCCGCTTCCGCGAAGGCAAACGCATCGCCCTCGGCGCCCGCCGCGAACCGCCGCCTCATTCTGGGAATGCCGAGGGTGAGTCGGATTGAGACCCCCCATCCGCACCTCGAACTGAACATTACATGGAGTGCTGGAAGTGCGCGTTGCCGCGTTCAGTCGTGATTGCTCGCAACGATTTGCGGCGCCTGCGTAGCCAGCCACTTCGCGAATCGATGCGGGTCTCGGAAGATCGGTGGATTGGCGCTGCGCTGAATCCATCCATCTCGCACGCTGAGGTCACCCCACGCATCCAGAAGATCGCGTCGCACGCGGTAGCTCCCGTCGCGGAGTTCACCGATGTCGAGATACCGTTCGAAGCGTCCTGAAACGCTGCGCTGGCCGGACACGACGACGTCCGATTCCGTTCGCTTGTGCAGACGGGTGTGAGCGTTGTGATCGAATCGGTCCGGCGGAATATCGCCCACGCGCTCCACGCGCTCCACCACCAGCATTCCGATCAATGCATAGACGAGTCGCTGCTCCGCGCGAATGGAGCGCAATCCAGCATAGAAAACGACCCAGTCACCTCTCTCGAAGTCTGCGAGTCGTCGACCGCGATCAGCTGTATCTCCATACGTGAGAAAGTTGAAGTCCGGGTCGAGATGGGTGCGCTCTCCATGGAGGTGTGACGGCAGCTCCACTTGGATACCACACCGCTCCGAAAATCTTCTCAGCGCTGAATCGACCGACGGTCGATAGGTTCGTGCCATTTCCTCGGTATTGGGCTTTTCCTGTGGAATAGGGACGTAGACGAAATCACCCGTCGTCGGGTCACACGGTCCGTTCCATCGGCCGTAGGTCTGGTCGATGGCCACGCGCACGAGAATCGCACGCGTGGGCGCGGGCGTTTTCGTCATCGCACCACCTCAGGAAGTTCGAGACCGTACTCGCTCCGCGAACAACGACTCCGCGAGGGCTTGTGGGTAGGCTTGCCATGGCTGCCTGACTCGAAGCCCAGAAACACCGTTCGGATGAATTCCTCTAGATCACCGATCCGTTCGAAAGCGTGATCATTTCGATCACTTGCGAAGCGGGGATCGACAGAGGTGGGTGCATCGTGATCGGCTCTTGCGTGTCGACCGTCTGGGGACGGCGCGTGGAGGCGATGATGAGCGTACCGCGGTGGAATCCGTCGAGCGAAATCAGCAGGCGTGAGACGTACCTTCTGAAGCGGCTGGTGCGCACGAAGAAGCTGTTCCGGTTTCTGCGCGAGCATCGGCTGGAGCTCTTCGACGGCGGGTTTCAAGACGAACTTGCGTCGATGTACCGCGCGACCGACGAGGGGAAGGAGCCGGTGGCGCCGGCGCAGCTCGCGATGGCCGTGTTGCTGCAGGCGTACACGGGCAGCTCGGACGCGGAGGCCATCGAGAACGTGGTCGTCGATGCACGCTGGCGCATGGTGCTCGGGACGCTGACCGACGACGAGGAAGACCCGCCGTTTTCGCAAGGCACGTTGCAGCGATTTCGACAGCGCATGATCGCGCACGACATGGACCGTCGGCTGCTCGAGCGGACCGTCGAGCTCGCGAAGAAGACAGG
>Ga0172373_10008249_pt1 | contig 13261 bp, 6 predicted proteins | sample Lak10m_2_FD_114546 | JGI IMG/M metagenome (GOLD analysis project Ga0172373, IMG submission 114546) | Freshwater microbial communities from Kabuno Bay, South-Kivu, Congo - kab_092012_10m | ecosystem: Environmental > Aquatic > Freshwater > Lake | place: Democratic Republic of the Congo: South-Kivu... | reverse complement strand
GGTATTTTGACCTATAAACCTGCTGATATTGGAGTACAAACCTAGGTTTGTACTCCAAAAAAGGCATTTGAAGTCTTTTGGCCCCTATCATTCAAAAAGACCCTAAAATCCATATTGAGCCTTTTCAATTACTGGGTAGTTACCTTTTGAGCGGCTACTCGCGTCGCAATAGGGGAAGGATTTATGCATGAAAGCACTGTAAGACTCGGATTGATGCCCCCTTTGACCGGATTGGTGGGCATGTATGGCGCGGAAATCTCCCATGCAGGACAAATCGCCTGCGATGAGGTCAACGAAAGCGGCGGTGTTTTGGGCAGGCCGCTGGAACTCGTGATCGAAGATGACGGCAGCCTGCCGGAAAGCGCGGTCGCAGCCGCCGCTAAACTGGTGGACCAGCATCGTTGTGTCGCTATCATCGGTAACCTGCTCTCCAATTCGCGTATCGCCGTCGCCTACGAGGTGGCCGAGCCGCGCAGGATGCCTTACCTGAACTTCTCTTTTTATGAGGGTAGCATACTCAGCCATTATTTTTTCCATTTCGCCGCGTTGCCGAATCAGCAAATCGACCGGATGATTCCATATATGCACAAGCAATACGGCCCCAGGATGTTCTTTGCCGGCAACAATTACGAATGGCCGCGCGGCTCCATCGATGCCGCCAAACGCGCGCTGGAACAGTCGGGCGGTGAGGTTATCGGCGAGGCGTATTATCCGCTCGGCGTAGGTAACGGCGACATCGAGGGCTTACTGGATCAACTGGATAAATCGGACGCCGATGTGTTCGTTCCCTATTTTGCAGGAGCCGATCAAATACAACTGCTCACCCGTTTTACCGAAAGAGGCTTGAAAAGCCGGATGGCGGTGGTGATGGGACACTATGATGAAGTCATGTCCAGCCGGTTGCCGCCGGAGGTGAGGGAAGGCTTTTATTCCAGCAACACTTATTTCATGACGCTAGCCACGCCGGAAAACAGCGCTTACCTGGAGCGGCTTTCCACCCAGCCCGGCGTGAACGGTGTCTGGCCCCTGGGGAACGGTATCCTGACCAATTTCGGTGAAGGCGCCTATCTTTGTGTCAAAGCGTTCGCGAAGGCGGCCAACCAGGCGGGAAGCCTGGAACCGGAAGCGCTGGTGAATGCGCTGGAAACGATCGACGTATCCGGGCCGCAAGGCGCCGTGCAAATGGACCCGGTGACGCATCATGCTAAGGTGAACACCTATCTTTCCCGCTGCCGGGCGGATGGCTCTTTTGCCATTATTGAACGGTTTGGCGTCATCTCCCCGGTGTTGCCCGAGCGTTACCGGCATTTGCGGATCAGCAGGCAATCCCTACAGGAAGACATCTACCTTCAGTCCAGGATGATAGCGCAAATGACCGAAGCGGTGTTGCTGGTTCATGCAAGAGATGGCGTCATTGTTTATACCAATCCGGGAACCGAGCGCATGTTCGGCTATGGCCCTGGCGAATTGGCCGGAAAGTTTTTTTCAGTGCTGTTCGCTCGAACCGATGACTCAGCAGGAGAAATCACCGCCTCTATCGGTGCGACACTGTCCAAAAAAGGGGTCTGGCAAGGACAGACGGAAAATATAGCCAGGGATGGCAAGCGTTTTTGGTGCGCCGCTTCGGCTTCCGTGTTTACGCATCCCAAATACGGCGAAGTCTGGATGATCCTGAACAAGGACATCACCGAGCGCAAGCGGGTGGAAGAACAACTGCGCTCCGCATTACAATATGCCCGCAGCCTGATAGAGGCAAGCCTGGACCCGCTGGTCACCATCAGCGCGGAGGGCAAGATCACCGATGTGAACGAGGCGACGGCGCAGGCTACCGGGGTAAGCCGCGAAGCGTTGGTCGGCAGCGACTTCTCGGATTATTTCACCGAGCCGGACAAGGCGCGCGCAGGTTACCAGGAAGTGTTCGCAAAGGGAGCCGTCACGGATTACCCCTTGACCTTGCGGCATGCGTCCGGCAACGTAATGGACGTACTGTACAACGCCAGTGTGTACCGGAACGACAAGAACGACGTGGCGGGCGTATTTGCCGCGGCGCGCGACATCAGCGAGCGTAAGAAAGCAGGACAGGAAGTGCTGCAACTGAGTTTACGGAACCAGTCGATCCTGGATTCTGCGGGTGAAGGTATTTACGGACTGGACACCAATGACCGATGTACTTTCATTAATCCTGCGGCCTCGCAACTGCTTGGTTTTACGGTCGACGAACTTGTTGGCCAACATACCCATTCTATGTTTCATCACACCAGGCCAGATGGCAGCCCCTACCCGCAGGAAGAATGCCCGGTTCTTGCCGCATACCAACAAGGTGTAACCCATCGGGGCGTGGATATGTACTGGCGTAAGGATGGTAGTCGCTTCCCTGTTGAGTTTGTCAGCACGCCGATTCGGGATGGAGGTAAAATCACCGGAGCGGTGGTAGCATTCAGTGACATCACTGAGCGCAAGCTTCTGGAACGGGAGCGGGAACAGTATTTCAAATTCTTCAGGCTTTCGATTGACCCGATGTGTATTGCCGACCCTTACGGCTGTTTCAAGCAGGTCAATCCTGCCTTCGTGTTGCTGACCGGATATGATGAAAGCGAGCTTGTCGCAAAACCGTTTTTGGACTTTATTTTGCCAGAAGACCGCCAAAAAACGGCGGATGAAATGAAACTCCAGGTTGCCGTCCGCCCGTCCATGAATTTTGAAAACCGCTATGTCTGCAAGGACGGCAAAGCCATTACGCTATCGTGGACGGCCTACTACGACAAAAACGATGGCGGCACTTATGCCACGGCGCGCGACATCAGCGAGCGCAAGCGGGCGGAAGAAGAATTGCGCAAATACCATGAACACCTGGAGGAACTAGTGCGGGAGCGCACCGCGAAGCTCGAAGTCGCCAACAAGGATTTGGAAGGTTTTGCCTACTCGGTTTCCCACGACCTGCGCGTGCCGTTGCGGGCGATTGATGGTTTCTCGCAGCAGATACTGAAACGCTATGAAGACAAGCTGGATAGCGAAGGCAAGCGCTACTTGAATATAGTGCGCGACAACACCAAACGCATGAGCCGGCTCATCGACGACATCCTGGCCTTTTCCCGCATGGGGCGCTTGGGGATGTCCGTATCCGAGACCGATATGGAAGGTTTGGTGCGCGAAGTGTTCGAGGAACTCAAGGCTGGGCTTGCCGGGCGTGAGCTGGCCCTGACGGTCAATGCGCTACCGCTTTGCCACGGCGATCCGGCGATGTTGCGCCAGGTTTGGCAGAACTTGCTGGGCAATGCCATCAAGTTCACCCGGCCCAAGGCGCTGGCGCTGGTCGAAGTGGGCGGATACACCGAGGGCGCGGATATGATTTACTACGTCAAGGATAACGGCGCGGGTTTCGACATGCAGTATGCCGATAAACTGTTCGGCGTGTTCCAGCGTTTGCATGGTATCGAAGAATTCGACGGGACCGGAATTGGCCTCGCCATCGTGAAGCGCATCATCACCCGGCATGGCGGGCGGGTATGGGCGGAAGGCAAAGTCGATGAAGGCGCAACATTTTATTTCTCATTACCCATTTAAAGGTGGACAACATGACGACGCTGATTAATAACGCGGAAATATTGCTGGTGGAAGACAACCCAACCGACGCCGAACTGGCGATGCTGGCGCTAAAAGAGCGTAATCTTGCCAATAAGCTGGTGTGGGTAAAGGACGGGGCCGAGGCGCTGGATTTCCTGTTCGCCACCGGCGCCTATGCCAGCCGCAAAATCGAGAACGGCCCGAAAGTGGTGATGCTCGACTTGCGGCTGCCCAAGATAGACGGCCTGGAGGTGCTGCGCCGCCTCAAGGATGATGAACGCACAAAGAAAATTCCGGTGGTGGTGCTGACCTCATCGAATGAAGACCCGGATGTTAAAGCCAGCTACGATTTAGGCGTCAACAGCTACATCAGCAAACCCGTGGATTTCGACGAATTTACCAGGGTAGTGGCGGAACTGGGGCTCTACTGGCTGTTGATTAACCGTCCGCCAACATTGGGTCAATAACCATGGACAAGCCGGTAGAGGAGCTGCGCATCCTGATCCTGGAAGATACCCCATCCGATGCGGAACTGGAGGAAATCGAGCTGCGGGATGCCGAACTGGCGCCCATCATCCTGCGGGTGGACACGCGCAAGGCGTTTGAGCACGCGCTGGACGAGTTCAAACCCAATATCATCCTCGCCGACTACAAGCTGCCGGCCTATAGCGGGCGCGACGCCCTGGAATTTGCGCATCGCACGCATCCCGAGATTCCGGTCATCATGGTGACCGGAGCGCTGGGCGATGAGGCGGCCGTGGAACTGCTCAGGCTGGGAGCCATGGACTATGTGCTGAAAGACCACCTGGTGCGGCTCGCGCCCGCCATCAGGCGCGTCCTGTCCGAAGAACGGGACATCCGCGAACGCAAGATTGCCGAGAGCAAATACCGCGCCTTGTTCACCGAGGCTATGGATGGCATCGTGCTTGTCGATTGCGGGACCTGGCAAATAGTGGATTGCAACCCTGAATTCGAAAAGCAGACCGGCAGGACGTTGGCACAGCTTAAGGAACTGAAGGCATGGGAAGTGTTGCCTCCAGGGCAGCATGAGCCGGCCCGACAAAGCTTAGTTGAAGTTCGGGAAGCCGAAAGCGGGCGCGGCAGCGATTTCAACATGCAAAAGCCTGATGGTGAGCTTGTCCCCATCGAGTTTTCAGCCAAACTATTGAACATCCAGCAGCAGCGTTTCATTCAGGGCATCACCCGCGACATTACTGAACGCAAGCAAGCTGAAAACGCGCTGAGGGAAAGTGAGGAACGGTATCGCTTCCTGTTTGAAAACATGCTGGAAGGCTATGCGCATTGCAAGATGCTGTTTGAGCAGGATAAGCCTGTGGATTTCATTTACCTCAGCATCAACAGCACATTCGAGAAAATTACCGGGCTGCAGGACGTAATTGGCAAAAAGGTCAGCGAACTCATCCCCGGCATACGCGAATCGAACCCGGAATTGTTGGAAATCTATGGACGGGTATCCTTGTCAGGCCAGCCGGAAAAGTTCGAGACTTACCTGGCGAAGTGGGGTATGTGGCTTGCCATTACCGCCTATAGTGCGAGCAAGGGATATTTTGTCGCCGTGTTCGATGACATTACCGAACGCAAGCGCGCCGAGGATGCGCTACGCAGGGCTAACCGCGCGCTCAGGACATTGTCGGCGGGCAACCTGGCGCTGGTGCGTGCGGCGAGCGAGGATGAATTACTGGGGGCGGTCACGAAAGTCATCGTGGAAGAGGGCGGCTATCTCCTGGCAGTGGTCGACTATGCCGGGGACGACCCGGAAAAGAGCATCAGCCCTATGGCGTGGTCGGGTAGTGAGGAAGGCCATTATTGGACGCAAGGCCTTAGCTGGGCCGATACGGAACAGGGGCAATTGCCGGTCGCCAAGGCCATACGTAGCGGAATAGCGCAGATTTGCCATGACATTGCCGGCGTCCCGGCCTTCAAACCGTGGCAAGATACCGCGCTGGCGCGCGGCTACGTTTCAAACATCGCTATGCCGCTTTCCGGCGACGGCAGGACTTTCGGCGGCTTAAGCATTTACTCATCCGAGGCGGACGCCTTCGACGACGAAGAAGTCCAATTGCTGGTGGAACTAGCCAACGACTTAGCCTATGGCATTGTCACGCTACGCACCCGTGCCGCACACGAACAGCAGGCAAGCCTCCTGCGGCAGAGCCTGGAACAATCCATCCAAACTATTGCCGCCACCGTGGAAGCCCGCGATCCCTACACCGCCGGCCATCAACGGCGCGTCGGCGAACTGGCGACAGCCATTGCCCGGGAGATGGGCTTACCGGAAGAGCAAATCCACGGCATCCATTTTGCCGCGATTATTCACGATCTGGGGAAAATCCGCGTTCCGGCGGAAATCCTCTCCAAACCCGGCAAACTCACCTTTAATGAATACATGCTCATCAAGGATCACCCGCAGGCGGGATACGACATCCTGAAAAATGTAAAATATCCCTGGCCGATAGCGGACATCGTCTTGCAGCATCACGAAAAGCTGGATGGCTCGGGTTATCCGCAAGGACTCACAGAGGGGCAGATCCTGTTGGAGGCGCGCATTTTGACGGTGGCCGACGTGGTGGAAGCGATCTCCTCGCACCGGCCGTATCGCCCTGGGCTGGGTATTGATACGGCCCTGGAGGAAATCGAGCGCAACCGGGGAGGGCTATATGACCCTAAGGTTGTGGATGCTTGTATCCGGCTTTTCCATGAACTGGGTTACAAACTGCCTGTTTAAGCTTAAAAAACTCAGCCAGCCACGGATAAATATTGAGTAACGCCTTAGCCATCAAAAACAATGGAACGCAGATGACGCTGATCATTATGATCAAATAAGATGTTGCACCATTCAGTTTGGTAAACGTGCTACGGCATAGACTTGCGTTTCAGGTAGCGGCGAGAAATTGATCGCCGCTTTAAAATTTTATGTAACTATTCAGCCCCTGCTGTAGGCTGCGCCGCGCGCGCCATTAACGGACCGGCACGTTGCTCAAGCGCCGGAGAAGGCGCGCGCAGCACGCCCTACGCTTCAGTAAGGACCTGGATAGTTACGGTTTTACCAGTGTTCATCAAAATTACCTGCGTTCATTTTTTTAACGGCTGAGTCCAAGCTTCGACAAAGGAATTTCATTATGCCTATCGTAACCCGCGCCTATCCGCGCGCCGCACTTGTTGGCAATCCTTCTGACGGCTATTACGGAAAGACCATCGCGTTGGTGTTCAGCAATTTTCGGGCAGAGCTTAGTCTCTGGGAATCACCTGAGTTGGAGATTCTACCCAACGACCGCGATAAGTCGGTGTTCGCCTCGATGGAGCAGCTTGTCGAGGATATTCGGACCTACGGCTACTATGGCGGTATCCGCCTGCTCAAGGCGGCTATCAAGCGTTTTTACGAACACTGCAACGATGAATCGATAGCGCTAGATCAACGAAATTTCACCCTCCGTTACGATACGACGATCCCGCAGCGCCTTGGTCTCGCCGGCTCGAGCGCGATCATCACCGCGTGTATGCGGGGTCTTATGCAGTTTTACCGGGTCGGCATCCCGAAACCGCAGTTGGCGAATCTCATCCTTTCCGTTGAAAAAGATGAGTTACATATCGGGGCGGGGCTTCAGGACCGGGTCGCGCAGGTATACCAGGGGCTGGTGTACATGGATTTCGATCGGGCCATCATGGACAAGCAAGGCTACGGGAACTATGTGCCGCTTGATACAGCGCTATTGCCGAGTCTCTACATCGCCTACCGTACCGACTTGGCCGAGGGCTCGGAAGTCACGCATAATGACCTTCGCGAGCGCTACGATCGCGGCGATGCGGATGTACTCGACGCGATGGCGCAGTGTGCGGGGTTAGCGGTGCAGATGAAAACGCTGCTTGAAGCGCGCCGGGGAAATGAAGCCGAGGTCGCCATGCTGCTTAACCGCAATTTCGATTTGAGAAGATGTATGTTAAAGATCAGCGAAGGCAATCTGCGCATGGTGGAAGCGGCCAGGAATGCGGGTGCAAGCGCGAACTTTACCGGCTCGGGCGGCGCCATTATCGGCACCTATACTGATGATGCGATGTATGCCTGCCTGGAAACGGCACTATCGGCCATCGGCAGTAAAGTAATCAAACCCGGAATTGTTCCTGTTGCTGATTGAGTATCTAAAAAACGGTAACTATTCAGCGGTTAGAATAATGGAACGCTGATGACGCGGATTATTATGATTCAATAAGATTGTAACTATTCAGCCTTCCGCTAAAGCCACAGACTGGCGCGCCGCGCGCGCCATCAAGAAACCAACACACTGTCCAAGTTGGGGAAGGCGCGCATAGCGCGGTATCTACAGTCTGTGACCGAATAATTTTATGAGATTTTTATTGAGGATTTGCGTTTATCATATTCATTGCGTTATTTGCGTTCCATTATATTTGATGACTGAATGGTGGGGTGGCGCCGATCGCTACATGCCCCACCGGACCGCGTTACTTATCCCAACAACCAGACCAGAAATATATTCACCTACAGGAGCAAAACCCTATGACCGCCAACCCTACAGCATTGCCGTTGACCCAGCGACCGGCCTGGCAAGCGCTGCAAGAACATTACCGGCAAATACACGCGTTACACCTACGGCAAATATTCATCGACGACCCGTTGCGCGGTGAGCGTTTCGTGATCGATGCCGTCGGTATTTACCTGGATTATTCGAAAAACCGGGCCACCGGCGACACCTTGCGCCTGTTGCTCAGGCTTGCCGAGGAATGCGGCTTGCGTGGTCGCATCGAAGCGATGTTCAATGGCGATACCATCAATGTGACCGAGCGCAGGGCGGTTCTGCATACGGCCTTGCGCGCGCCTAAAGGCGAACAGATTATGCTTGACGGCGTTGATGTCGTGGTCGATGTCCATGCCGTGCTCGAGCGGATGGCGGTTTTTTCCGGGCAGGTCCGTAACGGCCAATGGCTGGGTTACACAGGCAAACCTGTCCGCAACATCGTCAATATCGGCATCGGCGGTTCCGACTTGGGGCCGGTGATGGCGTATGAAGCCTTGCGGCACTATAGTCAGCGCGACCTGAGTTTTCGTTTTGTCTCGAATGTGGACAGCACTGATTTCATCGAAGCGACTTACGATCTTGATCCCGAGGAAACCTTGTTTATCATCTGCTCGAAGACCTTTACGACGCTTGAAACCCTGACTAACGCCCATGCCGCGCGTGACTGGTGTTTGCATAAGCTCGGCGACGCCCAGGCGGTATGCCGGCATTTCGTCGCGGTCTCGACTAATGGCGAAGAAGTCAGCAAATTCGGCATCAACACCGATAATATGTTCGGCTTTTGGGATTGGGACGGCGGCCGCTATTCGATGGATTCGGCAATTGGCCTGTCGACGATGATCGCTATCGGCGCGGATAATTTTCGCGCGATGCTGGAAGGCTTCCGGGCAATGGACGAACATTTCCGCACCGCGCCGTTCGAAAGGAATATGCCGGTCATCATGGGCTTGCTCAAGCTCTGGTACAACAACTTTTTTGCTGCCCAGTCGGTCGGCGTGTTCCCTTACTGCCAATATCTCAAACGCTTCCCGGCTTACCTGCAACAATTGACGATGGAGAGTAACGGCAAGCACATCACCTTGGACGGGAGCTGTGTTGACTATCAAACGGCGTCGGTCTATTGGGGCGAACCGGGCACCAACGGCCAGCATTCGTTTTTCCAGTTGCTGCACCAAGGCACCCGCTTGATCCCGTGCGATTTTATCGGTTTCTGCCAAAGCTTGAACCCGCTTGGCGAGCAGCATGAGCTGCTGATGGCAAACCTGTTCGCACAGACCGAAGCGTTGGCATTCGGCAAGACGGACCTCGAAGTCAAGGCCGAAGGCGTCGCGGACTGGTTGGCGCCGCACCGCAGCTTCGAGGGCAACCGTCCCAGCAACACGCTGCTACTTGAGCAATTGACGCCTGAAACCTTGGGCAAACTGGTCGCGCTTTACGAGCACAGCGTGTTCACGCAGGGCGTTATCTGGAATATCGATTCATTCGATCAATGGGGCGTTGAGTTAGGCAAGGCATTGGCGCGGAAAACCGCCGCCGAGCTGAACAGCGAGGACGAGCCGGAACTCGGCCATGATAGCTCGACCAATGCACTGATCCGGCGTTATCGGCGGTATAAAAACGTACCGTCATAGGGGATAAGTATTGTCATCAATAGCGAAGAATCTGTACATGCCGGATTGTTGCTCAAAGAGTGAGTCAACGCCAAGCTCGCAGGACTGCCCCCGGTGCGGTGCATCGGGTAAGCGCGTCGGCATAAAAACCCTGCACCATCAAATAAAATTTCCGGAAAACCAGGCAATTCGTCCGGGTGACTATTATTTTTGCCCGGCTGAAGCTTGTATCGTTGCTTATTTTTCAACGGCAGGCGGCATCATTCCAAAACAGCAGTTAAGGACTGCCCAAGATATCCGGGAAGGCATGCTGTGTTATTGTTTCGATATTTCTGAAGCGCAGTACCGATCTGCGTTACAGGCGGGTACGGCGGCATCGGTCAAACATTTTGTCATTGAACAGACCCGATCCGGCAGTTGTGCCTGTGAAATCAAAAACCCATCGGGGCAATGTTGTTTGGCTAAGTTTAAGCAGTTTGAGGAAGCGTCGCAGGCTAAGGGTCAATAATAACTTCCCGGAGGTACGGAGTCCAAGTTTGCCTGAAAGCACATACAATGCATGAGGCCAATCTTGAATACTACCCGGTGCTTATAGGGCAGCACTGGTTCACCACTAACTGTTGCATAAGCAGCATATTCGCATTCCAGGATGCTTTTCCTGTCAATGGACCAATGGAATTTCGCATAGTTAAGGAACACGCACCTTATTACTTGAGCGCCGGAGTGCAGGCTTCGCCTGCAAGCGCAAGCACCCAAAGTAGGCGCTTTAGGCGAAGCTTGCACTCCCGCTGATTGTTATCGGCGCGAGTTGTTCAAGTTATTTCATGCACATTCCTAACTGTGAAAAATACAAAATGGTATAAATATTGCCATTACCCTGTGATTGCAGCGATCCGGCTTTTTAGCCAGAAGCTGTGTTCAGCTAACATCCGGCAAAAATCAATATCAGGGTAATCATGAATAAGTTTCTGGAAAATAGGACGACCGATCAAAGTAAGCGCATTGCCGTGATAGGCTCGGGATTTAGCGGCACAATGCTTGCCGTGCAGCTATTGCGGAAAGCCAGGAGTCCGCTCACGATCTATCTGGTCGAAGCCAATCCCAGGCAGTTTGCACGCGGGCTTGCCTACAGTACAGAAAGCGATTGCCATCTGTTAAATGTTCCCGCCGCTAATATGAGCGCTTTCCCCGATGACCCCGGACACTTTCTCAGATGGGCGAGGACAAGAGAAAAACACCTATTGAATGTGCCCTGGGTTAGTGAAATTACCGGCAACACTTTTTTACCGAGGCGCGCCTATGGCAGTTACTTATTTGAGTTGTTAGATAAAACCGAGCGTAGCGCTGCCTCCGGGGTGTGCCTGGAAAAGAAATTTGATAAAGCCACGGGTTTGCGAATTGAGCCGCGGGGCGTCACTGTTAGCCTGCTCAGCGGGGAGTGTTTACAGGTTCAAAAAGCCGTCTTGGCCATCGGTAATTTTCCGCCTTGCGATCCTGTCGTCAACAATCCGGGTTTTTATCAAAGCCCCTGTTATTACGGCAATCCCTGGAAGCCTGATGTCTTGCAGGCTTTGCTCAAGACGGAAGCCTGCCTGTTGGTCGGCAGCGGCCTTACGATGGTCGATTGGGCTGTCACACTGGGGCAGTCCGGTTATCGTGGGACTATTCACACGGTTTCAAGGCGCGGTTTGTGGCCGCAGGTTCACCGTCCGTCATCGCCGTTTGCGTTCAGTATTGATCCGCAAGCGTCACCACCATCGGTGCGCGCCTGGCTGCATGAAATGCGCCGGCACATCCGTGTCAGCGGTTGCGATTGGCGTTCCGCGATCGATGCGCTCAGGCCGGACACGCCGTTATTATGGGCAAGCCTCCCGCCGGTCGAGCGTCGCCGTTTTCTGCGTCATGCCCGGATCTATTGGGATTGTCATCGGCACCGCTTGGCGCCTATTGTCGCCGAACAGTTGGAAGTATTGCTCGCATCCGGGCAATTGCAGCGGCACACAGGGCGTATTCTCGAATACCGGCAAAGCGGGCAGGGGGTCGATGTGTCGGTTCGGCAACGGGGCCAAAACGGGGTGCATACATTGAACGTCGATGCTGTCGTGAATTGCTCCGGTTCTGAAAGTAATTACCGCAAGCTTGGAAGTCCGTTGATCGGCGATTTGCTGGGACAACAATTAATTCATCCCGATCCGCTGGCGCTCGGCTTGGATGTCGGGCCGGACGGCGCTTTGCTTCATCGCGATGGCAGCGCGTCCGATTGTTTGTATACGCTGGGACCTCCGCAAAAAGGCATATTCTGGGAAACCATCGCTGTTCCGGAAATCCGCGGACAGGCTGAACAGCTTGCAAAAACGCTGCTGTCTGGTTTAGGGTAACTCGCAAAAAATAAACCACCACCGTTTGCCAAGCCGGGAACCCGTGCGGGAGCAGCCGCCACGCACAACCACTACGGACGATATAGAGGATGGCGTTGACCAGTTTCCTTAAGCTGGTTTTCCTTGGTCGGCCACCCGGCAACCCGCCCGGCAGCAAGGGGCTAATGAGGGCCCATTTCTTGTCGTTCAGGTCGGTGGGGTAACGCCTGACTTTTGCTATACGCTTCTTTCTGCTCATTGGCCAAATGGCAATATTTTACCAATTTGCCGTCTCTGATACTTTTGAAACACGCACTCAGGTATTTTAATGAGGTGGCCCTGCCAGCAATGCCAATATGACTTGCAAGTCACCTCGATATTGAGTAAGGGCGGTGTCTTTGCCGTCAAAATTCTGTTATAGTCAATCCGACATAAATGGATGATGCCTAAAAGTCGGCTGGAACAGGACTGCGCGTCCTGTCAGGACGGGAAGTCCTCGGCCCTTGCCTAGACTTGGCGAGTTTTTGTTGTTCCACGCTCCGCTACCGATTAGACAATACGGGGGGCGTGGAATGATAATATGTCCCTGTCGAAACTTGATACAGGAATGACCGCATGACCACCGTAACCCGCGATGAAGTTTGGGAATTATTCCGCGAAGTGGCCCGCCGTTTTGAAGAAACCGACCGCCAATTCAAAGAAACCGACCTTAGAACCGACCGCCGTTTTGAAGAAACCGACCGCCAGTTTAAAGAAACCGACCTTAGAACCGACCGCCGTTTTGAAGAAACTGCCCGCCAATTTAAAGAAACCGACCGCAAGATTAACGCCTTAAGCGACCTCTTTACCTCCCAATGGGGCCGGTTGATGGAATCGCTGGTTGAAGGCGATTTGGTCAAGATACTGAACCAGCGGGGCATTGCGATTGGCGACACCTCCACCCGCCTCAAAGGGCGGTGCGCCGATGGCGGCAATTTTGAATTCGACATCCTGGCGCATAACGGCCATGAAGTGGTCGTGATCGAGGTCAAAACCACGTTGCGTCCAGACGATGTGAAGAAATTCCTGCACAAGCTAGGGCATATCAAGCAATGGCTGCCCCGTTACGCCGATAACACGCTGTATGGCGGCATGGCCTGGTTGACAGCGGTGGCCGGGGCCGAGGAGATGGCTATCC
>Ga0172373_10008248_pt1 | contig 13263 bp, 9 predicted proteins | sample Lak10m_2_FD_114546 | JGI IMG/M metagenome (GOLD analysis project Ga0172373, IMG submission 114546) | Freshwater microbial communities from Kabuno Bay, South-Kivu, Congo - kab_092012_10m | ecosystem: Environmental > Aquatic > Freshwater > Lake | place: Democratic Republic of the Congo: South-Kivu... | reverse complement strand
CCTGTTCATGTCGAACCGCGGCGTGCTGATGACCCCGTTCCACAACATGGCGCTGATGTGTCCGGATACGACGGCAGCAGACGTTGACCTGCACACATCCCTGTTCCGTCAGGCCGTGTCGAACCTGCGGGGCAAGTAGCGGTAGCGCTCGCGCTGAGTTGAGATCGGGAAGCGCTACTTGACCAGGACCGGGCCGGAGGTCCGCAATGATTTCTTTCGCAGGGCAGTGCAGGCAGCACCGTCCAATGTGCAGACCTGCGAGCCCGCCAGTCGGGTGAACTTGGCCCGGGATCCGTTCTGCGTGTAGATGATGCGGAATCGCTTACCGGCCCGATCGAAGGTGCACGTGGTCAGATTCCCGCGCTTAGTGGCGCAACCCTGGAAGGTCGCCCCGACGATCCAGTCGTAGAGGGTCTTGTACGCCTGTGCCCCGGGGGTTCCGTTGTACATCTGGATGCCCCAGAGGTCATTGGGTCCCTCGAATCGGTACCAGTACACCCGAGACATGCCCAGGTCCAACCCGTCCAGATAGGTCCGTGCCACCCAGTCGGCCGCCTGACGGCCCTCGATGTCCACATCCGGGTTCTGCGGCCCTGGGCCCTTGAGCCCGAAGTTGTTCTCCGTGTCCCACAGCGGCCGATCCGGGGCACCGGCTGCCTGCAGGGTGTCGATCCAAAGTTGCGCCAACTGGGCCCGGTCGGCCGGGGTGCCCAGGCTCGCCGGGTAGGTATGGGCGGACCACACGTCCACCGGCCATCCGAGCTTGCCCAGTTCCTGCAGGTAGGCCGGGTAGAAGCGCTGGAACGGCCCACGGAGGCGGGTGCCGGTGCTGGGCGCAACCACGATCGCGGTGGGGTCCTTGCGCTTGATGATGTCGTAGGCCCGCTTGGTCAACTGGGCCATCTCCTCCGGTGAGGCGGTGGAGAAGGTGGGCAGGTTCGCCTCGTTCCAGATCTGGTAGGCGGTGATGTCGTTGCCGAAGTTGTCGACCACCGCATTGACCCAGCCGTCCCACCAGGACAGGTCGCGGGGGAAACCAGCGCCACCGGGATCGACGCCGGCAAGCCCGCCGGCGGCCGGGTCGTCGGTTGCCCAGGCCGGTGTCCCGGCCAAGACCATCAGGATGTCGTTGACCCCCTTGGACTTCGCGGTGTTGATCGAGGTCCGCAGGTTCGTCCAGTCGAAGTTGCCTTGCGACTTCTCGATCCGGGCCCAGGTGGTCTGGTTGTCCCAAAGTCGGACGGATCCGATCGGCAGATCTGCGGGCCAGGCCCCGAACTCGAGGTTGGCGATATGCATCCCGAACAGGGAGGCGGGGACGACCTGCCCGGTGAGTCCCGCCGAAGGTCGAAGGTCCGGCCTCGCGGTTGGTGCGGCGTTGGCAGGCTGCGCGACGAACACGGTGCCCATCAGGGCAGCAGCGGCGGACAGGGCGACGATCATTCGGGGGAAGCTCCGCATGCGAACATGATGCCATCGCTGGCCAACTTGGGCCAATACGCGTCAACCACCCTGGTTCGTGACCACGATCAACGAGGCATCGTCTGCTCCGACGAGATCACCACCGTTGGCGACGGCCCGGGCCCTTGCCGTGGCAAGGAGCCGAGCCCCGAGTTCGGCTGCGGCCAGCGGAGACCGGGCCGATCGGGAACGGACGGCCTCGGTCAGCCACTGATCCGCGTCAGCGTTCGTACCCGGTGATGCGGCAGATCGCCCGACATCCGTGAGTCCGTCGCTGTAGGCCACCAGAGCATCACCGCAGCACCACCGAATAACCTCGGTCGCCCAGGAGGTGGCCGCTGTCGGCAGGCAACTGAGCAGTGGTCCGGTCCGCCCGAGCGAGGCGACCTGGCCCCCAGCCCGCACCAGCAGGGGCGGTGGGTGTCCGGCATTGACGTAGCGAATCTGCTCGCGGTGCACGTCCAACTCGATGAGCACCATCGGAATGGTGTGCTGCCCCGAGCCCAGCTCGGCCGCAACCGCGGCCAGCACGGACGGCAGACCGGCACGGGTGCGCAGCCACGAATCGACCACCGCGCGCATCTGCAGGGCGATCAATCCCGATTGCCACCCATGGCCGGAGACGTCGGCCAGGCCCAGACACCAGATTCCGTCGGTCCGTTGGACGAACTGCCACCAATCCCCGGCGATCACGCCGAAACCGGGTCGGCTTGCGGCGAACACGTCCATCTGTGGCAGTTCCGGTGGCGTCTGCCCGTGCAGGGACTCGCGCACCATGGCGACCAGTGGTGCCTGAAGGCCCAGGGCCTCGCGAGCCCCGCGGGCATCGTCCATCTCGTCCACCAACTGCCGACGCAGGCCTTCGGCATCTCGCGCAACCATGGCGATGTCGGTCGGTCCGCCCACGGCAACGGGCTGCAGATGGCTCGGGTCCACCACCGTGCTGCGCAGTGAGCCGCGAAGCCGGTCCAGGGGACGAACCACGGCCAGTCGGATCGCGAGCGCGCCCAGGGCGATCACCAGGACCAGCAGTGCCATGGCGACGGCGAAGACGTCGCGCAGTGCCTGCCCGGCAGAGGCCATCGCCTGGCTTTGGGCCATCGATCGCCCCTGAACCCGAGCATGCAGGGCCCTGGAGTCCTGCTGCATGGCCGCAGTTCGATCCGCGCTCGCATCCGATGAGGTCAGCTCGGCTGCCCGTGCGGGATTACCCTGACCGAGTGCCTCCAGGGTGGGGCCGAGATCCTCCCGCAACCAGGCATCCTGGCTGGTGACCGCTGCACCCAGCAGAGCTCGTTCAGTGGGCTCATCGGCGAGCAGCACCCGCAGGCGAAGGGAGGACTGCCGCATCTGACCGAGCAGTCGCTCCAACCGATCAGGCCTTCGAACTTCGGATCGGATGACCGCATTGTTGAGCGCCTCCGATGCCCCCGCCTGGGCACGTCCGAGGACACTGGCCTGTGTGACGGCCGGTTCCCAGATGCCCAGGAACTGGGCCTGCTGGGACATGGTGTGCTGGTACTGCACCCACAGCATGACGGCCGCCAGAACCCAGGCAATCAGGACAGCACCGGCTGCCAGGGCAGACCAACCCCGAACGGTCACGAGCCCTGAATCTAGGGCGCCCGTGCCTGCCCGGGAGGTGTTTGGGCCGCATCCACCGCTACGAGCAGGGCGGAACGCAAGCCGGACACCAGTCGCATCGCTCCACCCACACTGAGATGCGTCTCGTCCTGGTAGAGGATTTCGTCCCCGACACGTGACGCGCAGGTGTCGTCCTCACACAGGGCCGGGATCGGATCGAAGGAGACGACCGCCGGATCCTTGGTTGCCAGTTGCTGCTCTGCCTTGAAGGCCCCGGAGCGGTAGTCCTCGCTGTCCCGGCGACTCACCGTGAACGGAGGCGCGGAGAGCACCCCGGACAGCAACGATCGCTGGTCGCTGTATCCGGTCATCTCCGGGACGGCCCCGACGATCACTACGGCGATCCCACGGGAGCGCAGGTCCTCCACGGTCTGCGTCAGCGCATCGGCGTAGCTGGCCCGAGCCTGACGTGCGTCCCCTGGTTCGCCCCCGGAAGCCGTCTGGATCATCCGCCAGCCGAGCCCCGGTTGGACGTAGCCACCGGATCGGTTCGCGATCACCACGACGTCGGGCGCAGTCCGTTCCGCGTACGACATGGCATCGCGCTGCCACGGGGCGCACGGGAGGTCGGTACCCCCGGTTGACGGACGTGCCAGGAACGGGCATCCGGTACGACTGCTGACGAGCGTTCGGAAACCCAACTCCTCAGCGGCATCGATGACCCCGTCGGCCAACGCGTAGGCCTGGGAGTCACCGAGGACCAGCACCGTTCCGACCGGGTCACGTGGACCCCAGGAGCACCGCTTGGGGTCCACGTCCGTATCGACACACCCATTGGCCACGGCCTTGTGCGCGGAGCGAAGGTCCGCCCGGGTGGGATCGACGGCTTGCTCGCCGCCGGCTCCGGACGTGCCGGTGCCGTCGTCCCGGGTCAACGTGGGCCCTTGCTCTGAGGTGCCAGGTCCACCCACGGATGCCGGGTCGTCCATCGCGGTGGGGTCATCGGAGTTGGTCGCGGTGCCCGCGACGGCCGCCTGAATGGAACGGGTGTCGAAGACTCCCCACCCGCTTTGGGCCCCGGCCAACAGGCCGATGCACAGTGCAATCGGGATCGCCAGGGTCGAGACACCCATGGCCGCTCCCGTGATGGGCCGGCGCGGACGCCACCGTCGCAGCGGTTGCTCGACCAGGACGTACGAGATCGTGGCCGGGATCAAGGAGGCCACGGCGGCGATGGCCAGCGTCTGAGGCTGCGCGGGCAGCAGCATGGCGACGAAGACGATGACCGGCCAGTGCCACAGGTACCAGGAGTAGGACACATCCCCGATCGCCACGAAGGGCCGGCACCCAAGGACCCTGCTGGTGACGGTGGGTTGCTGGCAACCGGCCAGGATGGCCAGGGCTGTTCCGAGGACCGGAAGAACGGCCACGACTCCCGGGAAGGGCATCTGGTCGTTGATGCCGAAGGCCGCGATCAGGATCATCGCCAGACCCAACGGCCCGGCCACCCGCGTGATGGAGCGCGAGATGTCCCGTGATCGAGCCACGGCGACGGCGAGCAGCGCACCGATGCCGAACTCCCAGGCGCGGGCCGGCGCGAAGTAGAAGGCTGCGGTCTGCGGTCCGGACAGCCATGAACTGAGCTCGGTGAACTGCGCATCCCCGTTGGTCCAGATCAGACAGAGCCAGAATGAGGCGATGGTGATGGCCAGCACGACCCAGGCCGTCAGGCCGGGACGACGCAACCTGGAGCCGATCCACCAGCAGATCAGCAGCACGGTCGGGAAGACCAGGTAGAACTGCTCCTCAACCGAGAGCGACCAGGTGTTGAGCAGGGGGTTGAACTTCGCGTCTGTGGCGAAATAGTCCCCCGAGGCGTGTGCGATGACCAGGTTGGCCGACAGGAGCATGGCGCCCAGGCCGGTCTGCGCGGTTGCCTGCTGGGGTCCGAACGGACTCTGCAATAGGGCTGAGGCAACGGCCACGCAGGCCACGAGCAGGGTGAGCGCGGGCGTCAGGCGCAGGAAGCGGCGTCCGTAGAAGGTGGCCAACGCGATCGTTCCCCTGCGAGTGAACTCCCGGTGCAGCATCGAGGTGATGACGAAGCCGGAGATGACGAAGAACACGTCGACTCCGGTGAACCCACCAGGCACCGGCAGTCGCGCATGGAAGGCGACCACCATCAGCACCGCGAGGGCTCGTAGACCCTGGATGTCACGACGACGGTGCTCGCCGTGCGCTGGCGACCGCAGATCGACGCGGGGGACGACGACCTCGGTCATGCGGTCGCCCGTTCCCCTCGAACGACCAGCACGACCCCGGACAGGACCACGATCAAGCCCCAGATGACGTCCCGGGAGATGACTTCGCCGAGAACCAACGCCCCGAGGATGACTGCGATCAGCGGGTTCACGTAGGCGTAGGTGCCGACCAGGGAGAGCGGCGCCCGGGCGATCAGCCACACATAGGTCGCGTACCCGATCGCCGAGGCGACGGCAAGACTGATCCACGCCGTCCAGACGATCGGGTTCACGACGGACAGATCCAATCGCTCACCGAGAAGTAGTCCCGCGATGGTGACGAATACCCCGGCGAACAGCAACTGATAGGTGGCACCGACCAGGGAGTTGGTCGGGACATCCATGGATCCCGAGCGCCAGGAGGCGAAGGCCCAGGTGAAACTGCTCACCAGCAGCACGGCGGTCCACAGGACGACATCGGTGTCGGAGCCGGTTCGCGGAACGGTGCCTCCGGGCAGCAGGAGGTATGCCAATCCCACTAAGCCGACGGCGACGCCGATCAGGGTGAGCGCAGCGGGTCGATCACCCGATCGGATGCGCAATAGCACGAACCACAGCGGGATGGCGGCGATCACCAGCGCGGCGATGCCGCTGGGGACGTAGCGCTCTGCCATGGACAGGGCCCCCAGGCCGATGCCCGGCATGCCGATACCCAGCAGCAGGCAGGACACCAGCTGCCGGCGCGAGATGCGCAGCACCGGTGGACCGGATGCGATCGCCAGGCCGACAGCCAGCAGGAGCGCACCGCCCGCCAGCCGCAGGCCGGTGGAAAGCAGCGGAGGGAGCACCCCGACGACCACGGCAATCCCGAGGTAGGTCGAGCCCCAGAGCACCCAGAGCAGCGCCAGCGGACCCCAGATGGACAGCGCGTTTCCTGGCGGGGCCGGCGCCCCGATGGGCTGTTGGGCCCGATTCCCCACCATGTCGCAACTGTCTCAGATGTCCGCATCCGGCCGTTCAACCCCGTCCACCAAGTACAACTCCGGTCGGGACTTTCGTCCTTCAAGGACGGGACTGTTGCCGCTCACGTCGGCCCCTACGCGCCGGAACCATTGGACCGTCAGTCGACCTGTACTCGGGGCCGTCACCTCCACCTGGACTCGCCGCAGATGGAACCGGTCCGAAAGCGGATCGAAATCGAGATACGGAATAGGGGACGTCATCATGGAAGCCCTTGACCTGGCCAGGTGGCAGTTCGCCGTCACGACCGTCTACCACTTCCTGTTCGTTCCGCTGACGCTGGGCACGGTGTGGTTCGTGGCTGGGTTCCAGACCGCCTGGGTGCGCACCGGGGATGTCCGGTACCTCAAGCTCACCAAGTTCTTCGGCAAGTTGTTCCTGATCAACTTCGCCATGGGGGTGGTGACCGGCATCGTCCAGGAGTTCCAGTTCGGCATGAACTGGGCTGACTACTCCCGGTTCGTCGGGGATGTCTTCGGAGCACCGCTGGCGATGGAAGGTCTCTGGCCTTCTTCCTGGAGTCCACGTTCCTTGGCCTGTGGATCTTCGGCTGGGATCGGCTTCCCGCGCGCCTGCACCTGGGAACGATCTACGCCGCTGCCTTCGGGACCATGTTCTCCGCGTACTTCATCCTTGCCGCCAACGCTTGGATGCAGCACCCGGTGGGATTCGACCTCGATCCGACGACCGGGCGTGCCGTGCTCACCGATATCGGCGCGGTGCTGTTCCAGAACACCGCCGTCATCGCCTTCCTCCACACGATGGCGGCCTCCTTCCTGGTCTCCGGCACCGCTGTCGCGGCCGTCGGGGTGGCCTTCCTGATGAAGGAGCGACAGGTCGAGATCTTCCGTCCCGCGGTCATGGCAGGTGCGGTCGTGACCCTGGTCGCAGGTGCCCTGGTCGCGGTCACCGGTGACATGGACGCCAAGATCATGGTCCAACAGCAGCCGATGAAGATGGCCGCGGCAGAGGGCCTCTACCAGACGACGGCGGATGCGCCGTTCTCTGTCCTGAGCATCGGCGACCTATCCGGAACGCAGGCAACTCGAGTGATCGAGATTCCAGGATTGCTCTCTTGGCTCTCCACTGGTTCCTTCGGATCGCAGGTGCAGGGAATCGACAACTTGCAGGCGCAGTACGCCGCCGATCCGCAGTATTCGGCCCTGCCAGGTGGGGACGACTACATTCCCTATGTCCCAGTGGCCTACTGGGGATTTCGTCTGATGATCGGCCTCGGAATGATCGCGGCTGCCTGGGCGATCTGGACGCTGTGGCGTTACCGGCGCGGCCGCAACCCGTTGTCTGGTCGGGTGTTTCGAGTCATCTCGTACGTGATCGTCCTCGGTCCGCTAATGGCCATGTCGGCGGGCTGGATTTTCACCGAGATGGGACGGCAACCGTGGATCGTCTTCGGGCAGCAGAAGACGGCAGCGGCGGTGTCATCGAGTGTCTCCTCAGGCGAGGTGCTGGTCTCCCTGATCGGGTTCACGCTGGTGTACGCCGCACTTGCGGTGGTGGAAGTCGCCCTGCTGCTGCGATACATCAAGCAAGGTGCTCCGGAACAGGTGAGCACGGAGCCGTACGACAGGAACTCAAGCGCAGATACCGACAAGCAACTTGAGTTCGCCTACTGACCGGGCTGTCGCTAAGGCCCGTACTCGTCCGCACATCCCACGGCAGGAGAGGAAATCATGGAGTCGGCAACCCTGCTCCACACGATCTGGTTCGCACTGATCGCGATCCTGTGGATCGGCTACTTCGTCCTTGACGGCTTCGATCTTGGCGTCGGAACCCTCATTCGCTTCATCGGTACTGACGATCTGCGGCGACGGGTCATGATCAACACGATCGGCCCAGTGTGGGACGGCAACGAGGTGTGGCTGTTGGTTGCAGGTGGCGCTACCTTTGCGGCATTCCCGCTCTGGTACGCGACGATGTTCAGCGGCTACTACCTCGCGCTGTTCGTGCTCCTGCTCGCATTGATCCTGCGCGGGGTCGCCTTCGAGTACCGAGGCAAGAAGGACTCAGCCCGGTGGCGTAGCAACTGGGACTGGGCGATCTTCACGGGTTCGGTCCTGCCCGCTGTGCTCTTCGGCGTCGCCTTCGGAAACATCGTCAGCGGCTCCCAGATCCAACCGACCGAAAGCGGATCCGGCTTCGTCGGGGCGGGCGCACTCAACTACACAGGTACGCCATTGCTCTCGCTCCTGGGCCCGTTTCCCTTACTGCTCGGTGCGATGACCCTGCTCGTCTTCACGACCCATGGAGCGATCTTCCTCATGCTGAAGACATCGGGGGAAGTGCGGCAGGCCGCCCGCCGCGTGGCTCAACGACTTGGACTGGTGGCAGCCATGGTGTCGGTCGCTGCCCTGCTGTGGGCACAAGCGTTCAGTGGCCGGGTCGCTGTCACCCTTCCGATCGTCCTGGTCGCAGCGACTACCTGGGTCATCTCCTGGCTGATGGTCGTGCGTGGAAGGGACGGGTGGGCATTCACCCTCAGCAGTGTCACCATCGCATTGTCCGTTGCCGCCTTGTTCATCGGACTGTTCCCGCGGGTGATGCCGAGCAGCATCGATACCGCCTATGACCTGACGGTGATGAATGCCTCGAGTTCGCCGTACACCCTCACGGTGATGACCGTCGTGGCAGTGGTCATGACCCCCATCGTCCTGGCCTACCAGGGGTGGACCTATTGGGTCTTCCGCAAGCGACTGAGTACGTCGATGATCCCGGCGCCGTCGGTCACCGGTCGAGCGGATGATCGATTCGCTGGGTCGGCGGAGCCCGCACCCCGGTCTGGGTGAGGATCCGGGTTCGGCCAGGACACAGGTTCCAGGCCATGATGCGAGCATGAGGCCAGTCGATCCCAGGCTGCTGGTTCATGCCAGGTCGACTCGCTGGTTCATCGGCTTCACGGTCGTGGTCGGGGCGCTCACTGCGGGGGTGGTGATCGCCCAGGCCTGGGTGCTGTCACAAGCCATTGTGGATGCCGCCGAAGGTCGCCTGACGTGGGCTGAGTTGCCAGGGGTGCTGGCGGCGATCGGTCTGGTGTTCGCGGCCCGTGCCGGGTTGGCCTGGGTGGGCGAGGCGGTGGCGTTTCGGGCCGCTGCCAGCGCCAAGCACCAGTTGCGCTCGGTGGCCCTGAGGCAGGTGCTGGCCCAGGGTCCGGCCGGGCCGGTCGGCACCCAACCGGCGACCGTGGCTGCCTTGGTCACTCGCGGAATCGATGGACTCGATGCCTACTTCGCCCGCTACCTACCGCAACTGGTTCTCGCGGTCGTGGTTCCGATCGCCATTCTGGCGACCATCCTTGGCCGGGATCCGCTGTCGGCCGTCATCATCGCGGTGACCCTGCCACTGATCCCGGTGTTCATGATCCTGGTTGGTTGGTACACCAGGAACCGGGTGGAGCGTCAATGGCGATTCCTGGCGGTCCTGTCCGGCCACTTCCTTGACCTGATCGCAGGACTGCCAACCCTGAAGTCCTTCGGCCGAGCCAAGGCCCAGGTTCGTACGATCCGAGTGATCGGCGACGACTACCGTCGGACCACGCTGGGGGTCCTTCGGGTCGCCTTCCTCTCCTCGCTGGTGTTGGAACTCCTGGCCTCCCTTTCGGTGGCTCTGGTGGCGGTGTCCATGGGGCTGCGCCTGGCGCAGGGTGAGGTCGGTTTCCCGGTGGCGCTGTTCGTCCTGGTCCTGGCCCCCGAGGCGTACCTGCCCCTTCGCCTCGTTGGGCAGCACTTCCACGCAGCAGCGGAGGGTCTGGGTGCCGCGGAGCAAGTCTTCGATCTGATGAAGGCTCCCGGGCAGCAGCTTCATCCGCGTCATCACCGCCATACCGGTCATCACGGACATCGCGGTGTGTCCACGGGCGACGTCAGCATCCTGCGGATCGAGGCTGCGTCGGTCCGTTATGGACGCGGCTCGGGCGGCCTGGAACCGGTGAGCTTCCAGGCACCGGCAGGATCGGTCACGGTGATCCTGGGTCCATCCGGTGCCGGCAAGTCCACCCTGCTGGCCGCCATCCTGGGCTTCGTCCCCCTGGATTCCGGCAGCATCTGGATGGTTGATCGAGTGGGCACCAGTGGTCGAGTCACATTCGATGCCGCGAGCGGCATCGATGGTCAACCAGTCGTGGACGTAGACCAGTGGCGGCATCGGATCGGCTGGGTTCCGCAGCAACCGCACCTCGTCGGCGCTGATGCCACCGAGTCGACGTCCATCCGTGAGGTGGTGCGCCTGGGTCGATCGGATGCTCCAGACGACGATGTGTGGCTGGCCCTGCACCAGGCCGGCCTGGCAGCCGAGATCGAGGTCCTGCCCGCCCGCTTGGACACCGAGATCGGTGCATATCAGTCAGGGCTGTCCGTCGGGCAGCGGCAGCGACTGGCCTTGGCCAGGGCGCTGGTTCGCCGACCGCAGATCCTGCTGCTCGATGAGCCGACCGCTGCCCTGGACGGACGCAGCGAAGCGGCCGTCGTCGAGGGTCTGCAGCAGGCTGCGGCGGATGGAGCCATCGTGATCGCAGTGGCCCACCGACCGGCCCTGGTCGGCTGCGCTACCCAGTTGGTCCGGATCGAGCCAGCGGACTTGAGGAGCCCTGGATGGTGAGGCGATCGAGCCCGGTCCGCGGCATGTGGCGGTCGATGAGCGGTCAGGGCAGACAGTTGACGATGGCGGCGCTCGTCGGGTCCGCGGCGTCGATCTGTTCGGTGGCGTTGTTGGCCGCGGCCGCCTGGCTGATCACGACAGCCGCCGGCATGCCGCCGGTGCTGACCCTGACGGTGGCGGCTGTCAGTGTGCGCTTCTTCGCTCTCGGCCGGGCGGTCTTTCGATACGTGGAGCGACTGGTCGGCCACGATGCCGCCTTCCGCGGACTGACCGGTCTGCGGGTGCACGTCTACCTGAGATTGGAGCAACTGGCCCCGGTCGGGCTGACTCGCTTCGTCCGTGGCGATCTGCTGACGCGACTCGTTGCCGATGTGGACGCGGCCCTGGACCTACCGCTGCGCGTGGTGTTGCCCTGGGTTCAGGCCGGCATCGTGCTGGCGGGCTGTGTGGCCGGGCTTGCGTGGCTGCTTCCCGGGGCTGCGGTGTGGATCGGCATCGTGGGACTGGTCGCACTGCTGGGATCGCCCTGGCTGGTGGGCGCCATCGCCCTCCATGCCGAGCGCAGGGTGGCAGGGCAGCAGGCCCAACTCACGGCACTGGTGGTCACCACGCTCACCGGGGTCGCGGATCTAGCTGCTTTCGGCATGACGGATCGGGCCTTGGCGCGGATCGCCCAGGCCGATGCGGCGGTGACCGGTCTCCTGCGGCGCGAGTCGACGGCAGTGGGCATTGGAGGCGGCCAAGCCATCGTGCTGCAGGGGCTGGCAGTCACTGGTGCCCTGGCTCTGGCGGTCCCGGCGGTGGCGTCCGGCACCCTGGGCCCGGCCTGGTTGGCGGTGACCGCCCTGCTCCCGCTGGCGTTGTTCGACGTCCTGGGCAACCTGCCGGATGCTGCCCTGGCACTGCAGCGGCTGCGCGGGTCGGCCGATCGTCTGGCCGAACTCGACCTCGCCCCAGATCCCGTTCACCGCGCCGAGTTCCCGCTTCAGTGGGCGGATCGAGGTGGACCCGGCACCCCGGCGATCAGCGTGGATGGACTGTCCGCTTCCTGGCCAGGATCCTTCCCGGATGGCTCCCATGGATCGGTTCTGCACCATGTGAGCTTCACGGTCCCGGCCGGCGGGCGACTGACGGTGGTCGGGCCCAGTGGCAGCGGCAAGTCCACGCTGATCGCCGTGCTGATGGGCTTCCTGGACTACTCCGGGTCGGTACGCGTCGACGGCAACGAGGTCCGCGAGAGTGATCCGGAGGATCTACGTCGCAGGATCGGCGTACTGGCGCAGCGCACGCACATCTTCGACACGACGATCGAGGAGAACGTGTGCCTCGGGCGACCCGTGCGCGGGGACGAACAGGTGTGGCAGGCCCTGCACGAGGCACAGTTGGCGACCGCGATCCGTGCGATGCCCCTGGGCCTGCGGACCAATGCCGGCACGTTCGGCAACACCCTGTCCGGTGGTGAGGCCCAGCGACTGTCCATCGCTCGACTCATGATCACTGCACCAGGCATCCTGCTGTTGGACGAGCCAACCGAACACCTGGACGCCGCCACGGCGGCGAGTGTGGACGACACGCTGCGGCGATTGACGCAGGGACGGACCCGCGTGCTCGTCACCCACCGGGTGGCCTCGATCGACTCAGGTGAGCAGGTGATCGTGCTGGAGGGTGGCCGGGTGACGCAGTTCGGGACGGCTGCTGAGTTGTGCACCAGGGGAGGGTGGCTCGCCGCCCAGGCCGACCGTGAGGCCGGCCAGGCGGATCTGGCCACGCTGGTCGCCACGCTGCCGGTTGGCAGGGCAGTGTCCAATCCATGGCGGGCGCTGCCGTGAGCCGATCTACCGGCAGGTCAGGATAGATCCGTGCGCCAGGAGTCGGATCAGGGGTTGTTCGCCGCGGTCGTCGCGGTGGCTGCCGGACTGGAGCTCGGTGCGACCCTGCGCCGGATCGTCCAGGCCGCGGTGGATCTGGTGGACGCGCAGTACGGCGCACTCGGTGTCCTTGGGTCGGATGGCAGGCTGGTCGACTTCGTCTACGTCGGAGTGGATGCCCAGACAGCGGCTGAGATCGGCCCGCTGCCAACCGGCGATGGGATCCTCGGGCTCCTCATCAGCCACCCGGTGCCGATTCGGATCGACGACCTCAGTCGACATCCGGCCTCCATCGGCTTCCCGTCGGGACATCCGCTGATGACCTCCTTCCTCGGGGTCCCCGTCCGGGTCCGAGGGGAGGTCTTCGGGAATCTGTACCTGGCCCAGAAGCGCAATCTGGCCACGTTCACCGCGGAGGACGAGCGAACCGTGATGGCCCTGGCTGCCGCTGCGGCGGTAGCCATCGAGAACGCGCGCCT
>Ga0172373_10008247_pt1 | contig 13263 bp, 9 predicted proteins | sample Lak10m_2_FD_114546 | JGI IMG/M metagenome (GOLD analysis project Ga0172373, IMG submission 114546) | Freshwater microbial communities from Kabuno Bay, South-Kivu, Congo - kab_092012_10m | ecosystem: Environmental > Aquatic > Freshwater > Lake | place: Democratic Republic of the Congo: South-Kivu... | reverse complement strand
GGAGGTCGATGGGCTGCTTGCTCGAGCCGCGGAGTTGCAGGTTCGCGAGACTGCAACTGTTGCCGCTGCATCCGGCGACACGATGAGCGCGACAGGACTGACGCCTGATGCGCCGACCGCGGAGTTTGCTTGGGGCGGCGGCTCATTGACGCTGCGACTGGGTGCTCGACTGCCCGCTGGCTTCGCATGGATGTGCACGGATGCAGATCCGCTTCCGCGTGTCGCGCGTTCCACCTTTCATGATGCCGCGCTGCTTGGCGACTTTCGCCAGTGGCGACTGCCATTCTTGTTCTCGCGTGCCGATGTCGAGTGCACTCGGCTGGTGTGCGAGCAACGGGTGCAAGGTGCTGTCGAGCGAATCGAGGTGGTCCGCGAAGGTCCGCAGTGGCGCCTCGTCTCGCCGCTGAACACGCGCGCGGATCGAGCAGCGATTGAGCGATGGCTCGAGGCTCTTGAGCGCGCGCAGACCAGCGGATTTGTCGCAGATTCACCCGCTGAACTGCTGCCCTTCGGGCTCGATCGGCCGACCACAACGGTGGAGGTGCACAGTCAGCGGCAGTCCATCGCTGCTGATGGGAGCGTCACGCGCCTCGATGATGTGGAGCGCCTGGAGATCGGATCGCCCGTGCGCAGCGGTGCGGCCGAGCGATTCGCACGGCTGACGAAGCGACCAGATGCGGTGCTCGAACTCGATGCGACAGCGGTTGCAGCAGCGGTACCGATCGGGCTGTTGTTGGTGGATCCGACTGCAACGGGTTGCCGCGCCGAAGACATCGCAGCGTTGCGAGTGGAGCCGATCGGCAGCGAGCCCTGGCGTTTGCAGCGAAGTGCTGGCGAGTGGAAGGTGGTGAACGCACAAGGCGAGTCTGAGGCGGACAAGGCGGCTGCGGAATCGCTGCTCGCCAAGTTGTGCACAGCGCGCGCATCGGAGCTGACGCTTGAGCGGCCATCGACAGATCTCGTCGTGGGGCGGATCGTCGCAGAGTCGTTCGACGGACGGGAACTCGCCGCGCTCTCGGTCGTGCAGGAGCGGAACAACGGGCGATTTGGGATCGATGACGGAAGTGGCGTCCTGCGGATCCATCCATCGTCGTTCGCGCTTCGACTTGATGCGGAGTCTTGTCTGCCTGCCGCGCAGCGCACGAGACCAGTCGTCCCGCGGACATCTCAGGTGCCGTGACGGGTTCGTCGCCAGAAGTCCACACGGTCGCTGCTGCGCATGACTGATGCGTGCAGCGAGAAAGCATCGCCCACGGGGAAGCGAATGCGCCGGGGGTCGGGCGCTGAGCATTCGAGTGTGTTGGACGAGGTGAACGCCCACACATCATCGACCAGATCCGCCTCAAGCAGCGCACCAATGAGCCGTGCGCCACCCTCGCACAGCACGGTCGATACGCCGTCGGATGCGAGCGCTTCGAGACTGACGCGAAGTCCCTGTTGCGACACACCGCGCAGCGGCGACATTCCCGTCGCACTCGGGAGAAGCGGGCGAAGGACAACGCCGCTCTTTTGAAGTCGCTCCACTACATCTGGACGCGCCTCGAACGCATCGGCCGTCGTGAACACGGTCACCGGCCCCTCGGCAACCGTGCGAACCATCTTCGATTGCAGCGGCATGTCGAGAAACGGATCGATCACGATGCGCAGCGGCGTGCGCCGACGGCCAGCGATACGAGGCAGCAGATGCGGGTCATCGGCGAGCACCGTACCGATGCCGACGAGAACCGCGTCGACGCGTGCGCGTTCGCGGTGCACCATCGTTTGACTCCGCTGTGAACTGATCCAGCGTTCCGTCCCTGCGCGTGCGGCCGTGGCACCTGTGCGGTCCTGCGCCCACTTGGCGATGACCCACGGGCGCCTCTCCTGCAAGCGGCGGAAAAATGGCGCATGAAGCCAGCGTGTCCACGCGGTCGAGCACTGCCAGACATCGATGCCAGCGCCGTGCAGACGCGCCGCACCGCCAGCTGCAGTCGGGTGTGGATCGGACTCGCCGTAGATCACCTCGCGGACGCCAGCACGGCAAAGTGCCAACGAGCAGGGGGGCGTTCGACCATGATGGTCGCAGGGTTCGAGTGTGACGAGTGCCGTGCCGCCGCGAGCGCGTTCACCTGCGTGCATCAGCGCGGCTGCCTCGGCGTGCGCACCACCGATGGCTCGGTGATGCGCAACCGCAGCGACGCTGCCGTCGTGCGCGAGCACAATGCAGCCGACCATTGGGTTTGGTTCAACTGCGCCGTGACCCCGAAGCGCCAGACGCGCGGCACGATCGAGCAATTCCCTCGCACGCGACTCGATCGTGCGGGGAAGTGTTGTCTTCGTCACAGCTCGCGGCGCTCCGTTGCCGCCGTCAATCACTGCTTGGCGAGGACTTCGTCCTTGAGGCGATCGGGCATGATGCGATAGGTCAGCGGTTCCATACTGCTGCTCGCACGACCCTGACTCATGGAGCGAAGGCTCGTGGTGTAGCCGAAGAGTTCCGACAGCGGAACTTCTGCCGTCACCAACCGAACCACGCCACGCATCTCGCTGTCGACGATCTGTCCGCGGCGGCTCGCGATATCTCCGGAGACATTGCCGAAGAACTCGTCGGGCGTGGTGACAACCAACTTCATGATCGGCTCGAGCAGCGCCAGTCCGGCTTTGGTGCACGCCTCACGGAAGGCGAGCGCTCCAGCCTGTTCGAAGGCAATCTGGCTGGAGTCGACGTCGTGGTACGACCCGTAGACCAGTTCCACCTTGACGTTGATGACGGGATATCCGCCGAGAATGCCGCTCGCGGCTGCTTGCCGCGCGCCATACTCGACGCTCGGAATGAACTCGCGCGGAATGACGCCGCCTGCGATGGCATCCACGAACACCACGCCGTCCTTCATCACCAGTTCGTCCGCCTCCGCCTCTTCCTTGGTCATCGGTGCAACGCTGACAACCGCATCTCCGAACTGACCGCGACCACCCGTCTGCTTCTTGAAGAGACCACGGACCTTGTCCGCGCGTCCCGTGATGGTCTCGCGATAGGCCACTCGCGGCTTGCCGACGTTCACGCCGATCTTCATGTCGCGCACGAGTTTGTTCTTGATGATCTCGAGGTGGAGTTCGCCCATGCCCGAAATGATCGTTTCGCCAGTCTCCTCGTTGTAGTTCGAGCGGAACGATGGGTCTTCGCGGCGGATCGTCGTCAGCGCCTCACCAAGCTTCTTCTTGTCATCGGCGGTGACCGGTTCGATGGACATCGAGATGACGGGCTCCGGGAAGGTCATACGCTCGAGGATGATGGGGTTGTCTTGATCGCACAGCGTGTCGCCTGTGAAGGAATCCTTCAGTCCGACGACCGCAACAATCTGTCCGGCGCTCGTCGAATCAAGTGCGTTGCGGTGCTTCGAGTGCATCTCGTAGAGGCGCGAAACATTCTCGCGTCGGTCGTTGCCTGGGTTGAGCACGCGCATGCCCTTGGTCAGCGTTCCCGAGTAGATGCGCAGGTATGTGAGGGTTCCCGCCACGTCCGCCACGACCTTGAACACGAGCGCAGAAAACGGCGCAGTTTCAGAGTGAGGGCGCGTCAGGCGCACCGACGGATCCTTGCTGTCGACACCCTCGACATCAGGGCGCTCCGTTGGGCAAGGCAGATAGTCCACGACCGCATCAAGGACGCGCTGAATGCCGACATACTTGAGCGCCGACCCACAGAGCACGGGGAACGCGCTCAGGCCAATGGTCGCCTTGCGCAGCGCAGCCTTCATTTCGGGAACGGTGAGCGATGCCGGATCTGCGAGGTACTTCTCGGTGAGTGCGTCATCGAGTTCCGCGATCTTCTCGACCATTTGAAGGCGCCACTTTTCCGCCTGTGCCCTCCAGTCTTCAGGGACATCGCCCTCGGTGATGGTCTGTCCATCGTCATCGGCTGACCAGTACATCGCCTTCATGGACATCAGGTCAACGATTCCCTTGAACTCATTGCCCCACCCGAGGGGAAACTGCACGGGAATAGCGTTCGCACCAAGGCGCGTCAGGATCGAGCCAAAGGAGAACTCGAAGTCCGCGCCGAGTTTGTCCATCTTGTTGATGAGGCAGAGGCGTGGCACACCGTAACGGTCCGCCTGACGCCAAACGGTTTCGCTCTGCGCTTCCACACCCTCTTTGCCGTCGAACACGGCAACCGCACCATCGAGCACACGCAGGGATCGTTCCACCTCGATGGTGAAATCCACGTGGCCTGGCGTGTCGATCAGATTGACCTTGTACTCATTGTCCTGGTAGGTCCAGGGGCAGGTGGTGGCGGCGGACTGGATCGTGATGCCACGCTCCTGCTCTTCCTGCAGCGAGTCCATCGTGGCGGTGCCTTCATGCACTTCGCCCATCTTGTGGATCTTGCCCGTGTAGAAAAGGATGCGTTCGGTGACCGTGGTCTTCCCGGCATCGATGTGGGCGCAGATGCCGATGTTGCGAACGCGGTTCAGGTCAGTGGACATTGGGGTTCCTTCGATGGAGAGAGCGTGCCTTGATGGAAAGTCCCGAAGTCTAGCAGGCTCCCCCGAAGTTTCAAACAGGATGCCCGCCGTCACAGGGCCGTTTTGACGGGGGAAAGTTTGGCAGATCGCCCCTAAATCGATCGCACCAGGCGCGTGCAGTCGATGCCGTCGCGGTCGAGCGAGGGGCGGATTCTGTCCATGAAACGCCGTCCATCGGTGACATAGCCAGCGGTCGGCTCGAGCCCCTCGACGCGTGATGTGAAGAAGCGGTTCAGCCGCTGCATCCACAGTTCACGGACATACTTTGCGGTCATTGATGCGAGCGCGACGGGCAGGTGCACCGCCTCCGCGTCGACCGTGAACGAGATCACAAGCACGCCGAGCGATCCCTCAAGGCGATAGCGACTCTCTGTCTCGTCCTCGCGCTCGATGGAGAGTCGGTCATTTGGAAACTCGCGCAGCAGTTCGTCAACATGCCGCATCCGTCCGCCTTGCCGATCGACCGCGAGCCGCAGGGGATGGCCGCCCGATGCCGCACGGAGACGGTGGGTGTGTTGCATCACCAGCATCCAAGGGAGGCTCGACTTGACGGCGCCGCGGCGCGCAGCATCATTGATCGGTCCCGCATCGACTGCCGCACAGTGCAGCCCATGCATGTGAACGCCCGCGTTCTCAAGAGAGCGGCGGAGCATGCTTGATCCGAGCGAAAGATGTGGCGCATCACATGCGCAGGGCAGGGGAACGCATCCCGTGTACCAAGGCTCCGAGCTTGGGGGCGCTGCGCTGCCAAGCCGACTGAAGACGGTCGTGTCCGTCTCACACGGCGAACCGTGCAGTGCACCAAGTACAGCGAGAACGCCGCGCTCGATGTCAGCAAGCGGATGCCGTCCACCCGCACCCGTTCCCTTCAACCGTTTGCTGTCGTTGATGGCGATGCGTCCTCGTCGATCACGTGCCTTTCGGCAGATGGAGGCTTTCATGCGCTGCCAGAGATCGGGCGGTGAGGCACAGTCGTCGTTGTCATCGATCTGCCATGCGGAGCAGCCGACACACAGTGGACCGAGCAGCGGTCCATATCCAGCCTCATCGATCCCCGCATAGAGCATGGAGGTATTGTGATCGCTGTCGGTTATCTTTGCATGACACATTCGCCCCATCGCACAGGAGTCCACCTATGACGCAAGCACCGGCCCGCCCATCTGCAGCAGCATCAACCACCGAGTCGATCTTGGGCGCGGAGGCGCAGGCGTTGCTGACCTTCAAGGCCAAAGTCAGCAGTGATCTGCTGCACTTGCCCGGCCCAGACTTCATTGATCGGACGTTCCTTCAAACCGACCGCAACCCGCAGGTGATTCGCAATATGCAGGCAATCTTCGGGCACGGTCGACTTGGTGGAACGGGCTATTGCAGCATCCTTCCCGTGGATCAAGGGATCGAGCACTCAGCTGGCGCGAGCTTTGCCCGCAATCCGCTCTACTTCGATGGTGGCAACATCATCAAGCTCGCGATCGAAGGCGGCTGTAATGCGGTCGCGACCACTTTCGGCGTCTTCGGCAGCGTCGCACGCACCTATGCGCACAAAATTCCGTTCCTTGTGAAGATCAATCACAACGAGTTGCTCACCTACCCCAATCAGCACAAGCAGATCCTCTTTGGGTCGGTGCGCGAGGCGTGGAATTTGGGTGCGGCCGCGGTGGGTGCAACGATCTACTTCGGATCTGATGATGCGGACCGTGAGATCATCGAAGTGGCGGAGGCGTTCCATGAAGCGCATCAACTCGGGATGGTGACCGTGCTCTGGTGCTATCTCCGGAACAAGGCCTTCGTGAAGGATGGTCGTGACTTTCATACGAGTGCCGACCTCACAGGGCAAGCGAACCACCTCGGCGTCACGATCCAAGCGGACATCATCAAGCAGAAGCAGGCGGACTGCAACGGAGGCTATGAGGCGCTCAACATGGGCGGTTCGAGCTACGGCAAGTTCGACAAGCGCATCTACACGGAACTCTGCAGCGATCATCCGATCGATCTGACTCGGTATCAGGTGCTCAACTGTTTCGCCGGGCGCAGCGGGCTCATCAATTCAGGTGGTGCAAGCAGCGGGGGAAACGATCTTGCCGAGGCGGTACGAACGGCCGTGATCAACAAGCGCGCAGGTGGCACGGGACTCATTTCGGGTCGCAAGGCGTTCCAACGCCCGATGGCGGATGGTGTTCGCCTGCTCAACGCGATTCAGGATGTCTATCTCGATCCCAAGGTGACGATCGCCTGAATCAGGTGGCGCGCTGGGCTGCACGAGTCGGCTTCGGAGCAAGCGCCGTTCTTGTCGCGCGCCGTATCTCCTCGGCATCCGCGTACTCCTCACCAAATCGGACCAGCCGAAGGCTGTTGGCGATCACGAAGATGTAGGCGGTGGCTTGATAGAAGGGGGTCACCCAAATGTCGATTTGGCCGGTGGCAGCGAGCGCAAGTCCGATGGTTGCAAGCAGCAGGCTGATGCCGATGTTCGCCGCGATGATGCCCTTCGCTTTCGATGCAAGTTCCACCAGGAAGGGAATGTGGCGCAAATCCTCGTTCATCAGCGCTACGCCCGCGCTGTTTGTGGCGATGTCCGAACCCGACAATCCCATCGCCACACCGACATCGGCGCTCGCGAGGATCGGACCATCGTTGATGCCATCGCCGACAACAAGCACGCGATTTCCGCGGCGAATCAGATACTTCAGTTCTTCGTGCTTTTCCTCTGGGAGGCACTCCGCCTCGATCGTGTCGACGCCGACCGACTCGCCCACACGCTGCGCCACACCGAGTCGGTCGCCGGTGAAAATGCAGACGCGTCGGACACCGAGCTGACGCAGTCGGCTGACCGCCTCAGCAGCGTGCTGTCGAAGCTTGTCCTCAAGCCCAACGGCTCCGAGGTAACGCCCATCCTGCATGACATGCACGCTCGACATGCCTTCGGTTCGCTCCTCGACCTGCTTTATCTGCGCCAGCGCGCCAGGGTTCAGTTCTGCAATCCACTGTGAACGCCCCGCGTGCAGCACCGTGCCTGCCTTTGTTCGAGCGAGTACGCCACGGCCATGAATCTCCTCGTACGAATCGATCGTCGAAGGAACGATGCGCGCGCGCTGTGCAGTCTCAAGGATGCTGCGCGCGAGAGGATGATTGCTCGACTGTTCGCAGTCTGCCGCCGCTTGCAGCAGAGCAGCGCCCTCGGCGCCCTCCGCGGGTGCAAGCCGACTGACGGAGAAACGCCCCGTTGTGAGCGTGCCAGTCTTGTCCATCACCACTGTATCGATGCGCGCAGCCTCCTCGAGCGTTCGAGTCTGCTTGATCATGATTCCGAGCCGCGCCGCCGCGGCAAAGGCAGCCACCATCGCCGTTGGATGTGAGATGAGAAGCGCGCCTGGGCAGGTCACCACAAGCACGGTGATTGCGCGCACCGCTGCTTGGCTGCGCACATCGGCGGATGCGCTCTTGGTCGTGAAGAACCAGACGAGCCCTGCCACCATCAGCACCACGGGCACGTAGTACGCCGCGAGCCGTTCAATCATTTCCTGCCGATCGCTGCGGGAGTTCTCTGCTTCACGGATGAGGGACTCCACCTTTCCGATGGTCGTTTCGCCAGCGACGGCGGTCACCTGAATGTCGATCTGCCCCGTGAGATTCGTGGTACCGGCGTACACCTCGCTGCCCGCCTGCGCTTCTATGGGAACCGCTTCGCCCGTGAGGGATGCCTGGTTGATGCTCGTTGTTCCGCGCGTGATGCGCCCATCCGCAGGCAGGTTTTCGCCAGGTCGGACACGCACCAGTTGACCGACCGACAACGCGCTGCGGCGGACTTCGCGCTCGCTGCCATCGCTGTCCACGATGCGCGCCACATCCGGCGTGAGTTCGAGCAGTTCGCGAATGGCGCGCTGCGCTCCCCATGCTGTGCGCGAGAGGATGAGTTCCGACAACCACAAGAAGAACGCGAGGAATCCTGCGGCGAGATACAGCTGGTTCGCCATCGCAGCGAGTACGGCAAGCGTCGCAAGCGAGTCGCTTGAGGGACGCCCCGCGCGCAATTCGGCGATCGCGCCCGATGCCATTGGAATGGTCAAGATGATCGCACCGAGGACGGCGGGAATCTGTGCGACGGCAGGTTCAATCCCAAGGAACGACTGTCCAATGGCTGCCACGAGCAGCAGAACCCCGCCGCACAGGGCAACGAAGAGCCGCCGCTCGAGCCGGACACCGCCTTGTGCGGCATCGTCGTCGCGTCTGTGTTCGGCCGAATGCGCTCGCGCGTCCATCGTGCTCACGGAGTCGCTCCTTTGGTGTGTTGGATGTGGTGGATCATTCGCTGCATGGCGTGTGTGGAAAGGGTAGCACCCACCTCCAGACGCTGGCGTGGTAGGGTGCTTCCATGTCCGAAGCGATTGCCGTTATTGGCTGCGGTCAGTTCGGCAGCGTTGTCGCGAGTCATTGTGCTCGGGCAGGTCATGCGGTGCGTCTGTGGGGGCGGAACGATCAGGAAGTCGATGGATTGCTGCAAAGTCGTCGCAGCACGCGCGTGAATGGCTTGGTGATTCCTGATTCGGTTGTCATCACGACCGATGGGAACGCTGCCATGAGCGGCGTGCGCATGATTATCACGGCGATCCCATCGCAGTACGCGCGGAGTGTGTGGAAGGTTCTGCGTCCGGCATGTCCGGCGGGTGTCACGGTGGTGAGCCTGGCAAAGGGGTTCGAGGTGGAGACACTGAAGCGTCCGAGCGAGGTGCTGCGGGAACTCGAGATCGGTGGTGAGGTCGTGACGCTTTCCGGACCGTCCGTCGCGAGCGAGGTCGCGCTTGGCCTACCGACGGCTCTGGTGGTCGCAGGCGAAGCCGCTGCGGCACGGCAGGTGCAGCAGGCACTCGCCACCTCCGCATGGCGCATCTACCTCTCTGCGGATCAGATCGGTGTGGAGGCGGCGGGTGCGCTCAAGAATGTGATCGCCCTCGCTGCGGGCATGGTCGATGGAATGCAGCTCGGCATCAACGCGAAGGCAACACTCCTTGCGCGCGGCACGGCGGAGATGGCGCGGCTTGGCATGGCGCTCGGCGGAAGTCGCGAGACATTCTTTGGCGTCGCTGGGGTCGGCGATCTTGCCACAACCTGCTTCAGCGAAGATGGACGCAATCGAACGCTTGGTGAACGCCTCGGCCGTGGCGAGGACTTCGCATCCGCGCTTCGGTCGATGCATTCGGTGGTGGAGGGGGTCGATACATGCCGCGCGGTCGTGGAGCTGTCTCGGCGTCTTGGCGTCGAAGTGCCCATTGCGTCTGCGGTGCACGCGGTCCTCTTTGGCGGTGCCACGCCACACCATGCGCTGCAGGAACTGATGCGGCGTGCAAGCGGCGAAGAGCGACTCTGATCGCGCGGAAGAGCAACGCCCAGTTCAGGACTTCGGGGAGTCGCCCGCGCGCGGAACAGAAACCTTGTTGCCGCCAGCTTCGACGGATCGGATGAAACGGTGAGTCCGCAGGAGATCCACGGTCCGCTTGAGATCGTCGCACAGAGGTGCCTCAAACAGCATTGGTTCGTTGGTGATTGGATGACGAAAGCCGAGCATCGCAGCATGCAGCCCTTGTCGCATCAGCAGAGGCGCGTCGCTGTCTCCTCCGACATCACACTCGCGCAGGTGCGTTCCACCGTACATGTCGTCGCCCGCAAGTGGGTGACCTCCGTGGGACATATGAACGCGAATCTGATGCGTGCGCCCAGTCCGCAGTTCCAGTTCGACCAGCGTGAAGCCCTTGAAGATCTCGAGTGTTCGATAGAAGGTCTGGGAGGGCTTGCCGCTGTCGTCGAATCGCACGGCATATCGCTCGCGGATCGACGGATGCTTGCCAAGCGGCAAGTCGATGAGATCGGCCAGCGGGTCGGGGAGACCCTCGACAAGTGCGATGTACCGCTTTTGCGTCGTGCGCCTTTCGAATTGCTTGCCAAGACGCCAGTGTGCCGTCTCCGTCTTGGCGGCGACCATGACACCGCTCGTGTGTTTGTCGAGTCGGTGCACGACGCCGGGGCGCGCCTGTTCGCGACCAACCTCCGAGAGCTTGCCGCTCGAGCGATGCATGAAGTGCCACGCAAGACCGTTGATGAGCGTGCCAGACTTGTGGCTGCGTGCGGGGTGGACGATCAGTCCGGGCTGCTTGTTGATGACGATCAGTTCCTCATCCTCGAAGAGAATGTCGAGCGGGATTTCCTCCGGTGCGATCTCGTTGCTCGGAGGCGGTGGGAGCGCTGCAACGACAACATCGCCGTGCTGAAGCCGCGTGCTCGACTTTGGAATGCGTCCATTGACGGTGACTGCCTCCTCATCGATGAGCCGCTGCAGTGCCGTGCGGCTCAGGAACGGCACGCGGTCCACGAGGTAGCGGTCGAGACGCTTCGAGAGATGGTGATTGATGCAGAATGTGACGCGAACGGGCTCGTCATCATCGCTTGCAGCGGAGCGTTCATACACGGCGAGCAACGCGTCGCGGTCGACCGTACCCGCAGCAGTGATGAGTCGCATCGCATCCGTCTCTTCCGCGCGTATCGGCGCGTCCCCCTTCGGCGCTTCCTCGGAACCGCTCACGGCGTCTCAGGGCTTTGGCGCATCGCCACCTGGCGCGGCGGGCGCTGGTGGAGCCGCAGGATCCGAGGGTGCTGCAGGCATGATCGGTTGATCGGAAGCAGGAGTCATCCCTCCGGCCTGCAGACCACCAATCAGTGCACGCATCGCCTCTTCGTCCGTGACCGAGGCACCCGTCGGCACGTTGAAGCTCGTGCCATCAGGCAGCACCGCCTGCGGCATGGGTGCATCTGGAATCTGGTAGGGAGACGAGACCAGCGCGATCGTTTCGATACGCGCCTTCGCCTGCTTGGAGATCCATGGCATGTACTCTGCAGTCTTCGCATCCACGCGCTCAAGCGCGGACTTCGCGACATCAGCCTCCCCGCGCGACTCGGCAACCGCCGCGAGTCCGAAGAGCGCTGCGACTTCGAAGGCGACCGCATTCGGATCGTTCGACGCCTCGGCGCGCGTGAGTACTTCGTCGTACAGCACTCGCGCTTCGAGCAGCCACTCCCTGCGAAGTTCGGATGTCACGGCCGCATCTGTCGCACTTGGCTCGCGATCAAAGCGCTGTCCGCTGACGACACTTTGAAGGTAGCGATCGGCAGCGGTGAGCAGCGCAAAGGAGGCGACGCCATCCACATCGGAGTGCTTTGCCGCGACATCACGGAGCGTGGCAGGAATGTCGGCATCAGAGAGTTCGCTCCAAGCCACATCACGCGCCTGACCCTGCTTGTTTTTCCACCAGTTCCAACCCATGGCGAGGCAGAGCACCACGAGCACCGCCAGCAGCCAGTTCGGCCCGCTGTTCTTTAGCCAGAACAAAAAGTCATCGTTGATCCGACTCTCTGTGAGGTCGGACTGTTGCACATTGGCGAGCCGCTTGCGGTCCATGAGAAGGGAAAGTGTAGCATTTTGGGAGTTTCCATGCCCGTACAAATGCTGGTGAGCGATCTGGATGGCACGCTGCTCGACAGTGAGGGGCGCGTATCGCGGCGCAACAGCGAGGCGATAGCCCGTGCGCGCGACGCTGGGGTGGAGGTGGTCTTTGCGACGGGGCGATCTTGGTTGGAATGTCGTTCAATCGCACAAGGCGTGCTCGGTGAGGGGCGGATCATCACGGCGGGTGGTGCGGCGCTGCATGACATCGCGACGGGACGCTGCGAGGACCGCATCACGATCTCGCCCGAGTTGGTGCAGCATTGCACGGAAAGTCTGCTGTCGCACGGGCATCTCGCGCATCTACTCAAGGATGCGTCCTTGAGTGGATACGACTATCTGTTGGTGGGGGACCGCGAACTGGATGCGGCGAGCCGCTGGTGGTTTGAGATTCACCCTGTCGCGACGCGGACGCTTGCAGGACTGCCCGGCGACGATGTGGAGCGACGCGACTGTTTGCAGTATGTGCTGCGCGTGGGCACGGTGGCGCACAAGGCTGAACTTGGCGATGTCACCGCTGCGCTTCTGCGCGAAGTCCCGGAACAGTTGTCCATCAAGCACTGGCCTGCCCTCGTGTCGGCCGGCAAGCCCGGGGCGGACACGCACCTGCTGGAGATCTTCGATGCCGCGGTCGACAAGTGGACGATGGTGCAGCGGCTCTGCTGCGCGCGAGGCATCGACGAGGGCTTGGTCGCCACCGTCGGTGATGGGCTGAACGACATTGGCATGCTCCGAAACTCCCGACTTTCCTTCGCTGTGGCGAATGCCATGCCCGATGTCGCATCGCATGCGACCGCGCACGCGCCGAGCAACGATGCGGATGCGATCGCATGGGTGATTGATCGCCTGCTGCGGGGCGCCTGATCGCGGCGCGGAGGATTACCATCGTTCCCCATGGACGCGGTGGAAGATGCGCGAGCTTCGACGGAGGCGACTGCGCAGGCCAGTACGCGCGGCTCCCGCTCTCCGCTTGATCTTGTCGACGGTGCCGCGCTCTTTTCGGCCGCGCAAGCGCTTCTGAAGGGTCTCCTTGAAGCGGAGCTCGATGTGCATCGCCTTATCGTCGTGCGACGTCCACCGTTTGAGGCGGTCATTGCCGCAGCTGAGGAATCGGGTGCCTTGGAGGTGCTTGAGCGCAATGCGCTGCAGTTGGTGAGCGTGGCAAGTGGTTCTCGCGCACTCGAACTCGCTGCGCAAGAGGCGGCACGAGGGCGACGGAGTGTGGTGCTTGTTCCAAATGCAGAACTCGATGGACTCGTTGCGCAGATG
>Ga0172373_10008246_pt1 | contig 13264 bp, 11 predicted proteins | sample Lak10m_2_FD_114546 | JGI IMG/M metagenome (GOLD analysis project Ga0172373, IMG submission 114546) | Freshwater microbial communities from Kabuno Bay, South-Kivu, Congo - kab_092012_10m | ecosystem: Environmental > Aquatic > Freshwater > Lake | place: Democratic Republic of the Congo... | reverse complement strand
GATGGGGGTTTTGGTCGTTTCTGTCTATAAAAATCGCCAACTCCACACTCCTGAACAACTTAGAAATCTTCCACCAAGAACCGTGATTGGGGGTCACAGAGGATAAGACGAGGCTTCCCTTTTTTGGACAGGGAGGGCAGAGTGGTTAAGTTCCCGACCCAAACTGCTTGATCGGCAATCTTAACTCTAGCCCTACCCTCGCTCCGCATGAAGACACGAATAGACAATCCTCAATCGGCTCCTTGGCGTTCTGTTTTGAACCGTGGGTTCACATTAATTGAGCTTCTGGTGGTGATCGCGATTATCGCAATTTTGGCGGGCATGCTTTTGCCTGCGTTGTCCAAAGCGAAGACGAAGGCGCAGGGCATTCAGTGCATGAATAACGGTCGGCAGCTGATGTTGGCCTGGAAGTTTTATGCGGACGATTACGGCGGCACCTTGGTGGCATCGTTGGCGACCGGCACGCGGCCGGTATGGGTTGGTGGAGGACTCGATTTTTCGAGTTCGGACAACACGAATATCAGCTATATCACGAAGGGGCCGCTTTACACGTATGCGGGCAATTCGTTGACGGTTTACAAGTGTCCAGCGGACCGAGCGGCGACGGGGAAGCTGCCGAAGGCGAAGTATACGCCCCGCATTCGGAGCATTTCGATGAGCCAGGTGTTTGACAGCGGATCGTGGCTTCCGGGGTCTTTGTACAAGACGTATGGGAAGGATTCGGACATCGTGAATCCGTCGAAAACCTGGGTTTTTGTGGACGAGCATCCGGACAGCATCAATGACGCGGCGTGTGCGGTGCAGATGGCGGAGCCAGGGGCGAAGACAGCGCAGATCATCGATTTTCCGGCCTCGTATCACAACGGGGCGTGTGGGTTTAGTTTCTCGGACGGGCACGCGGAGATCCATCGGTGGATTGGGCGAAAGATCAAAGCGCCTGCGACCTATGGAGGGACATTGGCGTTGAACGTGCCGGCTGGGGATTCGCTGCAGGACATTTTGTGGTGGTCTGAGAACACGACGGTGAAGAAGTGAGTCGGTGGGTATGGACGCGTGCGGTTGTCTAGAGGCGAGCGAACTGAGTTTTTGGATCGCTTCGACGCCTTGAGGCGAGTCGGCGTCGCGGACGGGCCTCGGTTTGAGGATTCGACTGACGGTTAGAACAGGGACCGTTGGCGGGGGTGTCGGCGGTCCCTGGTTGAAATGTTGTTGGGGTATCCAAAATACCACTTGCAACGGGGGTGGGGGGTGCCTATAGTTCGCGCTCTTTTGATAGGAAAGATGGAATATGCGACGTCCAAAAGGTATTAAAACACGGAAAGCCGTGGCTAAGCGCTTCAAAGTGACAGCCACAGGCAAGGTACTACGATCACGCGCTGGCAAACGGCATTTGTTGTCCAGCAAGAACGCCAAGCGTCGCCGCAATTTGGGCACCGCGAAGACGGTGGATAAGACGGACATGCGCCGGATTATCGAGAACCTACCTTTCAGCCACTAGGCGGGTTTGGATTGGGGCTCTGGGTTTTAACTTGAGTGTTGAGGCCGGGAGACCTGATCGATCATCCACCACAACGATTTAGACTAGAGTAACCAGAGAGAGTTCTTATGCGAGTAACAAACGCTGTAGCTTCGCGGAAACGCCGTAACAGAACAATTAAAGCGGCCAAGGGGTTCCGGATGCGCCGTTCCAAGCTGTATCGGTATGCAGCCGACGCCTTGGATCATGGACGTCAATATGCGTATCGCGATCGCAAGGCCAAGAAGCGTAGTTTCCGGGCGTTGTGGCAGATTCGTATCAACGCAGCGGCTCGGGCGGCTGGGATGACTTACAGTCGGCTAATTGAAGGATTGAAGGCTGCCGAAGTGGCCTTGGACCGCAAGGTGGTTGCTGATTTGGCCGCGACGGACACCGTTGCATTTGGCGAGTTGGTGAAGATTGCCCAAAAGGCTCTTTTGGCCAAGGCCGCCAAAGCCTGATTCTGAGCGGTAAGTTCATCCTCATTTTATGAAAACGGGCGGCCTCTTACGGGGACGCCCTTTTTCATTTGGACGGACGCGTTCTGGATTCCGGGCTGCATTGATCGACAACCCCATACCTTTCGACATTTTACTCTGAGACGACAGGCTGTCTCGCACTACTTGCATGTCATTCCTCGACCAAATCGAACCTATTAAGCGAGCCGCCCTAGGGGAGTTGGCCGCTGCGCCGGATCTTGCGACCCTCGAACAAGCGAAGGGTCGGTATGTGGGAGCAGAGGGGCAGTTTACGGCTTTGATGAAACAGTTGGGAGCGTTGCCCAAGGAGGAGAAACCGTTGGCGGGGAAAGCGATCAACGCGGCGAAGGGGGAGATCGAGGCGGCGTTGGCGGCACGCCGGTCGGAGTTGGAGTTCCAGGCGTCGTTGCCGAAGGAGGCGATTGACTTTACGGCCCCCGGACGACGGCGGGTCGTGGGACGTCCGCACCCTTTGACCTTGGTGACCGAGGATATCGTTCGGTGCTTTCGGAAGATTGGATTTGTGGTGGCGGACGGCCCAGAGATTGAGGATGAGTATCACTGCTTTGATGCCTTGAACACGCCAGCGGATCATCCGGCTCGGGATTCGCAGGATACATTCTTCGTTCAAGATGCGGCTCGACCGGGCAGTTTGTTGCGTACCCATACGTCATCGGTTCAGATCCGCGTTATGGAGAAGCAGCAACCTCCGGTTAGAATCGTGGTGCCGGGTCGGGTGTACCGACGCGACAATGCGGATGCGACGCACAACCCGACGTTTCATCAGATTGAGGGGCTGTATGTGGATCGGAACGTGACGGTGGGGGACTTGAAGGGCACGGTGGAGTATGTGTTCAAGGAGCTGTTGGGAGATGAGGTCCGTTTGCGATTTCGGCCGCATTACTTTTCCTACACGGAACCGAGCTTCGAGATTGATTTCAGCAGCGCTTTGACAAGGAAGATGGGGAAGGAATGGTTGGAGATTGCGGGGTGCGGGATGGTGCATCCGAAGGTGTTTGAGACGGTGGGGTATGATCCGGAGGTCTGGACGGGATGGGCATTCGGCTTCGGCATCGAGCGTATTGCGATGATTCGCTACGGCATTAACGATATACGTTTGTTCTACGAGAATGATGTCCGTTTTCTTAGGCAGTTTTGATTCTTTCCCAATTTACGCATGAAGATCACGTATCAGTGGCTGAAGCAGTATGTGGACTTTCCGTGGACGGCGGAGGAGCTGTCGGAGCGTCTGACGATGCTGGGTTTGGAGGTGGAAGGCGTCGAGAAGCGCGCGGGAGAGTTTGAGGGAGTGGTAGTGGCACGAGTGTTGACACGTGAGAAGCATCCCAACGCCGATAAACTTTCGGTATGCCGCGTGGAGGATGGGCGAGGAGAGCGTCAGATTGTGTGCGGCGCGCAGAATTTCAAGGCCGGGGACAAGGTGCCCTTGATACTACCTGGCGCGACCTTGCCGCCGAAGGCCGGGGAGGCGGCACCCTTTACCATTAAGGTCGGAAAAATCCGTGGTATCGAATCTCACGGGATGATGTGTTCGGCGGAGGAATTGGGTTTGCCGCCCAAGGAAGATGGCCTGCTGCTCTTGGACGATCAGGCGGTGGTGGGGCAAGCGTTTGCGGAGCACTTGGGGCGCAGCGCGAGCGATGTGATCTATGATTTGGAAGTCACCCCGAACCGACCCGACCTCAACAGCGTGATTGGTATTGCTCGGGAGATTGCGGCATTGACGGGCAACCCGTTGCGGTGGCCGTCGGTGGAAATTCCTCAAGGCCTGACGGGTGCGGCGTCCGTTGCGGAGTCGGTGCAGGTGCGGATTGAGGCCCCGGATTTGTGTCCGCGTTACACGGCTCGTGTGATTCGAGGGGTGAAGATCGGGGCGAGTCCGGAGTGGTTGAAGCAGACGTTGGAAAAGGCGGGGGTGCGGAGCATCAACAACGTGGTGGATGTGACCAACTACGTGATGCTTGAGACGGGACAACCCTTGCACGCGTTTGATTTGCATTTGGTGGGCGCGTCGGCGGCTGGAGTGCCGACGATTGTAGTGCGTCGGTCGGTGGGGTCGGAGGAGTTTGTGACTTTGGATGGGCAGAAGCGTGTGTTGTCGGGGGAGTCGTTACTGATCGCGGACGAGGCCAAAGGCATCGCCCTTGCGGGAGTGATGGGGGGGCGCAACACGGAGATACAGGATACGACCACGGACGTGCTTTTGGAGAGCGCATGTTTTGCGCCATCGAACATTCGTAAGACGAGCAAGACCTTGGGATTAAGGACCGATGCGAGCTATCGATTTGAGCGAGGAGCGGACATTGGCATTTGCGATTGGGCGAGTCAGCGAGCGGTGAAACTCATTTTGGAGACCGCAGGCGGGGTGTTGGAATCGGGGATTGTGGATGCCTACCCTGTGGCGCACGAGGCTAAGGTCATTACCCTTCGGCACGAGCGGCTGTCGGCGTTGTTGGGGGTGGACATTCCGGTTGGCACACAGATCACGATGCTCAAGAGCTTGGGGATTGTGCCGGTGTCGAGTGGGGGTGAGGGGGAGTTGGGGGCGACACGGTTTACGGTGCCGAGCCACCGTGTGGACATCAAGCGTGAGGCGGATTTGATCGAGGAGGTGGCGCGGCTATTTGGGGTGGACAAGATTCCGTCGACACCTCCGCGTGTGTGTTTGGGCAGCCATGCGTACGATGCGGTGGTGGATCAGATGAGTGAGGTGAGGCGATTGCTGTGTGGGGCGGGGCTGTATGAGGCGCAGGGGCAGACTTTGATCGGGGTCGAGGCGGCGCGATTGGCGGCAGGGGCGGACGCTGTGGTCGCATTGGCGAACCCATTAAGCTCTGAGATGAACGCGCTGCGGCCGAGTTTACTCCCGGGTCTGATGGATTCGTTGAGAAACAATCTCACCCGCAAGAACCCCGATGTGGGGCTGTTTGAGATGGGGCGGGTCTTTGTGCGCTTGGGAGGTCAGGTGCGCGAGGAGCGGCGGGTGGCCGTCGCTTTGACGGGTGCTAGGGCTCCTGGGTTTTGGTTGGGGGCTGAGCGCGACGCGAAGTATACGGCTTACGACCTGAAGGGAATCGTCGAAGACTTCTTGGAAGCGATCGGGTTGAAGGGAGTGAGCTACACCAAGCGTGTTGAGGCGCACCCATTATTTCATGAATCGGCGGCGATTGCCTTGGGAGGCAAGCTGCCGTTGGGAGAGATGGGATTGGTTCATCCGATGTTGGCGCGCGGGTATGACTCGCGGGACGCGGTATTGATGGTGGAGTTGAACTTGGACGTGGTCTTGGCGCGTCGGAATGCCGCTCGATCGTTCAAGACTTTGCCTCAGTTCCCGAGTGTGCGGCGAGACGTGGCGATGCTGGTGCCGGAGACGGTTGCCCACGAGGCAGTGGTGCAGAGCGTGCGGCAGGCGAAGGCGGCGAACCTGGAGAGCGTGGAATTGTTCGATGTATTTCGGGGGAAGGGCGTGCCGGAAGGTTCGAAGAGTGTGGCCTATGCGTTCACGTATCGGCATGCTGAGAAGACCTTGACGGATGCGGAAGTGAATGCGGCGCACGAGAAGTTAACGGCGCACCTGTTGCAGCAACTCAAGGCAACGACGCGTTGATGGAGAGAGAAGCTATGGAGACCTATCGTAATTTTATTGGAGGCGAGTGGGTGGCGGCCCAGGGGGGCGCGACGTATCGGACGTTGAATCCGGCGGACCAACGCGAGGTGGTGGCGGAGTATGCGAAGGGCGGAGCGTTGGAGGCGCGAGCGGCGATCGAGGCGGCGCGGGGAGCCTTTGCGGCTTGGGCAGGGATGACCGCTGTGGCCCGTGGGCGCGTGTTGAGCAAGGCTTCACAGATCCTGGAGACCCGAAAAGCGGAATTGGCTCGATTGTTGACACGAGAAGAAGGCAAGACGTTGGTGGAGAGCACGGGAGAGGTGCAGCGGTCGGCGGATATCTTCCGGTTTTTTGGCGGACTCAGCTACACGCTCGGAGGGCAAACGATCCCGCATGATCTGCCGAACAACCTGCTTTACACGACCCGCAATCCAATCGGGGTGGTGGGGTTGATCACGCCCTGGAACTTTCCGATCGCGATCCCGGCCTGGAAATTGGCCCCGGCGTTGGTGTGTGGAAACACCGTGGTGCTCAAACCGGCATCGCAAGCGCCGTCGATGGCTTTGGAGTTGGCTCGCATACTGAGTGAAGCGGGCTTGCCGAAGGGAGTTTTGAACGTGGTGGTTGGGGACGGGCGTGCGGTGGGCGGAGAGTTGGCGGAGCATCCGATGGTTGCGGGGGTGTCCTTCACCGGGTCGCATGGCGTGGGTCAGCAGATTTATCAACAGTTAGCGCGACGCATGGCGCGGGCGCAGATGGAAATGGGAGGTAAGAACCCAACCATCGTGCTAGGGGACGCGGACTTGGATTTGGCAGCGACGCTGGTTGTGCGCGCGGGATTTGGTCTTACGGGGCAAGCCTGTACGGCGACGAGCCGGGTCATTGTTGAAGAATCGGTGCTGGAAGCGTTCCTGGAGAAGTTGGTGACCAAGGCGCGTGCGCTCAAGGTGGGGGATGGGCTCGGTGCGGGGATCGAGATGGGGCCAGCGGTGAACGTTCAGGAGCTTGAAGGGAACTTCGCGCATGTGGAGGCTGCGGTCGCGGAGGGGGCGGTTGTGTGCGCCGGGGGGCATCGGCTGACGGAAGGGGAGTTAGCTCATGGGTTGTTCATGGAGCCCACGGTGCTTCGGAACGTGACGTCCACGATGCGTATCGCGCGTGAAGAGGTTTTTGGCCCGGTGGTGGCGGTGATGGCTGTGGGCGGTTTTGACGAGGCGATCGCGGTGGCGAACGGGGTGGACGTGGGATTGTCGGCGTCGATCGTCACCCGGGACATCAAGAAAGCGATGCTTTATAGCGATCGGATTGAGGCTGGGGTGGTGAAGATTAATCAGATTTCGACAGGGCTCGCGTTGCAGGCACCGTTTGGGGGGGTCAAGAAGTCGAGCACGGATTCATTCAAGGAACAGGGTGCTGGAGCGGTGGAGTTTTATTCCCGGCTGAAGACGGTGTATTTGGACTACTCGGCTTAGGGGTAACCATGAGGTAAGAATTCAACGCGGAGACGGGGAGGAGCAAGGACGCAAAGCCGGGCAAGGAAATCTCCACCCGCTGGAAGATAGCTCCGCACATCAAGTAGTGACCCTGATACTCCATGGTAACAGGATCAATTCCTCTGCGCCCCTGGCTCTTTGTGCTTTGCGTTAAAACTCTTCTGAATTCTTACGATTTAGGGGGGGGCGGTTGGGTTGGGCGTTTTGGACTCGTGACTTCCGGAGTCGGCAGGGGTGCCGCTTTGGTGCGCGGTGCGAGGTTTGAGGGCGTCGCGAGAAGGTGGATGCGTTGGGGTTGGAGAACGGTGAAGCGGCGTGAACGCCGCGGTCTTGGGGTTGGGGCTGGTGGACTTGAGGCTTCCCAAAGCCGGCAGGGGTGCCGGCGCTCCCAGGGTGAGGGGGCGTAAAGGCACGGCAGGGGTGCCGGTGGTCCTAGGGCGTGGCGCAGAGGGATGGGAGTCAGAGTCGCGTTTTGAAGTAGGCGATCGTGCGTTGGAGGCCCTCTTCGAGGGGGACCGTGGGTTCCCACTGCAAGTGGCGTTTGGCGAGGGTGATGTCGGGCTTGCGCTGGCGTGGGTCGTCCGAGGGGAGAGGTCGGTGAACGATCTTGGACGAGCCTCCGACGAGCTTGAGGGTCAACTCGGCGAGTTGGCGCATGGTGAATTCGCCGGGGTTGCCGAGGTTTACGGGGCCGACCGTTTCGGTTTGGGACATGAGTCGAACGAAGCCATCGATGAGATCGTCGACGTAGCAGAAGGAGCGGGTTTGGGAGCCATCGCCGTAGAGCGTGATATCCTCACCACGGAGAGCTTGCATGATGAAGTTGGAGACGACTCGGCCGTCGTTTTCGTGCATGCGGGGGCCGTAGGTGTTGAAGATGCGGACGACGCGGATATCGACTTTGTGTTCGCGGTGGTAATCGAAGAACAAGGTTTCGGCGCACCTTTTGCCTTCGTCGTAGCAGGACCGTCTACCGATGGGGTTGACATTGCCCCAGTAGGTTTCCGGTTGGGGATGGATGGAGGGATCCCCGTATACTTCGCTGGTGGAGGCTTGGAAAACGCGGGCTTTGACGCGTTTGGCGAGCCCGAGGCAGTTCATGGCCCCGAGGATTGAGGTTTTGAGGGTTTTGATGGGGTTAAACTGGTAGTGAGGCGGGGAGGCGGGGCATGCGAGGTTATAGATTTGGTCGACTTCAAACTTGAACGGATCGATGACATCGTGGCGGACGAGTTCGAACCGTGGGTGATCGAGGAGGTGGGCGACGTTGAGTTTTCGGCCGGTGAAGAAGTTGTCTAGAGCGACCACTTCATGCCCTTCGCGGAGCAAACGATCGCAGAGATGAGAGCCGAGGAACCCTGCGCCGCCCGTGATCAGAATACGCATCATCGTGGGGTAGGAGGGTGGCGAAAATCGGGATACGAAGCGAGGAAACAAATGCATACGGTTGGTGTGTTGGCAGTCCCGGGGTGGGAGGTGCGCGGCCTGGGTGCCGCTTCGGTGCGCTGTGCGAGGTTTGAGGGCGTTTCGAGAAGGTGGGCGCGTTGGGGTTGGAGAACGGTGAAGCGGCGTGAACGCCGCGGTCCTGGGGTTGGGGCTTGTTGACTTGGGGCTCCCCGAGCCGGCAGGGGTGCCGGCGCTCCCAGGGTGAGGGGGCGTAAAGGCTCGGCAGCGGTGTTGGCGGTCCCGGGGTGGGAGGTGCGCGGCCTGGGTGCCGCTTCGGTGCGCTGTGCGAGGTTTGAGGGCGTCGCGAGAAGGTGGATGCGTTGGGGTTGGAGAACGGTGAAGCGGCGTGAACGCCGCGGTCCTGGGGTTGGGGCTGGTGGACTTGAGGCTTCCGGAGCCGGCAGGGGTGCCGGCGCTCCCAGGGTGAGGGGGCGTAAAGGCTCGGCAGCGGTGTTGGCGGTTCCTGGGCGAGGTGGCTTCAAGGCTCGGCGGGGTGTCGGCCGTTCCAGGGCGAGGATTTGAAACAGCCCTTGCGGGGACTGGGGTAGGTGGATTTGCGTGGTGGGTTTGGGTTGACGGTGGGGTTGCTTTTTGTGGCGGGGGAAGGATGATTGCGCCATGAAGCTATGCCGGTTTTCATTGGGGACAGAATCGCGAGTACGGGTGGGTTTGGTAGAGGGAGACCACATGGTGGTCGACCTGAGCGCGGAGGGGATTGATACGCTGTCGGGGCTCTTGGAGTATGAGGGGCTTTTAGCGGAGTTGGGTCGCCTTGCGGCGTTGCCGTTGCCGCGGTATCCGATGAGTGAGGTGCGGATTTTGTCCCCCGTGGAGAGGCAAGAGGTGTGGGCGGCAGGGGTGACCTATCTACGCAGCAAGCGAGCGCGGATGGAGGAGTCCGATTTCAGTGCGACGGCGTATGATCGGGTGTACGAGGCGCCAAGGCCGGAGATTTTTTTCAAGTCGATGCCGGAGAAAGTGGTTGGGACGGGGGAGGCGGTGGGTATACGTCGGGATGCGCGGTGGAATGTGCCGGAGCCGGAGTTAGTTTTGGTTTTCAACTCCCGGGGGCATGTTGTGGGGTACTCGATTGGGAACGACATGAGTTCACGGGATATTGAAGGGGAGAACCTGTTGTATCTGCCGCAAGCGAAGATGTATGACCGATCGTGTGCGATGGGGCCCTGGGTAGTGGTGGGAGTGGGGGAGATGGAAGCGCGCGGGTGGACTATACGCATCGCGATACGGCGATCGGGTGCGGTGGTGTTTCAGGGGGAAACTTCGGTGGGCCAGATCAAGCGAGGATTTGGTGAGTTGGCGGAGTATTTGTTACGTTGCCAGCGATTTCCCCATGGTGCCTGTTTGTTGACGGGCACTGGGATCGTGCCTGGAGATGGATTTACATTGGCGGCGGGGGACGAGGTGGCGATTGAGATCTCGGGCATTGGCATTTTGGTCAACTCGGTGGTGGTGGTGTGAGTGGAGGCTGGACGTGATGAGAGGAAGCCAAATGAAGCATAAATGTGGATTTGAGGTGAAGCACCGGCGAACGAGTTTATGGATGCGGATGACGCGTCGTTGGGCGTTGGGGGTGATGGCGGCTGCGGGGATTGTCGGTGTAGTGCCACGATCGAATGCTGAGGAGTTGAAGGCGGCGGCGGGAGCGATTCGAGCGGAGGGCATTTTGAAGCATGTGCGGGTGCTGGCTTCGGACGAATTTGAGGGACGAGCTCCGGGTGGGGTGGGGGAGGAAAAGACGGTGCGGTATTTGGTGGAGCAATTTAAGAGCATGGGATTGAAGCCGGGAAATCCGGATGGGACCTATGTGCAGCAGGTGCCGATGGTGGGGGCGACGGCGACGACGGAGCTGAAGTGGACGGGGAGCGGTGGAATTGAAACGCTGCAAACACCGCAGGATTTTGTGGCTTGGGCTCCGCGGTTTGAGTCGATGGCAGAGGTGCAGGCCAGCGAATTGGTTTTTGTGGGCTATGGAGTTGTAGCCCCGGAGTATGGCTGGGACGACTACAAGGGAGTCGATGTGAAGGGAAAGACTTTAGTGATGTTGGTGAACGATCCGCCGATCCCGGACCCCAAGGACCCGAGCCAGTTGGATGCGACCCAATTCAAGGGGAAGGCGATGACTTATTATGGTCGGTGGACGTATAAGTATGAGATTGCAGCGCAGAAAGGGGCAGCAGCAGCGATTGTGATCCATGAGACGGGACCAGCCGGGTATCCCTATTTCGTGGTGGTCAACAGCTGGGGGCGGGAGAACTTTGGTCTGAAGCCGGCGGCGGGGGCGACTCCGCCGGTAATGGCGGCATCCTGGATCTCATTGGACCGTGCGCGGAAACTTTTTGTCGACACCGGAAAGGATTTCGAGGCGTTGAAGCGCGATGCACGAACCCCTGGATTTAAGCCGATTCCATTGGGGGTAAAGGCGGATTTCAAAATCCAGAGCCAGGTTCGGGAGATTGAATCGCGGAATGTGGTGGCTTTGTTGGAGGGATCGGATCCGAAACTACGGAACGAGTTTGTCGTATTAACGGCGCACTGGGATCATCTCGGGCGGGACCCGAAGCTGACGGGTGATCAGGTTTACAATGGAGCGGTGGACAACGCGTCAGGAACGGCGGCGTTGCTCCAGCTGGCGGAGGCGTTCACCAAACTGACGCCCCGGCCGAAGCGATCAATTGTGTTTTTAGCGGTGACCGGGGAGGAGCAGGGATTGTTGGGGGCGAAGTATTATGCGAGCCATCCGCTGTATCCTCTGAACCGCACCTTGGCGAACATCAATATCGACGGATTAAACCTTTGGGGGCGTGCGAAAGACGTGGTGATCGTGGGCCGCGGCAGTTCGACTTTGGAGGACATTCTGGAAGTGGCGGCTCGCAGTCAGGACCGCGTGATCCGATCAGATGCAGAGCCGGAGAAGGGCTTTTATTATCGGTCTGACCATTTTGAATTTGCGAAGGTGGGGGTGCCAGCGCTGTATCTGCATGTCGGGACCCAGTTCATTGGGCAAACGAGCGACTTCGGTATGAAGAAACGGGCCGAGTATACGGAGAAGGACTATCACAAGGTCTCCGACGAAGTGAAGGCGGACTGGGACTTTTCAGGGGGAGTGGAGGATACGAGGCTTCTGATGGAGGTGGCTGCTGAAGTGGCGAACGGCGAGGTCTATCCAAGCTGGAAGGAAGGATCGGAATTTAAAGCGATCCGGGAAAGATCCTTGGGGCGCGGACCTCGCTAAGATTTGGGCGGGGCTAGGAAGGGCACTCGGAGTTTCAGGCCTTGGCGGACAGCCGGCTCAATTCGTTTGCTGGATCGAGTCGTTCGGCCTCCAATCGAGCTTCGAGCAGATCTTTTGAGAGACTTTCGCTGAGTGCGGTGATGCGTTTTTGGTCGGACTCGACGGTTTCGAGACATTCGAGCGTGGCGAACAGCTCTTGATCGGCGAGGTGGGTGTAGGCGGAGCGGAGGGTTTTGACGAGGGCTTGATCCTGGAGAAGACTGCTGGCACCGATTAAACCATTGATATGCACAGCGGCTTGGTCATTTCGTCCCTGACTGATGCAGCCTCGGATCTGGCTGAGTTTTGCTTTGAGCTGGGCAGCGAGGCCACGAACCACATCCACACAGGCTTCAGGGGGCAGTTGGATCTTATCCGATAACTCTTCGAGCGTGGCTTTGCGTCGGGTTTTGGCGGCGCGCACCACTTCCCGTGTTTCCCTGACGAGGTTGTCGAGCCGGAACGGTTTGACGAGATAGTGCGTCACGTTCATGCCTGCGGCCTTCATGACGACGTCGCGTTCTTTGACGGACGAACACACAATGACGTCGAGGTCGCGAAGATGCGGTGTGGACCGGATTTTCTGGATCAGCTGAAGGCCGTCCATTTCCGGCATGGAGATGTCCGAAATGCAGAGATCGGGTAGCGGATCCCGTAGGAGCACCTCGAGTGCTTCGCGGCCGTTGGTGGTCTCGATGATGACGCAACCGGGGAACCGTTCGAGACTCTTGCGGATCAGCAGCCGTGTCACCTCATCGTCTTCGGCCAGCAGGATGCGGGCGCGCAGCGGTTCGAGGGTTTCGACTTCAGGTTCGGCGGTTCGGTTATAGAGTGCTAGGGCATCGAGGATGGCGTCGACTTCGGTTCGGACCTCCGGTTCGAGAGAGAGAACGAGGCCGAGGCGATCCTTCGACAGAGCGGTTGCGAAGGCGCGACCGGGGACAAGTAGGAGGAGATCTCTGATGGCCTCCCCGATGACGTGACCGAGGCTCGGTGGGGGTGGTTCTGGCGGGACAGCTACAAGCTCAGTCAGCGAAGTAGCGGGCGAGATCAGGTTGGGCTGAGGCTCCGCTAGGACTTCGATTTCGGGGAGGAGGGGATCTAGCGGCAGGACTTCCCCGTTGGCCGCGACGACCTGGGCATCGACGATCGAACAGGGCTCGGGCTCAAGGAGGGAGTTCATCTGGTTATCCTGCGATGAGAACATCGGAGAATGTGCCAGAAACTTGAGACGCCCCTTAGCCGAGACAACTCAGAAGAATTTTAACGCACAGGTGCGGAGGGCCGGAGGCGCAGAGGAATTGATTCTATTCCCATGGAGTGTACGCCTCACTAGTTGGTGTGTGGAGCCATCCTACAGCGGCTGGAGATTCCCTTGCCCCGCCTTGCGTCTTTGCTCCTCTCCGCCTC
>Ga0172373_10008242_pt1 | contig 13266 bp, 12 predicted proteins | sample Lak10m_2_FD_114546 | JGI IMG/M metagenome (GOLD analysis project Ga0172373, IMG submission 114546) | Freshwater microbial communities from Kabuno Bay, South-Kivu, Congo - kab_092012_10m | ecosystem: Environmental > Aquatic > Freshwater > Lake | place: Democratic Republic of the Congo... | reverse complement strand
TAGCCACGGCGCGCCCGACATCGGGGGTCGAGTTCCCAGGCGATAGCCTCTGAATGTGCTAAAGAGACTTTTTATCGTAATCATGACATTTGGGGCACTTACAGCTTGCGTTCAAGCAGATCCACCAGTCTGGACTCAAGCAGATACAGATATATATGTAGTCAATTGCGTGACTTTTGAACAAAAACCCGTCGAACTAGTTCTTTATTGTGCTGATGCTGGCCAAATCTTGACTGAAATTACCTGGTCGAGCTGGACTAGCCAAGAGGCTATTGGGACCGGCACTTCTACTACTAATGATTGCGAACCAAATTGTGCCGCAGGAACAGATGTGGTTACAAATGTAGACATTAAATTAATAAAACCAGTCACTTCAGCTGAAGGTCGACTAGTTTTTAGTCAAATAGAGATGCAATATGAAAATCCACAACCATCCGGTGTGATGGATGAAATTTTAGACTTACCCACAGATATTTTGCGATAGTTAGCCAGGAACGCAATACTTAAGCCCATGAAAGTTGTGATTATTGGTGCAGGTTTTGCTGGGTTAACTGTTGCCCAAAAACTTGCCAAACATAATGATTTTGAAATCACCATTATTGATAAAAATCCTTATCAACTTTTTTCTCCCCTTTTGTATCAAGTTGCCACAGGTGGTTTACCCGAAGACGATATTGCTTATCCGATAAGAGCTGCCATTCCTGGAGTTAAATATCTTCGCGGTGAATTAATTAAAATTAACGAATCAGAAAATAGTATTACTTTAAAAGATCAATCAAGTATTGAATTTGAATATTTAGTTTTAGCTACAGGAAGTACTGGTAATACTTTTGGAATTCCTGGAGTTAAAGAAAATACTTTACAAATGAAAACGATTGCCGAAGCTAGAAATATTAAATATCAACTTTTAAATATGTATGAAGAAATTGAAGCAGGACATAAACCTAAAGATTCTTTAAAAGTAATAGTTGTTGGTGCAGGACCAACGGGTGTAGAAATATCTGGAGCAGTTGCTGAATTACAAAAAAGTATGAAACATGAATTTCCAGATATTTATAAACATGCTTCAGTTACTTTAGTAGAAGCAGGTTCAAGAGTATTACCAATGTTTAAAGAAAAATCTTCTATGCATGCCCAAAAAGAATTAGAAGAAATTGGGGTAACTGTTAAAACTAATTCTGAAGTGGATCGAATGTATGAATCAACGGTGCATTTAAAAAATGGCGAAATATTAATGGCAGGCACAATTATTTGGGCTGCAGGTGTTGCTGCCCATTCTGAATGGGCAAAAATAGGAGAATCTGACAGATCTAATCGAATAATTGTGGATGAATACTTAAGATCCAAACCAAATATTTTTGTAATTGGTGATGGTGCACACTTTAAATTAGATGGTAAACCTTTGCCTATGGTTGCCCCCGTTGCGATGCAAATGGGAAGACATGTTGCTAAACAAATTTTAAATTTAAAGAACAATAAACCTTTAACTAAATTCAAATACAAAGATAAAGGTCAAATGGCAACAATCGGTAGAAGAAGAGCCGTTGTGGAAATGCCTAATGGATTGAGATTTCATGGCACCCTTGCTTGGCTTACCTGGCTTGCACTACACGTCTTTTATTTAGCAGGTGGAAGAAATCGAATCAGTGTCATTGCTGACTGGATGTGGAATTACATCGCTTGGGGTATTGGACCAAGAAGAACTGTTATTGATTAATTAAAGTAAGTATTATGTCTAGATTATTCAAAATGGCAGTAGCCGATGTTTACCCGCTATATGTTGCAAAAATAGAAAGAAAAGGCAGAAAAAAATCAGATTTAAATAAAATTATTTTTTGGCTAACGGGTTTAGACAATGATGGTCTAAAACTTCACTTAAAAAATAAAACAACTTTTGAAGATTTCTTTAAAAAAGTAAAAATTAACCCTAAGGCTAAATTAATCACAGGTAGTATTTGTGGAGTTAAAGTTGAAGAAATCAAAGATCCCCTAATGAAAAAAGTTCGATACTTGGATAAATTAGTGGATGAACTTGCCAAGGGTAAATCTTTAGAAAAAATTCTAAGAAGCTAAATCTAACCTATTAAAACTAAATAGATTTGATAAGAAATCTTTAACTTTTGTAGTTAAAGTTTTTATGGTTTTGATGACTTCATTATCGGGATTTTCAATATCTTCACCTTGAGAAACTAATTCATTATCTACATCTGTTTCAATATTATCTATTAATCCCTGAATTGATTCATATTTCAAAATTGGATCATTTTCCCAGTTTGAGTATTTAACTGAAACCATTTCATTAGATTCGATATTTTCTTTTAAAGTGGTAACAGTAACTGAGTCAGAATTTTCACTAGATGTGTATTGACTTTCTTGATTAATTATTCCAGTATTTAGATTTTTTCCATCTGTGGCAGTTTTTTCTGGAATCAAAGTTGATTTACTAGAAATTGTATTTCCCTTACCATCTGTTGACTTATTTGAAATGGTAAAGTTTTTTTCTTTTTCATTCCACTTAACACTTCCATCATTTTTTACAGTTACTGTTCCTTTTTCATTATCTATTTCGTAACTGTGCCCGCTATATCCTGCAACATTTCCATCTGCTGTTGCTCTGGTTTGAAATCGAAGATTACAGTTTGTGCAACCTTGATATTCACCTGGAAGTTTTCCACCCCAAGATCCACTAGGTCCACAAACTTCAGCTGTGCAAACAATGACTCCGTGAACTACACCTGTAGTTGGATCAACTACTGCCCAACCTCCAACACCTTCATTTGCTTCTGCAGGTGGGACATAACTTTCTTCCGCAGGAGTTTCAACGGGTGCTACTACTTCTTCACCTTCGGCAAAACTTGGATTAATTAAAAAAGAAGTAACGATAAATGAAATGAAAGTTAGAGTAATTAATCTTTTTTTCTGCACAATTTGATTGTAGTACCTAATAATCAATAAGAACACATTATTGGTCAAGACGAGCAATTTGCCCTATTTTACTAAAATCGCAATTTATAGTTCCGGAACTTAAAAGTTAGTTTAATTTTTAACTTAATTCCGAGATTTCTCGGGATGATTTTTCAAGCCAATCTGGACTAATTTCTACTCCCCATCCAGGTAAATTAGTCACTTCGACTTGACCATTTACCACCTTATACGGATCGTTCACAAAAAGATTTTTTTGCCAAGGATAATAATCATCTTCTTCGATGGAAAATTCTAAGTATTTTCCTGGATTAGAAATAGCTTTCAATAAATGCATCGTGCAAATCGTTACTAGTGAAAGATTTGCAGAATGTGGGGTAATAGTTTTGTTAGCTTTCGCACCCATTTTTACAACTTCTAATGTTCTATTTATCCCGCCCATATACATCACATCGGGTTGTAAAATATCTACAGCATCGATTTCGATCATTTTCTGCCACACAATAAAATCCCAATCTTGTTCACCACCTGTAACATCAATATCCAATGCATCAGTTACTTGTTTTGTTTCTTCTAATTTCCAATAACGACAAGGTTCTTCAAAGTGAGAAATTCCATGTTGCTCCAACATTTTGCCAACTTCAATAGCTCTTCTTGGGGAAAACCCACTATTTCCATCCACCAATTTAGAGACTTTATCTCCTAATGATTTGCTAACAACTTGAATAACTTCCTCAGTTCGACCAGGCCATTCATCAATGTCTCTGCCATTCTCAGCTCCAACTCTCCATTTAAAAGCATTAAATCCAAATTGATCGCGAAGTTTTAAAAATCTTTGTGCTTCATCTCTAGCGGTGATATCTCGTTTCATACTTGATGCATAAGTTCTTAATTTTCCTGGTTTACCACCCAGTAATTCAACAACCGGTTTATTTTTAACTTTTCCATATAAATCCCAAAGTGCAGTGTCAAGCCCAGCAAGGGCTCGGCAACGATAGCTTCCCGGAAACTTGTGCTCTTTTTCTTCTACTCGGGTAATCAGTTCCGATAAATTATTAGCTTGTTTTCCTAAGACCCAAGGAGCAACTTGACGATGAAATATTTTTGCTGTGATATCTGCATTATAGGTAGAAAATTGCCCCCAACCAGTTTGACCAGTTGTGGTTTGTATTTTTAAAAAACCAACAAATTCATTTGTATAAGTCTCTAAAGTTTTAATTAATCCAAAATCTTCATCTTCAATCATAATTCTTTTGCAAAGACTGGGACGGGATTTATTTTAAGTGTAACCTTATCTCCGATACGATAATTAATATTATCAAAATTTGACAGTTGTGCTGTAACTTGAGTTCGATCATTTAGTTTTAACATCACTCTTAACATCGAACCTAGGAAACTTATAGTCAAAATTTGTGCATTTGGATTTGAGTCTTTAGTTAGATTTATTGCTTCAGGACGAATCAATGCCTTTGCTTTTCCAGCACTGACAGAACCTGGTAATACTTGAATATCTTGGCCCAATACATTAATTTTTCCATTTTTTACTTCACCCTCAATTGGGTTTGTTAAACCAACAAATTCTGCAACGAAAGATGTTTTTGGTTTGTCATATAGTTCTGCTGGTGTTGCAATTTGCTCGAGAACTCCTTTTTTCATAACTCCTACACGGTCTGCAATTCCTAATGCCTCTTCTTGATCATGAGTCACAAAAAGTGTGGTAGTTCCTACTTCTAATTGAATTCTTCTGATTTCATCGCGAAGTTGACTTCTAACTTTTGCATCTAACGCAGATAGTGGTTCATCTAATAACAAAACATTTGGGGATATAGCTAAAGCTCTTGCTAGAGCAATTCTTTGTTGCTGCCCTCCTGATAATTGGTGTGGAAAATGATTCATGTGAGATGATAAATCAACTAAATCCAAAAGTTCTTTAGATTTTTTTTGTCTTTCTGCGTTCGAAACTTTTCTAAATCGCATTTTTAAACCGTATTCAACATTTTCCAAGGCACTCATATGAGGAAAGAGGCTGTAGGACTGAAACACCATTCCCATATTTCTTTTATTAGTTGGTAAATCAGTAATGTCCTTACCATGAACAATTATTTTTCCACTATCTAGTTGTTGAAGGCCTGCTAAAGCTCTTAAAGCGGTTGTTTTCCCACAACCAGATGGTCCTAATAATGCGACTAATTCTCCTTTTACCATTTCTAAAGAAAAATTATTTAAAGCTTTAACTTCACCAAATGATTTTGAAAGTTCAATTAGTTTTACTTCAAATTCTTCACTCACTTATACATCACCTCAGTTTTTTTGTTGGATTTTAGTTTAGAAGATCTGGATCTATTGGAAGTAGGAAGAATTGCAAGGAGTATAAATGCAAAAACTAATGCCGCTAAAGATACTGCGACTGAAGTTGCTGCGTCTCTTTTTCCTAATAGATTTATTACAACTTGCATAGTTTCAAAATTTAATAAATTGGAAATTGTAAACTCACCCAATACTAAAGCAATTGAAATGACAGCTCCAGACATTATGCCCACTTTAATATTTGGCACTATTATTCCTGAAATCATTCGTATTGTTGAAGCACCTAAACTTCGTGATGCTTCTGAAAGTGTGTGAGTATCAATGGAAAATAAAGATGCACTAATTGATCTATATGAATAAGGCAACACCAATATAAAATACACAAACGACAAGGTTAGAGGGGAACTTCCAAAAATTTGATATATCGCTCTATAAGTAGGAGCAATACCAACAACAATTACAATTGCGGGAATCGTAAGTGGCAGCAAACAAATTAATTCCATGATCCTTCTAAGGTGCGGCAATCTAAGGTGAATCCAGATCATCGTGGGTACCAAAATAAATACCACAGCAAAAATTACAACTACTGCAAGTTGAAGTGAAGAAAAAATCGAAGATAATAATTTTGGAAATGTAGGAATAGCTACCCATGCCTCAGCGCTTCTTTCCCCAGGTGCACCTCTTGTTGAAAATTCAAGCATCGCAAAAATTGGAATCAATAAATAAGCCCCTACAAAACTTATTATTATCCATCGCCAAACATCAGTTTTTGATAATTTACTCATGATTTGACCCATTTTGAAACTTTACTTTGTAATTTAAAATAACCAAACATAACTAGAACAATTATCAAAATCATACCCACTGCAAGTGCTTTTGAAATACCAGGATTTGTCCTAGACACTTCACCAGAAATCGCAAAACTAATTTGCAAGGGAACAATAGGTGCACCTTGACTAATCAGAGCTGCTGCAGTGGCGTATGCGGAGAAAGCATTTGCAAATAAAAGTAATAAAGCCCCAATAAAACTTGGTGCAAGTATTGGTGCACCTATTCTAAACCAATAATTAATATTAGAACCCCCTAAACTTTCCGAAGCCTCTCTCCATTCAGGTTTTAAATTTTCAATTGCTGGTAAAAAAACAATTAACATTAGAGGAATTTGAAAAAAAGTATAAACAACTACTAAACCTAAAAGAGAATAAAGCCAAGAAGCATCTGTCAGGATATTTTCACCAAAAAAAGAATTCGCAAGAATTGTTAACATGCCATTAAAACCAAAAGTCGCAAGAAAAGCAAACGTAAGCATTACTCCACCAAATTGTGCAAAAACTCCAGAAGCCGCTAATACTAATCTTCTAAAATAACCTTCTCTATTTCCACGGGCAATAGCCCAAGAAAATAATCCTCCTAAAATAGAACCTGCAATCGCGGAATAAGAAGCAAGTTGAATAGAAACTTTAAAACCATTTAAATATTTTTCATTAGTGGCGACTTCAATTAATGAACCAAAGCCGTATCCGCCTTCTAAATTTTGAAATGAACCATAAACTACTACCAATGTTGGCCAAATTAAGAAAATAATTGCAAGCAAGGCAAATGGAACAACGCCAAGATATGGAAATATCTTTTTAAAAAGGTTATTAGTCTCAAATTTTTTGAGACTAATAACCTTTGATTTATTTTGCAATGTTTGCAAAATTTGTTTTACGAATAGTTAAAAACTATTCGATTGCTCCAACTTCAGCGGCCCAACGTTCAACTAGAACTTTGTTTGCTGCTTCTGTTTGTGCAACTGAGGCAACCACTGGAGTTCCAGAAACTGGAGGTAGTGAGTCAAATGCTGCTTTATCAATGGTTCCATCTTTCACCATTAAATCTGCAAGTACTGGACGAGCTCCTCCACGTAACCATTCGTTAGAACCTTCTGGTGAATATAAATATTCTTGCCAGAGGCGAGCGCAAGCTGGGTTTGGTGCATCAACGTTTATTGCTTGGAAGTAGTAGCCACCCAATGCAACACCTTCTGGAATAAAGATTTTCCAGTCGATGCCTTTGTCTTTCAAACCAGCAACTTGACCTGCGTGCAAATAATCCCAGTCAAAAACCACAGGAGTTTGACCAGATTCAATTGTGGCAGGTGTTGGATCTACAGGAATGAAACTTCCTGCATCTTTAAGGGATTTGAAGTAATCAATTCCCTTACTTACATCATCAACTGATCCGCCATTAACAATTGATGCCATTAAAACACCATTCATTCCCGCTGCTGCTGCAGTTGGATCACCGTTAAGGGCAACTTTTCCTTTGTAATCTGCTTTTAACAAATCAGCTAAAGAAGTAATTGCTGGAACTTTATTGGCATCATAACCAATTGACATGTAACCGCCGTAGTCCATTGTCCAAAGACCATTTGCGTCTTTGAATGCAGGATCAATTCCATCCCAAGTTGCAACTTTGTATGGTGCAAACATTGCAGTGTTTTTCATTGCAACTGCTTGACCAAGGTCAAACACGTCTGGTGCTCTATCAGTACCTTTTGTGTTGTTAGCTGCGTCAATTTCATCTTGGCTTGAGCCATCTGGAATTTGTGAATCAATTGCTATTCCATATTTTGCTACGAAACCGTCAATGATCTTGCCGTAATTTGCCCAATCTGGTGGAAGTGCAATTACGTTCAATTTACCTTCTGCCTTACATGCTTCTTCTAGGCCTTCTAGACCTCCGAAGTCAGCAGCAGAAGTTGCTGTCTTTGCATCTACTTCCCCCGATGCTGGTTCTGCTGAACCAGAATCTGAAGATGAACTACAGGCTGAAAGCACTAATGCGCTAGCGGTAACTAACACAAACAGTGATTTTTTTAACTTCATTACTTTCCTCCTTTTATCTGTTGGTCTTACCATTCCTGAAATTAATCAGGAAGCTTTATCATGACGTGCTTGATTTGTGTGTAATCTTCGAGGGAATATATGGATCGCTCTTTACCGTAACCCGATTGTTTAAATCCACCCCAAGGCATTTCAGCAGTAACTGCACCATGATCGTTGATCCAAACTGTGCCAAATTTTAATTGTCTACTTGCTTCCATTGCGAAACCAATATTTTCAGTGTAAATAGATGCACCCAGTCCATATTCGATATCATTTGCCATTTGAATTGCTTGATTATTGTCTTCAGCTTTTTGAATTGTAATCAATGGACCAAAGACTTCATTTTGTACGATTTCACTTTTTTGATCAACATCGGTCATTATTGTTGGCTCCACAAAATAACCTACACGATTCATTTGGTTACCACCTATTAAAACTCTAGCTCCATTTTTTAATGCGCGAGAAAAATAGCCTAGAACATTTTTATTATGAGAATTATGCGTTAAAGGTCCCATTTGTGTTGATTCATTGCTTGGATCTCCCACGATTAATGATTGCACGGATTCAACTAAAGCTGCGGTAACTTTTTCATAACTATTTTTTGTTACTATCACGCGTGATGCCGCGCTGCAATCTTGACCAGCATTCCAAAATGATGCCCACTTTAACGATTCTGCAACCTGTTTTGGATCCGCATCATCAAGTACAAGTGCGGGGGCTTTTCCACCCAATTCTAAATGAACATGTTTTAATGTGTCAGAGGCAATTCTTGCCACAACTTTTCCTGTATCAGTACCGCCGGTTAAAGAAATTATGTCGATATCTTTATTGGATGCCATTTCTGCACCGGCAGTTTCACCATAGCCAGTAATTACATTTATAACTCCGGCTGGAAAAATATCTTCTGCTAATTTGGCAAGTCGTAAAGTAGTCAGAGGAGTTTGTTCAGATGGTTTAAGAACTATAGTATTTCCTGCAGCTAATGCAGGACTCATTTTTGTGATCGCAGTTAAGAGAGGATAATTCCAAGGTGTTATTAATCCTGCAACGCCAATTGGTTCTCGCCTAATTATTGAGGTGTAACCTCGGGCATATTCACCAGCAGATCGTCCCTCTAAAGTTCTGCCCGCTCCTCCAAAAAAACGTAAGCGATCGATTCCACTTCTTACTTCTCCAGAAACCACACTTATTGGATGTCCAGAATTTGTGGATTCTAATAAAGATAAGTTATCTATATCTCTAAGAACTTTGTCAGCTAAAGCAAACATCATTTCTGCACGTTCTTTAGGTGGTGTGCGACCCCACTCATAAGCAGCTTTTCTTGCTGCACTCGCTGCTCTTTGCACATCTTTTTTTTCACCTTGTGGAACTTGGGCAATTACTTTTTCAGTCGTGGGATTAATAACATCAATAGTTTTACTATCAATTGCTTCTACCCATTTACCGTCAATAAAGTTTTGACAGATAACTAGGTCTTCATTCAAAGACAATGACATTTCTTGCCCCTTCACCCTGTCTAAGTCTTTCAAATGCTACGTCTAATTCCTCAAGTTTGATGCGACTTGTAATTAGTTCATCTAGTTTTAATTTCTTGTTCATATAATTCTCAACTAACATAGGCACATCAGTTTTTATATTTGATGATCCGAAATAACATCCTTTTATAGATTGTTCATTGACAAATGGCCCTGCATCAATTGTTAATGTTGCTCCGTGTTTCATAAGCCCCACTAAAGTTAGTTGGCCAAAAGCACCAACTGATTTCCATGCTGCTTGAATTGTCTCCTCTTTGCCCAGTGCTTCAAATGCGTAATCAACTCCACCAGTTAAATCTTTAATAGATTTAACCGGATCAGAATTCTTCGAATTTATTACATGAGTTGCACCAAAAGTTTTTGCTAATTCTAATTTATCTTCAGTAATATCTACTGCAATTATGTGCGAGGCACCAACTATTTTTGCTGCCTGAATCGTATTTAATCCAACTCCACCGCAACCAAAAACAGCTACTGTTGATTTTGGTTTTACTTTTGCAGTATTTACCACTGCGCCATAACCAGTTAGGACAGCACAACTTATTAGTGCGGCTCGATCAAGTGGCATTTCTTTATTAATTTTAATTATTCCTGAATCAGGGACTACAGCATATTCCGCAAATGATGCTACGCATAAGAATTGATTTATTTTTTCACCATTCAAACTTAAGCGACTAGTGCCGTCAAATAACCCACCTACTCCCATCGCATCACCAGCGGTACTACAGAAGTTTGGTTGTCCTATTTGACAATATTTACACTTACCGCAATTTGGCACAATTGAAATAATTACATGATCCCCTACGGAAACATTTGATACATTATCTCCAACCTCTTGCACAATGCCAGCTGCTTCATGTCCGATCACTGCAGGAAATGGAACTAAATTTCTTTTGCCATCAACAGCATTTAAATCACTGGCACACAAACCTGTGGCTTTAATTTTTACTAGAACTTCATTTCTTTTTGGTGGGGCAATTTCAATTTCTTTTATTTCAAATTTCTTACCTATTCCTGCCAAAACTGCGGCACGCATTTTCATTAATGCTCTCCTACTTTTGCTTCCATCGTGCAACAACGTTCTCATTTTAGTGTAGGCTCAAATTTGAATTACTGTCAATATCAAAGGTGTATTTATGGGTAACCGTGTGCAATCAGTAGAACGTGCTCTTAAATTATTATTAACAATTGCTAAAAGTGATGAGCCACCTACTGTTCAAGAAATGGCTACAAAATCTGGAGTAAACAGAGCTACTGCTTGGAGGCTATTAAATACTCTAGAGTTTTTTAACTTAATTCATAAAGATGAAAGATCAGGAAAATACAAATTAGGTCTAGGTGCCTGGCAACTTTTTTCAACTTCTAATCTAGATAAATTTATAAAAAATTCTAAACAGATATTGCAAAATATAGTTGCCAAAACTGGCGGAACTGCATTCTTAGAAATTTTAGCCCAAGAAGAATTAATAGTAATAGCAGAAATTAAGCCAAATAATCCAATACAAGTTGATTTAGCAGGATTAATCGTTCCTCATTATTGTAGTTCGATCGGTAAACTTCATCTTTCCACCCTAGATGAAAAAGACTTAGATAAATATCTAAATCAAAATTTTAAAAAACTTACAAGTTATACGGTTGTAGATAAATTTGAATTGAAAAAACAAATTAGATTGGCTGGCTTAGAAAAAGTAGCATACAACTATAAAGAACATCAAGAAGAATGGTGTGCTATCACTAGTGCTGTGCTAGATGAATTTGGTCATCATTTTGCATATGTTGTTTTAACTCTTCCAACCTATTCAACTACTAAAAAAGAACTGCTGAACTTAAAAACATTAATGAAAGATGCCGCCCAAGATATTTCTAAACAAATAGTTTAGCTTTTGTAAAATCAAAAGCTAAACTAAAACTGTTTATCTTTGATTAGCACCTTGGTCGTAATCTTCTAGAGGTACAGCTTGTCCTCCACCGGCACCAAAGGATGTGTAATCAATATCGTCGTATGAAGACATTGAGGCATACATTGCTTGTTTAGCTTCTTCGGTTGGTTCAACTCGAACGTGACGATATCTTGGCAAACCAGTTCCTGCTGGAATTAATTTACCGATAATTACGTTTTCTTTTAGTCCTAGTAGTGAATCAGATTTTTCATTGATTGCAGCATCAGTAAGAACTCTGGTGGTTTCTTGGAATGATGCAGCAGATAACCATGATTCAGTTGCCAAAGAAGCTTTGGTGATACCCATAAGTTCTGGACGACCAGATCCTGGTTTCTTACCTTCAGAAACAGTTTTTCTGTTTTCGCCTTCAAAAATTATGCGATCAACTAATTCACCAGGTAATAGATTTGCATCTCCTGATTCAATGATTGTTACTCTTCTCAACATTTGTCGAACAATAACTTCAATATGTTTATCGTGAATTGATACACCTTGGGAACGATAAACTTCTTGAACTGCGTTGACTAAATGTATTTGGACTTCTCTTGGTCCCAAAACTCTCAAAACTTGTTTTGGATCAACAGCACCCACAACTAGTTGTTGACCAACTTCAATAGCTTGGCCATCTTCAACAATTAATCGAGTTCTCTTTGAAACTGGGTAAGAAACTTCACTTGATCCATCATTTGGAATCACAACAATTTTTCTCATTTTTTCAGTTTCTTCAATGCGAATTCTTCCTGCTACTTCGCTAATTGGAGCAACACCTTTTGGAGTTCTTGCTTCAAACAACTCAACAACGCGAGGTAAACCGTGAGTAATATCAGCACCTGCCACACCACCGGTGTGGAAAGTTCTCATAGTTAACTGGGTACCTGGTTCACCAATTGATTGAGCAGCAATAATTCCTACAGCTTCGCCCACATCAACAAGTTTTCCTGTGGCCATTGATCTTCCATAACATTTAGCACAGGTGCCAAGTTTGGATTCGCAAGTTAAAACAGATCTAACTTTGATATCTGTTACGCCATCTTCAATAAGTTCAGTAATTAAACTCAATGATAATTCATCATCGCGATGTGCAAGTGTTTCTTGGTTTAGTTTGACATCATCTGCAAGTACTCGAGATGCAACTGATGTGTCAACAAATTCTACTGCGCGAACTTTTCCATCGTGTCCAACTTCGCCAATTTTTACTTTTAAGCCACGATCTGTTTCGCAATCTTCTTCGCGAATAATCACATCTTGAGCAACGTCTACCAGACGACGAGTTAAGTAACCAGAATCTGCTGTTCTTAATGCAGTATCTGCCAAACCTTTTCTGGCACCGTGTGTGGAAATGAAGTATTCCAACACAGATAAACCTTCACGGAAGTTTGACTTAATTGGTCGAGGAATGATTTCACCTTTTGGATTAGACACAAGTCCACGCATACCAGCAAGTTGTCTAATTTGCATCATGTTTCCACGTGCACCTGAGTGAGCCATCATCCAAACTGGGTTTGAAATTGGGAAATTCTTTTCCATTGCTTCTGCAATTTCAGCAGTTACTTTGGTCCAGATGTCAATTAATTCTTGTCTTCTTTCAGCATCTGAAATCATGCCTCGTTCAAAATTCTTTTGAACTTTAGCTGCTGTTTCTTCAGCTTTCTTTAACAAAGTTTCTTTTGTTGGTGGTTCCACAACGTCATC
>Ga0172373_10008241_pt1 | contig 13266 bp, 11 predicted proteins | sample Lak10m_2_FD_114546 | JGI IMG/M metagenome (GOLD analysis project Ga0172373, IMG submission 114546) | Freshwater microbial communities from Kabuno Bay, South-Kivu, Congo - kab_092012_10m | ecosystem: Environmental > Aquatic > Freshwater > Lake | place: Democratic Republic of the Congo... | reverse complement strand
CAGTAGCTTTCATCAAACATCAAATCATTGCCGGCAGGAGAACATAAGAGCATACCCACACGCACACCATCAGCACCGTATTTTTCTATTAAATCTAATGGATCAGGAGAATTTCCAAGACTTTTACTCATTTTTCGACCTAATTTATCACGAACAATACCGGTTAAATATACATTTGTAAATGGCTTTTCTGCTAACCATTCATAACCTGCAATGGCCATTCTTGCAACCCAAAAAAATAAAATTTCAGGTGCTGTTACCAAATCATTAGTAGGGTAGTAGTAGCTTAAATCTGTATTAGCCTTATCTTTTCCATTTCGTATAACTTTCGGATCAAAAACAGTAATAGGCCATAACCATGAAGAAAACCAAGTATCTAATACATCATCATCTTGTTTAATATCCTCAATATTTATATGTGGATTTTTAGTTTTTAATTTTTCAAAAGCTTCTTCCTTTGTTTTAGTAACCACCGTATTACCTTGTCCATCATACCATGCAGGGATCCGTTGTCCCCACCACAACTGACGGCTAATACACCAATCGTGAACATTTTCCATCCAGTGTTTATAGGTATTTATAAATTTTTCAGGAATTAATTTTATTTCACCATTTAAAACATTGCTAAGAGCTGGTTTACTGATGGCATCCATCTTTAAAAACCACTGCATACTTAATCTAGGTTCTATGACAGCATTCGTGCGTTCACTGTACCCAACTTTGTTTTTAATATCTTCAATTTTGGTAATAATACCTTGTTCTTCAAGGTCTTTTATAATTTGTTTTCGGCAAGCAAAACGATCTAATCCAACATAAGCACCAGCCTCTTCGCTTATTCTGCCATCTTGAGTAAGCACATCGATACTCTGTAATTGGTGTTTTTGACCAAGGTTAAAGTCATTTATATCATGAGCAGGTGTTACTTTAAGTGTACCTGTTCCAAATTCTTTGTCTACATATTCATCAAAAATAATAGGAACAACTCTATTTACAATTGGAACAATCGCATTTTTACCTTTCAAATGTATGTAGCGTTCGTCTGTAGGGTTAACGCAGACAGCAGTATCTCCCATGATTGTCTCTGGGCGGGTAGTGGCAACTGTTAAAAATTCGTCACTGTCTTCTATTTTGTATTTTACATAAACTAATTTACTCTGAGATTCTTTATAAATAACCTCTTCATCACTTACAGCTGTTAATCCTTGCGGATCCCAGTTTACCATTCGCACTCCTCTGTAAATTTGACCTTTATTGTACAAATCAATAAATACATCAATAACAGCTTCACTCATATCTTCATCCATGGTAAATCGAGTTCGATCCCAATCACAACTTGCACCTAGTTTTTTTAATTGTTCCAAAATAATTCCGCCGTATTTTTCTTTCCAATCCCAAGCATGTTTTAGGAAGTCTTCACGACTTAAATCTGATTTTTTTATACCTTGCTCCTTTAGTAAAGCAACTACTTTAGCTTCCGTTGCAATACTAGCATGATCAGTTCCCGGAACCCAGCAAGCATTATATCCTAACATACGGGCGCGACGAATTAACACATCTTGTATTGTGTTATTTAGCATGTGGCCCATGTGTAAAACACCTGTAACGTTTGGAGGTGGAATAACAATCGTGTATGGCGTTCTGTGGTCCGGAACAGATTTAAAAAATTTTTGATCTAACCAATATTGGTACCAGGTTTGTTCTGCTTTGGCAGAATTGTATGTTTTTGCAATTTCCATCTGAAGTTTTAAAAATTTTTGTTAATTTTCGCAAAATTAATCATAGTTACTCATATCTACGCTATCTTTATGGCACGATATTGGTACAAAGTCGAAATATCTAATCAATTATAGAAATTAATATGAAAAAAATAATTTTTACACTTGGGTTAATCACTTCTTTCTCAGTTGTATCATTTGCTCAAGAACACACCTCTCACGATGGACATAATCACGGAGCAACTTCACCTGCAACCACTAGTCAGGCTGAAATAAAGTTTGATAAAATGGTTCATGACTATGGTAACATTAATCAAGGAGATAATGCAGAATGCGTATTTAAATTTAAAAATATAGGTAAAGAACCCTTGATTTTAACTATGTGTCAGGGGTCATGCGGATGCACGGTTCCACAATGTCCTAAAGATCCTATTTTACCCGGTAAAACAGGTGAAATCAAAGTGAAGTATGACTCTAATCGTGTAGGACCAATTAATAAGTCTGTTACAGTTCAGTCCAATTCAAAAACAGGAACACAAACTTTAACGATTACCGGTAATATTTCTGCAAAGGTTGTTGAAGAAGCATTTCCGCAAAATCAGCCATCTAAAGGCGCTCCTCTTGAAAAAAAATAAATAGAAATTAACAATTAAAAAACAATACATTATGAAAAAAATATTAGCAGCAGTAGCTATCGCTTTAGGAATTGGTTTTTCAGCAAGTGCTCAGGAATCCGTTGTTCCTAATATAGATCCAAATGCACCGGAAATGAAATTCGAATCTGAAGTATTAGATTATGGTACGGTTAAATTTGATGCAAATGGAGTACGTGAATTTAAAGTTAAAAATGTAGGTAAGTCACCTCTAACAATATCAAATGTTCAAGGTCAGTGTGGTTGCACGGCTACCACTATTGATGGTAAACCAGGTTGGCCTCAAGAACCAGTATTACCAGGTAAAACTGTTAGCATTAAGGTAAAATACGATACTAAGCGCTCTGGGCCATTTGAAAAAAACGTAACTATTACGTCAAATGCCAAAGAACCTAGTAAAGTAGTTAAAATTAAAGGTGTTGTAGAAGCGGCACCTGCATCAGAAAGTAAATAAACACATTCTAATTCAATAAAAAACCCTTCTTTTTAGGAGGGTTTTTTATTTTTAATTAGTTAGGGAAACTATAATATTTTGTTAGGTATTCAATAAAATGAAGGCATTTATACACAATGACAAATTTAGAGTTAAACATTTCGGATATTAATAAACATTTAGAAGCCGTTAAACAATTAATAGATTTTGCAGGCGGACAACGAGTGTTTTTGTTTGATGCTCCTATGGGTTCCGGTAAAACAACATTTATTAAAGCTCTTTGTCGATATTTTGGGGTAACTGATGCAATGGGTAGTCCAACGTATTCGATAGTAAATGAATACCATACGTCAACAGAACTTAAAATTTTTCACTTTGATTTATATCGCTTAAAGTACAGAGAAGAATTGTTTGATATAGGTTTTGAAGAATATGTATCCTCTTCTCATTACACATTTATTGAATGGCCAGAATTGGCACTTGATTTTTTGGACTCATATATTTATATAACGATTCGAACAGAAAGTGATAATCGTTATCTTTATGCCAAATTAATCTCTGATTCATGATGAAACTCATTTCTGTTTTGATATTTATAATTTTCTCTTCTCTTTCGCTCGCCCAATCAAACTCGTCTGTCGATATTTCAACTTCAAAGCCATTCTTACAAAAAATTAAGCAAGGTAATGTTTATTTTTTGTGGGGCTACACAAGATGTGCTTACAGTAAAAGTAATATTCATTTTGTTGATCATTCCAACACTTATTATTCAACAACTGGTAGATATCACGATTATGATTTTACTATTTATGATGCTAAAGCTAAAGATAGATCAGATTTTAATCAAATAAAAGATGTGATTAATATAACTATACCACAATTTGTGGCACGAGCAGGTTATTTTTTTAATAATGAAAAAGATTTTGGAATTGAGATTAATTACGACCATGCTAAGTACGTTGTAACAAACTATCAAAAAGTAAGGGTAAAAGGTTCGTTTAATGGCCAATATGTTGATAAAGACACGTTGTTAGATCCGGATAATTTTTTACATTTTGAACATACCGATGGTGCGAATTTTTTAATGCTGAATTTCATTAAACGTTGGAAGATGTATGAAATTTTAAATAAATTTAATTTTGGAATGATTGTGAAATCGGGTTTGGGTGTGGTTTACCCAAGAACAGATGTTACAATGTTAGGAACTCGTTTAAATAATAACTGGCATGTAGCTGGTTATATTGGTGGTATTGAAAGTGGACTTCGTTTAGAATTTTTGAGATATGGAGTCCTTGAATTTACAGGAAAAGGTTCTTTTGCTAATTATACCAATGTGTTAGTATTAGGGAAAGGAAATGGAAAGGCAAATCATCATTTCTTTACCGGGCAATTAACGATGACTATTGGCGCAAGTTTTTAAACTATTTTTTAAAAACCAATTTTAGATTTGTTGCTATTGAAACTTTCTTTCAAACCCAACATTTTTATAGCAGTTACAGCGGCTTCATCACCTTTATTTCCATGTCTACCTCCGGTTCTGTCTTCAGCCTGTTCCTGTGTATTAACAGTTAATACTCCAAATATAAATGGCATGCTGTATTTTATGTTTAGATTCGTAATTCCGTGAGCTACCGAATCGCAAATAAAATCAAAATGTTTTGTATCTCCTTGTATTACACAACCAATACATATTATGGCATCAACCTGACTTAACTCTGCCATATATTGAGCGCCTAGTGTCAACTCAAATGCCCCCGGAACTGTTTTAATAATAATATTTTCAGATTTAGCTCCGTAATGAAGGAGAGTTTTATGAGCTCCTTGCATTAATCGTTCGGTAATGCTATGGTTCCATTCTGCCCAAATAATACCAAATTTCATATTTTCGGCATTAGGTATTTCTGTTCCTTCAAAAGTAGAAAGGTTTTTTAATTCACTCGCCATGGTTGTATGTCATAAAAAAAGGTGATTACAAATCACCTTTTACTAAAATTAATAATTAGCTTATTGAATATTTCCAAGAACTTTAACTCTTGCAATATATTTTTCTATTTCTCTAGCTTCTGTACTTTTAGAATATTCGTTTTTTAAACGTTCATATGTAGCTAAAGCTTCTGAGTAATTGGCAGATAATTCGTAAGCAAATGCAGCCTTTTTTAAATAAATTGGAGAAGTAAATGCATTGTTTGATTTTTCTGCGGCTTTTAAATAAAATTTAATTGCTTCATCCACTTTTTTTAATTCCATGTTTGCGTCGCCAATAGCACCAATGGCAACCGGAGCTAGCATTTCATCATTACCATCAAAATTTTCTAAATAAGAGATTGCTTCTTCATATTTTCCAGTACGTAATAAGCATATACCAGCATAATAGTTTGCTAATTTTCCAGTTTTTGTAGCAGAGTAATTATCAGCTATGTCTTTGAATCCCATCATCACTTTAGGTCCGTCAGCAGTTTGAACATTAATTCCTCCATTTAATGCAACTAAAAAACTATCTTTTTCAAAGTAATTTTGAGCAAAAAATGCCTCATTGTTAGCTTCCTTTTGTTGTTCAGGTAACCAGTATAGATTATAAAAACCAAAAATGGCTAAAACGGCCAGTAATGCTCCGCCTCCGTATGTGATGGCTTTTTTGTTTTTTTCATAAAAAACTTCTAGTCCTAGTAAATCTAATTGACGAGATGATGATTTTTTTTCAGAAACTGATTCGGAAGTATTATTTGTTTCAATTTGTTCTATTTGTTCGATTTCTTCAGACATGGTAAAAAAATAAATTTTGCGTTGCGAATATAATTAAAATTATCTATCATAAAAAATGAAATTAGGGCTGTTTTAATCTATTAAAGTAATTAATCCTCTGTTACTGCAATATTTTTATTCAGTATTTCTCTATTTCTTAGTGAAACAGATAAGCCACCTTTTACTAAAAAAGGATAGGCAATATCTAAATCGCGACCAATGGCGTATACATAATAAGACCCTTTGTAAAAAGGAATTGTATAATTGCCATTATCATCGGCTTGAACATGACAGTCGTAAATTGTTGAATCAGCGCCGGGAAATTCGGTAGTATTAAATTTAATATAAATTTTACTGTTTGGTATTGGTTTACTGTGATGCATGACACTTCCTTTTAAAGAAGCATTCCCTCCCAGTTGATTTTTTTTGCAGTTAGTAAAAGCTAAGAAACTAATACTTGTATAAAGTACAAAAAGGATAAGTTTTTTCATATTTCTAGATTGTTTTTTGTTTTGATGTGTTCCATCTAGCTATTTCATTTGATTTGGAACTAATTAGGATCAGAAAAACGTTTATCTGTTAAAAATTGGTCGTCAGTTAAGGTTTTAAGAAAAGCAATTAAATCTGACTTGTTTTGATTAGTTAAAAATATGCCATTTGTTAACAAAGGATCAAGTGTATTACTATTAGTAATTCCAAACACGTAATGGTCTAAACATTGATTTAATGAGGTAAATCTTCCATCGTGCATATAAGGACCTGTTTTTTCAACATTTCTTAAGGATGGTGTTTTGAATTTGAAGTTATCTGAAGGATTTCCGGTAATATGAGCTCGTCCACTGTCATTATATAAGACATTTACCTTAAGTCCTATATTTCTGAAAGAATTGTCTGTAAATAAAGGTTCTGTGTGGCAAGAAACGCATTTTTGAGTAAATAATTCGTAGCCAGATGCTTCTGTGGAAGTAAAGTTTTCTTTACCTGACTTAACTCGATCGTATTTACTGTTATATGAATATAATGTTCCCATAAATTGAGCAATTGCTTTAAAAATTCTTTGTGAGTTAATCTGCTCATCACCAAAAGCGCGTTTAAAGAGTTGTTTATATTTTGTACCCGTTGAGAGTTTAGATATAAGTCGAGGCATTTTTTCATTCATTTCTACCGGGTTCGTAATAGGAGCCAATGGCATGACTTCTACATTTAAAATACCACCATCGTGCATAAAAGAGGTGTTCCAGTTAATATTTTGAATAGCAGGCGCATTCCGAGTTCCTAATAAACCATCAATACCATGGCTTACATCATGTCCGGAATGCGAAAAAGCTGCAAATTGTTGGTGACAAGAGCTACAAGATATGCTATTATCAGCAGATAGTATGGGGTCGTAAAAAAGAGTTCGACCCAAATTAAAACCCTCTGTTGTAAGTGGGTTGTTATTAAAGTTGTAGTTTGGTTGAGGCCATCCTTGAGGAATAATTTCTAAAACATCGTCTTTTTTCAGTATTGGTTTTATTTCTGAATCAACAGAACAAGCAGTAATGAAAAAAACAAAACAAAGTATGGCAAGTAGTTTTTTCATCTGTAAAAGATGGTATCAAAATTACTCATAAATAAAGAAAAAAACTATTCTACGAACCAACCAATTAAGCGGCGTCTAAGTTTACTAACATATGTTTGTGTTTTATAATCAGTATAGTTATTGGTTGCATTTATACATTTAGCAAATTGTTTTACCCTGTATTTAACTTCTTCATTTAAGAGGTCAAATAATTCAAAAGCCTCATCAAAATCAGCGGCATTATCTTTAATTCTTCCAAAATGGTCGTCAAGAGATTGGTCTAGAACGGTTTGTGGTTTTATACCCTTTCGCAGGCATTGCAAATAACGTTCTCTAACAATAAATGCTTCTGCGGATGAGTTTAGGAATCGAGCTTTAATATCTTCAGGTAATTCGTAGTCATTTTCTAGTTCATAATCCCACTCATCTTTATAACGTTGTTCGAGGTACATATGTGGAGCCACAAACACATGTTTCCAGTCAATAGGAAATTGCCACAAATTGAATCGACGAGCATTGTTTCCTAAGTCAACAATGTTAAATTTCTTTTTATGAGGTAATACACGAGAACCACGACCAATCATTTGATGGTATAGAGTTAATGATTTAGTAGCTCTGTTTAAAATAATAGTTTCAACCTCGGGCTCATCAAAACCTGTTGTTAAAATACTCACGGAACTAAGAATACCATCTTTTGTATTTTTAAACCATTCTAATGTTTCAGCCCTGTCACGGTCGCTAAAGGTACTATCTAAATATTTGATAGGGTAGCCTTTAGCTTTAAACATGTTATAAACGGCAATACTTGTCAAAATACCTGCATTAAAAATCAAAGTTTTTGTTCCTTTGCCTATTTCTTCATAAGCATCCAGTAATTTGCCCTGCATTAATGCTTGTGTATAAAGCATCTCGTGCGACCCGGTTGTAAATTCTCCATTGTTACCAATTCTTAATGCACTTAAATTTACATCAGACGAATAAGTAACTCCCTCTGCTAAAAATCCTTGATCTATAAGCGAAGCAATACTCTCACCTACAATAATTTCTTTATAAGTTTGATAAAGTGGTAGTTTTTTGTTACTGCTTAACGGAGTAGCTGTTACACCTAGTATATTAACGTTTTCGAAATAATGAAATATTTTACGGAATGAATTGTAATGTGCCTCGTCAACAATGACTAAACCTACATCTTCCAAAAACTCTTCATCTTCTTGAAGTCGATTATTAAGTGTTTCTACTAGGGCAGTAAAACTTTGATAATCGGTTTGTTGTGCTAAATTTTTAACATCAGAATTAATAAGTTTATTTTTAATTCCAATACTTTCTAAAACACTTGATGTTTGTTTACTTAATTCGATTCGATGCGTTAAAATCAACACTTTACGATTGAAGTGAAGGATATAGCGTTTGGCTATTTCAGAAAATATAACCGTTTTTCCACCTCCCGTTGGAAGCTGAAATAAAATATTTTCATTAGGTTTTGCTTCCTTTAGTTTATTAAAAATCGTATTAACGGCTTCTTCCTGATAAGGATAAAGCTGGCGAGTTCTTATAGGTTCTTGAGTTTCCAACATGAAAAAAAATTAGCCTGTAAACTTAGGATTTTTTTTGGTTGTTGATTACCAAAAAAAACAATAAAAACATGATTTATTGTCAAAAAATTAAAAGCTAAAATTACCAAATTTCAAAGTTGTTGTAAATCATAGCTTTACCCCATTTTTCTTTGCCAAAGTCTTTTGTAATTTGAGCTTTTAGTTCTAGTGTTTGGTAAATTTTTTGTTTGGATTTTTTTCGAATTAAGGTTGAGGTTTCGGGTTTTATAACTTCTACTGATTTTGCAAAGTAGATAATTCCTCCGTCTTCGGTGGCTAATCCTAATATCGTACCGGGTAAACCGACAAAACTTTCAGGGCCAATCGAAGGAAGTATTTCCGGACAAAACCAAGCATAAATTCTAGTACTATCATTTGCTTTCCAGATGGCTTTTCGGCATTGATAACCGCTAATATTACGCTTGCTATCAGTCATTTTCCAAGAAAATGTTCTAACAGAATCAGATAATACAAAAAGCTCTCCCCATATTTTTTTCTCGGTTAATCTTATTTTGGAATTATTATTTTGATAAACGACATTTTTAGTTGTTGTCCAACTCATTCGTTCTACTAAATCACTTTCTTTTGGCTTAAATAGAGATAGTGAGTCATCAAAATACAATTCAAAAATGTCAATTTTATTTTTGTCTTCTTCTTGTAACCATTCTTTCACTTCGCTATTACTTTTGAATTTTTTATACAAATTAGTTTTTCGTTCATAAGTAATTTTACCAAATGTAATTTGAGAAAATCCGTTTTGTGCGATTAACCAAAAGCAAATTAAATACTTATATGTTTTTTTAATATTCATCATCTTCCTCTTCTTTTGCTTTATTACTATTTAGTTTTAGGGTCGCTTTTAGTAATAAATACCTTGATATGATATTCGTTTTTGTGTCAATAATTGTATTACTGTTTATAAATCTGTTAACACTAATATTTTGATTTAGTATGTCATAAGCATAAATACCAAGGATTAGATTTTCTCTTTTGAATAATGTTTTAGATAACGATGCATTCCATACAAGATAGTTGATGTTGTAGCCATTCGTTCGATTACTGTTAATAGTGTAATTGGCGTCGCTTTCAAAAATAAATTTTTTAGGAAATTTGGTATTAATGTATCCGGAAAATCCCTGAGAATTGTATGGTTTATTACTGGTTACATTTAAAGTTGATTCTGATGAATTGTATGTGTAATAGCCCTCTACACCACCACTTATATTTTCAAATTCAATATTACAACCAAGTTTAAAGTTGCTGTTAAATGTTTTTGTTGTATTTCTTAAACCATTTATTAAATCGTTTTTATTAGAATAGGAGGATTCAAAACCTGGATTGAAATTTAATTTTTTGGAAAATAAGGGGATGTTAGTGCCTACATATCCATTTAATTGGTAATTGCCATCAATATTGATGGCTTGAGAAATGGTTCTGCCTATAGAGTCGTATAATGTAGCCGTTGTAATATCTTTTGTTGTGTTGGTATAGCTTAATCCAAGCCATGTGTATTTGCCACTAACAGATTTCCATGAGTTAAAATTAATATCAAATTGATGACTAAACGTGGGCAAGAGTATTGGATTTCCAATATTTATAAAATTTGGGTTACTGTTATCTATTACCGGTTGTAACTGATTGATAGTTGGATTGGTAGAACTTGTTATATAATTTAAATTAAAGGATGTATTATCTGAAAATTTATAGCGTAATGTAGAAAAAGGTAGAATGTTGTTGAAATTTTGTGTGATTTGTTGATTTTTAAAATAATTGTTGTTTTTTACAGAAACATTTCGGGCTCTAGCACCTATTGTGTAGCGCATTTTTTTTATCTCGTAAATAAATTTTAGTCCAGCTCGGTTTATTTGTTTGTTGTTTACAAAATGGTTTGTTAGGGTAGAATCTATCTCAATATACTCGCCTCCAATATTATTAATAGACGTTTTATTTTGTAAACTACTATAGTACATAAAATCGTATGAAGTTTCTATTTTTATTTTTTTGGTAATAGGTTCAACAAAGGATGCTCCTATAGTATGATTTTGATTATGCCCGTAATTTTCTTTTTTTTGGTTAATAGCGTTTAAACTGCTGCCTGAATTTGAATAAGAATAATTATCAGTTTTTAAAACACCGTCCGAATTTGTTTCGGAGAATGTGTTGTTGTAGGTAAAAGTGAATAACCTATCTCGTTTTTTAAATTTTTTAGAGAGTTTGACATTGTTTGTCATGTCATAAGCATTGTTTTCAGAAGTTGAATTAATAGATGTATTTCTTGTTTTTACAAAGTCTTTACGTAAAAAATCAGTGACGTCATTTGAGCCGGATTTACCGGATAATAATTTAATTTTAGAGCTAAATACAAGGTCGGTTAATGAATCTATTTTTTGTACAATACTCAAGTTTAAGCTATGCGATTCTTTTTTCTGAGTATTTTTAATCATGTTGGTGCTTGTATAGCTCGTGTCTGTTAAAAAATATTGCGAGTTATTACTCGTTTCAGAATTAATAACATGTTGGTTATAGGAGTAATTTAAATTGACTTTAGTGTCTTTAAATAGATTATCACTGTAATAAATCCCTGATTTTAAAGCCTTTGGAATACCCTGCATTTGATTGTTAGTGTATAAGGTATAAGAATCATCTCCATCATCAAACATTTCATATTCGTTAGATAGACCATATTTACTAATATCACTCCAGTTAAAATTTGAATTAGGCGTATTGCTTGCCAAGCCAAACACCGATAGTTTTAATTTTTTCTTAAAATAATTGCCTAAAGCTTCTCCTTCATAAAATTTTTGAAAATCGCCCGCTCCACTTAATTTACCAAAATATCCTTTTTTTGCTTCCTCTTTTAATTTCAGATTCAATATTTTTTGTGTTTCTTCTCCGGTACTAGAATTAGCTACATCTTCATTTTTCTTTTCGTAAACTTGAACAGATTCGATTGAGTTTGCATTTAAGTTTCGGGTAGCAACAGTTGGATCACCACCAAAAAACTCGTCTCCGTCTACTAATACTCTATCTATTGTTTTTCCTTGCGATGTAATTTTTCCGTCTTTATCAACCTTTAGTCCGGGAAGTTTTTTTAGCAAATCCTCCACATTGGCATTCGCTTTTGTTTTAAAGGAGTCGGCGGTATAAACGAGAGTATCTCCTTTATAATATACAGGATCCTTGTAGGCAAATATAGTTACTTCATCTAGAGCTATTTGTTTTGGCTGTAGGATAATTTTACCAAAATTATATTCTAAATTATTTTTATCCCCAAAAATAAAGTAGCCCATATCTGTAAATTTAGGATGGGAGATAATTACTTGATAGGTATCTAACGGAAGTGGTTTTAAGTTGAAACGACCATAAGAATTAGATCTTGTAAAATCTACTAAAGTTGAATCCATTAATTTAATGGCCATTATTAGGGCATTTGGAAGGGGAGCTTTTGCAGCAGTATCTTGTATATGACCTGAAACCTTAATTTTTTGTGAAAAACAAGAAAAAGAGACCAAAAAAAGTATAAAGAAAAAAATACGCGTATTAAATAAGGTTTGGTTCGACATTGCAATTAGAATAATGCGTAAGTCATCAAAAAGTTACAGTATCAAAAAATAAAATATCAAGTTAATCGCTTATAGATTGCATTTTTATGATTAAGTCAACTAATCTTGAACTGTAACCAAATTCATTATCGTACCAACCAATAATTTTAACTAAATTTCCTACAACGCTTGTAAAATCAGAATCGAATACAACAGAGTGTTTGTTACCGATTACATCTACAGATACTAATGGGTCTTCCGTATATTCTAAGATGCCTTTTAAATCCGTTTCGGATGCTTGTTTAAAAGCTGCATTAATTTCTTCTACGCTTGGATAATTGCTTAACACACAAGTAATATCAGTTAAAGAACCATCAGGAACAGGAACGCGCATTCCACACCCCCCAAGTTTAGACTCCAAATCTGGGAAAATTTTCCCCAATGCTTTGGCGGCTCCCGTACTAGTAGGAATAATACTCATGGCAGCGGCTCTTGCCCTTCTCAAGTCTTTATGAGGAGCGTCATGAAGTCGTTGGTCGCCGGTGTAAGAGTGAACAGTTGTTACATATGCTTCTTCAATACCCCATTGTTTTAATACTTTAAGCATCGGCGAAGCGCAATTGGTGGTACATGAAGCGTTAGATATTATGGTATCTTTTGACGATAAAAGTTCATCATTTACACCAAGCACAATAGTTTTAATATCATCATCTTTGGCTGGAGCTGATAAAATAATTTTTTTTGCGCCTGCATTCAAATGCTTTTGAGCAGAGGCTTTATCCAAAAATAAGCCTGTTGATTCTATGACGATATCTATATCTAGGGCTTTCCAAGGCAGTTGTTCCGGATCTTTAGAACCAAATATTTTTATTTGCTTGCCATCAATAATTAAATGATGAGCGTCATGCGAAACTTTACCTGAAAAACCACGATGTACCGAATCATATTTTAGTAAGTGCGCTAAAGTTGCCGCATCTGTAATATCATTAATAGCCACTATATTTATAAGAGGGTTGTCAAACGCAATT
>Ga0172373_10008240_pt1 | contig 13267 bp, 14 predicted proteins | sample Lak10m_2_FD_114546 | JGI IMG/M metagenome (GOLD analysis project Ga0172373, IMG submission 114546) | Freshwater microbial communities from Kabuno Bay, South-Kivu, Congo - kab_092012_10m | ecosystem: Environmental > Aquatic > Freshwater > Lake | place: Democratic Republic of the Congo... | reverse complement strand
GGTCCGAATGGTGCAGGTAAGACGACGCTCTTCAATGCGCTCTCTGGATTCGTCACCGCAGCGAATGGATCACTCAAACTCTTCGGCTCAAGTCGTAGTTGGCCAAGACCTGATCAACTCGTCGATCTTGGTATCGCGCGCACCTTGCAAGGTGTTGGACTCTTCCCGGATCTCACAGTCCTTGAGAATGTGATGCTCGGTGCGGATCGGATGGCGAAGACTGGACTCGTTCGTGCAGCGCTTGGACTTACATACAAGGACGAGAAGGCGCTCGCTGCGAAGGCGCAGACTGTCCTTGAGCGCGTCTATGCCGGACATCTCTCCGATCGTCGCGCTGACACACTCTCGTATCCCGATACCAAGCGCGTTGCGATCGCGCGCGCCTTGGTCAGTGACCCGAAGATCCTCCTCCTTGATGAACCGGCGGGCGGCCTTGGTGCGCAGGACATCGCCTGGCTCAATGGTCTGATTCGAAATCTCACATCGACATGTTCGATCATCATCGTCGAGCACCATATGGATGTGGTGATGAAGGTCTGTAACCGGATCTATGTCTTGAACTTCGGTGAAGTGATCGCCAATGGAACGCCTGATGAGGTGCGAAACGATCCTGATGTGATCGCTGCGTATCTTGGAACCGGAGCCCAGAGCGGCTCTAGCAGTAGGGCGGCTCACTGATGCTCAAAGTCGAACGCCTCGTTGTTGAGCATGGCGCAATCCGCGCTATCGATGGTATCTCCTTCGAGGTGGCAACAGGTTCACTCGCTGCGGTGATCGGATCGAATGGCGCCGGGAAGACGACGCTGCTTCGCACCCTTTCGGGATTGAAGGAGTCGAAACTCGGCAAGGTCTGGTGGAACGGGCGTGAGATCACTGGGATGAAGCCTGAGGATCTGGTCAGGCGCGGAATCAGCCATGTATCCGAGGGAAAGTCAGTGATCCCAGAGCTCACGGTGAAGGAGAACTTGGCGCTCGGTGGATTGTGGCGCGCGAATAAGAGTGAGTTGGCAGAGTCAATAGAAGAGGTAGTCACTCTCTTCCCGCGTCTGGGTGAGCGGATGAGTCAGCGTGCAGACACTCTCTCTGGTGGCGAGCGACAGATGCTTGCGATCGGTCGCGCCCTGGTCTCTAAACCCTCACTCCTTCTTCTCGATGAGCCATCGCTTGGACTTGCGCCACTCGTTGTGGAGCAGATCTTTGCAACGGTCTCGATGCTCTGCAGAGAGAGAGGTATCACCATCGTCTTGGTAGAACAGAATGCGATGGGCGCCCTTTCGATCGCAGATAAGGGAATCATCATCAACCTCGGTGTGATCGTCGCCCAGGGTGATGCAAAGGAATTGATCGACGATCCAGCGCTTCGGTCAGCGTATTTGGGGTACTGATGCAACAGATCATCAACACCATCCTCATCGGGATCAGCATCGGCTCGATCTACTCGTTGATGGCGCTTGCGCTCGTTTTGGTCTGGCGCTCGACCCGAGTGGTCAACTTCGGTCAGGCCGGACAAGCGATCGTCTCCACCTACATCGCGTGGGAAGTCCTCAATCGAAGTGGTTCCTATTTCTTGGCTTTCGTCTTCGCGGTCGCGATCGGTGGCGTCCTTGGTGGATTGATCGAGAGCGGATTGATGCGCACTCTCTTCAAGCATGCGAGTGAGGGACCGATTGCAGCGGTCGCACCAGTGATCGTGACCTTGGGCCTTCTCGGTGTGATCCGTGCTGTCGTTGGTTTGATCTGGACCAATGAAGGAAAGAGTTTCGCATCTCCCGTCGAAACTTCAAGCTTCGTCATCGGTGATACTGCGATCCCATTCTCTCGGCTCAATCTCTTGATCGTGGTCACTGCGGCGATTGTGATGATCATCTTCTCGATCGTCTTTCAAAAGACCAATCTGGGGCTGGCTCTTCGTGCTGCGGCCTATAACCCAGAGATCGCTCGACTCTCTGGAATTCGCGTATCTCAAACGCGCACCATCGGTTGGGTCTTTGCTGGTGCTGCAGGTGGCGTCGCAGGAATCTTGGTGACATCAAACGATACGTTGACGCCAAACTCACTCGACACTCTGTTGGTCTTCGCATTCACTGCTGCAGTGATCGGAGGACTTGAGAGTCTTGTCGGCGCTGTCGTCGGTGGCCTCGTGCTTGGTATCGGACTCTCTTTCATTCTTATCTATCTCGGCACATCACTCGTCTTCCCAACTGCATTCATCGTCCTCGTGCTTGTCCTACTGATAAGACCGGCGGGTATCTTCGGAGTGAAGGGGGCGCGCAGTGCTTAAGCGAAAGTCGAAGCACGGTGGCGAACACGCCAAGGCGACGAAGCCCGCCAATCATAGGAATCCGATCCGACGAAGGATCTTCTTCTTCATCGCTCTCGGTTGGTTCTTACTTCTCCTCGGAGATCGAGTTGATGAGCTTCGCGTCTATCAAGGTGCGTTGATCGCGATCTATGCACTCGCAATTGGTTCACTCATCTTGCTGACTGGATACTCGGGACAGATCTCGCTTGGTCATGGCGCATTCATGGCGATCGGTGCTTATGCTGCAGCTCTCACGCAGATCAATTTCGCGCCACCTTTGATCGTCACATTCATCGTCGCCGTCCTTGTCGCAGCGCTCTCGGGAGCACTCCTTGGTGGCGGTGCATCACGACTATCTGGTCCCTACCTTGCTGGAACGACTCTTGCACTCGCACTCGGACTTCCCACCCTTGCAAATCAATTTGCATTCCTCGGGGGAGAGACCGGCTTGAGTTTCGATGTCGGATTCCCACCAGAGAGATTCGGTCTCGACTTCACCTTATATAAGTGGTTCTTTTGGATCGCAGGGCTTGCGACGTTGATCATGCTCTGGGTGATTCAGAACATCCTGAAGAGTAGGTATGGCCGGGCTTGGAAGGCGGGCCGATCGAATCCAGCCGCGGCCTCATTGGTAGGGCTCAATGTCGGCCGGCGAAAGGTGCTCGCATTCACGGTCAGCGCTGGGGTGGCCGGTTTGGCTGGGGCTTTGCTGGGCATGATCGCCATCGTTTCCCCGTCAGCCTTCCCTTTGAGCCTCTCCTTTGCCATCCTTACCGGCGCTGTACTTGCGGGTCTGACTAGCCTCGCCGGTACGATCATCGGAGGATTGGTGCTGGTGATCATCCCCGATATCGCCGAGACGATCTCCTACAACCTAGGAGATAGCGAAGCGGTGGTGGCGAACTTGCCAGGACTGATCACGAGCGTGTTGTTGATCCTTGCGGTGATCCTCACACCGAACGGACCAGCAGAGCAGTGGCACCATCACAAGGAAGCAAAGAAGAAGAAGGAGCTTGCCAAAGGTCACTAGACATTTGGCTAGATAAAGAGAGCAAGTAAAGAGCAAGTAAACGGAAGGAAGACAATGATCGGTTCATTCCGCAAGAAGGGCCTCGCGGCCGCTTCTGCAGTGATCGCCGTCGCAGGTCTCGCCCTCACTTCGGTGCCGGCGCAGGCTGCAGAGCCCGGCGTCACAGCGAACTCGGTTAAGTTGGGAATCACGGTACCGATGACCGGTATCGCAGCTCCTGGCTATTCCAAGGTCGCGCCAGCAGCGAAGGCGTACTTCGACTATGTCAACGCAAATGGCGGTATCAATGGTCGAAAGATCCAGTTGATCATCGAAGATGATCGCTACCTGCCACAAGAGGCAGTCATCAAGACGAATAAGTTGATCTTGCGTGACAAGGTCTTCGCGATCGTCGGAGCGCTCGGTACCGCGAACAACCTCGCTATCAACAGCAGAGTTCGTCTCGGTGCGCGTGGCGTACCGTCGCTCTTCGTCAACACAGGTTTCAGCGGATTCGCTGATAAGAAGAAGTATCCGACCATCTTCCCGCTCTTCTCCTCTTATGCGATGGAAGCCAAGGTCATGGGTAGCTACATCAAGGAGAACTTCAAAGATAAGAAGATCGGCCTCATCGTCCAGAACGATGACTTCGGTGTCGATGCTCTCAAGGGCTTCGCTGCCGCTGGCGTGAAGTTCGACGAGACCATCAAGTATGTCTCCGGAACCCAGTCACCAGCGACCGCGCTGACCTGGATCCAGAAGTTGGTCGCAGCAAAGATCGAAGTGGTCTACCTCTTCGGTGTCACCACAGCAACCGCTGCAGCAGTTGGTGTCGCGGCACAAGCAGGTTACAAGCCACAGTGGATCTTCGGATCAGTCGGTGCTGATGCAACGACAATCCAGACTGCAACCACTGTCCCAGTCGCACTCCTCAATGGAGCGATCTCTGCATCCTTCATGCCTGATGCAGCAGATACCACCGATGAGTATGTGAAGTTCTTCCGCGAGGTGAACGCCGAGTACAACAAGGGCGCCACCTTCGACAACAACGTCCTCGCAGGAATGAACGGCGCGATGATGGTCGCTAACGCGATCAAGGCTGCCGGTCCAAACCTCACCCGGAAGGGCTTGATGGCTGCGATCGAGAGCAAGGGAGCTACCTTCCCAAGTGCAGGTCTCGTCCCACTCGCGTACTCAACAACAAGCCGTGTCGGTTACACCGGTTACTGGATTGGTAAGTACAACGCCACCGGTTCCCTCCTACCCGTCGAGGCGAAGAACGTCGTTTACACAACTGATTCCGGAAACGGTCCAGTGGTGAAGACGACCTCTAAGCGTCCAGCACTTCCAGCGAAGGGATTGCCACAATAATGAAGAGAACATTCAAAGCAATCGCTGTTGGTTTCACGTCAGCAGCGCTCGTCGCTCTCTCGCTCGTAGTCGTTCCGACTGCGGCGAATGCGAACCCAGTCTGTGCGACCGTCGGTGGTATCAAGAGCTGTCAGGGAAAGACCTCTGACGGAGCCGCCTACGTCTTGCAGGCACCACTCAACTTCAATGGCACTGCATTCCTCTACTCCAAGGGATACCGCTATCCAATTAGTATCCCTGGTGCGTGGGATGTAGCTGCATCCAGTCTCGCTGAGCAGGTTCCTGGTCGAAATGCCGCAGAGAAGACCCAAGTCGCTACGTATCTCCTTTCTAAGGGTTATGGCGTCTTCTCCTCTGCTTATTCGAAGACCGGATGGAATGCTGATGGTGCAGTGAAGACCAACGTGGAGTTGGTCGCAGTCTGGAAGAAGGAATTCCCTAACACCAAGAAGATCGTGGCGTGGGGAGAGTCCCAAGGTGGATTCATCACTCAAGCGCTCGCTGAGAATCACCCAACACTTATCGATGCAGCAGTTCCACTCTGCATGGTCGGTGGCTCGGTCGAAGCAGCGCTCAAGATGGCTGGCGATGCTCTCTGGGGCATGAAGGTCTTCTTTGATCCAACGATCAAGGGTGGCGGATACTCTGCTGGAACTGCAGGCGTCGTTGAGCAACTCACCGACATCGGCAAGATCGCAGCAGCGTTGACCGCACTATCCGGAGGTGTAGCGACCGGTGCTTGGCCCGCGACGGCAACTCTCGTCCCTGCAGCGGTGAAAGCAGCTATTCCTTCACGCTCTGCGGTGACTCTTGTTGGTCAGATGTCGGGACTTCCAAATGTGAGCGCCAACATTGACGGCGTCTCAGGTCCTGGTGCTCCTGCATCATTGCCACACGCGCAGTTCGTACTTGGTGCTGCGCCTGCGATCGCTACCTTGCAGAACTTGCAAGATGCAGCGATTCTCGGCGTTTTGATCATTGCCGACCTTGAAGGCATCAATGGTGGTCGCGTCTATGACAACACCAAGGCTGACTATGAGGCACAACTTGGAGATGCTAAGGCGATCTACAACCTTGCACTCTCCGGAAATGATGCCGCTGATGCACTCCTTGGCGTGCTCAAGGCTGCACCTCGTGACACTGCAAATCCTGCAGCACTCACCAAGTTGCGTGCGATGCTCTCTCACAAGGGAGTCATCAACGTTCCAACTGTTGCAATGACTGCTCCATTCGAGTCGACCACCCCAGGTGGACATCTCCAGTGGTTGATCAATTCCAACAAGGCGAATGTTGAGAAGGCGAAGACTGCAGCTGTCGCTGCGATCCGCGCCGGAAAGCCACGCCCATCCACTACCAACAACTTGATGGTCATCTGGAACTTCCCACCAGATAAGTACACGACCTTCACTTCTGCTGGTCTGCCGGATACAACTCAGCCAGCAGCGAATGGCACAAAGCACTGCAACTACACCGTCGCTCAATTGACGACGATGGCTGAGTTGGGTGCACTTGCTGCAGTCACTGGCAAGTTGCCAAGCACTGCGCAAGCTGCGGTGTTGATGCGAAGGGCCGGAGGACTCTCCTTCGATCGCACCTTCGAAGCACCTCTGCTCAAGTTCTACGCAATCGAGTAAGCCTCGTTTGTTGAAGAACAAGTAGTACAGGATGTAAAAGCAGTACAAGCAAGAGATTGAACCGATCGAAGACCGGGGACCTAAGGAAACTTAGGTCCCCGGTTCTTTTTCTAACTAGAGTTAGCATCATGGAGCGAATCGAACGCGTCGTTACAACGCGTGAGGAGATGCTCGCTCTCGGCGAAGAATTCGTTGGCTCATTGAAGACGGGCGATCTCATCGTCTTGAAGGGCGAGTTGGGTGCAGGGAAGACCACCTTCACACAAGGAATCGGTCTCGCACTTGGACTCTCTGATGTCTCATCACCAACTTTCGTAATCTCTCGTATCCATAAGTCGAAGCCTCCGCTCGTCCATGTCGATGCCTATCGTTTGCTCGATACGAAGAGGGGCGCATTGGAATTCGATGACCTAGACCTCGATACCAATCGTGACGATGCGATCATCGTCATTGAGTGGGGAAGTGATCTCGCAACGCGCTTGGCGGAGAGTTACTACCTCGTCGAGATCGAGATGCTTTCGACTGATGGTGAAGCTCTCGGCGAAGAGGCGCGGAAGGTGGTGATCTCAAAGCGATGACATCTCTCGTGATCGACACCTCCACTTCTCGCACCTCAGTCGGGCTCTTCGACGGTGCGATCCCACTCTTTGCAGGTCGCCACGATGGCGCGACTGAACATGGCGAGGCGTTACCGCGTCTCGTTGAGGGTGCGTTGGAAGTCGCAAGCAGCGCAGGTAGAGAAATCACAGAGGTCGTCGTTGGTATGGGGCCAGGACCTTTCACTGGACTTCGCGCTGGGATCACTTTCGCCAAGGTCTTTGCACATGCGCGGAAGATTGCCATCGCGGGAGTCTGTTCATTGGATGGGATCGTCAGTGGAGTGGATGGCGAGTACATCGTCGCCACCGATGCTCGGCGGAAAGAGATCTATTGGGCGAAGTACGAGTCGGGGAAGCGAATCGGATCTCCTCAAGTATCGCTTCCTGAAGTTGTGAAGGCGATGGGACTTCCGGTCTATGGCGAAGGCGCAGAGAAGTATGGCTTCGAAGCAGATATTGATCTCATCTATCCGCATCCACTCTTCCTTCTCGCCACGAGTGAGTGGGCAGATAACGTCCATGAACCGATGTACTTGCGAAAGCCTGACGCAGTACCGACGAGTGAGCGACGATGATCAGCTATCGCAATCTCACTCTCGTCGATGCGATGGAGATCTTCCAATTGGAGAAGGAGATCTTCACAAAAGAGGCGTGGTCGCTCGCGCAAGTGAAAGAGGAGTTAGGTGGCGCGCGGCGTCTTTATATCGGAGCGATCAATGGCGACCTCACTCAGGGAGAGATCGTCGGTTATGGCGGAATCGCACTCAGCGGTGAGAGCGCGGATATCCATACCGTTGCGGTGGTTGAGAAGTTTCGAAGGCAAGGGATCGCGAAGCGTCTGATGGCAAGACTTGAAAGATGGGCGAAGGATCAGGGAGCGAATGAATTCCTCCTTGAGATGCGTGTGGGTAATGCTGAGGCAAAGCCGCTCTATGAATCGCTCGGTTATCGAGAAGTGAGAGTGCGTAAGGATTACTACGCACCAGGTATGGATGCGATCGTGATGAGCAAGTTGGCAGGTGTAAGTCGATGATGGTCAATGGTTCGCCTGACCAGCCCTTGGTCCTTGGTATAGAGACTTCGTGTGATGAGACCGCTGTCGGAATCGTTTCAGGCAGGAGATTGCTTGCCAATGTGGTGGCATCGAGCGTAGATGAGCATGAGCGATTTGGCGGCGTCGTCCCCGAGATCGCAAGTAGGGCGCACTTGGAAGCGATCTGGCCCGCGATCGAACGCGCGACAACGGAGGCGAGCGTTGCCCTCGAGGACCTTGATGCGATCGCAGTGACAGCAGGACCAGGGCTTGTCGGTGCGCTCTTGGTCGGAGTCTCTGCCGCGAATGGCTTGGCGCTCGCTTTAGATAAGCCGCTCTACGGAGTCAATCATCTTGCATCGCATGTAGCGGTCGATCTCCTAACCCATGAGCAAGAGTTTCGACCATCGATTGCCCTCCTTGTGAGTGGTGGACATTCATCGATACTCAAAATCGACTCACTTTCAGCACCATTCATTTCATTGGGTCAAACGCTCGATGATGCTGCCGGAGAAGCCTTCGACAAGATCGCGCGGATCTTAGGTTTGGGATTTCCCGGTGGGCCACTCATTGATCGCGAAGCAAAGAATGGAAAGGTGACGATCGATTTCCCACGCGGGATGACAGCAGCGAAGGATCAATTCGATCACCGTTTCGATCTTTCGTTCTCAGGATTGAAGACTGCGGTGTCGCGATATCTCAAAGCGACGCCAGAGTTCGTGAGAGCGGATGTCGCTGCATCATTCCAAGAGGCGGTCGTCGATGTCTTGACGATGAAAGCGCTTGATGCGTGTAAGGAGATGGGAATCGAATCGCTTCTCATCGGCGGCGGCGTTGCTGCAAATTCGCGTCTTCGAGAGCTGGCGAAGGAGCGAGCAGAACATGCAGGAGTGGAGTTACGGATCCCACCTGCGGGTCTTTGTACTGATAATGGTGCGATGGTGGCAGCGCTTGGTGCGAGATTGATATCCGATGGGATTGCGCCCTCACCTCGTGGAATCGCAGCAGATAGCTCAGCCCCGGTCTCACTCATCTCCTGGTGACCTTGATCCTGAGATTCTTCACTTCTTGTTGAAGTGACGGCATGATTCGCTCCGTGAAACGCTTCCGACCAAGGGGCATCTCGCTTGAGGGCTTCAAGAAACGCGCATGAGAAGGCTCTGGATTTTCCTTCTTGGTCTCTCGCTCATTCCAGTCGCAGCAGAAGCAAACACTCCACCAATTACAAATATCCAAGTAAGAATCTACGAAGGGGGACTTGATCAAGGCTGGTTTCGTCCTTCACATCTCGGTGTGAGGATTGACGATGAGAATTACACTGACGATAAGTACGACACCTATCTCTGCTCGAAATTAGGTTCAGGAGATTGTGGTTATAGTGAGGGAAACGTCATCAGTTACTTTGGAACTGTCATATATCCAGTGTGCGTTGATGCAGGTAATGGACCTTGCATCGAGAAGTTCGAACTTCGTAGTGGCTCTTCCAACTGGCAAGAAGTTGAATACGTAAGAAGCATCAGCGCTCCGACTCGTAGCGCAGAGCCAAGTATTGGGTTTCCTGATGCAGGATCAATAAGTCTCTGGCGTAGTAAGGACGTCTTGCATCAGGGTGGAGAAGGCAACTACGCAGTTATTGTTGTTTCGGACGGAACCGGAAGCAGAGATCAGGCGTGGAACTACTCTGCGATTCAAGCACGAATCCTTCCCTTTACTGAAACAAAGGGAAGCTTTCGCGAGGCGTCCGCTAGAACTATTGAAGGTGTCGACTATGGCAAGCGTCTCTATTTTTCTGGCTATGAGATTGATGCAATCTGGTCTGATCGTTTTGGCAAGGGTGTGAGGGCAGAGTGGAACCAGGGAGTTGAAACTCGGCTGACTTTGAGAATCCCGTCCTCAGCGAATGGCTGGATCGGAGGGAGGATGTCGGGAGTCGACTTTGAACTAACGCCCATCAACGAGAAGATCAATCGATTGAAGATCACTGGCTCACCTATCTCAGTCTCGGAGGTTGAAGTCAATATTCCCCTTGCTGATGTTCCAGAAAAACTAAAGAAGGTCTATCCAGGAATTGATCCTCCGGTCATTGGGGCCTACTTCTCGGTGGGCTCCAAACATCAAGTGGCAGCTCGTGCACTCGAAGCGTTGCGCGATTACACGAAAGACCAAGCGACGGCGACTCAAACCGTCTGGGGCTTTGAGACAGTCGACTCGACATCAAATAAGTGTCTAGCAGATAAGGGTCGAATCGTTGGCTTCATCAGCACGAATGCCCTCTCCTACACAAATTCCGCGCCTACTTTTGCTGATGGCAGATTGAAGTATTCGGTAGCAAATATGCATCGCAATGAGAAAGGAGAGGTGATTCGCGGAAGTTACGACCTGGTGATTCGTTCTGATGCTGCACGTTGCCTCTATGGCTTTTCCAATGCGCCAATCGAAGCAGTCGTGTCTGTGACTTACGATGAAAGGGTTGAGAACGTTGCGACAACAGTGACCGGAGAGCGAGACGGGTGGCTCTACATCTCGGCGAAGAATTTCACCTACTCGAGCCCATCTATTGAGGTAGCGATCTCACAACCTAAACCCAGCCCGACTCCGACTGCTCTTGCACCCACAACCACAGTAGAGAAGCCGACTTCGAAGAAGACGATCACCTGTGTGAAGGGGACGGCGGTAAAGAAGGTCTCCGGTAAGTCACCTAAGTGTCCAAAGGGCTTCAAGAAGCGCGCTTGAAGTAATTCACAGTAAGGCCCACTTCACAAGCGAGTTTGCCTCGTGGCACAATATGCGCTAGAGCACATATTGTCATTGAATGGCTTGGGAAGTAGTGGTTCTAAGGGAAGTCGAAGCATGGCTAGATGGCTTGAGTGAGCGAGAGAAGGGTGCAGTCCTAGTGGCGCTACGAAAGTTAGAGGAGTTTGGACCAAGCCTTGGACGACCGTTGGTCGATCATTTGAAGGGATCCAAGATTAGAAACTTGAAAGAGCTTCGACCGATAGGGACATCGCTTCGTTGCCTCTTCGCCTTTGATCCTCTGCGACGGGCAGTGCTTCTGACTGCTGGAGATAAGAGAAACCAATGGAGTAGGTGGTACGAGGAAGCGATTCCACGAGCTGAATCCAACTTCTCAATTCACATTCATGCTCTCGGAGGGAAGAAATGATGAGCCAATGGACTACTTTGGATGAACTAGAGAAGAAATGGAATCTCGATCCAAAGAGAATTGCAAAGCAGGCCAAGCGATTGCAGGCCGTCCTTGATGGTGTAAGGCTCTCTGAACTCCGTCAAGTCAAGCAATTGACTCAATTACAAATGGCCAAACGTCTCAAGATCGATCAATCGAATGTTTCTCGAATTGAGCGGGGTCGATTTGATTCTATTGAGATCAGAACGTTGCGGAAGTACATAGAGGCTCTGGGTGGTGAACTCGAGATCCGGGTCAAGATCGACGATGTTTCGCAGCGTTTGATCGATTCTGAGTACGAGAAGAAGATGGAACGAAAGTTTGCTCGGAGGGAGGCTTTGCGGGTCAAGAAGAAGATGCCAGCAAAGGCCAGACCTCGGACCAAGAGCGTGGCCAAGCGCCGGTCTCGTCGTCAGGTAAGAACGAATACTTGAGTGAGGTACGTTCGCCCGGTCACTTAGAGAGCTTGGCGAGCAATTCCTCCTGCTCGGCAAGCGTCTCTGCTATTGCTCTCAAGACTGCTGGTTTTGGAATTGATGTACCTCGATATTCGATGTAGTCACGAAGCGCCTTCTCAAGTAGGGACTGAAACTGGAGCCCTTCTTCGTCTGCCACCTTTTTTGCACGTTTGAAGAGGTCAGGATCGATTTGAGAAGAGAACTTCACACGGGTCTTTGCCATGGTTCTCCCATCAAGAAATTTCTTGATGAGCCTATCACGAGGATTGAAGCCCATATCTTTTGATGGGTCCGATTTGAGCTTCGGGAATACGCCCCCTAGGGTTCGCGTTGGCACTCTCGGCCTAACAGTGCTAACCGGCACTGCTAACGGCCCCATAAGACCCCTCAAGACCTAAGAACGAACCAAAGAAAAAATAGAAACGAATAAAGAAGGAGCAGAACGATGGCCATCGCCATTAAGCCACTCGAAGATCGAGTCGTAGTCAAGCCACTAGATGCTGAGACCACCACCGCATCGGGGCTGGTCATCCCAGATACCGCCAAAGAGAAGCCACAGGAGGGCAAGGTCGTCGCTGTTGGACCAGGCCGCTTCGATGATGGCGAGCGCGTCCCGATGGACGTGAAGGAAGGCGACGTAGTTCTCTACAGCAAGTATGGCGGCACCGAAGTGAAGTTCGGTGGCGAGGAGTACTTGGTCCTCTCAGCTCGCGACATCCTCGCGATCATCAACAAGTAGTACGGGGACTGACCACACATGGGTAAGAGTCTGCAATTCGACGAGAACGCTCGTCGCGCAATGGAGCGAGGAGTCAACATCCTCGCCGACACAGTCAAGGTGACCCTGGGACCAAAGGGACGCAACGTCGTCTTGGGCAAGTCCTTCGGTGCACCAGTGATCACAAACGATGGCGTGACCATCGCAAAGGAGATCGAACTCTCCGATCCAGCCGAGAACATGGGCGCACAGTTGGTCAAGCAAGTCGCAGAGAAGACCAACGACATCGCAGGTGATGGAACCACCACCGCGACGGTCCTTGCTCAAGCGATGGTGAAGGAAGGTCTTCGTAATCTCGCTGCCGGTGCACAACCGATGGGCATCAAGATCGGAATCGAGAAGGCAGTCGCTGCCATCGTCGAGAAGCTCCATAGCAATGCAACACCTGTCGCAGGCAAGGATCAGATCGCCAATGTCGCGACCATCTCGGCACAGGATCGCAACATCGGTGAGTTGATCGCGCAAGCGATGGACAAGGTCGGCAAAGACGGTGTCATCACCGTCGAAGAGTCGTCGACCACCGGTCTCGAACTCGAGTTCACCGAAGGTATGCAGTTCGACAAGGGCTATATCTCGCCTTATTTCGTCACTGATGCCGATCGCATGGAGGCAGTCCTTGAGGACGCTTACATCTTGATCTCATCCCAGAAGGTCTCTGCACTTCCTGACCTCCTTCCCGTCTTGGAGAAGGTCGCTCAGGCGAGCAAGCCAATCTTGATCATCGCTGAGGATGTCGAAGGCGAAGCGCTCTCGACGCTCGTGGTCAACAAGGTCCGTGGAACCTTCGCTTCCGCAGCCGTGAAGGCGCCTGGATTCGGCGATCGTCGTAAGGCGATGCTGCAAGACATGGCGATCCTCACGGGCGCAACGGTCATCTCGGCTGAGGTTGGTCTCAAGTT
>Ga0172373_10008237_pt1 | contig 13269 bp, 8 predicted proteins | sample Lak10m_2_FD_114546 | JGI IMG/M metagenome (GOLD analysis project Ga0172373, IMG submission 114546) | Freshwater microbial communities from Kabuno Bay, South-Kivu, Congo - kab_092012_10m | ecosystem: Environmental > Aquatic > Freshwater > Lake | place: Democratic Republic of the Congo: South-Kivu... | reverse complement strand
CACATAATTTAGGATATGTTCCATACGCATTTGTTCTATGTTCTACATTCGGACATATGCTACCAGATTCAACATTTATTTTTCCATCATTCAGTTATTATGTAAATTCAACCAATTTAGTGATAGAAATAGTAGATTTTTCAGAAGCTCCAACATATAATGCAACATTCAAGTATAAAATTTTAAGAGATAAAATAGCTTAAATAGTGGAAGCAATTTCAAAAAATTGTCTAACTAGAAAATAGAAATATCCCAAAAGGATAATTCCAACTAATCCTAGAATAGAAATAACAATTTTCATAGAATTAAATTTAATAATTATATTTAATAACTAGCATAAATAAAATTAGTTGTCTAGCAATAATATGTCAAAAAAAAGTAAAGCCAAAAAGGCGGCAAAAAAAGCCAAAAAGGAAGCCAAAAAGTATTATAAGAAAAAAACCGAACAAGCAAAGTCCCATGCTGCGACTGATACTAAACGTTATCAAGAAGACCTGACTAGGATTATAAATGAATCCGGCATAGCAAAAACTCGGGCGATGGAAGATTATATCAGAAACATCGGAAATATTGAAGCCAATAAGGCCGCCGATATTGCTGATATTGATACTTATGTTAATACTAACCGGGGCAGAACCCAAGAAGATTTAGATACTTCTTTAGCTAAGGAATCTCGTCGCTATGCGATCGAATATGATAAGACTAACCAAGGCCTAGCCGAGGCTGGTTTAACTTTTTCCGAAAGAACCCCAGAAAAAATTATTCAAGGTGAAAACGTCCAGAATGTTGCTGATATTCAAACCGCTGCGCAAAGGTCTTTTCAGGACATCGCAAATTATGAAGCTTCTAAAAGAAGAAACGTTGAATTAACTTATGGCCAGCAAACCGCTGAAACAGAAAAAACTAAAACTAGAACTCTAGAAGATATTGCTGCCGATATTGAAAAAGCTCAAGTCGCTGCCGGAAGAGGAACCGAAGATGTTGCGACAAAACTCGCTGAAAATTTAACTGATTATGGTTATCAAGAAAAAGATGTGGTAAGTGGTATTCAAAATGCTTATGATGTTCAACAAAATTATTTAACAAACACTAAAGAAAAAGCCAATGTTATTGGTGTCTAATTATGCCTAAAGGATATAAAAATGGGATAAAAATGATACCCCCAAGCCAAAAAGGCATAAAACGTTCTGAAGAATATATTATTGCAATGAAAAAAAGGTTAACTGGAAGAAAAAGGCCTCCAAGGAGAAAAGCGTGGAGGGACAGATTAAGTAAGTCTCTTTTGGGAAATAAAAATAGACTTGGGGACCACCAAACAGAAGAGACCAAAATGAAAATAAGTTTAAAATTAAAGGGAAGGAAACTTACCCCAGAACAATGTAAATTATTGAGTATTTCTAAAAAAGGAAAAAGGATGTCTGAAGAAACAAAAAAACGGATGTCATTGTCAAGAATAGGAAGAAAATTATCCCCAGAAACAAGAAAAAAAATAAGTTTAAGATTAAAAGGAAAACCAAAATCTGAAGAACATAGAAAAAAAATGATGGGAGAAAATTGTCATTGGTGGAAAGGTGGTAAAAATCCAGAAAATTTAGCGATAAGAAGTTCACTTAAATATAGAATATGGAGAAAATCAGTTTTCGAACGAGACAATTATACTTGTCAAGTTTGCGAACAAGTTGGTGGTAAATTGAATGCACATCATATAAAATCATTTGCTGATTATCCAGAACATAGATTTGATATAAATAATGGAGTAACTTTATGCGAAAGATGTCATAGATTAACAGATAATTTTGCTAAGAATAAAAAATTAAATAAATAATATGCCTATACAAACACTGTCAAAATTAGAACAAGCCATATCAAAATATGGTGGTTCTGACGAAGCGTACAAAAATAAACTTAAAATTGGTATCAGGGATTCTCTAGGATATTCCAATTATATTTCCCGCGCTGGAAAACAAGCCGCTGGACCAGCTGACATTGGAGACGTTAAAGGACTTTCCCCGCAAGGAATTATGAGCCGTATCAATTCTAGGTTTGGTATGCAAAAAGAAAACATTGGGACTTCTCTAGACATTGCTGGTGCTATGGACACCGCGGCTGGTGGTTTAGCGGCAGAACAAGTTGCTAGAGAAAAGGCGGCTGCTTCTGCTAGAAAGAACGCTATGGGTTTGGATAATAAGGTTCTATTCGAAACAAAAGACCAACTAGACGAACAGATTTTAAATTATATGCAAAATCCTAAAAATGCCGACGGAACCATAAAAACAAAAGATCAATTTGCTCAAGAATTAAACGCATATTATTCTAATCCTACATATATGCAATCTAGTGAAAAATATGTAGACGAACAAGGAAAACCAATACCATATCAAGTGCATACTGCTGAAGAAATAAGTAAAAGACTAGAGTCAAGACTCCCAAAAGATTTTTCTGGAAATGAAGATAAGTATCATCTTATGGCTAAAGGCTACTCCGAAAAACAGGCAACTGAATATGCAGGAGCTTTGAGATATAGCGAAATGTCAACTCCAGAAAAATTAGCGTGGGCTACCGAACACCCAGAAATGGCTAAATCAATGGAAGAACAAGAACAAAACGCTGAAATAATAAAACAAATTACTGCCACGCGAAAACTTGAATCTGGAAATGAAGTTCCAGTTTATTCTGTATCTGAAATAGTTGAAAATAACCCTGGAATACCAGAGGCAACTATTAAAAAAATAGCCCTTCCTATTTATCGTAAATCTGCTATTGAGTCATTAGACCAAGTAATGAACTCGAAATCTTTAAACGATGAGGAAAGAGACAATATCGTTGTCTTAAAAGATTACTATATAGAAGGTTTTGGAAAAAAAGATGAAAAAATAAAAGGAATTTCTGGAGTAATAAAATCCCCAGAGTATGCTGAAATAAAAAATTTATTGAAACTTTCTAGCGGGGATATTTTAACAGACGCCGACATAGATAATATAATAATTGGTTACGTAACAAAAATAGCAAGCAATAAATAAAAATTATGCCATATATACCAATAGAAACAGTATATGCTGGAAAATTAAAAAAACCAAAGGAGCCGTCGATAATTGATAAAACTCTCAATCTAGTTCCGGGAGCGATTGGTGTTATGGCAGATGTTGCTGAACCTATTGTTAAGCCAATAGCAAATAAAATAGGTGCTGCTTATAGTGATTTTACTACAAAAAATACTTTGGCATTTGATCCAGAATATAGACAAACCGACCCAACTAGTCAAAGAGCTTTTATTAACCCAACCCTAGAAAAATTTAATAATCCCGCAACTTCTGAAGATGAACGAATAGCCATTAGAGAACAAGTAAAAAATAGAAATATAGAAAAAGACCCTATTCTTACTGCTTTAAACTCAGAAACTGGAAAAAAGATAACTGGGCAGATATATTCTAAAACAGAAAATTTACCCCTTAAGGCAGTTGCTAGATTACAATCACTAGGAGATTCTACTTATGAAGAAGCCAAAAAAAATCTTGAAGCGTCTTGGGGAGACCCACAAAATCAAGCTTGGCAAAGGTGGCTATATGGAGTTCAGAATAGTGGTGTGCAGTCGGCCATTGGTGTTTTACTGGCTCTTGGCGCTGGCGTAATATCCAGAAATCCTACCGTTGGAACCGCGGTTGCTAGTTCTTACTTTGCTGGTGTTTCAGCCGAGGCGCAAAGAAAAGAAAAAGGACGTGTTGAAAGTCTAGGAAATATAGCCATAGACACCGTAGGAGATACTATGCTTTCTGGCCTTGCCGAAACTGTGTTAAAAACATCAGTAAAAAGCGGATTTAAAAATACGATTAAAAATATGGCCAAGGGTTTTGCAACCGAAGGTGGAACCGAAGTAGCCCAAGCCATAGGAGTATATGCCAATGATTATGCAAACGCTACATCGGACCAAGAAAGAAATGACGTTGTTGCTGATTTGAAAAATTATGTAAAGAGTGGGGCTATGCTCGATGAGTTTATGATCGGTGGTTTGTCTGGAGCTACAATTACCGGAGTTACCGGGGCATTTTCTCCAAAAGATGTAAATATAGTTGAACCAAAAGGCGCTAGCGAAAAGAAAGAAAAAGAGTTTACCCTTCCAGAACCAACGAAAGTTCCAAAAACAGAAGTACAGCAAATGAACCAAGCTGTTAAAAGCGATAGTCTCCCAGTAATCGAAAAATCTCTCCAAGAAGAACTTACTCAAAAAGAAATTTATTCTGTCCAACCAGAAATGAGGGTGGGTATGGCTTTGATTTTACAAAAAGGTTTAGGAAACGAAAAATTTAACCAAGACGCTATTAATTATAATTTAGATTTATTAAAAGAATCTGGAGTTGATTTAACTCCTGCAAAGCCCCTACAAGCCGCTACAAAGCCCGTAGAGGCCCCTAAAACAGTTGAGAAGGCAAAAGAGCCTACTAAACCAGCAGAGGCTAAAACTGAAGGTCCTACGGATTTATTTGGCAAAGAAGTTCCAGTTGCTGAAAAAGAAAAAACCCAAGGACAACTCGCGGTAAAACCTCAGATGCAAGAAGGTAAGGTTTTATCATCTGAAGAATTTAAGGCGGCTGAATTATCAAAAATGGCTGAAAAGAAAAAAGGTCAGCAAACTATTGAAAAAACTCCCGAAAACCCCCCTATCCAAGAAGCTAAGAAAGATGTTTCTAATTCAAGAAACTTTGATACTGCAAAAGAAAACTTAATGCTTCAAAGGCCGCCAGAAAAAAGGTGGTGGTCAACCGAAGTTGGAAGAGGGGGGATAAACTTACAAGAAAACATACAGGCAAAAACAGTAGAAGAGGCAAAAAGGAAAGCACTTGATAGTTTCAGTAAAACAGCACAGAAAAGAGGGATAGATTTTGGCTGGTTATCTGTGAACGATGTAAAAATAGAACCGGCATTAACAAGACACGAATTATCCCAACTCACTGAGAAATGGAATAAAGCTAAAGAAACTAAAACTCAAAAAGAAGAAACCAAAAAAGCCCCAGAAAAAGAAGAGCCTTCTGCCAGAGAAAAGGTGGGTTTGCCCCCGGTAGAAATGAAAACTAGAAGAGAAAAACAATTAGAAAAAAAGAAAGAATATAAACCTGAATGGCTAAAAGAAAAAACCCAAAAAGAAAAAGTGGCCGAAGCGGTAAAAGGCGAAACTAAAACTCAAAAAAAACCCGCCAAGGAAACCATAACTCCTATTTCCGACGAAGAATTTAACTCCGAAGCAGGCGCAGAAGTCTGGCAAGAACTCCAAACCGCCGAAGCCGGAAAACGAATTACCCTAAAACAACCAGGAGAAATTGGACCGGGAGAAACCGTAGGAATTATCGGACAGAAATCTTCTTTTCCAGCCTGGATTCCAAGCAAACTCCGCCATCAAAAACTTATTAATCACGTCCTAAAACATCTTAACGAAAGAACCGTGCCAGAAAAAGGCAAGGCGGTTATCGAATTATATAAGATTGCTAGGGATGAAATTACTCAAAGAAACCAGACGAAAACAAATTCGGATATGGCTTTTAAAGATAACACCCCGGAACAGGATATTTTAAATGACATATTTGAAGAAAAAAATTCTATCAAAACAAAAGCCGGTTCTGCGGTAGTTGGAAATCAAAGTATTGAAACCGACCGGTCGGCTATAGAAGACTTTGGAGAAAAAATAGGTGGGGCTAAAAAAGAAAACTGGTCAAAACGTGGTTTAGAGGCTTCCGATTTATTAGAAATGAATGAGAGAGAAATAGCAAAACACTTAAAAAAGGACAATATTTGGTTTAAAAATTACGACAAAATGGCGGAAGACGGAGTTCCCCCAGTGGTTATTATGTTTAATAAAAGAGTCCGAGATTCTATTAATCCAAAAGTACAATATACTTCAAGAGACACCACCCCGGAGTTAAAAAAAGAGAGGGACGAAGAATATATTAACTTTGTAACAAGCGCAAGAGACAGCATCCAAAAAATTAGAACGATTGAAGATATTACTAATTTTTTTAATAACTTTTTATATCAAAACGGGTTTAGAGATTCGGCCGGGTATACAGAAAAAGCACGAAACTCTTTAGTGTTAACTAGAAAATTCATAAGGGCCTCTAGAATTTCATCTAACTGGGAATTGCACTCGTTGGAATCAGACGCAAAAAAAGAACAGTTCGGGGTTCCCGCCAAAGACAAGCTACTGAAAGGTGTGGAGATTAGATTGGACGAAAAAACTAATACTTATTATGTGGCAAAAGATAGGGGACATTTTGGACAAATATACAAGTCTGGATTTACTACAAAAGAAGAAGCAACAACCTGGGCGAAAGAAAATTTAAAAAAGAAAGAAAAAAAGCAGGGCAAACAACGCTTTGTCCCAGTTCAGCTAGAGTCAATCCATAGAAAAGGACTTAATTACAGGCCACAAGAAAATATCACAGGAAAAGATTATTTAGATGTCTTTGGTTTTAAAGGTGGAGAATTTGGAAATTGGATGACTGAAAAAGATAGGCAAATATCGTTAAATTATGGATTTGATGCTCTTATGGATTTAGCAGATGCTCTTAAAATTGATCCAAAAAATATAGCCTTTGATAACACATTGAGTATAGCCTTCGGCTCTAGGGGAGTTGCTGGGGCTGTTGCTCATTATGAACCGGATAGAAATGTTTTTAATTTAACAAAAATGCGTGGTGCCGGTTCGACAGCTCACGAATGGTGGCACGGTCTAGAGGATTATTTATTAACAAAATTTGGGAAAGAAAAAATAGAATCATTAGAAAAATTAAAAACTACATTGAAAGAAAAACCCGCGTCCGAGTCTGATGTTAAAGAATTTATCGCTGAGTCTGAAAAAAACGCTAAAAAGAAACTTGAAGTTGGTTTAAATGCTGAAGTTGGTGCGTCTTCAATAAGCAAGTTAAGTGAAGAAAAAAAAGTTGAATTAGAAAAAATAAAAGAAGATATGCGCCAGGGAAACACCCGAGCGGTATTTGATCTTGGTATTTTTGTGAAGAAAAATTTTAATAGAAAATTCATAAACGGAAGCTACCTGGAGTTTTGGACCAAGAGAATAAAAGATAAAAATATCACTCCACCGAAAACAGTCGACACACAGTATTTTAAAGACGCTAAATATTATAGTCAAAACTTTAAAAAAGAAAAAGGCTACTGGGAGTCTAGTGAAGAAATGTTGGCTAGAGCCTTTGCCTCATTTATAACAGATAAAACACAGGGGAACTCAGACTATTTAAGTGGACACTCAGAGTATATGATGCCAGACGAAGACGGAAAAATAAGAAGAATTATGCCGTTTGGTGAAGAAAGAATATCCATTAACGCTGCTTTCGAAGAACTATTTGCGGACTTAAAAAAGCGTGGAGTTTTTACTAGCCGTGAGATAACAGAAAGACCAGAAATATCTTATCGAGAAATGACACCAAAAGAACAACAGGAGATGGAAAGATTTGAAAAATATCCGTCTACTTCTATTAACGAATTAACTGGAAAGTTAGAAGAAAACTTACCATTTAAGGAAAAACGTGTTTCTACCGAAGAAGCAATAAAAGAATTTCGAAGATATTTTCCAGAATCCGATGTTAAACTAGAAATAGTTAAAAAAATAGTTACTGATAAGGGAAGCTTAGCCTGGGGTTCGTCTACTAAAAATCTAGTAAGATTTATAAAAAATCCATTGGAAAATACCGCATCACACGAAGCTGTCCACCATTATATCCAACTCTTTTTATCAAAAAAAGATTACAATAATCTTATAAAATATGTTAAAAAATATAAGTTAAGAGGTGATTTGTCCCCGAAAGCGGTTGAGGAGTGGATGGGAGAAAATTTTAATCTTTATGTGAAGGAAATGGAAAACATAAAGATTAAAAAATCCAAGGATAATGTAATAAAAAGAATATTCGACGCGATTATAAATGAGATAAAAAAGTTTATTGGTAAAGAAGACTTATTAAATAAATTCTATAAAAAAATATATAACGTTGAAAGACCATTTTTCAAAGTGAATGATAGAGTAAAGTCCGAAACAAAGTACCAAGAAAAACCCCAACTCACAACCGAAAAAGGCTCTCTTCGCACCCAACAAGTTTTTAAGGAAGCCTGGAGAAGGATTTACGGAGAAGAAGCCCCACCAAATATCATAGACATATTTTCTCAAAAAGAACGTGGACTATTTGAAAAAGGAGCGCACGTTAGTTTTGTCGAAGGCAAAAAAATCCAGAGAGTTACTTCCAGGGAAACTATAATTCAAAATAGACAAAAGAATTTAGCTAAAATAAAAGAAATCAAAGCTAAACTAAGAACCGAATTTAAGAAAAAAACAGCCAACGTCCAGTCTATAAAACAACAAATTGTTGATTATGTCAATGAAAACGTTCCACCAAAAGACCGTGGAAAATACTTGGTTGCGGTAAAAAACGCCAAAACTGAATTGAATTTAATTCGGGTTATTAATAAAATTGACGCCAGAAGAATAGCCTACGAACGCAAACTCTTGGTAAAAAGCATCGTTAATATAACAGAAAATATCGATAAACTCCCAGTTGAGTTTCAAAAAACAATTCTAGGAATTACAGACCAAATAGAACTTAAACACCACACCGAAAGACTTTTAAGGCGCTTGAGAAAAACCCGGGCTTATCTCGATACATTAGAAAACGATTTTACTATGCCCCGCAGAGTTCTTAACGAACTGGGTATTCTTAAACGCACTCCGTTCGAACAGGTATCTAATGAAAAACTAATTGAAATCAATAATAAACTCAAACAATATAACGCAGTCGGACGATCAATTATGAAGAACCGAAAGGTAGTTAAGGTAATGGGAACCAAGCAGGCCCTAGACGAAATCTTAAAGCAAAAAGACCTTAAAAACTTAGACGTTATTTCGCTAGAAAGAAAATTAAATCCGTTCTTCAAAAAAGAAATTAAAATGTCAGAAAAATGGAAAGAAAAATTTTCTCGGTCCAGAATGAACTTAATGGGAATGGATAGATTCTTTAATTTACTAGACGGCCGAGCTGATTACCAAGGAGCTAACTTTAAGACTTTCAAAGAACCAGTTGATACCAAGTGGAACGAATGGCAGTATGCCGAAGACCAGTTTAGAAAAACTTTTGATAACTTAATTAGAGACTTGAATCTTACCAAAGATAACTCAGAAAGAATTGCTATCCACGCTTATCGTGAGCAACGTGGTGGCCGGGAAAAACTACTCAAGGATTTAAAAATGACCGAGGATCAACTAGATAGCGTTAAATTAACCGAACAAGAAATGCAAGTTTATCAATGGATGCGTAAACAACTTGATAAACTCTACCCCCAACTTTCAGAATATCTTGCCAAAGAAGAAAATATTATTCTAGGAAAACCCGAAAATTACTTCCCAATGATGCAAGATTACGGGGTAACTGAAGACTTAAAAGACGAGTTCCAAAAAGAAGGACGTCTTAAAGCTGTGCCTTTTGGCAACAAAGAAGAACGGGCGAACAACGCCAGCCAAAGACTTAAACTAGATGCTTTCCAGGTGTTTGATTCTTATGTTGGAAAAGCCACTTACTTTATGAATATGAACTCAACCATTAAGCAGTTGAATAAAATAGTTGATGACCCTAGATATGTCGAAATGGTTGGTGAAGACGCTAAAAAAATCATCAAAGACTGGCTCCAAGTTTTAGCCCGCAAAGGTGGAGCTATCCAAAAAGAAAAAAGATGGGAAACTAGAATAAACGACTTGAACAATAATTTAACTGTGGCAATGCTTGGTATTAGATTAACTACGATCGCAAAACAGCCGTTAGCTTTATTAGACGGTGCCGCCGAAATTGGTTCGTATGCTTTTATGGGAACGCGAATGGTTCTAGATAAAAACAACCGAGAGTTTATGTTTGAAAACAGTTCCGAACTTCGAAATAGAGCCGGAGGTGAAACCGCTATTCAGGAAATGGAAGAAGCGCCAACCAAGAGTAAAGTTAAGGAAGCCGCAATGTACCCGATAAAATTCTTGGATATTTATACAGCTGGTTCTGTATGGTTAGGAGCTTATCAACAAAAACTGGACGAATTAGGAGTAGAATTTGATCGTATGAAACCCAATAAAGAAGCGATGAAATATGCGGACTTAGTAGTTAGAAAAACTCAGGCTTCTGGTGCTTTTAAAGACTTGCCGCCAGCGCTGGTAAACGAATATCGTTTTATTTCAAAACTATTATTCAAGTTCCAGACATTTGTTTTAAATCGTTGGAGTTATGTTAGCGAAGACTTACCAGACAAAATGAAAAATAATAAGAAACTAGCGGTGCAACAAGTTTCTTTTCTTGCGTTATCTATGATGTTGGAAACTGGAATATCTAGTTTGTATTATTCAATGATGTTCGGAGATGATGACGACGACGAAACCGGAATAGTACAAAAAACTTTATTAGGAATGTTAGCGTCGGCTATCCAGACAGTACCAGGTTTATCGCAAGTATTTTCTGCTACTAAATATGACTCTAACCCAGTTCCAATAATAGAAGCTACGAATGATTTCTTTACTTCTATGAAGCAAGTATTTACCGCCAAGAAAGCAGAAACAAAAGCAAAAAACGCAACTAGAAATTTATCTATCGGTTTAGGATTATACTATGGAATACCAACCGAACAAGCCAGAGCATTATTAGAAAAGTTAATATTTGAATAGCTCGCCTCCGGTCCACGGACCTAAAGCTTGCGCTATAGGAGAGAAACAAACCCTTGAGAAACTGAACCAAACATATTTTTTTTCAGCATTTTCCTAGGGTTTTTTTCTATTTTCAAATTGCCTATTGACAGTTTTTTTTCAGTATGCTAAAATAGAATAAACTAATAAATTAAAAAAAACTTATGGTGCTACCAAAAGAACTGAATCTAGAAGCAGTAAAGAATCGACTTCTAGATATTAAAAAGGAAAAGAGCGAGGCCTATGCGGAATATTGGATAGACAAAACGTCTTTAGAATATAAAATCCAAATGTTGTCCCCGCTAGAAGAGTTTTCCGAACAAGAGGAAAAGAACTTCAATTATCTAAAGCAAATGGTCGAAACAAAAACTAAGAACGATTTAGACAAATTATTAAGAAAGACCGAACCACAAATTATCCGAGACTATAACAAAGTCAAAGACCAAAAAAACATCGAAGACAGTTTAGAAAATTCTAAAAAAGGAATGAATGATCTAAAAGAGTTCTTGGAGATCGTTAATCAATTAATAGAAGAAGTTGATGCAGAACTTCAAAACTAATATGCAAATCGAGCCAGAAAAATTTTATTCCGGTATCGAGGCCCAAAAATTACTAGAAATCAAATCTCGGCAATATATCGCTAAATATATTCAGGAGGGATATTTACTGGCTATCGTTACTGGCGGAGAAAATGGTAAGAGATACTTGATCAAAGGAGAATGGATTTATGACTTCAAAAAACGCTACAAAAAGGGACTTGTAAAATCTGGTAAGTATACAATCCAATATCTAAAAGTTATTCTCAATGCCGCGCTAGAATATTGTGAGCAAAACAATATAAAAACACTAGACGAACTAAATAAACACGTTGAAAATTTATGCAAAAAGCAACAAAGGCTCAGCTAAAATATTGGAAGTCTTTGGTTGGAAGAGTTTTATCCCCAGAGCATAGGAAAAGCATAAGTAATGGGTGCCTAGGAAATAAAAATTCATTGGGTAGAAAACAAACACAGAGAGAAAGAGACAAAAGAGCAAAATCTTTATTCAAAGGAGAAAATGTATGTAAAAGAATGAAACACCGAAGGATAGAAGATAAATATGGGACTCCAAAGTATTGTGAATGTTGCAAAAGAACAGATAAGAAAAAGTACGAGTGGGCCAATAAAGACCACAAATATAACTTAAAAAAAAATTGGATGAGACTTTGCACAAGTTGCCATAAAAAATATGATCATAAATATAATGGTTTAATAAGTAATACAAGTGGTTTTTGGTGGAAGAAAAGTAAAATTCATCCAAGAAAAGGCACTAAAAAAATAAAGTGAAAAAGGACATAATCGAGGTCGACGCCAAAAAAAGAATATACAAAATCACGACTCCTGATGAACGTTGGTATTCCTTTGAAGAAATGAATAAAACTACTGGACTGCCAACTTATAAATTTATTCCGTCGGTGACGTGGATTACCAGTTATGTATATAAAGGCATCGAATACTTTAAGTGGCTAGCTTCTCTCGGCTGGGACGAAGCTGAAGCCCAAAAAACCGAAGCCGGAGATAAAGGCTCTAAAGTCCACAACGCCATTGAAATTCTTATCAAAGGCGGATCGGTAAAACTAACTGACAAGTACTATAACAATTCAAAAGAAACAGACGAAGAACTTACCCCAGAAGAATACGGAGCGATAATGTCCTTCAAGAACTGGGTTGATGAAGCTAAACCGGAGTTCCTTTCAACCGAGCTAACAGTTATTTCTAAAAAATATAACTATGCTGGAACTGTTGACTGCGTATGTATTATCGATAAAACTCTTTACATTATCGACTGGAAAACATCCAAAAATATCTACGCCAATATGGAAGCCCAGCTTTCAGCTTACCGACAAGCGCTCAAAGAAATGGGTAAAAAGGTTGAAACTGCTAAACTCGCTATCCTACAAGTTGGATATAAACGAAATAAAAAAGGATATAAATTTACCGAGGTCGACGATAAATTTCAAGAACTGTTTCTCCCGGCTATGAAATTTTGGGAACACGCCAACAAAGACGTGCAACCAAAACAAGTAGAATATCCAATGGAAATTTATCTAGAAAAACCAAAAGAAAAGCCGGCAGAAAAAACTAATAAACCTAAAGAACAAACAAATGATCCACGAAAAAAATGAGTATTCCCGACTAGATTGTCCTTTCGCTGAAAAGAAAAAGGATGTTAACTCGGGCGATATAGTCCAAATTTTATCTGAAGCAGAAGTTAGACCAAACAAGTTTGACACCAAGAAGATGCAAACTATTATCAAGATTAAAACCAAGAATGGCCCGCGATATGCTTCACTAAACCAAAAAAGCATTAATGCTTTAATCTCTGAGTTTAAGAGTAACGACGACGAAGACTGGATTGGTAAAAACGCTAAAGTTCTCTTAAACCCTACGATGATTGGTGATAAAAGAGTAATCGTTTTATACCTAGTTGGTATGAACTGGGAACTAGACGACTACGGAGAACCTTATGATACCACGGGGGGAGAGCCAGACGGAGTCCCAATGCCAGAAGAAGACAGCGTT
>Ga0172373_10008236_pt1 | contig 13270 bp, 3 predicted proteins | sample Lak10m_2_FD_114546 | JGI IMG/M metagenome (GOLD analysis project Ga0172373, IMG submission 114546) | Freshwater microbial communities from Kabuno Bay, South-Kivu, Congo - kab_092012_10m | ecosystem: Environmental > Aquatic > Freshwater > Lake | place: Democratic Republic of the Congo: South-Kivu... | reverse complement strand
CGCAGCATACAAAACCAATGTAATGAGGCTGTTACATAATATGATGCCGGGTCATTCCGACTGAAAGGAGGAATCTTTTACCCCCGGTACAATCGCTGTACCCACCCGCGGTTGACCCGATATTCGAAATGCTGTTTTACTTCTACATTCGATATTCAAAATTCAAGGATATCGAACGATTATTCCTACATTTACCGATTAAATGCTTCATTAATCTCATGCTTATTAAAATAAAATCAATATCTGTTCTGGCAGTTTTGCTCTGTTTCTGTACATGTGCAAAGGCTGATGCGCAGAATCAATACGAACAATCTGCCAGTTTCGATACCAGAGACGGTCTGTCTCACAATCATATTTATCAGACTTTTCAGGACAAGCGGGGTTTTATATGGCTGGTTACCGGAAATGGACTGCAGTTTTACGATGGACATGTATTCAAAAAAATAATAGACTGGCCGGTAATCATGTCTCCCCGTGAAACCAGTATCCTTTTTGAAGACAATTCGGGCCGTCTATGGATCAACACGGCCGGAACATTCAGGGTGGTGAATACCTCAACGCTCATCCCCCGGAATGCCTCGGAAGTAGTGCAGGCACCCCCCGGTGACAGAATTGCTGATATCATGGCCGCAGGAGATAATACCGTATATCTGGCCACCGAAAATGGTCTGCTGGTTGAGTTTGATCCTGAAAAAGGCAGTCAAAGGGAACTGTTCCGCTCGAAAAAGGGGGCGTTTTCGTTTTTTCGGGGTTCCGGACAGGCACAGGCATTGTGGCTCAGATTCAATGCAACCGCCGGAGGCCTCGCAGAAATATGTTCCGTCGAAAAATCGGGAAATATACTTTTTTCAGACAAAATCAGCGATGTAGCAGTCTGCAAGGTAATCAGTGGCGGGCGACTTGCTGTCATGTCGCATACCAACTTTACACTGACCGACCGTACAGGCGAGAAGAAAAGCTGGAATTTGTACAAGCAGGGGATGCCGGCTGAGGTTCATCTGTGGGAATTTGATGAAGATGCCGTCAAGCGGACTATTTATGCGTGTAATGATGACAAATTGTATGTATTCAATCCCGAAAACGGGGAAGAAATTACTGGTTTACGGGTGGAAGGTCTGCGCTCAGTGGCCAGTATATACCACCTGATGACCGACAGAGTCGGAAATATATGGCTTTCAACCATCAACGGACTGATAAAACTGTCTGAAACCGGCCGGCGATTTCAGCGGTTGTTCTGGGAAAATCCGGCTTTGAAAAACGATCCTTTTGTCAATTCGTGCCGCGGATTTGCCGAGGATGCAGCAGGGAATATTTACCTGAGTGTATCCGGAAATTTGTACAAAAAGACAAAAGCAGGTAACTCATTCCGGAGTATTACCTCTTTTGAAGGCGCTATATATGCTGTAAGTCCCGCAGAAAATGCCTGTTTATGGATTACCAGAGGTGACCTTGTCATACTGAATACTGCTACTGATGAGAACAGGATTCTGCCAATACCCCCGGAAGTCAGACATGATAATATATGGTCGCTGTACGATGACGGGCATATTGTATGGCTCGGACATGGCTCGGAACTGCTGTATTTCGATAAAAAGCTGGGTAAAATTCTGACATATAACCAGTATAATGAATTCGATGTCCTGAAGGGCGCTATTGTCTATGAAATTGTTCGACTGCCATCCAGTGAAAACCGCTGGCTGATTACCAGCAAGGGTATTTTTGAGCTGAATCCATCGAAAGGAATTATGGCGCGATATGCCGCTGAAAGTACCGGCAAATACAATATTCCCTTCAATAATGTCCGGCATATCTTTTTTGATGATGGCCGGATATGGATGGCTACAGCTGCCGGACTGGTAGCATGGAACAGGGGAGACGGGAAATGGAAAACATATACACAGAAAGACGGGTTGCCCAACGATAACCTGTACGCGGTATATGGCGATCAATACGGTTTTCTCTGGATGAGCAGTGACCGGGGAATTATTCAGTTTCACAAAGAATCCGGTAAATTCCGGCACTTTACGGAGGCCGACGGCATCAGTAATAACGAATTCAATCGTATTTCTCACCTGATGGCCTCGGACGGCAGTATATATTTCGGCAGTGTAAATGGTGTAACGGCCTTCCATCCGGCTGATTTCAGGGCTGATTTCTTCAACGACAAGGCGCTGAGCCCCGAGCTGGTTGAAGCCAGATTGTTCTCTGCTGCCGATAACAGGGAAACTGACCAGTTACCCGAATTTCTGAGTGCCGGTCAGTTGACCATGTACCCGGGCGACAGATACCTGAAGATAAGGTTCGGAAATCCCAATCTGATTAATTCGGGGTCGGGGGGGGAGTATCTCTTCAGAATGGAAGGCATACACAGCGACTGGCAACCAATCAACTTTCCCGAAATCACGTTGTCCGGAATGCCTTACGGATTGTACTATCTGGAAGTAAGGACAAAACCCGTCACCGGGAAACTGTCTGATGCGGTACTGAGAATTCCGATTGAAATAGTTGCGCCATTTTATATGAAATGGTGGTTCTGGGTGGTCGTCCTCCTGACCGCCCTCGCGGGCGTGCGCGCATGGACCAACTATCGGTCTGCCTCGCTGATCAGAAGACAAAAGGAGCTGGAAACAGCTATTAATGATGCTACGCAGAGAATCAACGCCGACAATGAACTGATCCGGCAACAGGCAGGCAGAATTGCCAGACTGAGCGAGGAGAAAACGCGCTTTTACATTAATCTGACCCACGAATTTCGGACGCCACTTTCGCTGATTATCGGTCCGCTGAAGGCTGTGGTCAGAAACAGGCTGATGAAAAGACAGGAACAACACGAATATATCAGTACTGCTATCAGGAATGCCGAGCAGCTCATCAAGCTGGCCAACGACATGCTTTTTCTGGAAAAAGAAGATGTGGCTCCCCAGCCTGTCAGGCTCGCAACCGTGAATCTGATCAGTACTGTTCAGGATATCATCGGGGCATACCAATATGCAGCCATGCTCCGGCATATACGAATTACCCTGATTTCAGGAAATACAGACGGCCTGGCGTGGGTAACGGATATGGACAAACTGACGATGATTCTGGGAAATCTCCTGCAGAACGCGATCAAGTTCAGTCCGGAATATTCCAAGGTAGTAATTACACTGGAACATACCCCCGACGGCCTTGTCATACAGGTGAAAGACCAGGGCAGGGGCATCAGTCCTGTTGATCTGCCCCATATTTTTGAAAGATTTTACCAGACTCAGCTCCCGAACACACCGATGGAAGGAGGAACAGGGATAGGGCTCGCTATTGTAAGGGAACTGGTAGAACTGCTGAAAGGCGATATTTCCGTTGAAAGCCGGCCGGGACAGGGGGCGTCCTTTTCCGTTTCACTGCCCGTTCTTGCACCGACAGCGGTTGACGCGGAAAGTGCCCAGGCTGCCGGCGCACATCCCGTTCCGTTCTATTCCGACAGTGCCGCGGAAAAGCCCGTATTGCTGCTGGTGGAAGACAATACCAATTTTCAGGAGTTCCTGAAAGGTACATTGAATCAGTATTTCACGGTACATACAGCCTGTAACGGCGAAACCGCTATGTCATTCCTCAAGGAAAACCGGCTTCCCGACCTGATCGTATGCGATGCCATGATGCCTTACATGGACGGCTTCCAACTGATTGACTACCTGAAAGCGGTAGATGCCTATGCCGCCATTCCGGTACTGATGCTCACGGCGAGGGCAGGCCAGACCGACAGAAACAGGGCACTGTCGTACGGAGTGACAGACTATCTGGTCAAGCCTTTTGATGAGCCGGAACTGATCCGTATTGTTCTCCGGCTGACAGAGAAAAATACGGAAAGACCCGGTTTCCTGGGCACCGGCAACTTTGCCGCCCTGATACAGCATCTGTCTGACGAGGATATACAATGGATGCGACAGTTTGAGTCGGTTTTGATGAGCCAGCTCGGGAATCCCGATTTTTCAGTGCCTGCGCTGGCAGCCTCCATGGGAATAGGCAGGAATACGCTCTACAGAAAATTGTACGATATCGCTGGTATGAAACCCAACGATTTTATTCAGGAAGCCCGTCTTCAGAAAGCCCGGCATCTGCTTGAACGGATGCGGTACAGTCGCCTGAATGAGGTTATGGAGGCTGTTGGACTGAAAGACGCCAGGCATTTTTCACAATTATATTACAACAGGTTCGGCAAGTTCCCGGAGTCTTATTATGCAGTGCCTGACAATTTCAGGTAGTATTTTCTCAAAAAAAGCCACTTGAACGCAAAGTGGGATTTTTTTCACAGCCCATCGGACCAGTAGGCTGTTGCCTGTCTTATTCATTTGCAGAGGTTTTCACATTGCAAACTTCACACAAATAGTAAGATGAAAAAAAATTGTGTTCTTTCCGTTCTTGCCCTTTTTGTCATGCTTCATGTCGCGGGCATTCAGTCTCTGTCGGCACAAAGCGGCGCCACGCTCAGCGTACAGGGCGTAATTAAAAATTCCGACGGCTCAGCCGTGGAGGATGGCAACTACAGTATCAAATTCAGCCTTTACGCCTCGGAAAGCGGCGGTACCCCCGTATGGACGGAAACACAGGATGCCGTGGATGTGACGGGCGGCATATACAGCGTACTGCTCGGAGCGAGCTCCCCGCTGACAGCAGCCTTCGACAGGACCTATTACATGGGTATGTCCATAGACGGAGGTGCCGAACTGATTCCCCGCGCACGCCTGACCTCGTCGCCGTATGCGCTTTCGCTGGTGGGTACCGGTAATCTTTTCCCGTCGAGCGGTGCCATCGGTGCCGGTACGGTATCTCCCACAGCAGGATATCAGCTGCATGTCAAGAACGACAACGGAGCCGGCAAGATGCTCATAGAGGGATCTGACCTGAGCGGTGTGTATTTTAAAAAAGGCAGTGAGACTGGTTCCATAGGACTGATAGGTAACGAGAATAAACTGGGTTTCTACTACGGCAACGACCTGAAGGCGGCTGTTGGCAGCAACGGTTTTGAGGTAGCTGGCGGATTCAGCTTGTCTGATCTGAAAGTAGAATCTGCCAATAGTGGCACTATCGTATTGAACCGATTTAATGCCGCGTCATTTTCTGAAGGCGTACATGCGAATACGGACTACTGGGCACTTAAATCCGGGGGTATAAACGGTACGGAACGGATTCGCGTTCAAAATTATGGACTTACTGAAATTAGAGGAGGCTTGACAGTGGTTGGTTATTATAATCATGATAATAACCCTCATGGGTACTTAAACTCCAACGGGGCAGGTACTTCTAATAGTAGTGGTGGTAGAATCGATGCCAACATATATACCCCCGAAGCAATACACGCGGGTGTTTTCAGGGCATTTTCCGACCAGCGCATCAAACAAAATACTCGACAAAGTGATGCCGCCGCCGATCTGGCGGCGCTCAGGCGACTTCGGGTTACAGACTATCAGTATATAGATGTCATTGCCAAAGGGAATGGCTGGCACAAGGGATTTATAGCGCAGGAGGTAGAAAAAATCTATCCGGGAGCTGTTGCCCAATCAGAAGATTATGTTCCGGGCATATATTGTCTGGCCGAATCCATAGAGGATGCAGGAAATAGCCAGATCAAATTTTCACTGGCCAAACCGCACGGACTGGCTGTTGGCGACGAGATTAAAATTATCACAGATGGTAGCGATGGTGACCGCTATGAAAAGGTAACCAGTGTAACCGGAGATAACAGTGTGGTTATTACATGGAGTGGAAAAAAGCCGGACCGCCTGTTTATTTACGGTAAAAAAGTAAATGACTTCCGTCAGGTGGACTATACCCAGGTACATACGATGGCTGTATCTGCCATACAGGAACTGGCCCGTCAGCTGGACGCCCTGAAGGCAGAGAACGCACTGCTGAAATCGGACAATGCTGCCCTGAAATCGGCCAATCACCAGCTGGAGGCGTCAGTTGACAAGATAGATGCCCGGCTGAGATCGCTGGAGAACAAACTGAGCAATTAATCCCGTCTCCATTTTTTACTCATTGAAGTTGATTTCACGATGAAATATCTGATAAAACGAATCATACCCGGTTTGCTGCTGCTTTTTGCGGCAGTAACAGCCGGGGCACAAACCGCTGTCGCGTATTATCCGGACAATGATCACGACAATTTTGGCAATGATGCACTGGTGGTATATTCCAGTACTCCGCTGCCGGATATGGTGACTGTTGGTGGCGACTGCGATGATAATAATCCGGATGTACACCCGGGCGCTCCCGAAATTTGCGACGGCATTGACAACAACTGCAACGGGATTCTGATTGAAGGCGATTGCCCCGGACAGAACGGCGAAGTATCACCCAATTGCTACTCAACCAGTTCGGTCAACGTACTGAAGGGCGAAATGTTTTTCAATTACGGCAGCGTTTCCAACGCACTGAATACCAAGAGACGGGTTAACCTGACCATCGGTCAGCCGATTGTGGGTATCAGTTTTGGTCCCAGGAAAAATACCGCACTCGGATTCTGGTCCCGATTTTTGCTGGCCCCGTCTGCCCCGTCTGTTCGTGGAACGGAGGGAGATTTGCCCGACCGGATTCAGATCAACTGGTCGCCCGATCCGCTCAGTCCCAAAAGCAATTCCTATAATATATATCGCAACGGGGCGTTACTTGCATCGGTGGAAGGCGTTACTTCATTCATTGATTTCAACGTACTTGCGGGGCAATTTTATACATACGAGGTAGCCGGTGTCAATCAGTTTGGAGAGGGATACAAGGGCGCGGCCCTTGGCTTTCTGAATCCCAACGGCGTGGTGACAGGACAGGTAAAAACCTTCTCCGGAAACCCTGTGCCCGGCGCAGTGGTTACGCTGACTCCCAACATCGGTACATCGCTGTCGTTTAACGGAGTGGCTACGGCGTTTGCAGAGTATGATACCCGGTTCCCGGTGAATACTTTTACGGTGTCGGCCTGGGTAAAGCTGAGTGATCAGGACGACGATTCGGGCATACTTGATTTTGGCAGCAATATTGGCAAGAACTGGTGGCTGCATTCGCTGCCACAGGCCGATGGCCCCGGCGTCAGGTTTGGCATAGGCAAGTCGCCTTCCGAAAAGACACAAATATCATACGCGTTTCCGGCTTCCGGAGCACATGAGTGGCACAATGTGGCAGCTACCTATAATGGCGCAGCCCTGCTCCTTTACGTAGATGGTGAGCTGGTGGGCACCGCAGTTGGTGAAATTGAAGCCGACAGTTCCCTGCTGTTTGTCGGCAAGAAAAGCGGTGCCAGTACCGGGTATATGAAAGGCGGAGTAGATGATATCCGTCTTTTTAACCGTCAGTTGGCCCAGACCGAGATCCAGATGCTTATGAACAAGAGCATCGGCGCCAGTGCCGACGGACTGGTTTCCTACTGGAAACTCGATGAAGGAGTGGGAACCAAGGGCTTTGATCTTTCCGTAAAAAGAAGCAGACTGTACCTGTGCGGGGCTGAATGGGTGTCTGATCGCCCCGTCGTGGTAAATGCCGGGGTAACAGATGAAACCGGGTTTTACGAGATCCAGGGTGTCAACTACGGGTCGGGAAGTACATTCAAAGCGGTTCCTTCCAAAAATTTCTACTTCAATCAGGCCCTCGAATTCAATGCCGTCAATGAGAATTATGCCGATCTTACGGAATTCAGTCTGACCGACAGTGCCACCATTACTGCCACGGTAAAGGCATTTGATTTCAGTGGGAAACAGGTGATTCTCTCCAAGTCGGATTCAGGTGGTAACGCAATTTTCCTGCTGTGCCTGAATGCGGGGAATCTTGAACTGACCATCGGAAATACCACCGAAGTTCTCGGAGCAATAGGTATGGGCTATCATCATATCGCACTTGTGCTGAGAAAGGATGGCAGCAGTCTGTATGCCACCTGTTACCGGGATGGTGAATTGCTGGCCGAAAAGAGTTACAGTTCGGCCAGTTGGTCCGGATTACCCTGGAAACTGGGTGCCCGTTCGGCAGGCCCGGGTACCCATGATGATTACTATACTGGTTTGGTTGACGAGGTCGCATTCTTTAACAATTTGCTGTCTCTTCCGCAGATTCAGACGTATGCAAGTATCGGCACGTCCGTTACCGATCCGTATCTGAGTTCTTACTTCAATCTGAATGAGGGTATTGATGAGTTGCTGCATGATATGGGAACCGCACTTACAGGTTCAGGGACGTCTTATGGTGCCCAGTGGAGTACCGTAGCAGCCATCACTGATGTATTGCCCCATGAGTTTACACCTGCATCCAGGCTTGTGACACTCAACCCGAGCAATACCAGCACCGATCAGGTGGATTTCACCGATCAGAGTACGATTCCGGTGACGGGCTATGTGCGGTTTGAAAATACCAACTGTTTCCAGAAAGGCGTTGAAATCCTCGTCAACGGGAAATCTAACGTGCCACAGATATTTACCGATGCTGACGGCAAATTTATTGCCGACTTTGAACCGGGCGCCAGTGTGGTACTGACTCCAAAATTTGAGCAACATTCCTTTTATCCGGTTTTCTGGGAACTGCCGTCTCTTTCAGCGCCAGTTTCGGGTATTCTGTTCCGGAACCAGACCAAGCGCAAGGTCACAGGACAGGTGGCTGGCGGTTACTGTCGCAAATCGGTGGTGCCCTCCGGTGCCATAGTAAAGGTGAAGGTGGCTACCCTCAATGGTTGCTACGAGCAGATTCAGCAACTTCCCGCCAATGGCAAATTTGTGTTTAACGGTGTTCCTCCGGATTCTGTCACGGTGGCAGTAATCGAACATTCAAATCCTGTAATTTACAACTATTTTCAGAACAAGGGTGGTGTGACGCTTGATCTGAAAATACAGAATGATACGACTGATTTTATCTACTTCTCTCCTCCACAGGTTGAAGTATCTCCACTGGATACAAACGCCTGTGGTGATCCCATGCTTGAAATGCTGCAGCGAACCCAGGTGACCATCAAGGTTTTCGAGATGTATGATGGCGGACAATGTTATGTTGATACGGCGCTGCTGACAATCAATAATGATATTGCACATCTCTCGCAGTTTGATACCCTGATGACAACCGGGCAACTAATCCACAAGTTCAGGGTTGAAGAACCCAATATTTCCTTCCCTTATCTGAAAACGCTGCAGGTCACGGCAGAAGTTCACGATGAACTTGCTACAGAAGCACTCAGCGCTGTTGTACTTGGCAGAAGACCACGCCAGACGACATTCACGTCAACGGCTCCCGACATGCCGATGTTGATCCTCAGGGATCCGCCGGGTGATGCTTCCTATGCATATCTGGCAAGCGGAGAAACAACATGTCAGTCATGGTCGGTCTCGGCTTCGAGTACGCTTGATCTGGAGAAGACCCTGACGGTTTCTCTGGGTCCGGATATCGAAACGGAAATGGGTACACCTTTCTTTGCCACCTCACTGCAGGTTGACGTGACGGCTGATATTGGTGTTTCGTTTAATGCAAGTCTCACATCCTATTCCTCCAATGAAATGGAGACTTGTTTGACTGTAGAAAGAACGGTTTCTACAGGAGAAAATGATATGGTGGTGGGTAGCGATATGGGTGGTGATGTTTATATGGGCGGTGCCATGAACTTTCTGTATGGTATCACTGATGAACTCAGGTACGATACTGCAAATTGTTCATTCTTTCTGGACAAGGGTCTGTTTGTATTCCCTCAGGGCTTTGCCACAACATTCATTTATTCCGAGTACCAGATTCTGAATACGGTGATTCCAGCCCTGGAATTGCTTGGTGATTACTCCAGTGCTGACCGCTGGCGGGATATTGTCAATCGCAATACCAGCCTGAAAGAGGAGGCTGTTTTTTCCAAAAATCTGTCATTTGACGGGGGGGTTACTTACGAAGAATCGGAAACTACTGAAAATACAAAGGCAGTCACTACAGAGTGGGTACAAAGTTTCGGAGGCGGTTTCTCTACGGAATTTGGAGTTTCCGTGAACGGACTAGGTCTTTCATCCGGTCTGAGTATGAATTTCACTTCCGAATCGTCCAAATCGTCCACCAACAGCGCGTCCAAAACGCGAACAGTAGGCTATGTACTGGCTGACGACGATATTGGCGATAATTTTACGGTCAATGTCAAGAAGGACAAAGCCTACGGCACTCCGGTATTCGATCTGGTGAGCGGCCAGTCGCAGTGCCCGCACGAACCCCATACGCAGCCGCGTCAGGGTGTTGATCTTGCTGCGGATAAACAGGTGGCTGTGAATGTTCCCATGAATGATGTGGCAGTGTTCAAGCTGTATCTGGGCAATATCAGCCAGTCGGAAGAAATGAAATTCTACACGCTGGAAGGCCTGCAGGAGAATAACCCCGACGGAGCGATTATCCGCTTTAACGGCCAGCCCTCGGTAAACGTGGGTGTGCCTTACGGTGAAAGTGTTGTGGTTACCATGACGGTAGCCCGCGGTCCGGTGGCCTTTACGTATGAAAATCTGCGCGTGGGTTATTTCTCCGATTGTGAGGTAGAACGCGCCGACGCTCTGGGTATTGATCCGCCTGCCGGTTTCAGTGAAGAAATGGAATTCGATGTTTTCTTCCTCGAACCTTGCAGTATGGTGGAAACTACTTTCCCGCTGCAGGACTGGGTGCTGCTGCCATCCGGCGGTAACATTCTGAATGTCACGGTGGCTCAGTATGACAAGAATGACTCGGACCTGGAACTGATGCGCGTGCAGTACCGTCGCTCTCAGGGCGACGGTGCGTGGATCAACATCGCCGAAATTCCAAAGGCCAGTCTTGGTCCGGTATTTACCAATGTCCCCTGGAATACACAGGGATTGCAGGATGGTCTGTATGAAATTCGCACGGTTTCCCAGTGCTTCGGTGCCCAGAATCCGGGTATTTCCAAAGTGGTGAAAGGTAAGATCGAACGAACCGCTCCCGAAATTCTGGGTACTCCCGAACCTGCCGACGGAGTACTGTCTGCCGGCAACGAGATCAGTATTCAGTTCAACGAGCCCATACGTTGCGACCAGATTATACAGGCTGATTTTTTCAATAATAATAATGTGGGCCTGTACGACACGGAAACAGGTAATCTGATTGACGCAGTGATCACGTGCAGCGGCGACAAGATTGTGATTGTACCCAACGTACCCAACAAGTTCATCGAGAACAAGGTGCTCCGGGTGGAGGTGGATAACATTCAGGATCTGGCCGGAAATATATTCCTTCATAAATCCTGGGAGTTCTTCGTGGATCGCAATCCAATGCTTTGGTCAGGTGGCATCGTCAAGGTGGGTAAATATCCCGATGACGAAATTTCCGTTACGCGCCAGTTGGTGAACACGGGTGGTCAGGCTGTAGCCTACTCGCTGGAGGACGTGCCTTCGTGGGTGCGCGTGGGCCCCGCCAACGGGGTTATCGCTCCCGGAGCAGCCGAAACAATTACGTTCACGTTTGGCAATGCACTGAGTTTTGGCAGTTACGCCGACACCATTTATGCCAATACGCCACTGGGCAGAGAACCTATGCCGGTATTCTGCCGCGTGATGTGTGAATCGCCCGAGTGGATTTTTGATCCGTCCGGTTACTCCGGTTCGATGAACATGACTGCACGCCTCGACGTCGAAGGTGCGCTGAGTACCGACGAGGAAGATATCCTCGCCGCCTTTATTGACGGCGAACTGCGCGGTCTGGCGAAGGTACAACTGCTTCCCACGCTTCCGCCGGTGGGCACACAATACCGGGTATTTCTTACTATATTCGGTGAGCCTGAAGACGACGGCAAGCCAATCTCGCTGGAGATATGGGACGCCTCGGGCTGTCTGCGTTTTGTTGACCTGATTGAAACCTTCAACTTTGAACTGGACAATGTCATTGGCACAGTGGGCAACCCGACAGTATTGCACACGAACAGTCTGATTCGCCGGGATGTACCGCTGTCTGCTGGCTGGAACTGGATATCCTTCAACCTGATTTATCCTGATCCGTCGCTGGATGTGGCACTGGCATCACTGGACAACCCGGAGAATGATCTGATCAAGGGGCAGGGTGCGTTCTCCGAGTACTTCGGCGGCAACTGGTTTGGATCCCTGTCGGAGGTGGACAATACGCATCTTTTCCAGTTCCGCGCCGACCAGGTGGATACGGTTCGTATGGCCGGTGCTCCGGTGGATCCGTCCGCAGTCAGTATCCCGATTTCCGCAGGCTGGAACTGGGTGGGTTATGTGCCAAACTACCCGCTGCCGGTCTCCACGGCGCTGAGTAGCCTGACGCCGCTCAACGGCGATATCATCAAGGGGCAGACGGCCTTTGCGCAGTACGTGGCCGGCTTTGGCTGGCTGGGTTCCCTGCAGTACATGGAGCCTCCGAAAGGTTACCAGTTGAAGATCAGCATCCCCGGCACGCTCACGTATCCGCCGCCGGTGAACGCCGCGCCGGTGCTGAACGAGCGCGGACCGGAGCTGCCAAACTTCTGGACGGTGGATCCGACGCAATACGAATACTCGATGACGCTGGTGGGCATGCTGGCACACAGTGGCATCAACACCACGCTGGCAGGCCATGAAATCGGCGTATTCGCGGGCAACGAACTGCGCGGCTCGGCGAAGGCCATCTACCTGGACCAGCTGGATATGCACCTGTTCTTCCTGACGATGTACGCCAACACGGCGGGTGAACTGCTGCACTTCAAGTTGTACGACGCGGCCACGGGTCAGGTGACGAACCTGACGGAGACGATGTACTTCACGGCTGGTCTTCACCAGGGCAGTGTGCAGTCGCCGGTGCCGTTCGGGTACCAGTCCACCACGGCTGTAGCCGAGGTAACAAGCGGCCAGTCGCTGCAGGTGTCGCCCAACCCGTTCACCGACGGCACCACGATCCGCTTCACACTCACGTACGCACAGCGCGCCCGCGTGCTGATTACCGACATGGCCGGCCGTATCGTGCTGGATGAACGCATGGCGGGTTCGGCAGGCACCAACGCGCTGCTGTGGAACGCCAAGGATGCACCTTCGGGGGTTTACTTCGTGAAACTCGAAACGGAGGAGGGCACCAGTGTGAAAAAAGTGGTGCGAAATTAAGAGCTTACAAGGTTTAACTGCATGACGATGCGGTGTCGCCCGGTTTCGGGCGACCCGCATCCGGTGCGGTGAACCATAAAAGAAGCATACCCATGACAAACAGAATAAAGAGTCAGCTAACGGTGCTGCTGCTCCTGCTCGCGGGGGCGTGCGCGTACGCGCAGCCGGCGGGTTGGAATATCAATCCGGCGGTGTTTCAGTACAATATG
>Ga0172373_10008234_pt1 | contig 13271 bp, 7 predicted proteins | sample Lak10m_2_FD_114546 | JGI IMG/M metagenome (GOLD analysis project Ga0172373, IMG submission 114546) | Freshwater microbial communities from Kabuno Bay, South-Kivu, Congo - kab_092012_10m | ecosystem: Environmental > Aquatic > Freshwater > Lake | place: Democratic Republic of the Congo: South-Kivu... | reverse complement strand
ACGAGAGAAATTGATGATTTGACCAATTCCGTTTTCAACATCGCATTGCGCGATTAATCTGGCTTTTGTAATGTCATCTAAATTATCAGAGCTAACATCGGCATTGGCTAATTGGTATACCAAATACCCTTCAAATGCGTATGAACGATCTGTAGAGTCCAATTGCGTTCCGTCTGAAAGTTCTTCTGGAATAGAGGGGTCAAAACCACCTTGAATTGGTCCGTAGTTTTCTTGGTAGTTGGATGAAATTGGATTGTCATTAGAAAGCATTAAGATAACTTCTTTATCTAGCTCTTGAACTGCAACGTCTGGAGCATCTGGTCCAGATACCAATTCAAAGCAGTTATCGAATAACGCTTGGGCCTTGTCATCATATTCGCGAAGTAATCTTACGGATTCAAAAGGATCTCCACTGTTGGATCGTGCCCAAACAACTCCCAAGGTAATGTTGTTGTAATCACCAGGCTTCAAAGTGAAAGGACCAGCAGCTTGAATAAATCGACGGTCGTTAGCAGCATTTCCACTAGACTCTTCAGACCAATCTTCAGTAATTACACCACCTGTTCCCCAATGCAATGGATCGGTATCATCTGGGAACATGTAATCTGCATCAACATTTGATACTCCAGCTCCATTGGCACCATTTCCGCCGTATTTCATGCGTTGACCATTTTTCCAGAAACCTCTCATGTAATTGTAGAAGTGACTTGGAAGAGCAGGTTCACCATTAATGGGGTTATTGCTGTTGTTGTAATAAACGAATTTCCTCATTCCGAAACGTTCGTTGTCAACAACTCCATCACCGTAACCAATACCAAGTCCTTTGTATGGAATACCATCTTCGTCAATGGCGGTGATGATATCTGTTGTAAGGGGATTGTCTTTGTTGTCTTCATCTTGGTAAGGACCTTCGAAGAAATCAATACCAACAGCTGGAGGATTGTTACCATATCCAAGTGATCCACCCGCTGCTTCATCGAACGCATCTCCATTGTAGCAATATCCTAAACCGCGTTGAACATCACAACCCACATAGTCATCTTGAGCATTACCTAAATCAGGGTCAACCCAAGATCCGAAGTAAGTCTCTGTCAGTGTTTGTGATCCTTGGTTAATTAACACATAGTTATAAAATGTCATGTTGTTCACTTCGTCATTCGAAGTGAAAGCGAAGGCCTGCGCACGGATTTCCATACCAATGGGTTGTCCCTGAGATTCAGTATGTGCATTTCCTTTGTCGTTGAAAATCCAATAATATGTTTGGTCTCCAAATAGTGGCACAATGTCTTCTCTTCTTCTTTCAGCACAGTTGATTTCTCTTAGGAAATCGTACCATGGATAGTCACCATTTTGTGGGTTATAAAAACCATCTTGGTCATAGTCGTAAAATGGAGCTAAGTATAGGTCTTGTCCGGCAGCAGTGTTTCCAATAGCGGGATATTCATAGAAATAAGATGGAATGCTGTACGTCGAATTACAATCGGTTCCGCCGGCTGCCAAGCAGTCGAAATACTGACGGTGTAATTGCGCATCTTGTCTGAGTGACACAAAGAATCTGTCATATTGAAGACAAGTTCCTTCTGTGACAGATGCAGTTCCATCATTTGTTAATGGTCCGGTCCAAAAGTCATTACCATCTCCCCTGAATGTCACGGCAGCTAATTTCAACTGTTGGTCAGGAGAAATACCTCCCATCCAAAGTGCACCAGCATACAGTGAGCTAACGCCACCACCTTTTGGAACTTCGTAGGCAGCACGGCTGTTTGCACGATCTTGCCACATAGACCCACCTGTTTCAATGAGGGCTTTTACATTGTTCCATGCTAAATCGCGAAGACCAGTTGCGGGAGCACACAGGGCAGCACGAGATTCTTGAATAATTTGTTCGTTTTGCTCGGCCATACCAGCACCTAAAACAGATTTAAGTGCGAGTGCGGGGGTGGAAAATCCAACTGCGAGAGCTATTATTCCAATGGTTATCTTCTTTCTCATTCTATTCAGATAATTCATTAATTCAAATTAAAAATCAAAGCGACCACCTAAACGAATTTGACGAGGTGAGCCAAGATTATAAGGGTTATTCACGTACATGCTGTAGTAGTTACGGAATGCTTCAGGTGAATTCTGAGCATTGATGAAGTTTTGGAACTGAGCAGCAGCTAAGTATCCATCATCATCTGGCGTTCCAGTAAATCTGTATACGCTTATGATATTTCTTGTGTTAAGAAGGTTGTTAACCCATAGGTAGACATTCAAGTTAGCAGCCTTTTTCTTATCACCTTCTTTACCAAATGTCAAAGGAATATTCTTATCAAGGTTCAAGTCCACAGTAAACTGCCAAGGCAAGCGTGCACTATTGATACCACCTGCTGTTGTAGGACTTAACTCACCTGTAATAGGAGTAGGCAATACTTGTGCGGTGTAAGGCGTACCTGAACCAAGGTTTGCAATGAAGTTAGCTCCAGTACTCGCGAAGATTTGTTTTCCAAACCAAACAGGACCGTTGTATTCTTTTCCTTCACCGAAACGATAGTCCACAGTCATTACAATGCGGTGACGCTGATCGTAGTTGAAAGGAGAAACGGTTCTTAAGTTAGGAAGACCGGCAGCAATAAGAGCCAATTGGGTTTGTGTTGTAGACCCTGTACCATCTGCAAACTGAAGAGTGTAAGATGCCTTCATCCATAAATTGCCGGTTCTTCTTAAGTCGTAAGTAACGGTTAATCCTTTTACTGTACCGAAATCGAGGTTGCCGAATGCACTGTATGTACTTGGGTAAGCACCATTGAATTTACGAACCTGAATCATATCGCGCAATTCACGGTAGAATGCCTCAATTTTAATGGAAGAAGTTTTACTCAACACTTGTTGGAAACCAAGTGCATAATCTACTGTTTTCTCAGGACGTAAGTTTGGATTATTCAAAAGAACGTTTCTGTTTTCCATGTATAAATAATCTACTGGATTGAAACGATTTGAAGAAACCGGGCGCTGAGTTAAGATGTCATAGTGAGCGAAGAAAAGAGCTTCCTCAGAAATTGGGAATGAAAACGCAACACGGGGCATGAAGTTTACCGCAGGCTCATATTCTTTGAAGGCGCCACTTGTTAATTCTGCATCAGAATCAACTTTTAAGAATGGATTTACTTTACCACCTGAGGCGACTGCTGTGAATGGGTCATTCACATAGGTACCTTGAGCATTGTACCAGTTGTCACCATCACGGTATCCGGTAATTGTAGTTGGATTTCTTAAGTCATCTACGTATACAACGAAATCGTCACCAATATTTGCTGGTCTTTCAACACCAAGTGAGTTGTAATCAACTTCAGATGCTGTGAAAGCTTCTGAAATTACATATGGGTCTTTAGGGACGAATTGGTTCGCGTCATAACGGTCAACACGCAAACCAACGTTGAAAATCAAATCATCAAAGGCAAACTTGTCCATGATGTATCCTGAAATGTACACGGGTTCGAATGCACCGACCGCACGTGTGGGGTATCTACCTTCGCCTAGCGTATATCTTTCAGAAAAGAAATCATCCAATGATGGTCTACGATTCAATAGGTTTCCGTGGTGGTCGTATCCGAAATAGGTTACTACATTGTTTCCGCTGTTTAACAGGTCGCTCGCACCAAACATTTCAATAGAAAGTTGGTCAGGAGTTAAACCATCTGTATTGATGAAGTCTGTTCCAGCGGGGTTTAGTCCCAAAGCCTCACGAAGGTTGTAGTCAAATTCAAATTGACCAGTACCAACAAGATTGCTGTAGTTAATGTAGGTGTATGTACCGTTGTTGTTGTAGGTTGGGTCATTCACATTTAACTCTTGGTTGTGGTAGTTTGCATATTGTCTTGCAAGTGTCCAAAGACCAATTGGAGCAACTGAATAACCGGCGTCTCTGCGTTGTTCAAACTCGAAACCAACTTCAACGGCATGGTCTCCAATGTCTGCAGATCCAGAACCTGTAACACGGAATTGGCTTTGGTTATTCAAACTGTATCCGTTTGATTTGGTTCCAATGTGATTCCACAAAGCATATGTCCCTGTTGGTTGCATACCATTAACAAGACCGTTTCCACCTTGAATGTTGGTGATAGATGAGTAAGGTGAATTACCGATTTGCTCGGCTTCTGTAGTACCATCGTTTAATGTGGCATCAAAAAATCCATCGTCAGTAATAAAGGTGTCGGTTCCATCCAATACTTCGTTCACAAAAGGATTTGTATCAAACAAGCCGAAGAATTGACTTGTCATGGCTGCCAAATCAGGATTGTATTCAGAAGGTGTGAAGTTTACGTTCACATCTTGCCATCCGTTTTGTTCATAGTAATTTCCAGACTGAGCAAGGGTGTAGGATGGAAGTCGGTATATATCGAATGTACCCACATGGCCATATCTGAATAGATTATCTCTGTGTTGTGCATCTTCCGTTCTACCAATTGATTTCGAATAGTCTGCTTGAATTCTGTAATAAACGTTTTTCAAGTTAGATGAGCCAGATTCCTCCTCGGTGTTCTTGAAACGTTGAGCGAATTTTGCGTAAGCTCTCCAGTCTAGAGATGTGCTCAACTGGTTATTTTGCCAGTTTGAGAGCATATTGCCGTAGTCGAAATTGTACCCAGTTCTGTAATTGGCAGTACCACCGAGAGTGATGGTTACACTCTCTGACGGTGTGGCATCCACTTTAAAAGTAGCTTGTGCTGTTTTGGAACGCACATTCATGCGCGTTTTGATTTTCTCAAAATCAGAACCCGTCAAGAAGTCAGCGTTGTACAATGCACCGTTTACGGTACCGTCCTGCTGTAAGTTTTGTCTCAAAGGATCGCTTAATAAATTCTGTCTTGCAGACTCCGCCATACGGTAAACACCGCCATAGGCTGGAGATCCGTCTACTATGTCGTTGTAATTGCCCGAGAAAAAGAATCCCAAAATCGGCCTTCCTTTTTTTCCATCTTTTTTCTGGAACATCAATGGTCCTGACAATGAACCTTCGATCAGGTTGTAGCCGTATGCATCGAGACCTACGACTTTATCTCCTACCATGAATCCGGAAGTAATGGCTTCAATACCTCCTGAAAATTCAGCAGAGGCAGAGCGCAAACTAATGTTAATAACACCACCGGTAGCATCTCCAATGTTCGCTGGAATACCACCTGTGATAACCGAAACCTCTTCAATAGCAGATTTTGGAAGTGAAGAAGATCCGCGAACTTTAATCCCATCAATGTAAATCCAAGTAGATCCAGTTCGTGCTCCACGAATGGAAATACCACCACCGGTACCAGCAGAACTCACACCGGCAACGGTTTGAGCTAGACCAAGAGCATCACGACTTGGCATTTTTTGTAATTCTTCACGAGTAACGGTACCGCCGCTAGCTCCACCATCTTTATCAATCAACGGAACCTTGAAATCTTTAATTTCAATCACATTCATATCAACTCCAGAACTTAATTCAGCATTAACAAACTGAATCTTTCCTGCAGAAACAGGCACGCCTTTCTGATTTTGTGTTTGGTAACCAACAAATGTGAATTGGATATCATATGTACCTGGGTCAACAGGCTTAATGGTGTATTCTCCATCTGGATCTGTTTGAGCCCCTGTAACGAGATTCCCGTTCAGGAAAACAATAACGTTTACAAAGGGAAGCGGCTTTTTGGTCTCCGCATCGGTAACTTTTCCTTTTAACGTACCAGCACCCCCTTGGGCAAACGCCATGGTGGTTGGTAGAATCAATAAACTCAACAGCAGGTATAACGTTCTCTGCATAATTTTTAGGTTAAGGATTACAAATAGTCTAAATACAACGGGTGCTAAAATAACACATGCTTCGCTTAAAATTGAATTTTAGTTCACCTAAAATTCAATTTTTTTTCTTTTTTACTGAAAATCAGAAACTCTCAATGGCTTGCGTGATTTTTACTTCCTTCTGATGAACATGCGTTTGTACCAGGGTAGGTTTCTGCCCGTGCGAAGTCTTTTGGAGTAACGAAGATGCTTCCGCATCGCTTTTTTTCCTTTTTTTCCTTGATTAACTTGATGTTTTTCTGTTGCATCGAGGTATTTCCTTTCAATCTCGTCGTGCTGTTCTTTTTTTCTTTGCTCTGCATTTTGCGGAGTAATAATGTCATTTTGACTCCAGGCCAGTTGTGTCAAGACCAAGAACAAACTCAGAAAAAAAATACGAATCATGATTTTTTGAATTGGTAGGTGTAACGACTAATGAGAATATCTTTCGTGCTCATGTCTTGATCTAAAACGGCATCAATAAAAAAAGTTGGGGTGTAAATGACCTCTAAATCGCGAATCAACTTTCCGTTTGAATATACTTTGAAGCCAGTGAGGTTGCCGTATTTATCATACAGGAAAAGTTCCTGCCTGATTGGTGTTTCTGGTTTTTGAGGATTGATACTTTTTTTCTCACTGATCCAGCCATGCTCGTTGTAACTATATAGAATGTGAATACTTTTTCCTCCTATGGTTTGTTCGTTTTCCTCGCGAACAATATATCCGGAAGGTTCACTAATGACCCTGTTTGTTGCGAATGGCAGACCGTAGTTGTTGAAGCACTGTTTTTGGAGAGTCATTCCGTCAGGTTCTGAGTACTGATACGTCTCGCTGTTTATGGAATATTGTAAACCTGAAATAAGCTTGAGTTTGTCATCACTTTCATTCTCGCTCGTTTTATTTTCTGTTTTAATCACATTGCCTTTTGAATCGTATTCAAAAAGTGTGGAGGTAAATCCTCGCTTTGAAGCTTCTGTGCGCTGTGAAATGAGACCCAATTCATTTCTGTCAATGGCTATGTGTGAGCTGTCAATCTTGCTCAGGATGCTTGTAATCGCATCAATTTTTATCAATTGCCCATTTTCGTTAAAAGAGAAAATCTTTAAATCAGGTTTGTTTTCAATTGGTCTTCCGGTTCTTTTCATTGCAAAAGAGACCGTAATGTTTTCTATACGGTTTAGTTTTAGAAATGTCTCATTGAAATACATTTCAGAATTAAAGGCTGCCCCTTTCATATTGTCAATCAATTGACCAATGGACAAGTGGCTTATGAAAAGTGCAAGGAAGAGATGTAAAAAACGTAGCATTGATGTTTCTGTGGAGCGAATTTAAATCTTTTCGGATTACTTTTGGCGAATAAAATGAAGACATGGATAAGGAAGTTTTTGAGCTAATTGAACTTGAAAAATTAAGACAGCAGCGCGGCTTGGAATTGATTGCATCGGAAAATTACGTGAGTGAAAATGTCCTTCAAGCTGTGGGGTCTATTCTCACAAATAAGTATGCTGAGGGATTGCCTTCGAAGAGATACTACGGAGGGTGTGAGGTGGTTGATCGAATTGAATCATTGGCCATTGAAAGATTGAAGCAACTTTTTGGGGCTTCTTGGGCCAATGTTCAGCCTCATTCAGGAGCTAATGCAAACAGTGCAGTTATGCTGGCTCTGTTGAATCCAGGTGATTCAATACTTGGACTTGATTTGGCGCAAGGTGGCCATTTAACGCACGGTTCACCCGTCAATTATTCAGGTAAGTTATATCGACCTTCTTTTTATCACGTAAACAAAGAAACGGGTAGAATTGACATGAATGAAGTTCGTGAACAGGCGTTGATTCACCGACCTAAACTGATTATATGTGGAGCAAGTGCTTACAGCAGGGATTGGGATTATGCCGCTTTTCGCTCTATTGCCGATGAAGTTGGTGCCATTCTTATGGCTGACATTTCGCATCCGGCAGGCCTAATAGCAAAGGGTTTATTGAATCATCCTTTTCCACATTGTCATGTTGTAACATCTACCACACATAAGACCTTGCGCGGACCCCGCGGAGGAATAATCATGACTCAGGGAGAATACCCCAATCCACTCGGTCTTAAAACCCCCAAAGGAGAAATTCGCACCATTGCCTCTGTGCTCGATAGCGGTGTTTTTCCGGGTATGCAAGGTGGTCCACTTGAACATGTGATAGCGGGTAAGGCGGTTGCCTTTCAGGAAGCACTTTCTGATTCATTCACGGGCTACGGTCAACAAGTGATGACTAATGCAAATTCACTTGCGAATCAACTCATGAACTTGGGTTATAAATTGGTAAGTGATGGAACAGATAACCACTGTTTCTTGGTTGACCTTCGAAATAAAAATGTTTCAGGTAAAGATGCAGAGAATGCACTTGTACACGCTGAAATTACGGTCAATAAGAACATGGTTCCTTATGATGATAAATCGCCATTTGTAACGAGTGGTATTCGCATTGGAACACCAGCAATCACAACAAGAGGTCTTCTAGAAGCCGATATGGAATTTGTAGCTAAATCAATAGACAAGGTCATTCAAAATGTCGCCAATATGGAGGTTATTGAAAAGGTGAGGGAAGAAGTAGAGGCGTTTATGCAAGATAGACCTCTATTTACGAATCTCTAAGATTTTATCTTTAGATGTTGGTCTTTCGGCTAAACGTAAGTTGAAGCCCTCTATGCTCTTGGGTAATGAATGCATTTTAGAAACAGGCGCGAATGAACTATTTGCTTCGTTAACCAAATTCATTTCTGATATTTTATTTTTTTGAAATCGAAGTTCAATTTCTGAACAGGTTGCTGCATTTCTTCCGGTTAATTTGCTGCTTCCTTTTTTTTCTTCCAATGGGAAATACAAGAGCTCGGCATTACCCACAAAATGGGCTTTTTTGATTTCCTTTTCACCAAAAACCGTGGATAGAGATGTGCCGCGAATCTGATTGTAAAATTCACGCTTTGACAATGAAATGAGAAACGCTTCTTCAGGTATGAAAAGCGTTGAAAGTTGATTGTCTTTGAGCAGTAGTTCAATTCTCTTTCCGGTCAATTGGTTTTGATCATTCCAAACAACGGGATTATAAAATAAGTTGAGAATGGAATCTTTTTCTGAATAAGATAGCGAGTCTGATTTTCCCTGGAAATCGTTCGAGTAAAAGAGCACATGACGGAATGCGAGTATGGATTTTTTTGACTCTTTGTTTCCAAGAATGTATAAACTATCGGCGGTTAAATACAGACTGTCATTGGATTGAAGTGGTTTCTTAATGTATGCTTTTTTCGTTATGAAAGTTGTAGATGATGTTTCATTGTGACTACCGTACTCTCCATATGCAGATGTACCATCTTCAATATCCTTGATGACGACATTTCCGAAGGCTTCTCCGTTGTTGGTTTTCCCATCGAAGAAAATACTATCTCCAATGAGAATAAATTTTTTTTCTTCTACCGTTGCTCTTTTTGTGAAAATACACTTTTCGGTTTTGCTGTTGAAGCTGCCCCAAATGCATTTTATCTTCAGGCCGTCACTTGTAATTGTTGTTGGTCCATAGAAAAAAGATTCTTCCCCAGAACTGTTGTACAACATGGTATCTGAAATTACGGTATACTCATCGTTTTTTACGGTTACTTTTCTTCGAAAAGTGAATTGATTGGTAGGTGAGTGATATCGACCTGTTTGTGCGGTTAGTACGTTGTTGTTTTTAGATGAAGTTATTTTTCCGCCTCCGCTGAACGTAGCTATTTCAGAATTGAAATTGTAGTTCATGGATGGTGCAGTCAAAGTCATATCACCGTCTGTGAAAACACCATTTTCATTCAACGTGGCAACCTGGTTCGCTTTGTTGAAAAACAGCTTTTTGCCCGTAATGGTATAGTCGCCAGGTTTGTTCACACGAATATTGCCGAATGCTTGAAAATTTTCATTTTCGAAGAAATAAGCTGAGTCGCAGTAAAAAAGTGTTCCGTCAAAAGTCAATTGAACATGGCCAATCAAACGCTGAGCTTGAATTATTTTTTTGTTGTAAACAGTCTTATCTGCATGTACAAGTCGAACTTTTTTACCTTGACCAAAGGAAAGAAATGCATTAAAAAAAAATAGGAGCACAAACCAAAAACGAAGTTTGCTCAACGGTGTCATGATTTATCGAATGATGGTTTGCTCTCGATCAGGACCTACACTAACAACGGTAATTTTTATGGCTGTGAGTTTCTCAATGAATTCAATGTAATTTTTTAATTCCGTTGGAAATTCATTTTCACTTCTTACCTTGGTTAAGTCGCAATTCCATCCAGGGAGCGTTGTATATACCGGTTCAATGTCTAGGTCGGTAATGTCAAACGGCATTTCTTTGGTGACTTCACCGTTTATTCTGTATTCCGTGCAAACTTGAATTTCCGTAAAAACGCTTAAAACATCGGTTTTCATCATGTACAGTTCAGTTATGCCGTTTAGCCTACAAGCATAGTTTAATGCTGGAATGTCTAACCAACCGCATCTTCTTGCTCTTCCTGTGGTAGAGCCAAATTCGTTACCTTCCTTTCGAATAAGTTCGCCTACTTCGTTTTCAAGTTCTGTTGGGAAAGGGCCGCTTCCTACGCGCGTGCAATAAGCTTTGAAAATTCCAAAAGCGTCTCCTATTCGTTGCGGTGCTACTCCGAGACCGGTGCAAGCTCCTGCAGCTACTGTATTGCTTGAAGTAACAAAAGGATAAGAACCGAAGTCGATATCGAGGAGTGATCCTTGAGCTCCTTCAGCTAATATTTTTTTTCCGCTTTCTAAAGCTTCATAGAGGAAGTTTTCGCTATCTATGATGGTTAACGATTGTAAAACGTCAATGCCTTCAAACCACGTTTTTTCAGATTCATCGAGAGAATACTCAAAATCGAAATGAGCAAGCATTTTTTTGTGTTTATCAACCAAAGCAGCATATTTTGACTTGAAGTTGGGAGATAATATGTCACCAACACGCAGTCCGTTTCGCCCGGTTTTATCCATGTAAGTTGGGCCAATTCCTTTTAAGGTTGAACCAATCTTTGACTTGCCTTTTTCAGCTTCAGATGCGGCGTCGAGCAGCTTGTGCGTGGGAAGAATGAGGTGGGCTTTTTTCGAAATAAAAAGTCGATCTTGAATATCTACATTTTTATCCTTTAGTTTATTTATTTCAATAGCGAGCACAACCGGGTCAATGACAACGCCGTTACCAATAATATTTTTGACATGGCTGTGGAAGATTCCGCTTGGAATGGTGTGTAGAACATGTTTAGTATTATTGAACTCTAAGGTATGTCCGGCATTTGGACCGCCCTGAAACCTTGCTATGATGTCGTACTTTGGCGTTAATACGTCAACAATTTTGCCTTTACCTTCGTCTCCCCATTGGAGTCCAAGTAATACGTCTACTTTGTTCATTCCGTTGATTAAAGCACAAAAGTAAGGTGTTACTTAAAATATGCTTTATTTTCTTCTAAGAAATTTTCCAACTTACTGCGAACAATTAATCTACTGATGACTTTTCCTTTGCTGTCAAGCGCAATGATGGTAGGTGTTGATGGGCTAGGATAGAGTTTTACCAACGCATTGCGTTCTTGAAGAGGCGCATAAACATTTATCCAAGGTGCGGGCTTGTCAAGAAGATGTTTCTTCCAATCCTCAATGTTCTTGTCGATTGAAATGGCATAGACTTCAAGACCTTGTGCGTGATATTTCTCATAAATACTTTTTAGAACAGGATGAAATTCTTCACAATGTGAGCAATTGCTTCTCCAAAAGAGCACTAAGGTAATTTTATTTTTTTTGCAGGTGCTTTCCAGTGAAATTTTTTGATTTTGCTCATTTGGATATTTTAATTCGGCTGCTTTTTTACCCGGAGTGCAGGCTTTTAAAGCATCAATCAGATTTTGACTGTTAACTGTCTGATTTTCTTGAGATGCACAACCATCAATGTAATTCGTCAAATAGTAATTGAGAGTGTTTTCATCTTTAGCATCTAGAATTTTATCTAATATGAAGGCGTGAATGTACTGATTCACTTCCGCATTGTTTTCTAGTCGTCCAATGACCTGATCTATGAAGAAGGGTAAAGCGTCTGATTTCTTTGAAACGCGCAAATCATTGATGTATTGATTTAATGAGCGAACCAAGGCATAATGATAGAGTATTTCCGTTTGCGAAAAGTTGAGGTTATTCAGGAATAAATTGAAAAACTGTATGGTGTCCTGACTTGTTTTTAGTGAATTGACTGATGGATGGCTGAAAATGGGATAAAAAATTTGAGTACATGTTGGTATGCTTTTCCATTTGTTTTGGGTTTCAGAGAATGCCAAATTGCACAAGTTTTGAGCTTGAATAAAGTCTTGGTTTGCAATAGATTTAAGGCTGTCATATGTCCATTGTACTCGCGCATATTGTGCGCCCATATTTTTGTAGTAATACTGAGTTTCACTTGAGTAAAGTGAGGAAGGTAACCCCCTTAATTCGGTGTAGTCTATGTCAAGTAATATATTCTTTGGTAATTCTTTCAAATCAATCCAAAAGTCTGTCCATGGCTTACCTGAACCAATGAATCGAATGCGATATTGCCCATTGTGCTTTGGGTTGAATGTGACAGTAAGTTTGCTTTCTTCTGATAGTTCAAGTTTTTCATTGTTCATATTTACCGGAACCCATTTCTCTTTTTCAAAACATTCGAAGAAGACTTTGCGCTGGCCATCTTTTGGGAAGTTTTTAACTTTTAAGACAAGAACAAATTGTCCAAAAAGTGATTGAGAGAGGAGTATAGTTATTAATAGAACGATGTTTTTCATAGTCTAAAAAAAAAGGTCACCGAAGTGACCTTTTTAACAAATTTTGGTTTATTTATTTCCCATTTTTTCCATTTCTTTTTCGAAAGTTTCTTTGAACTTTTCGTAGTTGTAGTCTGCTTTGATTTTATCGTTTTTAGACAATCCACTTTGATATGCATCAGCAATGGTGTTACCACTTAACTCAAGAGCTACATAGCTTACAAAGATGCCATCTTGGCGTTGAGTTAATTTTTCACAGATTTCAATACAACCTCTTAACTCTTGATCAACAACAGTACGAGCCATTTCATTGAAAGTTTCTGTTACTTCTTCTTTGTTGTTTACTTCCGTTGAGTTAACGTAGTTGTCTCCAACAATTTTCATAGTAGCGCCGATTGTTTTCGCCATCTCAGACATTGCATTTGAGCGGGCTTTTTTCTTAGCAGTTTCGCGGTCCATGCTCTCACCAGTAGCGGTTGAACGGAAAGCGTCTTTTGTGCTTTTGTAAGAATCGCCAGAGCAGTATTCGTTGATGATTACTTCACCAGTTGGCTTTGGGCCATCTTCTAATTTTTTGTCCTTTTTACAAGATGGTAATGCTAGAGCAAATGTTGCGGCTAAAGCAAGAAGGGTGATACGTGTTTTCATTTTGTTCGATTTTAGGTTTATTTCTATTTTTT
>Ga0172373_10008230_pt1 | contig 13272 bp, 10 predicted proteins | sample Lak10m_2_FD_114546 | JGI IMG/M metagenome (GOLD analysis project Ga0172373, IMG submission 114546) | Freshwater microbial communities from Kabuno Bay, South-Kivu, Congo - kab_092012_10m | ecosystem: Environmental > Aquatic > Freshwater > Lake | place: Democratic Republic of the Congo... | reverse complement strand
TTGCCGCGGTCAGCAGCGGCCCCGGTACAAGAGCCCCGGAGAGCGCGATCAGGAAGGATGAAACAAAGATGGCGAGCAGGGTTTTCAACATAAATTATGGCGGTCTCCATACTTCCCGTGCAGTTATCATACTTGCCGCGGGTTTTAACAGGGCCTTTTTTCGGAGTCATTAAAAAACGCGGGCCTGAAATCGGTTTGCATCTTACAATAATCGCCGTCAGATTGACAGAGTGTTATGCAGACGGCGATCATCCTTGACGGCGAAGGAGGTTACCCCGTCCAAGGGGTAATTATTGCCGACGCATGCCCATAAGCTTTCTGAAAAACATCCTTGACAGGTCATTTCTCTTTTGCTATAGGGGGCGCCACTGTAAAACAGGAATGGGAAGATTTATGAATAATCAGTTTGGCAAGAAATCAGATATTTATATTTACTCGCTATCATTGGTATCGGGCGTAGTAGTAATTCTCCCCGGGAGGGTTGCCGCTCGGCGTCTTTGATGCAATCAAATGGAAGATGCGAGCCGCGACCCTGCAAAGGATCGCGGCTTTTTTGTTTTTAGTGGTTGGCGAAAGCGCGGGACAGACGTTGCGAACAGAGAGTGACATCCATGCTGAAGAAGGGAATTTTAAAATGAGAACCATTGGTGCGGATATTGTTTTACAAGTTCTTGAAGAAGAAGGAGTCGATGCAATTTTCGGGTATCCGGGGGCCAATACACTGCCCCTCAATGACCGGCTCGCCGGCAGCCGTATTCGGCACTACCTGATGCGTCACGAGCAGGCGGCGGCGCACGCAGCCGACGGTTATGCACGGATAACCGGAAAGACAGGCGTGTGCCTTGCCACATCGGGGCCCGGCGCGACCAATCTCGTTACCGGAATTGCCACCGCCTACATGGATTCTACCCCGCTGGTAGCGATCACCGCCCAAGTGAACAGCGACCTCTGGGGACGGGATGCCTTCCAGGAGACGGATATTATCGGGGTTACCATGCCGATCACAAAGCACAGTTTTATGGTGCGCGATCCCAACCAGCTTGCCTCGTCGCTGCGCCGCGCCTTTCATTTGGCTCGCTCGGGCAGGCCCGGCCCGGTTCTGCTGGACATCCCCCGGGATATCCTCGGCCCCCTGTCTGACGTCAAACCTCAGGAGCTCCCGAATGGTCAGTCAATTCCCCGGAAAGAGGGGGAGGCCATTGTGCGGATTGCCGAGGCTCTCAATCGCAGCGAACGGCCGGTCATCCTCTTGGGCGGAGGGGTCAAGCTTGGTGAAGCCTGCGAGCTGGCAACAGCTTTCGTCGAGAAGACCGGCATACCCTTTGTTTCCACGATGATGGGCATCGGGACGATTACCTCCGGCAACGATTTCGATCTCGGCTTTATCGGCACCCACGGAAACCAGTTGGCAAACAGCATTATCCACCAGTCCGATTTCATCCTCGCTTTGGGTTCCAGGTTTACGGAGCGGAGCACCTCCGTCATTTCCAAATTCGCGCCGCTGGCGCTGGTTGCCCAGATCGATATCGACCCCACCTCGATCGGGAAAAACATCAAGGCCGATTTTCAATGGGTAGGCGATATCAAGGAGGCCCTTGCCGCCCTTGCCGGGCTTGTTATCCCCCGCGATCGCCCCCAGTGGGCGGCAAGAATAAACGAGGAGCGCGCCCAGGCAACCAACAAAGGTGGCAATGACGGTTGCGGGGAGGCCGGGACGCTCATCCGCAAGATCCAGACCGCTTTGCCCAAAGACGCGATTGTTGTTCCTGATGTGGGGCTCAACCAGATATGGACTGTCCGTTCCTGGCAGTGTCATACTCCCCGCAGTCTCATTACCACGGGCGGTATGGGGACAATGGGATTTTCCCTGCCCGCCGCGATCGGCGTGAAGATCGGCGCCCCCGAGCGGGAAGTGATATCTATCAGCGGCGACGGCGGTTTTCTGATGAATATCCAGGAGCTGGCAACGATCAGTTCGTACTGTCTGCCGGTCAAGATCGTTGTCCTCAACAACGGGCATCTGGGGATGATCCGGCAGATGCAGGATCTCTTTTTTGAATCGCGCTTTACGACGTGCGCCCTGGGAGGTGAGGTTGATCTTGTTGCCATTGCCGGCGGGTTCGGCATCCCCGCTGAACGGATACCCGTCCATGGCGATCCGGAAGCGGCGATCGCGCGGATGAAGGAGACGAAAGGGCCTTATCTCGTGGAGGCGGTAATCGAGCAGGATGCCTACGTCTATCCGATCATCCCCCCTGGAAAATCAAATGTGGAGATGATCTCCGGGAAGTGATCAAAGGACAATGAGCCGGGGAAGGACGCGGCTCTTCACAGATTTGCCAAATTTGCAGACGCGTAAAGGAGGGCAAGAAACAATGGCAGTTCAGGAACATATCATTTCGCTGCTCGTCAACAACCAGCCCGGGGTGCTTTCCCGGATTGCCGGGGTTTTCAGCAGCAAGGGCTATAATATACGAAGTCTCTGCGTCGCCGAGACGACCAATCCCGATGTGTCGAGGATCACGCTCACCAGTCGGGCGGACAGGGATTTTACCGACAAGATCAAGAAACAGCTTGACCGCCTTGTCGATATCATTTCGGTGACCGACCTGACCGATGTGCCATCCGTGAAGCGGGAATTGATGATTATCGGCCTGCGCATCAAAGAGGAGAACCGCCGGGAAATTCTCCGGGCGATCGATCTTTTTGCCTGTAAAGTTGTCGCTATGGATGCGGATTATCTGATTCTGGAAATCACGGCCAATACCGACAAGACAGCGGCAATCCTCAGGTTTTTCGAGCCATTCGGCGTTGAGGAGATGAATCGTACCGGGGCGATTGCCGTTTTCCGGCAGCCACCCGGACGGTAAAAGGCGGAACAGGCCCGGGGAGGGCTGTTTCAAAAAAGCGGGACTGCCTGGCGAACGGTAACAGGAGGGAGGTCCCGAGAGGTTTTTTATCAAGGGATATGGCACAGGGAGTGCTTTCCACAACAATGAAAGGAGCAGAATATGGCAAAGATCAATTTTGGCGGCGTTTGGGAGGATGTTGTTACCTCTGATGAGTTTCCCCTGGACAAGGCGCGGGCGGTCCTCAGCGGGGAAACAGTTGCGATTTTAGGATACGGGGTGCAGGGTCCCGGTCAGGCGCTTAACCTCCGTGACAACGGCATCCGGGTGATTGTCGGACAGCGCGCGGGAGGCGCCACCTGGCAGAAGGCAATCGCCGACGGTTTTATCCCCGGCGAGACGCTTTTTTCGGTGGAGGAAGCGGCGAAACGGGGAACGATTATCGAGTATCTGCTCTCCGACGCCGGGCAAACACAGATGTGGCCGATTGTCAAACCATGCCTGACAAAAGGAAAAACCCTTTATTTTTCCCACGGTTTTGCGATTACCTACAGCAAGCAGACCGGAGTCGTTCCTCCCGCTGATATCGATGTAATCCTTGTTGCGCCCAAGGGTTCCGGCCGGTCTGTGAGAAACAATTTTCTCGACAAAAGTGGCATCAATTCCAGTTATGCGGTCTTTCAGGATGCCACCGGCAGGGCGACGGAAAAGACCATTGCCCTCGGCATTGCCGTAGGCTCCGGCTATCTTTTCCCAACGACGTTCGAGAAGGAGGTCTTCAGCGATCTGACAGGCGAGCGGGGCGTTCTGATGGGTTGCCTTGCCGGCGTCATGGAGGCCCAGTACAACGTGCTCCGAAAAAACGGTCACAGCCCGAGTGAGGCTTTCAACGAAACCGTCGAGGAGCTGACCCAGAGCCTGATCCGCCTGGTCGCGGAGAAGGGGATGGACTGGATGTACGCCAACTGCAGCACGACCGCCCAGCGGGGCGCCCTTGACTGGAAGGGACATTTCCGGGAGGCAGTTGCCCCGACGTTCGCAAAGCTCTACGAAAGCGTCCGTTCCGGAGAGGAAACGAGGATTGTCCTGGCGGCAAACAGCGCCGCCGATTATCGGAAAAAGCTCGACGCCGAACTGGAGGATATGAAAAACAGCGAGATGTGGCAGGCCGGCGCCGCAGTCCGCGCGCTTCGTCCGGAAAACCGGAAATAATCAGCGGTTGCTCTTATTGTTTGTAGACGTTTCTTTTTTAACAGGGGCGCAGGGGTTTTTACTGTCCATGCGCCTCTGTTTTTTCGATGACAATCAGAGATCGTACAGGGTTTCGTCGACACGGGGAGCGGTTCTTTTGCTTCTGCCCTTTTTTTTATTGAGCAGGAAAGGTTCTTCTGCATCCAGAAGAGAACCCATCTCCTCTTCAATGCGGTCAGGATCCTCGCCCTGCTCCAGACGATCCAGGGCATCTTCCATCCCCTCGCCGAAAGAAATTCCGGCGGCTCCGCTAAGCTTTCTCATCAGCTGCGCCGCCTGGCGAGGATCGTTTTCATCCATTCTCTCCGCCTCTCCGGCCAGCATCGCCATCGCTTTCTCCATCTTCGTTTCGTCGAGCTGCGGCAGTTCTTCGCCGGCGGATTCTTCTTTACCCCGGGTTACCTTTGAGAAGATGGACAGCTGTCGCTTCAGAGGCCCCCGGCAGCGCGGGCAGGCGGGAACCGCCCGCGTATTTACGCCCCGGGAAAAAAAATTGAAGACAGTATTGCATTCTTCGCAGTAAAATTCATATATCGGCATACTTTCTGGGGTTCTCCTTTTTCAGAATGTTGCAAGACATATAGCATAAAATGACCGTTTCGTGAACCGCTATGAAAATAGAGGGGATGATTCCATTAAAACTAATTTTTGCGCCTCTCCCGCTTGGGGAAGGAAGGACTTTGGCTATCTAAATTATACAGATATTCGCAACTTAGACGGTAAATTGCTTGACAATGTCCAGTTGCCGGCGTATATCGCCATACAGACCGGGTGACTTTAAGCCGCTGGGCAGGAAGAATTCCGATGTCTGTGGCCCTTGGCGAGAAATCCGTCAGGAACGGCGGTGAAAAGGATTTTCCGGGTGAAAGGCCCGGAGAAAATAGATAAAGCACGCCCGTACAGGGCAGAAGGTGGGAGATGGAAGAGGATTATATAGAAGAACAAAATCAGACGGCAAATAACCAGACAATGGAGTTGGAACAACCTTTCCGCAATGGCGATGAACAAAGTCCCGAAAATCCGCTTGCCGCGGTTACCCTTTCCGACCTTTCCGAACGGCTGCAAAAGGCATGTGCAATGGCTGGCTGGACGAAACTGCTTCCGGTTCAGTCCCAGGCCGTTCCCTATATAATGGCCGGCCGGAATCTGATGGTGCAGTCGCAGACCGGGAGCGGCAAAACCGGCGCCTTTCTGCTGCCGATTATCGAGAGAATAAATCCGGAGAAAAAGCTGTGCCAGGCGCTGGTTTTGGTGCCAACGCGGGAGCTTGCCCTGCAGGTTTCCCGGGAGGCGGAGCTTTTAACCGGGGAGAGCGGTTTGAAAACGGTCGTCGTTTATGGCGGCGTCAAATACGAACCCCAGCTTGAGGCGATACGGGGAGGGGCGCAGCTCGTTGTCGGAACGCCGGGGCGGATTCTGGATCATCTCCTCAAGGGGGTCCTGAAGCTCGATAAATTAGGCATCTTCGTATTCGACGAGGCGGATCGAATGCTTTCCATGGGTTTTTATCCCGACATGAAGAGGATCCAGCAGTTTCTTCCTAAGCGTCCCCTCAACGGGTGTATGTTTTCTGCAACCTTTTCGCCATTTATCATCCGGCTGGCCGAGGAGTTTCTCGGCAAAGCGGATTTCCTCAGCCTGAGCCGCGACCATATCCATGTAGCCAATACATCGCACCTCTTCTACATTATTCAGGGAGTGCAGAAGGAAAGGGCGCTGATCAGAATCATCGAGATGGAAAATCCGATCTCGGCAATCATCTTCTGCAATATGCGCTCGACGGTCCATTTTGTCACGGTAGTGTTGAAGCGCTTTGGCTACGATGCCGACGAGCTCAGTTCCGATCTTTCCCAGGGCGCCCGGGAAAAGGTTATGGAGAGGCTCCGCAAGGGGGATCTGCGTTTTCTGGTTGCGACCGATGTGGCCGCCCGGGGAATTGACATCCCGGAACTTTCCCATGTCTTTCAATATGAACCGCCGGAGGATCCGGAACTGTACATCCACCGCGCAGGAAGAACCGGACGGGTGGGGGCAAGCGGTATCGCGATTACGCTTGCCGCCGGAATGGAGCAGTTTGCCCTGAAGTCGATCGCCCGGAGTTTCAACATAACCGATCTTGAGGAAAGAAAGCTCCCCGCGGAAGAAGATGTCGCGGAGATTGTCGCCCAGCGGGTTATCGCCGGCCTGGAAGCCGATCTCCGGTCGCGCGACAATCTCGAACGGGAAAGAATGCGGCGTTTTATTTCACTGGGCAGGACCCTTTCCGAAGCGGAAGAAGATTCTCCCCTTATTGCGATGCTTTTGGATGATTACTACAACAAGACTTTGCACAAGGCGCCGCAGTCGCCCTTGGCAGGCGCGCATGTCCGGACGGCGCCGACATCCGAAGGGGCAAAGAAGAGACGATCCCGGACGAGGAAGCCCCGCCGCAGTTCCGTCGGGGAAGGGCAAGCGGAGGCTCAGCAGTAGAAAGTTTTCATCCGGCAGAAGGGAGTTTCTCCCGGCCTCGCTGCCGGTTGGACATATTATCCGGATTGTCGGATTGGGGTCGCGGAAAACATAAAGCAAGAGAGGATCGAAGGAAAGAAAATGAGAAAAGAGAAAATACGCAATATCGCCATTATCTCCCATGTTGACCACGGCAAGACAACGCTGGTGGATGGGCTTTTAAGACAGACCGGCACATTTCGCGAGAACCAGGTCATCGAGGAGCGAGTCATGGATTCCATGGAGCTCGAAAAAGAGCGGGGAATCACGATCATGGCCAAAAATACGGCGATTCTTTACAAGGATGTGAAGATAAACGTTGTCGATACCCCCGGTCATGCCGATTTCGGCGGCGAGGTCGAGCGGAGTCTCAACATGGTTGACGGGGCGATTCTCTTAGTTGACGCCAGTGAGGGGCCGCTTCCCCAAACCCGTTTTGTGCTGAAAAAGGCCCTCGCGCGGGGGCTCCCGATCATTCTGGTTATCAACAAGATTGACCGGGCGGACGCACGGATCGAAGAGGTGATCAACGAGGTTTACGACCTTTTCATCGATCTCGACGCAACGGAAAAACAGATCGAGTTTCCGATCCTCTACACAAACGCCAAAAAAGGCGTTGCCCACGTCAAACTGGGGGATGATTCTGCCGATATGGCACCGCTGTTTCAGGAGATAGTGCAGTCCATTCCCGGGCCGGAGGCGGACGACGCGGCGGTTCCGCAGTTCCTGGTAACGAATCTCGATTACGACTCCTACGTCGGGCAACTGGCCGTCGGGCGGTTGATGAACGGCGTTCTGGAACTGCGCCAGGCCTATACCCTCTGCGGGGAGAATGGTGCAGCGCAAACTGCTAAATTTTCAGCTCTTTACACCTTTATCGGCATGAAAAAGGTGGCTGTCGAAAGGATTGAGGCCGGCGATATCGCCGCCTTTGCCGGAGTGGAGAATCTGAACATCGGTGACACAATTTCTTCGCTGGAAAACCCCCAGCCCTTGCCGAGAATCAACGTCGATGAACCGACGGTATCGATGCTCTTTTGTGTAAACAACGGGCCTATGGCTGGCCGGGAGGGAAAATTCCTCACCTCCCGTCATATCCGTGACAGGCTGGAGCGGGAGACCCTGAGGAACGTGGCAATCCGGATAAAGCCGACGGAGCGGGCAGACGCCTTCGAAGTTTGCGGGCGTGGGGAATTGCAGATGGCGATCATTATCGAGACCATGCGTCGGGAAGGGTATGAGTTCATGGTCTCGAAGCCCCGCGTTATTACCAAACTGGAAGGCGGCAAGGAACTCGAACCGGTCGAAAGGGTGTTTATCGACGTTCCAGAGGAGTTCATCGGGGTGTTGTCCGAGAAACTGGCGGTTCGTAAGGGGCGGATGGTCAGTCTCGTCAATAAGGGCAGCGGCCGGGTAAACCTCGAATTCATCGTCCCGTCGCGCGGCTTGATCGGCTTCCGAAGCCATTTTCTGACGGATACCAAAGGCTCAGGGGTGATGAACACGCTGCTCGAGGGTTACGAGTTGTGGGCCGGGCCCATTCCCCAGCGGTTAACCGGCGCGCTCGTTGCCGACCGCCCGGGGAAAAGCACCGCCTATGCCTGTCATGCGATGGCTGATCGCGGCGAGCTCATTATTTCCCCGGGGACGGAGGTTTACGCCGGGATGATCGTCGGGGAGCGAAACCGTACTGTGGATATTGACGTCAACATCGTCAAGGAGAAAAAGCTGACCAATATGAGGGCTTCCACCTCGGATCAGACGGTGATCCTGCGCCCCGCGCGTCTGATGTCGCTCGATGTTTGCATCGAGTTTATCGCCGAGGACGAACTGGTGGAGATTACCCCGAACAGCATCCGCCTCAGAAAGGCCGACATTTCGGCCCATTCCCGGCCGACGGTGAAATAAAGACAGGTTCTTCAAACTGGTAAGGGCAAAAGAGAGTAATATCCGTGGAAACCGGCCGTAAGTTTATACTGATGGAGGTGAGAGATGAAATATCCGGAAATTGCCTTTGACCCTTTTTTCACCTGGGTAAACCGGCCGCGGATTTTGTATGCGCCGGGCGTCCGCAAAGAGATCGGCTTTGAGATGTCGCAACTGGGCGGGACGAGAGTTGTCATCTTCACCGACAAGGGGTTGGTCAATGCCGGCGTCGCAGAGATGGTAATCGCGGAGGTCAAGAATTCCGTTCTGGAGCTGGCCGGGGTTTTTGACGGGGTTCTGCAGGATGCCCGGATCGAGGTGATCAACGCCGGGGCGGCATTTTACCGCAGCGTCAACGCGGACTGCCTGATCGCCGTCGGAGGCGGCAGCGTCATGGACTCTGCCAAAGCGGTGAACATCATGATCGGCAGCGGCGATGCGGATTTTCAGCCCCTTGCCGATCAGGCGGGGCTCTGGGAAGGGGCGAAGCCGCTTGCCCCCCATATTGCGTTCCCCACGACGGCGGGGACCGGTTGTGAGGTAACCAGCGCGATGGTCGTCCTCGACACCCAGGCCAGGGCGAAGCTTTCGGTCACTCATCCCTACTGCAATGCCGATCTGGCGATGCTCGATCCGGAACTGACATTGAAGCTGCCTCCGAAAATAACTGCATTTACCGGAATGGACGCACTTACCCATGCCATTGAATCGGTGCTTTCCACCGGTGCCGAACCGATTGCCGACGCACTTTCTCTGCACGCAATCCGCTTGATTTTCCAATATCTGCCGGTGGCGGTGCACGAACCCCAAAACAGCGAAGCCCGGGGGAATATGATGCTTGCCAGTACGATGGCAGCAATGGGGTTTGGAAACACGATGACCGGGGCGGTGCACGCCCTGGCCCATGCCCTCGGCGCCCTTTATGGAATTCCCCATGGGTTGGCCAATGCGATCATGCTGCCGCACACGATGGCCTACAACATTATTGACGAACGCAGCGGCAGATTTCGGATGATTGCCGACGCGATGGGGGTCGAGGCTGGACAGAAAGACCCGCGGGAGGTCGCTGAGGCAGCCGTTGATGCGGTGAAGGGGCTGCTGGCGGTGATTGGCCTGACTGAGACCCTGAAGGATTTCGGTGTGCCGACGGATCGGGAGGCCTTGCAGCCGCTGGTGGAACTGGCCGCCGCCGACGGGCAGATCGGCTATAATCCCCGGTATGTCGAGGAAGCCGACATTGCAGCTCTCTATCAGCAGGCTCATTAGAAGGGAGGAAAAATCATGCAATACTGGAAAGATTCACAAGAAGCGGTAACGGCGATTACAAGGCTTTTCGAAAGCGTTTCCCATGATCCTGAACTGGGGGAGTCGATGAAGAAAGTCAACCAGCTGATACTTTTCGATTATTCGGAAAGCGGTCCGGGTTGTGCAATCTGGGTTGACACCCGCAACGGCAAGTACGAATTCGGGGCCGGTGATCCCCCCGGTGCACCGGATTTGATCATGAGTCTTTCTGCGGACGACGCCCATCTGTCTTGGTCAAACAAGCTCAATCCGGTCATGGCGATAACCCGCAAAAAGATCCGGGTGAAGGGTTCCGCGACCGGGCTTTTGAAACTGGCACCGAAACTGAAAAAGGTTGCCGTTATCTATGAGCAGGTTTTGAAAGAGCTGGGCTGGGAAGACAAGATTGTCAAATAATCTTGACCTTTTATCCAGTCATTATGTGTGCACCCCAAGAGAGACGTCCGCGAAAAACCACCAAAAGGAGAAAGGGGGAGCTCGATGCACGGAAATACCGGGAAGATAATCAACATAGATCTCAGCGCCGGGTTGATCTCAATAGAGACGCTGCCCGAGGAGTGGTATCGGCTTTACATCGGCGGTAGCGGGCTGGCTGCCAAAATCTTCCTGGAACGGGGGAATTTTGCCCTTGAGCCGCTGGCTCCGGAGGCGATGTTGATCTTTATGAACGGGCCGTTTGCCGGGCTGAAGCTGTCTGGCGCGAGCCGCGGAAGCGTTGCCGGCTGCTCCCCTCTTACCGGGCACTGGGGCGATTCCTCCTGCGGCGGGTATTTCGCGCCGGAGTTGCGCTACTGTGGTTTCGACGGGCTGGTTGTCACCGGGCGGTCGATAAAGCCTTCTTTAATCCATATTGAGGGGGACAGCGTCGCGCTGTTGCCGGCAGATGAATACTGGGGGCTCGGCACAGAGGAGACCACCAGGCTGCTCAAGGGTCGCTTCGGCAAGGAGAGCCGGACGATGACGATCGGGCCGGCCGGGGAAAACGGCGTGAAATTCGCCAATATCATCCATGAAGGGCAAAACGCTGCCGGCCGGGCAGGTTTTGGGGCGCTGATGGGTTCCAAGAATCTCAAGGCGCTCGTTGTCAAGGCGCAGGAAAAGAAGCTGGCGCCGGCCGATCCGGAAGGGTGCGAAACCCTCCGGCAGGAGCTGAACGGGCGGATAAACGAGGCCCTGGCCTCGAGCGTCTTGCGGGAAAACGGCACAGCGGCAAATCTCATCGGCGGCGTTTACAGCGGCGATGTCCCGGTAAAAAACTGGAGTTCCAATTTCTGGGAGGAAGCCGCAGAGGCACTCAATGGCACTACCCTGACGGAAAAATATCTGACGCGCCGCACCGGCTGCAGGTACTGCGGCATTGCCTGCAAGCGGATTGTCGAGGTGAAGGAGGGGCCGTTTGCAGTTTCGGAAGGAGGCGGCCCGGAATACGAGACAATTGTTGCCTTCGGCACGCTGATGGGGTCGCTGGATCTGGCTGCAACCTGCAAGGCCGGGCGGCTCTGCAACGATTTCGGAATGGATACGATCTCCTGCGGGGCGACGATCGCCTGGGCGATGGAGGCCTTTGAGAGGGGCGATCTTACCTGTGAGGAAACAGACGGGCGGGAGCTGAACTGGGGAGACATGGCAACGGTGCTGGATGTTCTGCTGCCGGCAATCGTTCGTAAAGAAGAGAAACTGGGAGCGCTTTTGGCGGAGGGAAGCCGGGCGGCGGCTGGAAGATTGGGCAAGGGATTTGCTTACACCGCGCAAAGCAAGGGGCTCGAGGCGCCTATGCATGACCCCCGGGGGGGTGGCTATGGGCTGGCATTGTCCTACGCTGTGAGCGCGCGCGGGGCCTGTCATGTCGCCGACCCGATGCTTTTCGTGGAAATGGGCGCCCGTTATTATCCGGAGATCGGCTTTGATTATGTTCTAACGCCGCAGTCTGAGGAAAACAAGGCGGCTTCTGCCGCGGTTTCCGTGGCGCTGGGGGCGATCGAAAACAGCGCCTGTTTTTGCCAGTTTGCCGATGCCGAGGTGACGATTCCAGATTGGCTTGCCCTTTTCAAGACAGTTGCCGGTTATGAGTGGGATGCCGAAGAATTTCTGAAGGCAGGACGGCGGGTTTTCTACCTGAAGCGGATCATCAACAGTCGCTATGGCCTGACCGGGCAAGACGATGATCTTACCCTGCGGATGCGGGCGCCGGGAAGCGGCGGCGAGGCGCAAGACGCCTTTTTTGATCTGGAAAAGATGAAAGCGTGTTTCTATGAACTCATGAAAATTGATCCCGAAAGCGGCTTGCCCACAAAGGCAGCGCTGGCAGACTCAGGCATGTTTGATGAACTTGCCCGGCTTCCGGCGCAATAGGGAGGAGCGTTTTTTTCTTATCCATCCGTAGGCCAGCATTACGAGCCTTTGCTGGAAGAGGCGCTTTGGCGATCCGTGGAGCTACAAGAAGAGAACTCATCAGCCGTTTCCGGTTCTTGAGGCGTATCTGACGGTGATCGACAGTTGGCTTGCGAGTGACCAGAGGTGCCCGAAGAAGCAGCGCCACATGGCGCGTCGGGTATACAACCGCTTGGTAGAGGAGCATGGGTATCAAGGAAGCGAATCCACTGTTCGCCGCTACGTTCGATTTGCAAAGAAGGCTTTGGGGCTTGATACTCCCCGCGCCTTTATCCCCTGTGATCCGGAGGCAGGGCAGGAAGGGGAAGTGGATTGGGTAGAGGCAACGGCAGTCCTGGCCGGTGAGGAGATTCGGCTGAGGTATTTCTGCATGCGGAGCAAGTATTCCGGCAAGCACTTTGTCCGCTTTTATTTTTGTGAGCGGTAAAAGGCGTTTTTTGATGCGCACATCCAGGCATTTTCCTTTTTTGGCGAAATCTTTCCCGTCCTCATCCACGATAACCTGACGACTGCGGTAAACACGGTGTTACGCGGACGCAAGCGGATTGAGCAAGAGGAGTTCGGCAGCTTCAAGGCGTACTACAGTTTTGAGGCCCGTTTTTGCAATCCCGTCAGTATGGCTTCTGGCGGACCTATGTTGAGCCGGTGATCTATCGATATCTCGATTGCGGCAACTTGCACAACGGAATTGCCGGCGTGAAATGCAGAGACTGCGGTCATGAATATTTGCTGGCGTTTTTCTGTAAGCGCCGCAACTTTTGCCCATTCTGCCATCAAAAACGGGTGGTGGGTTTTGGCTGAATATTATCCCTTGACAGACAAGAATACACCCCCTATACTCCGGCCCGCCAGAAGCGATGTCTTATCAATTCTTTTTCCTGTAGATTGCCCTGCCTGCCAAGAGATGGATGGTTGCGGTCGCTGGATTCGGCCCTCAGGCCGGTCAGGTAAGAATTCTGTTGGGCCGGAAGTGGCACTTTCTTTCTGGCTTACTTCCGGCCATTATCAAGTTTCGGGTCTATGGTTTTTGGTAAGTGTTTATGCCTGCATGCTTCATGATTAA
>Ga0172373_10008228_pt1 | contig 13273 bp, 22 predicted proteins | sample Lak10m_2_FD_114546 | JGI IMG/M metagenome (GOLD analysis project Ga0172373, IMG submission 114546) | Freshwater microbial communities from Kabuno Bay, South-Kivu, Congo - kab_092012_10m | ecosystem: Environmental > Aquatic > Freshwater > Lake | place: Democratic Republic of the Congo... | reverse complement strand
GAAGATTATTGGAAGAAGTCTCTAAAGAGAATAGAGGACTTGACAAGCAAAGTTCTTCCTGTATGATAGATAGTCTCATTGGTCTGTAGCACAACGGTTGTGCAATCCGCTGTTAACGGATCGGTTGTAGGTTCGAATCCTACCAGACCAGTTTAAAAATGTTTAACATCAACACACCAGCAATTGAATGCCTAGTTCGTGGTGAATATCTCAGGAATCTTGAGGATTCGTTCGATAAGAAATTTCCTTGTTTGATTTTTGGTATGTCGAGCATTCCTTCAAGAACTCCTCTGTTTCATTTCATCATGGAAGATGGAGGAATTTGGTGGAGAATGCCGATCTCTGCATTTTGTTGGAAAGATGATGCAAAGGCACAGGAGTTGGATGAACTAGTCTTGTGGGATTCGTTTTCCTACTTCCCATCGGTTGCAGTATTTGATATTCTGAAGAACAAGAAGATGTCATTTACTTCAAGAAGGAAGCAGAATTACTCAGGAAATTACCTGTTCACTCTTGATTGGGCTTCAACAGATGCTAATATTGTTGACACAGGATTTTCAGAAGCACCTGGTCAGCACAAGTGTGGTCATGTTATAAAACTTGACAACGGAAATTTTGCAATCCAACCAAACAACAGAGTTTTGGTTGCTGATCCCTCTTTCACAGTAAAATATAACAAACCAGTCATTGAAAGAAAACTGAACACCCATTTGTGGACTACAGAACAAAGTCCAAAATGGATTACAGAAGATAGTGATAAGTATCATTATGGAATTGGTAATTTGGATCATTACCCAAGCAGCAACGGGGAGTGATTGTAAATCACTTGTATTTAGACTTCGGGGGTTCGAGTCCCTCCGCAACCATTATGAAACTATTCATAATCTGTTGTATAAATAAAGCAGAATGAATAGAGAACCAACAAAATACAAATCAATTTTCTTGTCTGACATTCATCTAGGAACACATGGCTGTAAGGCAGAATCACTTTTAAAGTTTCTTAAACAGAACACATCAGATAATCTCTTTCTTGTCGGTGATATCATTGACGGATGGAGATTGAAAAGTCGGTGGTATTTTCCACAGAGTCATGTGAATGTCATTAGAAGAATTTTCACAGCAGCAAAGCGTGGTACAAATGTCTATTACACTCTCGGAAACCACGACGAGGCTTTTCGTAAATTTCTAGATTTTGGAATTGATATTGGTCGAATCCGTATAACTAATGAACTTGATTATATCGGTATAGATGGAAAGAAATACCTTGTAGTGCATGGAGATGTGTTTGACAAGTTGATGACTGATGGCAAGTGGATAATGCACATTGGAGACACAATGTACACAATCATAGTGTATCTCAATACAAAATTGAATACAATACGGGGCTGGTTAGGAATGGAATACTGGTCTTTGTCTAAATGGTTAAAGAAAAACACTAAACAGGCAATGAACTATATCCATCGTTATGAGGATCATGTTTCTTCTCATTGCGAGAGCAAAGGTTATGATGGTATCATTTGTGGACATATACACACCGCAGAGATTCGTGATATTTCCGGAATAACCTACATGAATACTGGTGATTGGGTTGAGAGTTGTACTGCTCTTGTAGAACACCATGACGGAAAGTGGAGTATCATTCAATGGAGCGACCATGCTCAGTGATAAAATAACCATTGTTGTTCCCTGTCGAAACGAAGAAAATTACATCAGTCATCTTCTATACGATTTAACTCTTCAGAAAAACATTGGCAATACAAAGATAATCATTGCCGATTGTTCTACGGACAATACACGAAAAGTTATAGAAAAGTCAAAACTAAATCTAAATGTTGAAGTCATTGATGGTGGGCCTGTTTCTCTAGCAAAGAATAAAGGTGCAAAACTCACAAAGACTCCTTACATTCTTTTCATAGATGCAGATGTAAGATTCTTTTCAAATACACAGATTGAAGATGCTGTTGATGTTCTAGAAAGGCAAGACTTACATCTTGTTGGAGCCAATGCTCGGTGTTATGATGGAAATATCATGGCATCACTTGGGTTTACTCTTTTCAACATCACCAACAACATAATGAGATTCTGGAGTCCATTTGCTGTTGGAGCATTCATGCTTACTAGAAAAGACAAATTTGATGAGTATGGAGGCTTTCCAAACAAATATCAAACTAGTGAGGACTTCTTTCTTTCGAGAAAGTATGATCCGAAGAAATTCAGAATAAAAGGATATTTTGGTCAAGATAGTCGAAGGTTTAAGAAGATGGGATATTTTGGAATGGCTCGGTATCTTCTTAAGAATTTCTGGAACAGAAACAATCAAGAATACTGGAACAATATGGACTATTCCAATTACTGGGATTAACTTCAATTATGAAACTATTTGCAATCTGTACTCATAACGACGAAACCCATCTGCTTCGTGATAATTTTCTCGACTCAGGTGGAACTCTCCACAGCGGTATTCTTTTTTTCAAGAAGAAAGGCGATGCGGAAACAGAGTGTGACTCCATGAATAGGCTACGAAAGAGCATGAAGTTGCCTGAGTGCTATTCTGTGGTGAAAACCGAAGATCCTGATACTGGAATCTACGGGAAGATCATTGACGGCAAGCAAACATAACTACATACCCATATGCCTAAATGGATACCACCACGCCCCGAAGACCTGAAGAAGGAATATGAGATTGAATACCGCAATCACATAGAGCCTAAGTATGGTTCTGTATTTCCAACATTCAAATCTTTCGTTACTGCTGCTAAAAAGGGCAAAGTTGTAAATGTTGATGCAATGATGGACTCGGATATATCCAATCGAAGTCGTACTTCCAACATGAAGGAACTGCTATCCCTCATCAAAACCTATCGTTCCTATCCAAAATACAGAAACGAAAAATCACTAAACGATCTTGAAGCAAAGATCAAAGGCAAAGGAGAGATGTCCATGCCTATAGTTCTAGAGTTTCCTGATGGTGAGATGCGTATAATGGGTGGAAACACCAGAATGGATATCGGATTTTGGTATGCAAAAACTGTTCCAGTTTTGCTCATAAAGATTCCCAAACTAAAGACATTTGGAGAATGGTATGAGCCTACCTGATGAAAAATTACGAGCAATGATATCAAGCAGACAATTTCTTTTTGATTTGCTTGATCCAAAGAAAACACCCCGTGTGCCAAAGGCTATACGAAAAACCGCTCATCGGTTGTGTAAGCATTGGCCTTTTCCATTTGAACTTGAAGAGATGATGGGAGTATACAATGCCGATAGAGTACGAGATGAAGATTCTCAAAGAAACGGTTGAAGGTGCTATTCGTAAGTTTTCAGAAGATAAATCATCTATAAGTTGGTTTGATGGTGTTGAAGACTCTGTTATGGATATCATAGAAAATGATATCCATGCAAATGAAATTTTCAATGAGTATCAGATGATTGCCATGAGGGAACTCTTGCGTAGAGGCTATTGGCTCAAATGGGACGAGGAAATAGGAAGACCTATTCTTCGTAGATTACCCCAATCATAAATAAGATTGGAGGCCACCTATGGGACAACACGAAAACAAAAAAAGAAAAAGAATGGAAAACGAAGTATATTATTTTGTCGGACACCTTAGTACCGATGGATACTACACTCCTCTTCTTTTGACCGAACGGGAATACGCTTCGGCAAAAGCACGGGCAGAAAAGAACCAAGAGGATTTATATTCTAATTGTGTTGTGTTCCAACAGGTAACTGATGGAAAGGCTGTTGGCGAAAAATATAAATTGTGATTAGCACTTGACTCTCTGTGGTGCAGCGTGTATACTTTGCCTATGCCAAAAAGAATCATTGATGAATTTGATATAGCAGCAGAGCGGGAAGGCTCTGCTGTTCGTCGTCACAATAGTACAATCTGCCGACCATTTGGATGGGGCAAAGGTATCATCAAGCAACGCAAAGGACACCTTGATGGTGAGCGAAAGATTGAAGTACGAATCATAAACAGAGGTAAATGGATTATAGAGAAAGGAGTTAGAGTATGAGCCGAAAAGGCATTCATCGTAGTTTTAGCCGTCGTCGTAAGATGGGATCAAAAAAGCGTAAGGCAATGAAAGACAATCGAACAAAGTGATTCAGAGGAAATACAATATGAAGTGCTGTGAAACTTGTGGTAAGATCATTCCACAGGCTCGTCTTGAGATTATTCCTCATGCGAAAACCTGTGTATCGTGTTCACAGGAGCCGAAGCGTGTCGGCTTCATGGATTGGTATCACAAGACCGCACCAGAACTGGTGATGGTTTCTTCTGATGATCGGGAGAACCTTCGCCGTGCAGTGCGTGTAAACTCTAGGAGTCGATGATGGGTATTCGCCATCTTGGTTATGCTTGTCAAAATCTATCTCTAGGCGAAGGTCGAAAAAAGAAGGATCGAATCCTTACTGACCGCACCCTTCGACAGAGTGGATTCTCTCTGGAACGGGTTGGAGAAATTGCAGTCAAAAACTGTAATGATCTCCAGCCCATTTTGGAATGGAATCATAATAATGATATCCGATTCTTCCGAATTGGAAGCGGAATCTTTCCTTTTATGGATCATCCCGAGATTGGCTACACCCTAAATGATCTTTCCCAGAGCCACAGGGAGGCGATCACAGCCGCCCTTGGACGGGCAGGGCTCTTTGCCAAGAGCAACGGGATGCGGCTCTCCTGCCATCCTGGACCGTATACCTGCCTTGCCTCTCCCGACCCTAAAATCAAAGATAAGAGTATATTATCTTTGAATATGCACTCCCTTATTGGGGACTTGCTTGGCTACGGGCAGGAGTTTGCCATCAACATCCATGTTGGCGGGGTCTACGAGGACAAGGGGGCAACAGCCCAACGCTTCTGCGAGGCGTATAGGGGCTTGGATGAAAAGATCAAAAGCCGTCTGACTTTGGAAAACGATGACAAAGAAACCATGTGGTCAATGTCCGAATTGTATAATATGATTTGGAGTTGCTGTGGTGTAAAATTAGTTTTGGATATCCACCACCACCGATTCTGCAAAAAAGAATCTCTACAGGATGCTGCCCAAAAGGCTTTCGAGTCTTGGCGTGGATTCGTAGAAATTCCAAAGATTCATTATTCAGAGTCCAAACCTAATTCCCGACCCCAAGCACATTCCGACTACATACAAGAACCCATCCCTGACTTGGGTGATGTAGAGTATGATGTGATGATTGAGGCAAAAGCAAAAGATCTTGCTCTTTTGCAATACAGAAAGTTGTGCAAAGACTGGAGAGGTCAAAATGTCTGATAATGAAGTTCCTATTTCACATTGGGATTACCGAATCTTACGGGGAGAAGACGGATATCATACAATTGGAGAGGTATATTACGATTCTAAAGGAGATCCAGTGGGCTGGACAGATCCTGATGAATCGGTTTCCCCATTTGGAGAAACTGTTGAAGAACTTATCTCTTCTCTAAAGTCCATGCTTAGTGCAACAAATAAACCAGTATTTACTCCCCCAAAGGAAAATCAAAATGACAGAGACAGAAATTGATGATATGAAAAAAGAAGTTATTATTCTTCGTATGCAGAATAAAAGACTTGATTCAGATCTAAAGAAAATGCAAGATATGGTTAAAGATATCCTTATTATGAGGGTAGGTGGAGAAAATGGACAAGCAGACTCTGACGAAATTTCTACTAGAAACTGCACTTGAAACAAATGGTAGTATCAGGTCTTGCCCTATTGAATACAATCAGGAAACCAAAAAATGGTTTTTCTGGTTTGAGACTTGGGCAGAAAAAAGCAAAGACTTTGATTCTCTAGATGAAGTGCTTGAAGCGTTTGAAATGTATTGTTTAGAATACCTTAAACTGGAAAACAAACAATGAGTGGATTCAGACTTCATATTGATATTCCGTTTGAATGCGGAGAACAAGAAGCGATTGAAAAATCAAAGGCTATTCTTCAGTTGTTAGAAAAAACAAAAATGGTGGATATCGGTGTTGACCGAGTAAATTACCGATTGGGTCACGATGAAGACCGACAGAAGAGCAACTATTTTCAAAAAAATGAAAATGGTCATGTGAACAACAAGAAGTCGCAAATTTTGTTCACAGAAGACTTGACAGGAGTTGAATGAGTGTTATACTTGTCGTGTAACAAGTGAACGATGCGCCGTGGGAGGTCTTGGTCACCTCAGTTCGACTTATAATCGAATAAGACTTGGTTCGATTCCAAGACGGCGTACTAAAGTGAGGTAAATATGAAAAGAATAAAGATTTACAAGCGAGGAAGACTTCTTCCATTTACAATGAACCCTTATATTGGAGGCATTATGCGTAACGACTTTAAGAGTGAGAATGTTCTTGGTTTTGTTGGATTTGCGGCAATCGGTGTTGCAGCCTATGCTGCGATTGATAACAAGTTGCAGATTGCAGGAGTTGCAGCGGGTGTGGGAGTTCTCTGCTTCTACGGAGCAACAAAGGTTCTGAAGGAGTGTCTGAATCAAAAGAAGCATCAGGAAGATTTTGATGTTGTTTGGCGTGAAAACGACAATATCCATGAGCGAATCAGCAAGTTGGAAGAGCGTCTTGATGGTTGTGTAGAGCAAAGCACCTTTGATGGTAGGATCAAAGATGTTTATTCAAAGATTTCTGAAGCACACAGGGACAGCGGACAGGACTTTGATGCAGTCTATCGCCACATCTCTGATGTTACTTCCGAAATTGAAACAAGAATCGACAATTGCGGTTCTTTTCAAACCGCTTGCCATAGCAAGCGTAAGTGAGCGTCTTTACGAAAGGAGATAAAATGAGTAAGAACGCTAGTAGTGAAGGATGCCCCACCAGTAATTGGGGTTGTACGGATGTCGTTACCCATTGGCTTGGTAAGATTGGTGTGAGTCGATCCTTAATGGTCACTCTTGCACTTCTGCCATTCACATGGAACGGTGTTGTTCTCGTCAAGGATGGCGTGGTATATGCATGGAATGCTGTTGCAGGGGCTTTCTCTGCAATTGGTGCTGGCTAAAAAAGCCCCGTCTTCGGACGGGGCAACGCCCTAATAGATTAACTGGCTAAATCCCTGCCCTTTCAAGGCAGTGAGTCGGGGTTCGAGTCCCCGTTAGGGTATTACTTACTAATAAAATCTTAATACTACCGTGCATAGATAAAGGCACGGAGGAAAACATGGAACTTGTACTTATAGGATCGGGAATTTTAGCATCATTCATAACATATAAAATAGGCTACACAAAAGGTAAGAAAGATGGATACACCGTTGGTCACAGCCACGGAATATTCAAGGCTAACGAACTGATTGCAAAGGAAAAAGCCCGTGTTAGAGATGTCTCACCCCGTTCATTCGTTGGAGTCAAAACACGACTGCCCGAAGCACGATCAGCAAAAGAAATTGCTTGGATCGGTTGAAACCCGCAACATCATTGACCACTATCACTACTGGAAGCACGAAGCGATTCTTGCAGATCTAGACACCAAGAGACACAATTTTACAATTGTGTGCTGTAATCTTGGAAATGATTTCAATATCGCTACCGTTATCCGTAATGCTAATGCTTTTCTCTCCAAAGAAATTTGGATTCTAGGAAAGAAGCAGTGGGATCGTCGTGGTGCGGTTGGAACACATCAGTATTCCCGTATCAAGCACTTCTCTACTCTAGAAGATCTCCATTCTGCAATGGACGATGTTTTGGATTCGGTTGTTGTTTCTGTTGATAACATCGAATCTGCTGTTCCAATCGAAGATTTTGAGTGGGACAAGACAAAGCATTATTTCATCATTATGGGTCAGGAACAAATCGGCGTTCCACAAGAAGTTCTTGACATCTCCGAGCATTGCGTGTATATTAAGCAGTATGGCACGGTTCGCAGCCTAAATGTGGGAACTGCTAGTGGAATTGTAATGCAAGACTACTGTGTGAAAACAGCGAAGTAGCCCAATGGCAGAGGCGGTGGATTCAAAATCCGCATGGTGTGGGTTCGACTCCCACCTTCGCTATTGATATATAAATGAAAAGGAGGTTCTCATGGAACCATTCAAGAAATTTATTAGCGAAGCGAAACTTTCACGCATATTTCAGTATGTGGAAGACCCAAAGAAGACTTTTGGTATTGTGTCTTCGTTTCGTGGACAGTATTCTAAAGCCGAGAATCTCAAGCGTCATGCCGCACTAAAGAGTGCGGTGCGTGGTATGGGCTTGGGTTTTATTGAGATGAAGGGTGGCTATGTGGAAGAGGGTGGAGTGGTGGAGGAGTTGAGCCTCTTTATTCCCTCTGTGAAGCGTTCACAGATCGTGGAGTTGGGACAGGACTTTGAGCAGCACTCTGTGATGTTCAAAGATGCCGATGAGTTTGTATTCATTGGCACGAATGAAGCGTCTGGTGTGGGCAATGTCTTGTCAAAGTTCAAGGCAGGAGCGGGGAAGGACAACATTGAATTGGCAAAGGAAAAGACCGCAGAGTTCTTCTCCCAACTGAAGAAGGCTTCTCATAAGGACAAGAAGTTCGTTTTCAACATGGAGTCCTTCTCGCTGTATGAGCAAGAAGAGTGGAACTTTGCAAAGGCTGCATACCTCAAGCGTGGACAGCAGCCACAGTGGATTCAGATTATTTGATAATGTCGGAGAGTAGCACAACTTGGTAGTGCGCTTGCTTTGGGTGTAAGAGGTTGCAAGTTCAAATCTTGTCTCTCCGATTAGCGATAGATCATGGAGTAGTAGCGGGTGGAAGAAAAGACAACAGAAGGATCTGGATTTCTACCACTTGTTGGGAAAATCATAGAAGAAGATCCAACACTAGTATTATTAGTGACCATAACAGCAGCGGCTCCTCCCCCTGCTGCGGCACCAGATAAATTTGCCTGATTTTCTGCACGAAGCCTATCATTAGCAGTCATAACACGATCCATTGCAACTGAAACATCTTGCAAGGTTTGTAATTGTGTTGCATCTAAATTTATCAATTTATTGATAGTATCCATCGCTCCAGATGATGTCTCTAGAGAAGAAAAAGCAGAAGCAAGTGTTTGAATTGCAGTTCCTAGTGTTTGGATTGCAGTTGCTGCTTTCATTATATCATCTGCTCTATTAGCAATCATTAGTATTTGATCAATAGGACCAGTCTCTTCTCCGGTCACCATTTCCGTTGCTTCACTAACTATTCCGCCGACAGCACCACTTATTGCTCCTATAGCAGTTGCAGCGGCAAAAGCAACGATAGCAGCAGAAACAGCAGCAATACCAACCGCTGCTGTCTTAAGAGAAGATGCTCCCTTCGATATTGCAGATATGGTTTCTGCAAATGAATTGAGTTTTTGTGTGTCCATGAATCGCAATGCAAGACCCATAGGAATCATTGCCAATCCTATTCCCGCTAGTGCAAGTCCCGCAATAACAAGCAATGGAGACATCACAGCAATAGCAGCCAATCCAGGTACAAGGGCAATTAGTCCTAGACCAATTCCCATCAATGCATTCGGATCAACACCAGAGAGCAAAGATACACCATAAGCAAATGGTATGAATGCTGCCCCTATGAGAGCCATCAGCCCTGCTCCTATTGCGATTGCCGCCGCACCAACACCTCCTGTGCCTGTTGCAAGAAGACCTAACGCAAAGGCAATAGCACTCAATCCGGCAATTGCCAATACTGATGTTGCTATAGTTCCAGGGTCAACATTTCCTAACAAACTAAAGGCAAATGCAGCGGGAATTGCAGCCGCTCCTATTGCAATCATTGCAATAGATCCCTTCAATATATCTCCCTGTATCTTTCCTAACATTGCTGCTGTCAATCCCATTCCCATTATTGCAGCAGTTCCCGAAAGAATAACTTCTACAGGAACATCACTCATTATCTTTAGACCCAATGCAAAAGGAATTATAGAGGCTCCAATTGCTGCTAGTCCCAATGCACCTTTCAACACATCTTTATTTCCAAATGATTTCACTCCATTTGCAATTGATGTTAAGAAACCACCGATACCACCACCTTTTCCTATAGAACCAGCAACAACAGTTGATCCTCCACCAGATTGTGGTAATTTACCATCTAACATTTTTTCCATCATTTTTGATATTTCCAACAGAATTTTTTCTGTATGAATATCGTGAACATAACCAGATCCTCTTGTACTAAAGATATCTGTTAGTTCTATTCCTGCTTTTGCTGCCTCTTCACGAAGTTTAACCTCTCCAGATGCGGCTGTCATTGCTGCTTCTGTGCTTGCTGCTTTTTGGAATTGTGCTTCTTCGCTTTCTGCTCCAAAGATAAATGCTTGTCTTTTCTTTTTAGGATCAAATATCTTTGTAAAAACATCTTTTTGAAGATTTTCTACTAGATCGTCAAATCCTTCTCCTTTCATTAGAATTCCGTAAAGACCTCCTCTGAAAGATTTGGCAAGCAATTTTCTAAAATAACCACCACCTAATTGCTTCAGTACTTTGCTGTTTAGGAATATACTTGTTTTTATAGTATCAGATTGCTTCTTTAAGAAAACAATCTGATCTTGCATTTGTTGATTTGCTTGTTTTTCTGCGTCCGTTAGAGAGTTGTATTTCTCCTCTAGTTTTGCTATTGCATCTTCTCTATTCTTTAGTAAAAGTTCTTCTCCTTTTACCACTCCCTCTAGTCTATTTTGAGAGAATTCTCTTTCCCTTGCAGTTTTTGCTTTTCCTAACTGATCAAGTGCATCGGATAATCTCACAGAGATAGCATCTTGGTATTCCAAATTTTCCATCGCTCTTTTGAGTTCATCTTCTTTCAATGCCGCATACTGTGTTTGTCCTGCATCTTTTGCAATCTGTATTTCGACTTGTAGGTCTTTTATTGATTTGATATTGTCTGAAAGTAAACTATCAAGAGCATTGACTGCTTTTCTAAATTCTTCTTGTGCTATTATTTCTTCTTTTGATTTGAATCCCGTCATCATTTTTCTAATATCATCGGCAAGAGTGATATTTCCAATTTGTCTCAATAAGTCTTCAGACATTTTGGATCTCTCTTCTAGTTGTGAAGAGTATCTACCCAGTGCACCACCAAGACTCTTTAGCCTTACTGTGCTTTTTGGCAATTCAACTTTGCCTATGGCTTTTAGAGCAGCCAATGCTGCTTGGGTTTTGGGATCCATTAATGCCATTTATCTTTTCCTTTTGGTGCTTGCTGACTTTATTTTAGCATTTTCTGCTTCTATGCGTTTATTTTCTTCTTCGACATGATTCTTAAGAAGACTAACATAGATGTCTCTCTCCCACGGCATCATATTTTCAATTTCAGTCAAACTGTATTTATGATGCTGCATCATTTGAAAGTTCAAATTGTAATAATTTGTCAGGCTATTGTGGGAGAGACAGAACCGAAAAAATCTTCAATACCCTTTAGCAGTATTTGCTTCTCTAGTCCGCACTTTGGACAACGGAAATTTACATTTTTTTGAACACGGGGCATTTCAGAAACGAAATCAATCATCTTTTTGAACGAATCACTAGGTAGACTCTCTATAAAGTCTGACATCTCTTTCTGTGAATATTCCTTGGGATTATATGTCTTTTCATTGTCAAATATCATTTCAATACATTTACCCAAAATCGCAAAGATTGTTTCGGTATTACTGTCTTGAAGAGTGGAAGATATAGATTCAACTACTTCCATATTTGGATATACTACCGTTAAACCTAAATTATCATTTATCATTATCTTGAATGGAGTTTCTTGTATTTTTCCAACATCAATATCGGACAGATTTATGCGAAGTTTGCCACTAGCCGAACAAGAAGGACAGACAACAATCGGTTCTAGCACCTCTCCGACAGATTTTCCACGAATCTGAACAAATAAGTGTTCAATATCAAAAACAGGAAGAGAGTCTACTTTTAAATCTCCATCGACACAGTTTTTGATTATTTGTTTTAGAGCACGATTCTGTGCTTTTTTGTCTCCTGCTTCCATAGCAAGAAGCAGTATCTTTTCTTCCTTAACTAGAAATGGCCTGAATAATATTTTTTGTCCTGTTGATGGTAGAACGGTTTCGTATTTTGGTACACCTATTATTGGTAAAGACATCAATTCATCTCCTAAAAATCATTTATGGGTTAGCGAACATAGTATTTAGAGAATAGCAAGCAAAGATTGTAGAAACCTTAATATACTCTCCACCTTCATTTGAAAACTGTATTGTCTGCAATGATATGGGATAGAGTCCTTGTATTTTTGTGTATTGTGATCCTTGAGAATCACTTATTGTACAGTTATTTGCTAAACAGTAATCATTGAAGTAACCTGTTGTTGTATACACTTCACCAGATGGTGATCTACCAGGATTCTTCACAGCCTTCATCCAATTTTCTAAAGCATAAACTATTCCAAAATCAAAAGGGACTCTCCAAGTTATTTCCATATCTTCGACAGAAATATCAGATGCAATCTTGGCAACAAGAGAATTGGCAGTTTTGGACTCGCTTGTTTGTATTGTTCTTCCAGGAATGGTTATGCTTTCAATATAATCGTTGTACTGATTCATTGTCGAAGCATGAGTTCCATCCCACATAACAGAAAAATCAGAATTGTTTATGAAATCTTTGGCTGCTCTGATTGCGGAAAGCATATCTTTTAGTGGTTTTTGCATGGTTCCTCACATTGATCCTATTGATTTGATAAAATATTGGATTTTTCTCTTTGTTTCTATCCAAACTCTTCTGTCAGATGATTTGATAAAATTCTCAAATGGAAGTGAAGTTGCGTTTCCCCATTCATTTGAGGGAATCAATATTGGTCTTCCTAATATTCTTGATGGATCGTACATTCTTACACAAGGTAAACCAAAAAGGTATTTCATACTCTTAAGCATTTGATATTCTATTCTGAAATATCCAACTCCTTTTGGTGGCATTTTTTCTCCTTGATAATAATTGGATATTTTCAACATTTTATCAATAAGTTCTGCTCTGAGTTCTGGAGGAAGATAGTGTAGGTTTATACCAAGAATATTACCATCTATTTGATCAAGAGTTATTATCAAAGGAGTAAAATCATAGTATTTTAGACTAGGAATATTTTTAGGGTAATATCTGAAAGCAAACATTCTTCCAGGAAAATCAAGATAGGATTCAGATGCTGTTCTGTATCTGTTATTGAGAATTTTTTCGGTAAGTATAGGTTCTTTTGGAAGAATCATTTTACCAGATTCAATAGCATCTATAAACCATTTTGTTGCACCAGGATTAGATCCAGATTTCTTTGTTTCTTCTATTATTGCACGATTCATATCCCGCAGTATGTTTGT
>Ga0172373_10008226_pt1 | contig 13276 bp, 10 predicted proteins | sample Lak10m_2_FD_114546 | JGI IMG/M metagenome (GOLD analysis project Ga0172373, IMG submission 114546) | Freshwater microbial communities from Kabuno Bay, South-Kivu, Congo - kab_092012_10m | ecosystem: Environmental > Aquatic > Freshwater > Lake | place: Democratic Republic of the Congo... | reverse complement strand
GGGGCGCGGGGCGGGGAAGTCCACGTTGTCGATGATGAAGAGGTTGTCGCCCTTGTTGGTGTGACCGACCAGGACCAGCTTCATGCTGTCCGGCGACCACGCGGCGTCGAGCTCGGAGCTGTCGGCGTCGCCGGTCAGCTTGAGCGGGGCGGCCTCCAGCCTGGCCACCTCCAGGAGGTAGAGGTCCCCCTGACCGGTCCGGGCCGAGGTGAACACGACCTTCTTGCCGTCCGGGCTCCACGCGGCGCCCCCGTCCGCGCCCGGAGCCGGCGCGATGGCGCCCGCTCCGTCCAGGTACAGGTCGTAGTCCTGGGTGGACCCCGACGCCGCGTAGATGAACTTCTTCAACGCGGGCGGGGAGAACGCGATCTCGTGGACCACCTGGCGGCCGGCCACCTCGAAGCCCGAGGTCACCGTGGGGGCGCCCCGGGTCACCGGCGTCACCTTCCGGGCCGGGGTGGTGGTTCCCGGGCTGCCCACGTAGAGCTCGAGGATCTTCTTCTCGTGGTAGTTCAGCTCCCAGGAGAGCTGGCTCCCGTCGGGGGACCACTGGGGGGACTGGGCGTTGGCCGGGAGGTCCGGCGAGGCGGGGACCGCCTGGGCGAAGGCGGTGAGCGCGAGGAGGTGGAGCATCAGAAGGCCATGTCGAGGGTGGTGGAGATGCGGAGGAAGGTCGCGCTCCAGCGCGCGTCCGAAGTGAAGGGGAGGAGCTGCCCGTCGGGGAGTCGGGCCTCGCCTTCGGCGGGCACCGAGCCGAAGGCCTGGGCGACGGAGGCCTTCACCCCCACGCCGAGGGCGGTGGAGCGGCCCGCCTCGCGGAACTCGACCACGAGCTCGCCGAAGGGGGACACGGCGCGCCCGGGCACGTGCACGGCGTAGACCGGATCGGCCACCCCGCCGTCGGGGCAGGTGGCCGCGCCGCCGTCCGAGGCGCAGTCGAGCCGGATTCCGGGCACCACGCCGTAGCGGACGCCCAGCGAGGGGCGCACCGCGAGGGGGCCGCCCACCACCAGCTCCCGGCCCACGCGCAGGCCGCCGTCGAAGGCGTAGGGGTCGAACACCGTCTCCGAACCCCCCGCCCAGGCGCGGGCGTCCCAGGCGGCGAGCGCGCCGATCAGGATGGGACCGGCCGGTTGGGTGAAAGCGAGCTCGACCGTCCCGCCCGGGCCCAGGTTGGCCACGTCGGCGCCGAAGGGGACGGAGGTTCCCGCCGAGACCTCCAGCCGGGAGACCTGCAGGGCGGCGAGGCCGCGCGCCCCGAGCTCCTTGAGCTCCAGGCCCACCTGGCTCACCGACCCGGCCGCCACGTGGACCGGGCGGCCGTTCACCAGGTAGTCGCCCTCGGGCACCCACACGGTGACCGGCAGGTCGGACGCTTCCCGGAGCTCGAGCGAGGTCTTGTTCACGAGGCGCTTGAGCTCGGGATCGAGCAGCAGCGAGCTCAGCTCCAGTTGGAGGCGGGAGCGCATGCCCGGGTAGGGAGCGGTGACGGTCAGGGAGCCGAAGGTGGTGGCGAGGTAGTCGTGGAAGGTCTGGGCCTGCTCGCGGGCGGCGTCCCCGGGGGCCAGGTCTGCGGCGCGGCGAGCGAGCTCGCGGGCGCGGTCCATGCGCCCGAGCTCGTAGTAGATCTGGGCCCCGAGCCAGTGGAGCTCGTAGGACTGCGCCCCGCCGGGCAGCCGGAGCCCGGCCTCGACCTCGGTCGCGGCGTCCGCGTACCACTTGTTCTTCGAGAACTGGCGGGCCTGGGCGAGGTGGTAGCCCACGTCGTCGGCCGCGGCGGCGTACGGGACCAGGAGCAGCATCATGAGGTCAGGTCCATGCCCGAGGCGTGCAGCAGCGATCGGGTGACGGGGTGGCGGGCTCCGGCACGGAGCCCCTGGGGGGTGAACGCGTCCACGAGCCGACCCTGGGCCATCACCAGGATCCGGGTGCACGCGTAGAGGACCAGCGGCAGGTCGTGCGAGATGAGCAGGAACCCGCGCTCCGGGCCGCGATCGGCGAGGAGGAGGTCGAGGAGCTCGGACTTGCGCGCGGCGTCCAGGCCCGCGGTGGGCTCGTCCGCGACGGTGAGCGCCGGACCGGCGATCCAGAGCTGCGCGAGGGTGACGCGCCGCTTCTCGCCCCCGGAGAGCTCGTGCGGCCAGGCGTCCGCGCGATGGGCGAGGTCGACCCTCGCCAGGGCCTGGTCGACGAGCACGGTCTGGCCGGGACGGTGGACACGTACGGACTCGTCCAGGATGGCACGAACGCAGAGCCCCGGGTTCAGCGCCGACCCGGGATCCTGGAAGAGCAGCTGGGCGCGCCGGCGCAGGTCCGGGCCGGCGGTGGCCGGGTCGAGCCCGCAGACCCGCACGCTGCCGCCGTCGCGGGGGAGGAGCCCGAGCGCGACGCGGGCCAGGGTGGTCTTGCCGCACCCGGACTCGCCGATGAGCCCCACCACCTCGCCGGGCTCCACCGAGAGGTCCACGCCGTGGAGCGCGGTGACCGGGGGGCGGCCCCATCCCGCGGGGCGGAACACCTTGCGGAGGCCGCGGACGTCGAGGAGGGTGATCACAGCACCCCTCCCGCGATGGTCCGGGTGGCCTCGACCAGGACCCGCCCCGGGCCGCGGAGCTCGGCGATGGTGTCCACCGCCTCGACGATCCGGCCGCCGTCCATCACCAGCACGCGGTCGGCGAAGCCGGGGAGGAGCCGCAGGTCGTGGGTGATGAACAGGATGCCCATGCCGCCGTCGGCGAGCCGGCGGAGCTCGTCGAGGACCGCCCGCTGGACCGAGGGGTCGAGCCCGGTGGTGGGCTCGTCGGCCAGGAGGAAACGCGAGCGACGGGCGAGCGCGACGGCGATCGCCGCCCGCTGCGCCATGCCCCCCGAGAGCTCGTGCGGGTAGAGGCCGGCCACGCGCTCCGGGTCGGCGAAGCCCGCCGCGCGCAGCGGTCCCGTCGGGTCCGTCTCGGTGCCGGCCAGGCCCGCGACGGCGCGGATCTGTCGACCCACCGTCCACATCGGGTCGAGCGAGGCCCGGGCGTCCTGGAAGAGGAGCCCCACCGCGCCGCCGCGCAACGCGGCGAAGTCCGCCTCCGTGCGCGCGTCCACGGTGTTCATGCCGTCGGCGAGCAGCACCGACCCGCCGATGCGGCCGGGCCGGAAGGGGAGGAGCCCGAGGATGGCGCGGGTGGTGACCGACTTCCCCGAGCCGGAGGAGCCCACCATGCCGACCACCTCCCCGGTACGCAGCTGGAGGTGCACCCCGTCCAGGAGGGTGCGCGACCCGGCGGCCACGGTCAGGCCCTCGACGCGGAGCTCAGCCATCGGCGGCCTCGCGGCGACCGAGGTCCTCGGCGAGCCAGGTGCAGGCGAGCACGACGCTCCAGACCGCCACCACGGGCGGCAACCAGGCGGAGAGGTTGCCGTCGGGGCGCCCGAAGGAGAAGGCGATCATGTTGCCCCAGGAGGGCTCGGGCTCCTGCACGCCGAAGCCCCCCAGGTAGGAGAGCGTGGTCTCCAGGCCCACGTACCAGCCGAACGCGGTGAGCACCTGTCGAGCCACCACCCCCCGCGCGTTCACCCACAGGAGGTGGAAGGCGAGGATGCGTCCGTCGCTCACCCCGTGGGCGCGCAGGGCGAGGACGAACTCGGCCCGGCGCAGGTCGCCGAGTCGCGCCGCGACGGCGGCCCCCACCTCCGGGGCGCACACGAGCCCGGTGGCGACGGCCAGGACGGCCGGGTCGTCCCCGACGATGGTGGCGGCGAGCAGCACGAGGATGAGCCGGGGCACGGCGCCGACGACCGTGAACCCGAGGCGCACGCCCTGCTCCACCGTGCCCCCGAGCCAGCCGGCGGCGGTGCCGAAGGCGAGCCCGAGCACGCCCGCCGTCAGCGCGGCCCCGAGCCCGGGGAGGGCGAAGGCCCGGCTGGCCTGGACCAGCCGCTTCGCGACGTCCCGACCCAGGTGGTCGGTGCCGAGCCAGTGGGCCGCCGAGGGGCCCATCTCGGCCCGCGCCGGGTCCACGTCGGCCACCACGTCGTAGGGGACCAGCAGGGTCCAGGCCCACGCGAGGGCGACGAGCGCCAGCACCGCGAGCGCGAGGCGGCGGGTCATCCGGCCGCTCGCAGGCGCGGGTCCAGGGCGAGCCGGGAGAGGTCGGCGAAGAGGCGCACGCTGGCCACGAGCGCCGCGGCGACGATGGCGACCCCCATCGCCAGGGGCACGTCGCGGGCCAGGCAGGCGCTCCACAGGAGCGAGCCGGCGCCGGGGAGGAGCAGGAGCTTCTCCACCACCACCAGCGACGAGAGCAGGGCCGCCACGCGGGTGGCCCCCACGTCCAGCACCGCCGGCGCCAGGTTGGCCACGAGGTGGGGGAGCACCGCCTCCCCCCGGGCGCGGGCGGCGTCCACGAAGGGCGCGGCGCGCAGCCGCGCCAGGGCGTGGTCGAACACCTGGTGCAGCTCGGCCAGGTTGCCCGAGGCGGTGGCCAGGACCACGAGCGCGACCGCGGTGCGCAGCGCGCTGGGCTCGTCGGGGAGGGCGAACCAGCCCGGGCGACCCCACCACCCGTGCTCCATGCCGGCCCAGGTCAGCGCGTTCAGCCCGGTCACCACCATGAAGGCCGCCAGGAAGGCGGGGACCACCGAGAGCGCCTGCAGCGGCCGCGCCAGGCGGGCTTGTCCACTCCAGGCCAGCGTGAGCGCCGCCCCGAGGGACAACACCAGCGAGCCGCACAGGAGCGGCAGCGACCGGGCGCTGGCTTCGGCGACCAGCGCCGCCACCGGCGCGCCCGGCCGGTGGGTCAGCGAGGTCCCGAGGTCGCCTTGGAGGAGGTTCACGACCGTCCGGGCCAGGCGCACGGGCAGCGGGCGGTCGAGGCCCCACTCGGCCTCCAGCACGGGGCGGAGCACGTCGGCGTTGGGGAGCGTGTCGATGGCGCTCCCCGGCGCGGCGGCGAGCAACAGCTGTACGAACAGCGCGGCCCCCACCAGGGTGGCGAGGAACGCACCGAGCCGGACGAGGACGGGCCTCAGCAGCGAACGGGTGGACATCCCGCCCCCGGAGGGCGGCACCGCGACGGCGCCATGGGCGTCACTTCATCTGCCAGTCGGTGATCCACGTGAAGAAGTAGAACGGGTGGACCACCACGCTGCGGATCCGCACCGACAGGGCCGCGTAGCTGTCCAGCGTCCACAGGAAGATCATGGGCGCGTCGTCGTGCACGCGCGCGTGGACCTGGCGGAGGCTGTTCTTGCGCACGAAGGGGTCGAGGGTGTCGCGCGAGGTGTCGAGCAGGCGGTCCACCTCGGGGCTGACGTAGCCGGAGAAGTTGCGGCTGCCGGTGGAGTAGAACTGCTCGCGTACGTCCTCGTTGCGGTCGAAGGTCCACTGCGAGAGGACCAGGTCGAAGTCGCGGTCGCCCCAGACCCGGGCCTTCCAGCTCGGCTCGTCCAGGAAGTCCAGGTCCACCTCCACGCCCGCGGCCTTCAACATGCTCTGGAGGTTCACCGCGACCTCCTGGATGCTGTCGATGGACTTGGGGGCGACCACCTTGAACTTCAGCTGCTGGGTGCCCTTGGTCCAGAGGGGTCCGGCGCGGGTCCACCCCGCCCCTTCGAGCAGCGCCGCCGCCGCGTCCAGGTCGGGGGACCACGGCGCCACGTCGTGGTTGTAGAAGGGGCTCGACTTCACGAAGGGGCCGGAGAGCACGTCCCCGGTGCCGACGGGGCCCAGGAGCTCGTCGGCGCTCACCATGTGGCTGAGCGCCTGCCGCACCGCCACCTGATCGAAGGGCGTGCGCTTCATGTTGAAACCGACGTACCACCAGGAGTTCGTCTGGTACGGGTAGAGCTCCACCTTCCGGTTGTTCTGGAGCATGGCCAGGTCGCGGGGGAACACCCGGACCAGCGCCTCGAGCGACTCGTAGAGGAGGAGCTTGGCCTGGTAGTTCTTGTCGGAGACCTCCCGCAGGGTGATCTGGCCGACCGGCACGGCCCGGCCGTAGTCGGGGCTCGCGGTGAAGCTGACCGAGTTGTCCTCGTTGAAGCTCTCCACCGTGTAGGGCCCGGTCCCGATGGGCGCGTTCCGGAACGGGTCGGAGCGCTTCACCGGCAGGCCGGGCGCGAAGCCGTGGGCCGGGACGATCTTGAAGAGGAGCTTGTCCTCGGGGCGGGCCTCGGGGCGGACGAAGCGCAGCCGCACCGTGTGGTCGTCCACCGCCTGGGCCGACTGGATCCACGCGGCGCGGCCCTGCTCGGTGGACGCGGTGGCCCTATCCTGCATGGCCTGGATGGTGAACACCACGTCCGCGGCGGTGAAGGGCTTCCCGTCGTGCCAGCTCACGTCCGTCCGCAGGCTGATCGTCATCTCCGTCTTGTCCGACGACATCTCGGCCGAGGCGGCCAGGGCGGGGACGGTCGCGAGCTCCTTGTTGTCGGTGTAGAGGCCCTCGAACACCAGCTCGTTCGCCCGCGCCTCGGTCATCGAGGCGCCGAACAGGGGATTGACGATCGGCGGCGCGGCGTCCTCGGCGTAGCGGAGGTTCGCCGCCGACGCCGGGAGGGAGAGCGCGAGGAGGCAGTAGAGGAAGGGGCGCATCAATTCTCTCGAGAGTCGCCGGAGCGGTGGAGCGTTTCGAGGACGGCCAGGTCGCCGACGGTCTCGTCGACGCCCTGCACCTCGGGGAAGGCGGGCACGAGCACCTCGAGAGCGTCCAGCGCCTCGCGGGTGTGGCCGGTGTACAGGTTCGCGGCGGCGAGGACCGCGTACAGGGTGGGGCTGTTCACCGGGGTGATGGAGCGGCCGTCGGCGTGGTCCCGGGCGAGCTCGGCGTACGCCAGCGCGCAGCGCGGCCGATCGGAGCCCAGCGCCTCGGTGGCCAGCTGCACGAGGGCGGCGCCGCGGGTCCGGTCGACGAGGCGCAGCTCGCCGAGGAGCGCCCGGCCGGCCTCGGGGGCGGTGGGCGTGACGTGGATCACCCAGGCCGCGAGCTGATCGTCGATGGCGCGCGCCGCCTCGCGGCAGGACTGGAGGTCGTCGTCCCCCGCGGGGATGGCGACCCCCCACGCGGACAGCGCCACGTCCAGGGGTTGCCCGGGCGCCCCGAGCTGGGCGGAGAAGAGCGCGCCGGCGAGACCCTCGGGGGTCGGCTCGGGGGCGCAGCTGACCCGGGCAAGCGCGGCGAGGTGCCAGGGATCCCAGAAGGTGCGGCGCTGCGAGCCCGCGCCCTCCTCCTCGAGCGGCGCCGGCACGTCGCGGCGCAGCTCCTCCAGGGAGCCGGCCGCCAGCCGGGCGGCGCGACGGGTGCCGAAAGGCTCGGTGGGGCTCCCCGCGAAGGCCGCGGCGCGCGTCGCGTCCACCCGCGGGGTCCAGCGGGCCACGAGCTCGGCCCAGTCCTGCCCGCGCGCGTCCGGTCCGACCCGGCCCTCCGCCGCTCCCACCAGGTAGGCGGGGACGGGCGAGCCCGGGGGCAGGGTGCCCAGCGCCTCCCAGCCTTCGCCGAGCCGCTTCCAGGCCTCCGCGTGGATGTCGCGGAGCACGGTGTAGGTGGTGCAGAGCCCGGCGCGGGCGCGCACGCCGGCCGGGCCGGTCGAGCCGGCGGCGGCGAGCCAGTCGTTCCGGTGCACGGCCACCCACGCGTCCCGATCGGCGTCCACCAGCTCGGTGAAGGCCTCGGGCCGGTTGGTCACCGTCGCGAGCCACCCTGCGTCCAACGGCGACGCTGCGGGGGGGGCGGAAGGGGCCTCGCCGACGCAGGCGAGCAGCGCCAGGAGCACCTACTCCCCCTCGTACGAACCGCCGCTGGACTGGGCACGGTCGGGGTACTGGCCGGGGTCGATGTTGTCCTGACCGCCCTTGACCGAGATCGTGTCCTCCTTCAGCGTGGCCGGCTCCAGGAAGAGCTCACCTCGCTTGAAGTAGAACTTCATGGAAGAGGCGTGGTAGCCCACCTTGAAGAGCTCGATCTCGTAGTCCGTGCGCTTGGAGAGCTTCACGCGGTTGCCCTCCTCGTCGCGCAGGTAGTCGATGCTGAACTTCCCGGACTCGTCGGTGATGATCTCGACGTTCCCCGGGCTCAGCTTCACGTTCACGCGGGCCACGGCGTCGCCGTTGCGGTTCACCACCGACCCGTAGATGACGGGCTTCTTGGCCCAGGCCACACCCGGGACGAGGAGCGCGAGGAGCGCGAGGGAGCGGAAGGACGACATGGCTACTCCAACCGGGCCCGGATGTCGTTGAGCTTGGCGATCTGGGTGTCGGCGCGCTCGGCGAGGTCGGTCCGCGAGCGCGTGGCGACGTGGCGCTTGTAGCGTTCCCACTCGCTGATCGACTTCTCGAGGAGCTCGAGGTCGCCCGAGGACTTGTAGAACTTCCCCTGCCAGGCCGCGGCCTGGATCTCGTACATCTCGGCCTTCTTGGAGAAGACCAGCTCCGGGGGGAGCCGCGCCCAGTAGCGCTCGGCGGTGCTGGCCCGATCGATCGCCTTCTCGTACTCCCCGTGGTTCACGTACCAGCGGGCGTAGTCCGTCAGGTAGACCGGGCTGTAGGTGTTCTCGGGCAGCCGCATCAGCTGGTCGAGGTACCGCTTGGTGCCGGCGTCGTCGCCCTTCTTCTGGGCGTTCATGAGCAGGACCGCGCGGGCCCGGGTGTACTGCGGGTCGGCGAGGTCCAGCCCTTCCAGCGTGCTGACCGCGTCCCCGGCGAGCTTCCCGCGCCGCGCGTCCTCGACGTACTGGTCGAGCGAGCTGACGGGGGCTTCCTGCACCGAGACGTCCAGCGAGGGGAGGGCGGTCGGCTCCTCGGGCGGGGCGGTGGCCGCGACGGCCGTGCGCGAGGTGCCGCTGGAGGTGGAGGTGCCGCCGGAGCCCTTGTAGGTGGAGCTGGCCGCCGCCGGCGGTTCGTACACCGTGCTCCGGCTGGTCGAGCTGCTGGAGGGCGAGCTCGCGGTGGCGTAGCTCGTGGGGCTGCTGCTGCTGGTGCGCGACGTCGACCCGCTTCCGGAGCTCGAGGTGCTGCGGGTGGACCCGCCGGAGCTCGTGCTCCCGCTGGACGCGGTGCGGCTGGGGGTACTGCTCCACGACTCGCTGGTGGTGGGGGAGGGCGCCGGGGCGGAGCGCACGGGCTCCGGGGCGGGCGTCGGCTCGGGCTCGGGCGCAGGGGGGAGCGGCTCGGGCGTGTCCGCGGGAGGGGCCTCGACCGGCGCGGCCATGATGGCCAGGGCGGCGTCCACACCGGGATCGGTGGTGGGCTCCACGGTGGGCGGAGCCGCGTCGGCCATCATCGCCGCGGCGTCGTCGCTCATCGCGGCGGGCGCGGCCGCGAGCTCGACCGCCTGCCGCGAGCTGTACCAGGACCACCCGAACCAGGCTCCGCCGGTGCAGACCGCGACCAACCCGAGGCCGACCATCGCGGCGACCCCCACGAGGAGGCCGCTGCCCCCTCGGGGTTCCGGCTCGACGTCCTCGTAGGGACCCGGGGGGAGGGGCGCGGGTGCGCGCGGCGCGGGGGGCGGGGAGCGAGGCGCCTCGGCGGCGGGCGCAGCCGCCACCGGCCGTGGCGCGGCCGCGGGCGGGACGGGGCGAGCCACCGGAGTGACCGCCGGGGTGGCCCCGACCGTGGGAGGGGGCATCGGACGGGACACGGACGGCCCCGGCATCGGACGCGAGAAGGACGGCGGGGGCGGGGCGTTCGCCGCGCCGGGCCCGGTGCTCGAGGACACGGGCTCCAACGTGGGAGGGGCGCCGGGGTCCAGCCGGGGCGGCGGGGGGACCACCGTGTCGTGGCGGGGCGGGAGCCCGGCTTCGGCGACGCGGGGCGGCTCGGGGCTGCGCAGCGGCTCGGGGGGCGGGGGAGCGGCGGCCACCGGCGGCTGGGCCGGAGGGGGGAGCGGCGCCGCGGCGGCCGGGCGGGGGGGCGGCTCGGCGATCTCGGCGCGGGGCTGCGGGTAGGAGGTCGGAACGGCCGTGGCGCCGCGGGCGGCGAGGGCCGGCGCCGGGTCCGCCTCGGGCGGGACGACGGTCGTGGCCGGCACCACCGCGGGGGGAGGGGCGGCGGGGGCGCCGCGAGCCCCGGCGCGGGCCACCTTCCCCGTCGTCGAGGGAGGGTCCATCGCGGGGAGCAGCGCCTCGTAGTGCGTGCGCTCGGGCTGGAGGTCCGCTGGAGGCGCGGCGAGCAGGACCGGGCGCGCGGGGGGCTCGGCCTCCACGCCGGGAATGGTGGGCCGGTCGCGATCCTCGGGGCGCGCGGCGTCCGCCGGTCCCAGCGTGGTCGGCGGGTCGATCTCGATCGGCTGCGGGTTCGTGGACTCGGTCGGCTCCCGACCGTCCGCCCCGTCCTCCAGGGTGACCAGCAGCAGTTGCTGGCGCTCCCGCGCGGCCCGCTCCTGGAGCGCCTGGGCGGTGATCGCCGCGGTGGTCATCGGGTCGGGGTCGATCCGGGTCTCTGGCGCGTCGATGAAGTTGTCCACGCCGTAGGGGGCGTCGGGCGCGGCCGCGACGGCGCTGGTGGGGTGGACGAGGGTCTCCAGGACCGGCTCGGCGAAGGAGCGGGTGTCCTCGGCGATCGAGGCGAAGCTGTACCCGGACATGAGCCCGCGCAGATCCTCGCGGAGCACGAAGGCGCGCTGGTAGCGGTGCCGGGGGCTCTGGGAGAGCGCCCGGTAGAGCACCTTGTCCAGCCCGGGCATGAGCTCCTTGACCCGCAGGAGCTGCGAGGTGACCTCGGCCCGCCGCACCTTGTGGATCGTGGCGAGGTTCGAGTCGGCCCGGAACAGGCTCTCCAGGGTGAGCAGCTCGTAGAGGATCGCCCCCAGCGCGAAGATGTCCGACGCGGGGGTGAGCTTCTGGTCCGAATGGGTCTGTTCGGGGGAGAGGTACTCCATCCGCGTCGGCACCGGGCCGGCCGCGCTGCCCTGGGGGAGCGTGGTCGGGCTGCGGGTGAGGCCGTAGCCCCCCACCATGACCTTCCCGTCCCGGGTGATGAAGATGGACCCTGGCTTGAGCCCCAGGTGCAGCACCGCGTCGGCGCCGGTGCCCTTGCCCGGCCGCGCGTGCAGCGCCTCCAGGCCGTTGCACACCTGCGTGGCGATGTTCAGGAAGACGTTGTGCGGGATGGTGCGCTGCGCCTGGCGGCACCAGGCGAGGAGCTTCTCGAGGCTCACGCCGTCGACGTACTCCTCGACGATGAAGTGCTCGTCCCCGCTCACCACGTGGTCCATGACGTGGACCAGGAAGGGGTGCCGCACCCCGACGAGGTCCTGCGCCCGGGCGCCGATGGACGCCAGCCGCGCGGGATCCCGCAGCACGTAGGGCAGGATGCGGCGGACCACCACCGGTCGGCCCCCGGCCTCGTCGTGGCTCCCCACGTAGCTCTCGGCGACGCCGCCGGTCCCAAGCTTGCGGAGGAGCGTGAAGGCGCCGATCTTCTTCGGCAGGAGGAACATCTGGGCTCCGTGGGCCGACCCGGAGGTGGCCCGACGATGGAGGAGGGGGGTGAGACTACCGGACCCGGGGGGGGGCGTCAACGTGGTACGGCGGCTACGTCGTCGGCATGTGGCTGATCCTCGGCTGTGCGCTGCATGTGACCCGGACGGGCCTGGTCGAGCGTCCCGAGGCGGGTGTGGTCCACCTCGTGGAGCCCGGCGGAGAGCGGGTGGCGCTCACCCTCGGCGCCGAGGGGGAGAGCCTCAGGTACCTGTACGGGACGGTGGTGGCGATCGACGGGAGTCGGGTGGGTGGGCGCCTGCGCGTGCGGGACTGGTACGTGGTGGACGCCGGGGACGGGTCGAGCGGCTGGGTGGGGACCCTGCGGGTCACTGGGCTGCGCGTGCTCATCAACGACCGCAACACCCGTCGGACCTACGTGGTGGACGACCAGAACAGCGCGCCGCTGCGGGCCTACGGCGGCCGGCAGGTGCTGCTGCTCGGTCACCTCTCCGGCCCCGAGACCGTCACCCCCGTGGCGTGGCGGCTCCTCGAACCGGAGTGAACGGGATCGCGCGCGGTGGGCGGGTCAGCGCCGGCCCTTGGGCTTCTTCTTCGCGGGGGCGGGGGCGAGGGGCTGACGGAAGCGGGCGACCTCCTGGGTGTCGCAGTCGTGGACCTCGAGCACCACGACCTCGTCGCCGAGCCCGGTGAGCGCGACCCGGGGCGTGCCCGGTCCGGCCAGGACCTGCACCGCGTCGGCCTCGACGTCGCTGTCCGCGGGGAGGAGGCGGAAGGGCTGGCCTTCGCCCAGCCAGTGACCCATGGGAACCGGCGTGTCGCCGTCGCGGGTCCAGACCACCAGCGTCCGGTCCCCCCCGGTCCAGAGGTCCACCGAGCCGATGTCCAGCGTCGCGTCCAGGCGCGTGGACTCGGTCTCCACCCCGAGCCGCTGCACCCGAACACCCCGCTCCTCGCGGCGGGTCCAGGCGAGCGTGACCCGATCGCCGCCGGCGTGGACCGCGGCGTTGAGGCGGCCGGGGAAGCCGGTGGGGGCGGTGAGGAGGCGCCCGATTCCGTCGCGGCGCACGGCGGCCACCGTGCCGCCCCGGGAGAGCAGCACCGCGTCGAGGCGCCCACAGAAGCCACGGTAGGTCGAGGACGGGGCGCGCATGAGCTCGGACACCGCGGCACCGTCCCAGCGGTGCACCGAGAGCATCTGGTGGCGACCCATCCCGTAGAGGAGCACGGACCCGTCGCTCTCCCCGCCGAACACCGGGAGGACGGCCGGCGCGTAGCCGATGCGGGCGCCCTTGGGCTGGCCCAGGCGCCCGTCCGAGCCCAGCGGCACGGTCAGGAGCTCGGCCCCGCCCGGCTTGTCGATGACCAGCGCACACACGAAGCCGTCGCGGGCCGGCAGGACCGCCCGCGCCAGCACCTGGGCCACCTGGACGGGAAGGAGCGTGGCGCGGCCCTCCCACTCGTCGCCGGCGCGGACCACCCCCACGCGGAGGCTGACCTCGTCCTCCCCTTCGGGGTTCTCCCAGAGCACGCCGATGAGGTCGCCGGAGGAGGCGAGTGCCGGGGACTCGAAGCAGAGCTCCACCGGGACCTCTTCCTCGTCCTCGGTCCCGGTCTCCGGCCGCACCCGCGGCGCGGGCGCGCTCGTCACCGGCCTCACCTGCATCACCCGTCGCGCTCTCGCGGGCCTCGCCCTCGTCACCGCCGCGCCGCTCGCCAGCGCCCAGACGGCGCCGGCGATCGTCACCGCGAGCAGTGGCAGCGCGCTCGACCTCCTGCCCGGCACGGCCGGCGTGCCGGTCTCGTCGTTCACGCAGGCGGCCCTGCGCCTGTCGCGCACCGGCCGCTG
>Ga0172373_10008224_pt1 | contig 13281 bp, 14 predicted proteins | sample Lak10m_2_FD_114546 | JGI IMG/M metagenome (GOLD analysis project Ga0172373, IMG submission 114546) | Freshwater microbial communities from Kabuno Bay, South-Kivu, Congo - kab_092012_10m | ecosystem: Environmental > Aquatic > Freshwater > Lake | place: Democratic Republic of the Congo... | reverse complement strand
GCACGGGCCGCTGATTGCGAGCCTGTTGCTCGGATTTGCCGAAACGGTGGTCGCCCCTCGCGCGCGCATCACGCGCTTCGAGTTTCGCGCCAAGCGTCCGACGTTTGACATCACACCGTTCGCGCTTCACGCCGACGCGCCCGACGCCGCGGGTGAGTTTGCGCTGTGGTCAACCAATAACGTGGGCGAAGTGGCAGTCGAGGCGCGGGCCTGCGTTGAACGCTGACCCGCGCTCAGATCACATCAGCGAGAAGAACACGCCGAAGGCCGCACCCGCCGACAGTGCGGCCGCTGTGCGCTGAACCTTGCCGGCAAGCGCTTCCCGCGTGGCACTCAGCCTGCGAAGACCGATCAACGCCGCTGCGCCCAGTGCGAGCTGCGCGATAACAATGCCAACCCAGTAGCTTGCGAGAAGGGTGGGTTGATCGGTGGCTATCGATTCAGCTGCAATCTGTCCGTGAATGCTGCCGGCCAGCACCGCCAGCAGCAGGATGACGAGCTGGCTTGAGCGTGCATTGGAACGTTGTCGCCAAAGCCCTGCAGCCGCGAGTGCGAGGGTAGCGGCCACCCACAGGTCATGCGCGGGCCAGCCGGCCGACCCTGAGGCGAACGCCATGGCAGTGACCGCGGAACCGCTGCAGAACGCGACAAGCATCGTGCCGCCTCGGCTTCGCGCCGCAGCCAGCATGCCCAGTGCAAGCAGTGCCACCAGATGCGGGCCAGACAGCAAGGGATGGGCCAGACCCGAGGCTAGTGCCTGCCAGACCGTGGCCGGTGGCGCATAGTCGTGGGCGTGGTGCGCGAGGGCTGCAAAGGGTGCGAGCGCGGCCAGCTCCCCTGCGAGCAGATGGTGGAACGGAACGAGCATCCGTGATGTGGTGGCGGTCATCGTTGACTCCCATCGTGGGCACAGCAAGAATCCGGTCGCTGATCCTATCTGAAAACACAATCCTTACCGGAGATCCGTTGTGAACCTGAAATCCCTCTCAGCTCGTCCGGCCCCGGCCTCTGCCACGCGACGCGGCGTCTTGCGCACCGGGGCGGTGGGCCTCGCAGCGCCCTGGGTGGCGAGCCCGGCCAAGGCTTCGGGTCAACTCAACGTGGTGCTGAATCAGGGATTGCTCGCCAAGCTCTGGATTGACGAATTGCATCCGGCCTTCGAGAAGGCGACCGGCGCCAAGGTGAATGTTCAGCAGTCGGTTACCGCCAACATGCTGGCGATGCTGAAGACGCAGCGTGACAACCCGCCCGATCTGATGCAGTTCTCCGAGGCGGGTGTGTTTCTCGCCGCCGAAGAGGGGCTCCTGCGGGCGCACAACGCAAAAAACATTGCCAACATGGCATCCCTCAGGCCTGCGTTTCGCCTCGCCGAAGACTATTCCGCTGGCGTGATTGATGCCGTGCACACGTTGTACTACAACACCACCGCGCAGAAGAGCCGCCCCGCGGCCTGGGCCGAGATGTGGGATGCGTCGAACGCGCGGCGGATCGCAATTCCGCCCATCACCTGGAACAGCGGCGTAAGAATGGTGACGACCGCCGCTCAGATCGCCACCGGTAAACCCATGAAGGACGCGCAATACGATCTCGAAGCCGGCATGCGTCATCTGGCCAAATTGAAGGATGCTGGTGCGGTGGCCTATACGGGGGCGCCCCAGGCAATCCAGATGCTGCAGTCGGGGCAGGTGCCGCTCGTGCCCTTCTATGGCATTTTCATCAATCCGGTACTCGACAAGGGCGCACCGATTGCGCCGGCCACGATGCTGCGCGAGGGGCTGCATGGCGAAGTGGTGGGCCTCAACATGCCGGCCAAGGCCAAGAACCTGGAACTCGCCGAAGTCTATGTGAACATGAGCCTGTCCAAAGAGTTTCAGTCGAAGATTGACAGCGTGCTGCGGGCCCGTTCTGCTCATAAGGATGTCAATCCTTCCGAGCGCACCCGCGAACTGCTCGGTCCAGGCGACAACATTCTTTACGCTGACTGGAAATTCCTTTCCAAGAATCGCGCGAAGCTCACCGAGATGTGGAACAACGTCTTCGGCTGACGAGTCCATCGGACCGTCATGACCGAGGCCGTCACGCCGCTTCGGCAGGGATCTGGTACGGGCCTGGCGGCAGCCTGCCTGCTGGGCCCTGCCGCGGTGCTGTTGATCGCTTTTTACGCGATCCCGTTTCTGCGCATGATCACGGAAAGCCTCGCACCCGCCAACGCGGGCGCAGGCTGGATGGGCATGAGCGTGGAGCACTTCGAGCGCCTCGCCTCGAGCGGCCGGGTGCAGCGCGCATTTACCCGTACGCTGCGGATCTCGGGCTGGGCCACGCTGATTACCCTGGTGATTTCCTTTCCGCTTGCGCTTTATCTGGTTCGAGCCGGCCGCACCATTCGCACGGCGTTTCTGATCGCGTTGTTTGTTTCACTCGCTTCCAGTCTCATCGTGCGCAACTACGGCTGGCTGGTGACGCTTGCTGATGCGGGTCCGGTCAATCGTCTGCTGATTGCGCTCGGCTTCCTGAATGCGCCACTGCGCATGGTTTACAGCGAAGGTGCCACGATCGTGGCGTTGGTTCACTACGCGATTCCCTTCATGACGCTCCCGATTTTCGCTGCACTCCTGAGGATTCCGTCCTCGCTGTCCGATTCCGCTGCGAGCCTGGGGGCTGCACCCTGGCGGGTGATACGGGACGTGATCTGGCCGCTTGCCATGCCAGGCGTGTTCGGTGGCGTGGTGCTCACCTTTGCACTCAGCATGAGTGCGTTTGTCACCCCGCTCATGCTGGGCTCGCCCGCCACGGCCATGATTTCGCAGGTGGCGGCCGAGCAGTTTCTGGTTCAGCTGGCGTTTCCCTTCGGGTCGGCGATCGTGGTGGCGCTGGTGCTGATCACATTTCTGATCGTGGTGGTGTTCACGCTGATTGTCCGCAAGGTGTTCCGTGCGCAGGTCTGAGTGGATCGAGAATCCTCTCGAGCGCCTGATCGCGATCGCCGGTTGGGCGGCGATGCTGTTTCTTTTGTTTCCAGTCGTATTCACCACGGTCGTGAGTTTTGGTGCAGGTGAACTCATCGAGTTCCCGCCCTCTGGATGGTCGCTTCGCTGGTATGCCCACATTGGCGAGATTCATCGCGTGGGCGCGGCGGTTCTGTACAGCCTTCTGATTGCAAGCTGCGCCGGGGTGATCGCGACCCTGCTTGCGGTGGGCGTGGCACTGTGCCTGGTGCGTCTGCCCGTCCCTGGCAAGGCATTGATCGGCGCACTGGTGACCTCGCCCGTGGCGGTTCCCATCGTCGCACTGGGCATTGCCCTCATCCAGTTTTTCATCTGGCTCGGTATTTCGTTCACCTGGTACAGCCTTCTGATCGGGCACCTGGTGCTGGTGATCGCCTACCCGGTGCGCACGCTGGTGGCTTCCTTGTCTCTCTCCAACCCCGCACTTGAGGAGGCCGCAGCCAGTCTGGGCGCAAAGCCGTTGGTTGCGTTCTTCACCATCACGCTTCCCCAGATGAAGCCCGGTCTCATCAGCGGATTTCTGTTCGCCTTTCTCATTAGTTTCGATAACTATCCGATCAGCATCTTTCTGGTGCGCGGCGCCTTGACCGTGCTGCCGATCGAGGTCTTCAACTACATCAGCCAGAACTTTGATCCCACGCCGGCTGCGTTCTCCACGATTTACACGCTGCTCCTGGCGTTGGTCATCGTGTGGGCGGAGCGTCGCTGGTCGATCATCTCGTTGTCGGTGGCATCGGAAGGGGGCCCAGGTGGCAAGCGTTCAGATCGATGATCTTCACCTCGCCCTGGGCGGCAACCCGGTGTTGAATGGCGTATCGCTTGAGCTGGCCGATGGCGAGTGCGTCGCACTGCTCGGGCCATCGGGCTGCGGTAAAACCACCACCCTGAGGGCCCTCGCAGGCTTTGTGCGGGGCGATCGGGGCGAGGTGCGATTCAATGGCCGTTCCGTTGATGGGTTGCCTGCCCACCGCCGAAATGTCGGGCTGGTATTTCAGGACTACGCGCTGTTCCCGCACATGACGGTTGCCGAAAACGTCGGCTACGGCTTGCGGATGCGCGGCCAGTCTCGCCTGGCCATCAAGGCTGCGGTGGGCGAAGCGCTTGCGCGCGTGGAACTGTCGGGCTTTGAGGGGCGTCTGCCTGCTCAGCTATCGGGTGGGCAGCGTCAGCGGGTCGCGCTCGCCCGGGCGATCGTGATCGAACCCGATGTACTGCTTCTCGATGAGCCCCTTGGAGCGCTCGATCGCAAGCTTCGCGACGGGATGCAGGTTGAATTGAAGCGTCTCCAGCGCGAACTGGGCATTACGACCCTGATCGTGACCCATGACCAGGAAGAGGCGCTGTCACTGTCGAACCGCGTGGCGGTGATGTTTGCGGGCCGGATTGCAGCGGTCGATGCACCGGCAGCGCTTTATCGCAGGCCGCCTCGGGCTGATGTCATGGCCTTTCTGGGGCGCGCCAATTTTTTGTCGGTCACCATCGATCCGGCCGGCGTCAGCGCTGGCGTTCTGACACCTATGGGGGTACGTCTTCGGGCTCAGCCGCCCGAGGCCGTGCGATCACCGGCGGCTGGCTCGAAAGCCCGGCTCGCCATTCGCCCGGAACATGTCCAGGTACGGCGTGCGGAGCCGGACGCGCAGGCCGGTGAATTCCCTGCAAGCGTTGCTGATCTGATTTATCGTGGAGCGCTTGCCGAAGTTCTGCTGCAGGTGTCGCCCGCAGGCGACGGCCCGCTCACGCTCAGCGCCGACCTCCCAGCCGAAGGCCTGAATGTTCAGCGTGGTGATGCGGTTGCGGTGAGGCTTCCTGATGAACACTGTCTTATTTTCGAGGAGAACGGCGCATGACTGTCACTGATCCAGTAGCGGGCGATCCCACCCGGCGCCAGCACGATCTGGGCGGACTTGAGCTCGGTCCCATCGACCGCCATGAGCATCCGCGCACCCTGTTTGAAATGCGGGTCGATGCCATGCTGATGCTGCTGACCCATCCGGGGTGTGGCGCGTTCAAGGTTGATGCCATGCGGCGCGCTGTTGAAAATTACTCGCGTCTTGATTACGAGCAGCTTCCCTACTATCAACGCTGGCTCAAGGCCATCAGGCAGTTGCTGGTTGAGCAGGGTGTGCTCACTGACGAGGCGATCGAGGAGCGCCTTGCGCTCATCCGTACGCGCCTGGAATCCGGAGGGCAGTGAACATGTTTGCTGATGGCACCCTTGTCCGGGTCCTCGACCACACCATCTTTGGCCACTGCCGTACCCCGCTCTACCTCAAAGGGAAGGTGGGCGAAGTGGTCAGCCTCACGGGCGCCTGGCGAAATCCCGAGACGCTTGCCTACCACAAGCCTGGCCTTCCCCTTCGGCGGCTTTATCGGGTGCGGTTTCGGCAGGCAGACCTCTGGGACGGTTACCCCAACGCGGGCGACACCCTGGAAGCCGATCTTTACGAACACTGGCTTGCGCCCGCAGAGCGCGCGGCCACCGGAGACCTCTCATGATGAGCTCGCACGATCACGACGACCACGACCACGATCATGACCACGACCACGGTGATCACGATCATCATGATCATGTGCATCCGCATGCTGCCATCGAAGATCACGACACGGTGACCGAGTTTCATCTGCTCGAGCAGGCCATGCGCGAACTCCTGATCGAGGCTGGCGTGTTCAGCGCAGCCGACATCCAGCGGCAGATTGAAAGGCAGGAAATGCGAACCCCGGCGATGGGAGCGCGTATCGTTGCCAAGGCCTGGACCGACCCCGGCTTTCGCGCTGAACTCCTCAGCAATCCCAAGCCCGCCATCACCGCCCTGGGAATCGACGTCGCCAATACGCCTGCGCTCCAGGTGCTTGAGAATCGTGACGGCGTCCATCATGTGGTGGTGTGCACCCTGTGTTCCTGCTATCCGCGCATGATTCTCGGCATTCCGCCTGCCTGGTACAAAAGCCGCGAGTACCGTGCCCGCGTGGTTCGCGAGCCGCGGGTGGTCCTGGAGGAGTTCGGCGTATCGCTTCCCGACAGCACCGAGATCAGGGTGGTCGACAGCACCGCCGACCTCCGTTACCTCGTGATCCCCGAGCGGCCGGCGGGCACCGAGCACCTCGACGAAGAGGCGCTCGCTGCGATCGTGAGCCGCGACTCAATGATTGGCACGGGGCTGCTTGCGGGCGCAGCCTGACGGGCGCCGCGATTTGGCGTGATCCGCGAACACGCTACAATCCCCGGATGTGTGTTCGCTCCTCCTTTCCTGTCGGCCTGAGCGCCCTGCTCGATTCGGCCCATTGCTGGCGCTGGCGTAAGCCTGCCGCCTGACACCCCCGCGCGCGCCCGCGTTCCTGGCGCACCCCCGGTTTTTGTGGCGCCCCCCTCTCGAGGCGTCTGAATTTCTTTTTTGCCTTTCACGAATTTGGAGTCGACCCCATGGCGATCACCCCACAGGAAGCGCTTCAGCGCACCATTGAACATCGCGAAATTTTCCATGACGAAATGCTGTCGCTCATGCGCATGATCATGCGCGGCGAGATGTCGCCCGTCATTTCGGCAGCGATCCTGATCGGCCTGCGGGTCAAAAAGGAGACGATAGGCGAGATCACCGCGGCCGCGCAGGTGATGCGCGAGTTTGCGAACAAGGTGGTGGTTGATGGCGGGCCGCACTTCGTGGATGTGGTCGGTACAGGGGGCGACGCGTCCCACACCTTCAACATCTCCACCGCATCCTCCTTTGTCGCAGCGGCCGCTGGCGCCACGGTCGCCAAGCACGGCAATCGCGGCGTGTCTTCCAAGTCGGGCAGTGCCGATGTGCTCGAGGCGCTCGGCGCAAATATCATGCTGAGCCCTGAGCGGGTTGCGCAGTGCATCCGTGAAACCGGGCTTGGCTTCATGTTTGCCCCCAACCATCATCCGGCCATGAAGAACGTAGTCCCAGTGCGGCGTGAGCTTGGGGTGCGAACCATCTTCAACATCCTCGGGCCACTGACCAACCCTGCCGAGGCGCCCAACATCCTGATGGGCGTATTTCATCCCGACCTGGTGGGCATTCAGGTCCGGGTGATGGAAAAGCTCGGAGCGAAGCATGCACTGGTGGTCTATGGCCGTGACGGCATGGACGAGATTTCGCTCGGAGCCGCCACCATGGTGGGTGAGCTGCGAAACGGGCAGGTTCGCGAGTACGACATTCACCCCGAAGACTTTGGCCTCTCGATGGTGAGTAACCGCGGCCTCAAGGTGTCCGACGCAACCGAGTCGCGCGAAATGGTGCTGGAAGCGCTTAACAACATTCCCGGTACGCCGCGCGAGATCGTCATACTCAATGCAGGCGCTGCGCTCTACGCCGCTGATTGTGCCGCCAGCATTGGCGAAGGCATTGCGCTGGCGCGGGAAACCATTGCGAGCGGCGCGGCGCGCGTCAAGCTTGACCAGTGGGTAGAGACCACGCGACGCCTGGGCAATCCCCCGGTGTCCGCTTAAACCCGTCACACGAGACCTCAACATGAGCGATATTCTTCAGCGCATTCTCGCGGTCAAGATGGCCGAAGTCTCGCAAGCCAGGGCGGCCCGGTCGCTTGCCGATTTACAGGCCGAGGCGCGCCACACGCTTGCTGCGGGCCAGGCGCTCGCCCCGCGGGGCTTTGCTCGCGCGCTTCGTGAACGTACGGCGAGCGGTCGGTCCGCCGTGATCGCTGAAGTCAAACGGGCAAGTCCCAGCAAGGGCCTGCTGCGTGATCCGTTTGAGCCGGCTGTCATTGCAGCAAGTTATCAGCAGGGGGGCGCCGCCTGCCTCTCGGTGCTCACCGATCAGCAATTCTTCCAGGGCGCAGCCGAGCACCTGAGGCAGGCGCGAGCAGCCTGCGCCCTGCCGGTTCTGCGCAAGGACTTCGTGGTGGATACCTGGCAGATCATCGAAGCGCGCACCTGGGGCGCCGATTGCATTCTGCTGATTGCTGCAGCGCTCAGCGACGGCCAGCTGCAGGAATTCGAGGCCTGCGCGCGTGAGCTCGGTATGGATGTGCTCGTCGAAGTGCATGACGAGGAGGAGCTCCAACGGGCGCTTACCCTGCAGACACCGCTTATTGGCATCAATAACCGCAACCTGAGAACCTTCGAAGTGTCGCTCGACGCCACCATCAATCTGCTCGATGGCATCCCGTCGGATCGTCTGGTGGTCACTGAGAGCGGCATCCTCGCGCCTGCTGATGTGCGGCGCATGCGCGAGGCGGGCGTCAATGCGTTTCTGGTGGGTGAGGCCTTCATGCGCGCGGCCGATCCGGGCGCGGCCCTCACCAGTCTTTTCGGTGCCTGAGCGTGACGCGTTCAGCGCGCGCCCAGCCAGCCGCTTCGCAGGCGCACGGCCGGTGAACGCGCCGTAGGAGAGAGCACGAGCTTGGCCTCGCTTTCAGGTGCTTCGCCAATCTCAAGCTCAAAGCGCATCAGTTCATCGCGGCGAAAGGCGTGAAGCTCAATCCGCGAACCGCTTCGCCGTCTCGAAAGCGCGGCCTTGAGTCCCGCGGTATCGGCGCGCAAGCCCTCGATGGCGACCAGTTCATCACCGGCCGACAGCCCTGCCCGCTGGGCGGGGCTATTGCTGTAGACGGTGCTCACCTTCACCCGCGCGCCGGCGTCGCTTACCCGGATACCGATTGCAGCGCCCGCGTGATCGGCGCGTCGCAAGGTGAGCGACACGCCCACTTTTTCGAGTAGCCGGGCAAGCGGCAGGTCGGCTGTTCCATCGACCCACTGCCTGAGCTGCGCAGACAGGTCAATGCCGGTGGCTTCGGCGATGAGTGCGGGCATTTCATTCTCCTCCACACCTTGCGCGGTGGCAGAGATGCGTCCGCTGTCGTCGTAGAAGTGCCTGCCAAAGCGCTGCCACAAAAGCCGCATCACATCGTCAAGTGATGACTGTCCGTTCGACTCGGTTCGGATGGTGAGATCGAGCGCGAGCGCAACCAGGGCGCCCTTTGCGTAGTAGCTCACGATGGCGTTCGGCGAGTTCTCATCCTGCCGGTAATACTTGATCCAGGCGTCAAAACTCGAGTCGGCCACGCTTTGCACACGACGCCCGGGTGAGCGTATCACGCTCGCAATCGTGCCGGCCAGGGCGTCCAGATAGTCACCCGTGGGCAGCACAGCCGCGCGGCGCAACATCAGGTCGTCGTAGTAAGAGGTGAACCCTTCAAACAGCCAGAGCAGCCGCGTATAGCTTTCAGAACGCAGATCGTGATGCACGAATCCAGCGGGCTTGATTCGCTTCACATGCCAGGCGTGAAAGTACTCATGGCTGCAGAGCCCGAGCAGGCGCCGGTAGCCCTCTGGCACACCGTTCATGGCTGCCCAGGGCAGATCGGTCCGTTTGGCGATGAGCGCAGTGCTCGCGCGGTGTTCGAGTCCACCGTAGCCATCGCCTACCGCCATCAGCTGAAACAGGTAGCGCTCAAACGGGGCTCTGCCGCCGCGCGGCTCGAAGAGCTTCGCCTGGAGCGCGCAAACCTTTGAGAGGTCGCTGGTCAGGCGGTCCGTATCCGCATCGTGCTGACCGGTGATGGCGATATCGTGACGCGCGCCTGCAGCCTTGAAGCTCGCGAGCGTGAATCGACCCATCTCCACCGGATGATCGATCAGCTCGTCGTAGTCGGCCGCCGCGTAGCGGCCGAAGCCAAATTCTGCTGCGCCAGCCCGCGGCAGCGTGGTTGCAAGCTTCCAACCGGCGCCCAGCGGTTCGGGGGGCGCAAGCAGCTCGACTTCGCAGCGCCGGTCCTCCTGGCCAAGCACCGCGAGGAACACGCTGGTGCCGTTGAAAAACCCGTGAGTGGCGTCGAGGTGTGCACCACGCACCGATAAATCCCAGGCATAGACGCGGTAGCGAACAATGAGCGCGCCACTGCAGCGGCGCGCCTGCCAGCAGTGCTTGTCGATTTTGGTGAGCGCCACGGTGCGCCCGCCCGCCCGGGCCTCGATTGAAACAATATGTCGGGCGAACTCCCGAATCATGTAGCTGCCGGGGATCCACGCCGGCAATGCGAGTCGCTGCCCGTTGGGATCGGGGTTGCTGATCGTGAGCTCAACCTCGAACAGGTGGGCGTGTGGGTCCACCGGGTTGATCCGATATTGATGCGCGGGGGCGCCGGTGTCGCGTACGCGTCGGGTCATCGGAGTGATCCAGTAAGGGGATTATTGACGGTGGTGATCGGGCGCGTCGCGCCGGCGATCCATGTTGCCGTGGCCGGCATCGGCGGCGAGATCATCGGGCGTGTCGATGTCCTGCAGAACGCCAGGGTCGTCCACCGCAATCAGGAGCGGCGGATGGGCCTGCAGGATTGGAAACGCACCCCGGTCGCCGCCGAGCCCGGCAAGCGCCGGCAGATGCGAAGCACCAAAGACGACAGGATGGCCGCGCTGGTCCTTGAACGTGGGTGCAACAATCGCGAGCGGGTCGTTGCCTAAACGGGTGATCAGCATGGCAATTGTCTGAGGTGCGACGCGCGGCATATCGCCCAGTGCGAGGACCAGCGCGCGCTCACCCAGCCGCTCCAGAATGCGTGCCGCACCGAATGCGATGGAATGCCCCATGCCAAGGTGAGTCGTGGCTGTCATGAAGGTCTCGCAGCCGGCTGCCTCGAGGAAACCGCGCAGTTCGGGCTTGCCGGGCGGCAGGACCGCGAACGCCGTCGGGCAGGCGGCCTTCAGCGCTTTGGCTGCCCGCACGCAGACCGCTTCACCGTCGATCGGCGCGAGGAGCTTGTCGCGATGGCCGCTTGAATCGAAGCGACTGCCCCGGCCGCCCGCGAGCAGCAACCCGACCGGCGGGTGATGGTCAGCGATTGACATCAACCACCAGGCGCCCGCGGACGTGGCCCGCCAGCACTTCCGGGGCCGCGTCGATCACATCGGCCAATCCGATATTACGTGTGATGGCGGCCAGGCGGGACCGCTCGAGATCGCTTGCGAGCCGCTGCCATGCGGCCTCGCGCAGACCTCTTGGGCACATGACCGAGTCGATGCCGGCGAGCGTCACGCCGCGAAGAATGAAGGGGGCGACCGTCGAGGGGAAATCCATGCCCTGCGCGAGGCCGCATGCGGCCACCACGCCGCGCGATCGCGTTTGCGCGCAGGCATTGGCGAGCGTGTGCGATCCGACCGCGTCGATCACACCCGACCAGCGCTCTTTCTGAAGCGGCTTTCCCGGGGCGGACAAGCTTGTACGGTCCATCACCTCGGCGGCACCCAGTCCCTTGAGATAGTCGGCTTCGTCCAGCCGGCCAGTGGATGCAACAACCCTGTGCCCCCAGCCCGCGAGGATCGCAATAGCGACGCTACCCACACCACCCGCGGCACCGGTGACCAGAACTTCGCCCTCGCCGGGCTTGACCCCACCCTGCTCGAGTGCAAGGGCTGCGAGCATCGCGGTGTAGCCTGCGGTACCGATCGCCATCGCGCTTTGAGCGTCGAGCCCGGCGGGTAGCGCGATCAGCCAGTCGCCCTTGAGCCGGGCCTTGCCCGAGAGGCATCCCCAATGGGTCTCTCCCACGCCCCAGCCGTTGAGGACCACCGCGTCGCCCGGCGAAAAACGCGGGTCATCGCTCGCTTCAACCACGCCCGCGCCGTCAATGCCCGGCACCATCGGCCATTTGCGCACCACGGGTGAGCGATTGGTGAGCGCCAGGCCATCCTTGTAGTTGACCGTCGACCACGCGATTCGGACGGTGACATTTCCCTCTGACGCATGGGTGGCAAGATCGGCATCGGTAAGTTCACGAATGCCTGCCTGAAAGCCGGAATCGCTTTTCTCGAGAAAAAGGGCGCGAAAACTCATGAACCCGCTCCTGTCCTGGGGCGCTTGTCGATGACACGCTTGGCCTTGCCAACCGAGCGCTCGATGGCGCCGGTGGGCTCGACCCGGATGTCAGCGCTTACGCCAATGAAGGTCTTGATCGCATGCTGCAGGGTGCGGGCGGATTGCACCGCAGCGGCTCCGTCATGCGCGAGCCCCGGCTTTGATTCAACCCGAACGGTGAGCGTATCGAGCGGACCGTCTTTGCCCAGTTCGCAGACATAGTGCGGCGCGAGCTCTGGCCGCTGAAGAATGAGCTCTTCGATCTGTGATGGAAACACGTTGACGCCGCGCACAATCATCATGTCATCAGAGCGACCCGTGATTTTCTGCATCCGCCTCATGGTGCGTGCCGTGCCCGGTAGCAGTCGGGTGAGGTCACGGGTTCGGTAGCGGATGATGGGCAGAGCCTCTTTGGTGAGCGAGGTAAAGACCAGTTCGCCGAACTCGCCATCGGGCAAAGGCTCGCCGGTGTCGGGATTGATGATCTCCGGGAAAAAATGATCCTCCCAGATGGTGGGACCATCTTTGGTCTCGATACATTCATTGGCCACGCCCGGTCCCATCACCTCCGACAGACCGTAGATGTCGACCGCGTCAATCCCCATTCGGCGTTCGATTTCTGCTCGCATTTCATTGGTCCAGGGCTCAGCGCCGAAAATGCCGATTCGCAGGCTGCTGCTGGCGGGGTCGAGGCCCTGTCGTTCGAATTCATCGGCGATGGCGAGCATGTAGCTGGGCGTGACCATGATGATCGACGCGCCGAAGTCACGAATGAGCTGAACCTGACGCTCGGTCTGGCCGCCGCCGAACGGCACCACCGTGAGCCCCAGTTTCTCGGCGCCGTAGTGCGCACCCAGCCCACCGGTGAAGAGCCCGTAGCCGTAGCTGACATGAACGATGTCGCCGGTGCGCGCGCCGCTGGCTCGGATAGAGCGAGCAACCAGACGAGCCCAGGTGTCCACATCGGCAGCGGTGTAGCCCACCACGGTGGGCTTACCGGTTGTGCCGCTCGAGGCGTGGATGCGAACCACCTGATCGCGCGGCACAGCAAACATGCCAAACGGGTAGTTGCTGCGCAGGTCTTCCTTGGTGGTGAACGGAAAGCGCGACAGATCTGAGAGGGTGCGAAGATCCCCGGGGTGTACACCGGCTGCATCGAACTTTGCCCGGTAATGAGGAACCTTCTCCCAAGCCAGGGTGAGTTGCGCGCGCAGCCGATCAAGCTGCAAGGCGCGTAATTCGTCGGTGCTGGCATGTTCGATGGGTTCAAGCGGCATCCCGCCCGCGGAGCGAGACGATGGGTTGGAGGCGGTCATGACGGGTCTCCCTCGATGAAGCGACCGCGGATGGTCGCAGAGCGGCCGCGAAAGAGCGCGATCAGGCGGCCGTTCTGGTCGGTGACGCGCGTGTCATAAAGCCCGCTCCGCCCGCCGCGACTTTGCTCT
>Ga0172373_10008222_pt1 | contig 13283 bp, 11 predicted proteins | sample Lak10m_2_FD_114546 | JGI IMG/M metagenome (GOLD analysis project Ga0172373, IMG submission 114546) | Freshwater microbial communities from Kabuno Bay, South-Kivu, Congo - kab_092012_10m | ecosystem: Environmental > Aquatic > Freshwater > Lake | place: Democratic Republic of the Congo... | reverse complement strand
GTGATCGAAACCGCGCGCCAGCGCATCGTCCACGGTCAGCGTTCCACCAAAACGCACACCGCCGAATAGGGCAAACTCGCTGCGACGCACCAGTAGCAGACGGATCAACTTAAGGAAATTCTTGTTCCAGCGCACCGTGATGCCATACTCGGCGACGCCGCCGAACCCTGCCATAGCGCGTTCATCAAGTGGTTCATACAAATCGGTGACGTCCCGTATCGCCTCGAAAGACGTGCGCGACCCGTCCATGCGCACGCCGCCGAGATTCTCGGGCAAGGGTTCGATCTTGAGTCCATCGATGCCGACCACGGCATGTCCGTCGTTCATGAGGTAATGGGCAAGCGTGAATCCCGCCGGTCCCATGCCGGCCACCAGCACCTTGCGCCCGCTTGGCGGTCGCGGCAAAGGACGACGCAGGTTGAGCGGATTCCAGCGTGTCAGCAGGCTGTAGATCTCGAAGCCCCAGGGCAACTCCAGGACATCCTTGAGCGTCCGGGTTTCAACTTCGGGAATATTGACCGGCTCCTGCTTCTGGTAGATGCAGGATTTCATGCAATCGTTGCAGATGCGGTGACCGGTTGCGGCAACCATCGGGTTGTCGATCACGATGACCGCCAGAGCGCCAATGGCATGGCCGAGATTTTTCAGGGTGTGGAATTCGGAGATTTTCTCTTCGAGAGGACAACCTGCCAGTGAAATGCCGAACGGACTTTTTTTGAAGACGACCGGCGAATCCGCCACTGCTTTTTCGCGCAAGCCATTGGAGCAGGAGTCTTTCTTCTGCGTATGACAAAGAACGCAATAATTCGACTGATCAAGCGCGCCACGCAAGTCCGTTCCCTGATCGGTCAGAGCAAAGCCATTGCGCCGTCGAATATGTTCCGGGGCGATGCGAAACGAAACTACGCCATCTTGTTCCGATTTCTTCGCAGCCGGTACCAGATTCATCGTGTCAGCCCGTGCCGGGACCTTAAACAGAATGCCGCGACGGTGCTTGCGCCGTCCGGCTTCGGTATGAACCGCCCAGGCAGCATACTGGCGCGCTACTTCGAGAATTTCTCCTTGGGTGATCTTGTCTTCCTGCCACTCAACGATTTTCCGGGCAAAGGAAAGCTCCTCGAACTGACCGTTCAAGCGCTCCGTCAAAATCTGACCGAGCGCCTCTCCGTCGATTGCCGCGGCCTGTTCCGGCGAAATTAGCTTGGCAGCCTGCCGTTGGACAAATTGACGTTTGACCTCATACAGCGGCGACAGGTCGGCGTGTTTCTGTGTCAGCACGCTGACCTCATCGGCAATGCCAAACAACTCGGCCAGGAAGGTCTCAAGGTGGGGGGCCAGTTCGATGATCAACGCTGATTCATCAATCTTAGCAAGCGCCTCCGGATCGGAACGTGCGGCCACCAGCCGATCGCGCAAGGTGCCAGCAGTTTTGGCAATCTGCTCGAGAAATATCCGATCCAGCTTTTTCAGGCCGGGCAACTCGTATAAATCGGTGATCGATAAATCGTAAGCCAGCTTCAACATTTCGCATCCTTCAGGAAGAAAGAACGTGCCCCACGTGTCGTCCTTACGCTTTCCATTCCCCCACTTCATCGTTGACTGTAACAAAAATAACTTCCACCAATGGGATGATATCAAATTGTTTGATGTCCAACAATATAATCATTTATACCTGGGGGTCAATTGAAATAGGCTTACATCGGATATCGCGCCTGATTTCTGTTTAGCGATTAGCGCTTTCTTTCATGTTCTATTGCCGACCGCATGGCGTCGTCCAGCCAGCATGAACCAGGCATAACTCAGCGCCTGCAATGCGAGCAGTATTGCATAGGTCTTCTGATAGGCCGCGTGAGGCGACATCCCGCCGGCAATAAAGCCGTCGACGATTGCACCGAAGCCCCACTGAATAGCAAAAGCACCGACAAAAGTGAGCAGATTGAGGGTGGTGTTAACCCGACCGGCAAGGTGCATCGGGAATTGTGCCGAGAGCAAGGCGTAGGACAAATTCCCGACGCTGAACACCAACCCCATGGCGAACCAGAGCGGATAGGATGACGCACCTTCGATGACGATCAGCAGCGTGACAACCATGCCGCCCCCCATACCGGAAATCAGAATGGATTCGGGCTTAATGCCGCGCGCAGCAAGACGGGTAACAAACGTGGCTATCGCTACAAAACCGACCATCATGCCGAGACTCATGAGCAGCAAATGGAACGCTGCCGCATCCCGTGTCAAGCCATTGAAGTTCATCAGCCAGGGCACTGCCCACAAACCTTGCATGGCCATAAAACCTCCAACCACCAAAGCGGTTTGCGGCGCATAACGCCAGAAGGCAAAACTTCTGAGCACTTTGCCGACACCACGCAACTGTCCGACCAATGATTCCTTGCTTGCCGCTGCAGACTTGTCCGGGGTAAATAAAATCAATAGCGCAGCAATCATGGCCAGCCCGGCCAGCCCAAAAAAGGCACCGCGCCAGCCGATCAGCGACAAGGTCCAGCTGAGTGGCGTACTTGAAGTTAATGCCCCCAGGCCTCCGGCCGCCATGATGGCGGAATTGAGGGAAGCCTGACGCTCCATCGGGAACCACATTGAAAATGCCTTGAAGGATGCCATCAGACACGCTGAAACGCCGAGGCCGATCAGGGCGCGTGCAAACACCAGTTCAGTAAGGTCATGTCCCAGCGCAAAAAATATTGCGCCAATGGCGGCAATCACAAGCAGGGCGGATTCGACGCGGCGTGGTCCATAGCGGTCCAGAAGTATTCCGAGCGGCAACTGAAAAGCGCCAAATAAGGCCAGATAGACACTGGTCAGCAAGCCGAGGTCGGTGGCCGAAAAGTTCAGTTCGCGCACCAGTTCCGGAGCAATTACGGCGTTGACGTTGCGCAGCAGATAGGAAAGGAAATAACCCACGGCAAACGGCACAAATATCCGAAGCCAAAGTTGCGACGGTTTCAGGGAGCTCATGTCGCCTTCCCCCACAGCCAGGCTGCCCCGCGCACACCGGAGGAGTCGCCGTGACAGTTACGCACCAACCGGGTCATGACGCGATCGGAGAAAACATGCTTTTCCCACAGCCCGGGCACATTGCCGTACAGTCTGGAGACATTGGACAAACCGCCTCCAAGCACGATGACGTCGGGATCAAGAACATTGATGATCCCGGCCAAGGCTCTCGCCAGGCGAGATTCGTAACGGCGCAGCGTGGCTTCGCAGGCGGTATCGTTTGCTTCAGCGCTGGCCACTATGTCTGGGGGCGCAAAGTAGATTTGGTTATGTTGAAAATGATCCCGACTCATGCCTGGCCCCGACAAATAGGTTTCAATACAACCCGACCTGCCGCAGTAGCACTGCGGCTGATGCTGATCCGATAATCCTGGCAAAGGATTATGTCCCCACTCACCGGCAATCGCGTTGCAACCCGTCAATACGCGGCCATGCACGACGATTCCGCCACCAACGCCCGTACCCAGAATCACGCCGAACACGACATCGGCCCCGCGACCGGCGCCATCTATTGCCTCAGACAAGGCAAAGCAGTTGGCGTCGTTGGCGAGCCGGATTTCCCGGCTCAGTGCCTGCTGGAGATCGCTTTGCAATGGCTTGCCAATCAGGCAGGTGGAGTTGGCATTCTTGATAAGGCCGCCAAACATGGATGGTGCGCCTGGAATGCCGATTCCGATGCTGCCCTTTTGTTGCAAGCGGCTTTCCGTTTGCCCGACCAGGGCCGCAATCGCCTGCACCGTGGCCGTATAGTCGCCCTGGGGCGTTGCGATTCGATGCCGCAAGAGTTCGCCACCGCCATCATCCAGTGCGATGATCTCAATTTTCGTGCCCCCAAGATCGATACCTATGCGCATCACCCGTGTTTCCCGTTGATCGAACTGGCGATGATTCATCGTTCGGTCAAACATCGCTTATGATTTTTCAGGCGGCTCCTGTGAGAAAAATATTCCGCCGACAGGACCAGTAGCTGGCAAAATCGCCCCAAAAATCCCGTCCATTTTAATTGTTAGGAGAGTCGCATGAGCGTCATTCAGGAATTCAAGGAATTTGCGGTCAAAGGGAATGTAGTCGACCTGGCAGTTGGGGTCATTATTGGCGGCGCATTTGGAAAGATTGTCGACTCGGTGGTCAGCGACTTGGTCATGCCTGTCGTCGGCCGAATCCTCGGCGGTCTGGATTTCAGCAACTATTTCATCGCGCTCAAGGAGGTTCCTGCTGGCGTAACCATGACCCTGGCCGACGTGAAGAAGGCCGGCATACCTGTATTTGCCTGGGGCAACTTCCTGACCATAAGCATCAACTTTGCCATACTGGCATTCATTATTTTCATCATGGTCAAGCAGATCAACCGACTCAAGCGTGAAACACCGCCCGTGCCGGCCAGCCCGCCGCCAACCCCGGAAGACGTGCTGCTGCTTCGTGAAATCCGCGATACCTTAAAGAAAAACTAGGCCGCGTCACCCACAAATGGATTGTATTGGCGCTCCTCGCCAAAGGTCGACATCGGCCCGTGTCCGGGAATGAAACTGACGTCGTCGCCCAAAGGCAAGAGCTTGGTGCGAATGGCATTGATCAAGCTCGTGTGGCTGCCACGCGGTAGATCGGTGCGGCCAATCGAACCCTGAAACAGGACATCGCCGACGATCGCGAGTTTGGAAGCGGAGTGAAAGAACACGACATGGCCGGGCGTGTGGCCCGGGCAGTGCAGTACCTTTAGGGTGACTTCGCCAAAACTGACCGTATCGCCTTCGTTGAGCCAGCGATCAGGGACAAACGCCGCAGCCTGCCCCAAACCAAACATCTGCCCCTGCTGAGGCAACTGATCAATCCAGAATTTTTCTTCCTGGTGCGGACCTTCGATCGGGATACCCAGGCGCGCAGCAAGTTCCGCCGTAGCTCCGGCATGGTCGATGTGTCCGTGCGTCAACAATATTCTTTCAATTTGCACGCCCAGCCGCTGCGCAACCGAAAGAATGCGATCAAGATCTCCGCCGGGATCGACCACGGCTCCGCGCATGGTCTTCTCGCACCAGAGCAGAGAGCAATTCTGTTGGAACGGCGTCACAGGAATAATCTGGAATTTCATCGTGGGTTCAAAAAAAATAGGCACGATGCTATTCAACCAGAATCGGGAGCAGGTGTCACTCCCGATTCCGGGCTTGACTCACTTAACCGACCGATTCCTGTTCGGCAATTACGCAAATATCAGGCGTCAGGGTTTGATGACACCGGGCGGAGTCGGTGACACTTTTTCCCAGCCGCCAGGACATTCCTTGACATAGGGATAGTAGCCCGCAGGCTTCTTGCACGAATACCACCATTGGCCACCCGAGGGATCGCGCGCTGGGTTCTGCCCGGCGTACGATGTGGGAGCCGGAGGCGGGGATGCCACCGGCGGCGGAATGACGTAGGTCTGCTCGACATAATAGGGCTGAACCACGACAGGTGCATACGCCGGCGGGGCATAGACCACCGGAGGCGAGTAATAGACAGTCCGCGGTTGCTGGACGGCTGAGTAAAGTATGGCAGAACCCAGCAGAAAGCCGAAAGGCCCCCAGAAATGGTCGTGGCCATGGCCATGACCTCCACCAGCGCGTTGAGCCCAGCTCGGTGCCGAGGCGAGCGCCCCGGCAACGACGATCGCCACGATACCAGCTCTGAGTTTCATTTTGAAATCCTCCCCGTCGGGATCTATTCAAGCGTGATCCGGTTATGCACACGCAAATATTCTCCAGGCGGCGTGCGGGTGGTTGTGGTCAGCAGCTTGCCCTTGTAATCATAAGTGACCTGATAGCCCGACGGTGGTCCCTGCTCATACACTGTGCTGCATTGCTCCTGGGTAGTCGGCGCGGACCCCATCTGGTTGCCGAGTATCGAACCACCAATCGCACCCGCAACCGTGGCAGCATCCTTGCCGTGTCCTCCGCCGAAACGCGATCCGACCACGGCACCAACCACACCCCCCGCAATCGCGGCGCCAGGATTGTTGGGCGATCCGGGACTGATTGTCACCTGATTGCAGACCTGGCGGGCGACCTGGGGTCCGGGAATGGGTGAATAATTCAGGACTTTTGCAAATTCCGTAGTGTCCTGAATCACATTGGTTTGGGCGGCTACCGCCAGGGGCAGGCATAACGCGGCAACCAGCGCTGCGCCACTTACCGGAAGGCGCCAATTTTTGGATAAGGAATATGGTTTCATGGAAGTTGTCCTCGTTTCACGGGGAAGCATCAATGCATACGACCGCGCATTCGATCATGCGCGCGAGTGTGCCAAGCGTTCCTTGCATACAAGTCAAATATAGTCTTTTGTTCGGGACCGAGCTGGTCATAGAAAATCTTGGTGTCGTCGGCCAGTTTGCTCATTTGGTCCGCACCTGAGCGCATTCTTGCTGCCATTTCCGCCATCCTGTCCGGTGTTGCGATATCCTCCAGTCGGTCCCTTGCCGACGGCGCCCGCTTTTCCATTTCCTGGGCACGCACCTGGGCATGACTGATCATTGCAGCCGAAAATGCTTTCCAGGCATCTTGCTGGGACGGGTTAAGCTTCAGTTTTGCGCCGAGCTTGTCCAGATGTTCCTGAGTCACAATGAGCGGGTTATGCATTGTTTGATGCTGAGCATGCGCACTTCGCATCAGTCCGGGCGATCCAAAATCGGCCGCATTGACATAACCAATCCCTGCAACAACGATACCCGCGATGACCAGACAAGCAGTTCTTACTGAACATTTCATGATGAGTTCTCCCGAAGAATTTCAATTAATCCCGCATAGCAGTAGCTCATCCTAACGATGGCATCCGGATCGTGCTGTAAGGGATTGTGAATCTTTGTAAGGCCAGGGAGAAAGCTGGTATCAGGGCCTGGATTGGGCGCTATGGTGCATCACTGGTGAAGCTGAAGACATCCGCAAAGAACGCTTCGGCAGGCAGGCCATGTTCTGCAAAGTCACGTCGAGCGGCATCGATCATCGCCGGCGCTCCGCAGGCATAGACCTGATAGGCAGACAAATCCGCATGGTCTTCGAGCACGGCTTGGTGCACCAACCCGACACGCCCTGCCCAGGCATCCCCTACCAATGGTTCGGAAAGCACCGGTACGTACTCGATCTGAGCATGTTCGAGCGCCCAGCGTTGCGGCAAGTCGGACAGATACAATCCGCTACGATCGCGGGCACCCCAGTACAGGGTCATCGGGCGCCGGCTCTGCATGTGAAGCGCATGTTCGATGATGCTCTTGATGGGAGCGAAACCTGTACCGCCCGCCACCAGGATGACCGGCCTGCTGGAATCTTCGCGCAGGAAAAACCCGCCATGCGGCCCCTCGAAGCGCATCATGTCGCGCTCCTTCATGCCGTTGAACACATGCCCGGTAAATTGCCCGCCGGGAACCAGGCGAATATGCAGTTGCAGCAACTCATCGTCGTGCGGTGCATTCGCTAGCGAGAATGCCCGACGCTTGCCATCCTTGAGCAAAATCTCGATGTACTGTCCGGCGCGAAAGTGGAATTTTTCATTCACGGGCAGTTTCAAGTGCAGCGCCATCACGTCCGCAGCCAAGCGCTCCAGTTTCTGGATGCGGCATGGCAATGTTCTTACCGGAATATCGTCTGCCGTTGTCAACTCATGACATTCGATACTGATGTCCGAAAGCGGCCGGGCGCAACAGAACAAAGCCAGACCGGCGGCCTTGTCTTCTTCGGTAAGTGCGGCGGATGAGGAACTCCCGTGATCAACCTGTCCCTCGAGAATCTTGCCCTTGCAGGTGCCGCAGGCGCCATTACGGCAGCCATACGGTAAATTAAATCCGGCGTCGAGTACCGCACGAAGGATGGTCGCGCCATTCTCGGAGATGCAGGTGCGGCCGCTCGGCTGGATGGCAATCTGGAAGGACATGAGATAATTTGCAAATGTTAAGGTTATTGGTCATTGGCTGCGGCGACGTGGCACGTCGTACCTTGCCGCTGTTGGCTCGGCGCTATCGAATTTACGCCCTGGTTCGTTCGCTGGATGGTTTCCTTGCTGCCGAATTCGCCGCCATGAAAATTACGCCAATCCTTGGCGACCTTGACCAACCGGCGAGCTTGCGGCGACTTGCAGGCTTGGCCGACTTGCTGCTGCATTTTGCGCCACCACCGGAATACGGCAACCTGGATACACGAACCAGACATCTGATTGCGGCCATGCAACGTGGAAAAATTTTACCACGCCGGATGGTCTACATCAGCACCAGCGGGGTCTATGGCGACTGCGGTGGCGCCTGGATCAACGAAACGCGCAGGGTTGCGCCGGCATCATCCCGGTCACAACGGCGAGTCGACGCTGAACAGCAGTTGCGGCGCTGGGCAAAGCGCAGCGGTACTTGCCTCAGCATCCTGCGCGTACCCGGTATCTACGCGGCAGAGCGATTGCCCCTGGCGCGCATACAGCGCGGCGATCCGGTGCTGCGCCCGGCGGATGACGTATTCACCAATCATATTCACGCCGATGACCTGGCGCATTGCGCGATCGCCGCATTGCAGCGGGGCCGGCCGAACCGTGTCTATCACGCCAGCGACGATTCGTCTTCGCCTGGTCTGCACATGGCGGACTGGTATGACGCCATCGCCGACGCTTTCGCTTTGCCCCACCCACCGCGCGTGAGCAGAGCCCAAGCACAAAGCGTCTTGTCCCCGATGGTGCTCTCCTTCATGGGAGAATCGCGACGTCTCGACAACGCCCGTCTCAAGAACGAATTGCGGGTTTACCTGACTTATCCCGATATCGCTTCCGGACTCGTCGCTATAATCGCTGGACGAAAAGGCGAGGAAACCTGACATGCAAGGCCAACTTTTTAGCCAGGATTTTCTCAATCGCGGTATCCGCGAAACTCCACCTTATGAAGCTTTGACCAAAGATGGTCTCGACGCGTTTCGGGCTGTCCTAGGGAACATCTATTTCGGTCTCTCGGCCAATTCGGTGATCAACGAAGCGCAGACCGAACATCTGGTCATCGAGAAAGTCCTGGCCCAACTCGGCTGGGGCGACGACTACCTCCCGCAAGTCAACCTTTCCGGCAAACGGCGTGAGGATGTTCCCGACGTGCTGTTGTTTCCCGATGGCGCATCCAAGCAAGCTGCGCTTGCCGAGCAGCGCGATGAACGCCGCTATCGCCATGGCATCGCGATACTCGAAGCCAAGCGCTGGCTGCGGCCGCTGGATCGCGGCGATGCCGGCGATGCATACGACCCCGGCGCGCCGTCGTCGCAGATGCTGCGTTATCTGTCGCGGGCCGATGTGATCGCCGACCGCGCGGTGAGATGGGGTGTGCTCACCAACGGCGCGGTGTGGCGGCTCTACTGGCAGGATGCGCGGTCGCGTGTCGAAGAGTTCTTCGAAATCGATCTTGCCGCCGCGCTGGGCATATCCGGCGCGCAAATGGAGCTGGATGCGACTGAACCGGAGCACGCGTTGCGCCTGTTCTTTCTCATGTTTCACCGCGCCGCCTTCCTCACGCAGCCGTGGGATACGGCGGGCCGCAGCTTTCATGCCTATGCGCTCAACGAAGCACGGGTTTACGAGGAGAAGGTTTCGCAGGACTTGGGAATGCGCGTATTCGGCGACATCTTCCCGTCGCTCGCGCAGGCGTTGGCCCGAGGCGACCTGCAAGCGCAAAAGCAGCCGCACGGATTCGGCAAGGCCACGCGCCAGCAATACACCCGCGTCTATCTCGACGAAGTGCGCGAAGCCGCATTGATCCTGCTGTATCGTCTGTTGTTTCTGTTTTACGCTGAGGATCGCGGCCTGCTACCGGTGCGCGACCCGCGCTACCATGCGTACAGCGTGCGTCGCTTGCGCGAGCGCGTGCGCGACGACATCGATGCCCGTCGGCCACTCGCTAACCGCCTCGATAACCTATACCGAGATTTGAAAGGCGTGTTCCAGATCATAGACGAAGGCGAAGATGCGGTTGGGATACCAGCATACAACGGTGGCCTTTTCGAGCGTGCTCGTGCACCTCTCTTGGAGCGTTCAAAAGTTCCGGATGCCGTGATGGCGCCGATCATTGATGCGTTGTCGCGCCGCACCGAGGACTTGCTACGCGGCTGGATCAACTATCGCGACCTCTCCGTCGCTCATCTCGGCGGCATTTACGAGCGTTTGCTTGAGTACACCCTGGAACATGAAGTCCAGGCCGGCGACAACTTCGACCTCAAGGAGATCGACCGCATCGTTGCCCGCCCGGCCAGCTTTGCGCGCAAGGTGTCGGGCAGCTACTACACCCACGACGACCTGGTACGCCTGATCTTGCGGGAATCGGTTGGCCTGCTGGCACAGGAACGTATGCAGGCCTTCGTCAAGCGTGTGGAGTGGCTCAAGCGCCGACACTCGCTCAATCCCGGCGATTGGGATGGTCTGGATCAGCTCGATCCGGCCAGCACCATGCTCGAACTCAAGATCTGCGACCCGGCCATGGGCAGCGGTCATTTTCTTGTGGCGCTGGTCGACGATCTCGCCGACCGCGTGCTGGAAGCCATCGATACCGCCGAGCATCTCGTCTCCGAGCAGTCCTGGGCGACGCATCTGGCCGAGCAGGGCCGCCCCTGGCAAAGCCCGCTGGTAGCGCGCATCGCCCAGATTCGCCGCACCATCAAGGACAACGCGCAGGAGCACGGCTGGAGCGTCACCGAGGCCCAGCTCGACGACCGCCACATCGTCCGGCGCATGATCCTGAAGAAATGCATCTTCGGCGTGGACAAAAACCCGATGGCGGTGGAACTGGCCAAGACCGCGCTGTGGCTGCACACCTTCACTGTCGGTGCGCCGCTGTCCTTCCTCGATCATCACCTCAAATGCGGCGACTCGCTGCATGGCGAGCGGCTCGATGCCGTAAAAAGCAGCCTTACTGCCTTTGGCATATTGTTCCAGGAGGGCGACCTGGCGCGGCTCGAAGCTGCCGCGCACAGCCTGGTGCGGGTTGCCGATCTCACCGATGTGGATATCGCCGAGGCGCGTCTGTCCAAGGATCTCGCCGTCGAAGCGGAACAGCAGATGGCGCCGCTGATGGTATTGCTCGATTTCTGGCGCAGCCTGCGCTGGCTGGTGCCGGGCTGGCCGAAACCGAAGCGCAAGTTGAGGAATGGCGGTACCACCAGAGACTTGCGCGACCGCGACGAGGATGCGCTGGGCGAGCTCATGACGGGCCGCCACAACCTGATCGGCGTGCTGGGCGCCGGGCGAATCGAAGGTGAAGGACCGGCGGCGCAAGCCGCCAACGACTTGCTGGCGCGCGCCAACGGCTTGGCTGCGCGGGAACGCTTCTTCCACTGGTGGACCGCTTTCCCGACGGTATTCCCGGCTGGGTTCGACGCGGTGATCGGCAACCCCCCGTGGGATCGCATCAAGCTGCAAGAGGTCGAATGGTTCGCCGAGCGCGATCTGGCCATCGCCGCCCAGCCGCGCGCTGCCGATCGCAAGAAAATGATCGAAGCCCTGGAAAAGAAAAAATACGGCCCGGCGCCGTTGTGGAAGGAATACGCCGCAGCGCGCGAACGCGCCGAAACCAACGCCCAGGTGCTCGCCAAATGCGGCGATTATCCGCTGCTGGGCGGTGGCGACGTGAATCTCTACAGCCTGTTTGTCGAGCGGGCGCGAGCGCTGACGGCTTCCACCGGTTTGGTGGCACTGCTGACTCCCTCGGGTATTGCCGCCGACAAGGGTGCTGCCAGGTTTTTCAGCGGCATATCGGGCAGCGGGAGACTTGGCGCGTTGTTCGATTTCGAGAATCGTCAGAACCCCGGCGGCAGTTATTTTCCCGATGTCGATTCCCGTTTCAAGTTTAGTGTTCTGTTTTTCGGGGGCGAACAACGCAGCTTTCCCGCATCGCGCTGTGCCTTCTACTTGCACAATATTGCTGAGATCGACGACCCAGCACGCGTACTGGAGCTTTCCACCGAAGATTTCAGGCTGGTCAATCCCAACACCGGCGCTGCGCCCGTTTTCCGCTGTCGCCGCGATGCCGACATCACCATGCGCATCTACCGCCAGCATCCGGTGCTGGTGGATCGCAGTGGCACCCAAGAGCGGTGTGTGTGGCCGTTAAAGTACGTCACCATGTTTCACATGACTAATGACTCACACTTGTTTCTGACACACGGTGAGGTTAAGCGGCAAGAGAAGGCGGTTATGCCGCTTTATGTCGGACGCATGATCCATCAATACGATCATCGCTACGCCAACGTAACCGTGAACGAGGAAAATCTCCACAATGCGGCATTTGGCGATACGCTGAGCTCCGCGCAGAAAGTCGATCCGGACTGTTTCCCGGAATCTCAATATTGGATAGATGCCAAGTCGATTCCAGAGGACAAGCGCCGCTCATGGGCACTTGGTTTCCGGGAGATTGCCCGTGCAACCGATGCTCGCACGATGATTGCTGCCATCATTCCATTCACGGCCGCAGGTAACAAGTTGCCTCTTCTTTTGCCGGAGATCGGCACCGACGCCAGCTATCCGGCTTGTGTGCCTTTGCTGGTCGCCAACCTGAACAGTTTCGCATTCGATTTTGTGGCACGACAGAAGGTGCAAAGTACCACTATCAATCTGTTCATCCTCGAACAACTCCCGGTCATCGCCCCGCAACGCTTCGAAGATTGCATCGGCAAGACCCGGATCGCCGACTTCATCCGCGAGCAGGTGCTGCATCTCACTTATACGGCTCATGATATGGCACCCTTTGCCCACGACCTTGGCTACGAAGATGCGCCTTTCGAGTGGGATGAATCCGACCGCCGCCGCCGCATGGCGGCACTCGACGCTTTGTTCATGCATCTATACGGGCTATCCGAGGACGACGCGGATTACATTCTCGGCACGTTTCCCATCGTGCGTGCGCAGGACGAGGCGGCCTTCGGCGATTACCGAACACGCAAGATGATTCTGGCAGCTATGACTGCAATCGCACAAGGTAGATTACTTGTATGACTTCACACTTTTTCGCTCCCTGCCCGCGCGGCCTCGAAACCCTGTTGGCCGAGGATCTCGGCACAGCGGGCGCAAGCGCCGTGCGCATCGTGCCAGGCGGGGCGCAATTTGTCGGAACGTGGGAAACCTGCTATCGGGTCAATCTCGAATCGCGCATCGCCAGCCGCGTCTTGTGGCAAGTCGCCCAGGGCAGCTATGGCTGTGAGGATGACGTTTATCGTCTCGCTGAAACAGTGGACTGGCCCACGCTGTTTCAGGTCGAGCAAACGCTGCGCGTCTATGTCACGGCAATCAAGTCGCCACTGAAGAGC
>Ga0172373_10008221_pt1 | contig 13283 bp, 13 predicted proteins | sample Lak10m_2_FD_114546 | JGI IMG/M metagenome (GOLD analysis project Ga0172373, IMG submission 114546) | Freshwater microbial communities from Kabuno Bay, South-Kivu, Congo - kab_092012_10m | ecosystem: Environmental > Aquatic > Freshwater > Lake | place: Democratic Republic of the Congo... | reverse complement strand
TGTCGCCCTATCTGATGGAAGTGGCGCGACACCCTTTGCTCTTGAGTGCCGGCCTGGCGCTGACTGCGCAGGCGGTGATCGGCTGGCGGCTGGCCGGACTTCAAGGCGGCACGCCGCTGTGGAACAGTTTGCGTGTGCTTGCCTGGGCGGGCTACTGGGCTATCCTGGCCTGGATCGTCGGCCGGGTACTGGTGTTGCTGATCTGAGCGCTCAGACGCCCCAGACCGTTTCCAGAATATCGTCCTCGAATTCGGAGAGGCCTTCCCGGCTCAATCCGAGTTCCTCCAGCACGATGTCCTGATACATCACCCATTCCGGGTCTGCCGGCCATTTGTGGTGCAGCGTGCGCAGGTGCATGGCCATCAGCAGGATGCTGGACATGGTGCGCATGGCATAGCCGTGCGGCACGGCATCGTGATGATCGCGGATCGAGATGGCGATGAAATCCGGCAGCCGCCAGTGCTTGGCGATGAAATAGCCGATGGCGGTATGGGCGCAGTCGACCTGCTGATCTTCCTGTAGCAGATTGGGCCAGCCGCTCAGGTTGTTGCTGCGGTAATCGCGGCAATACTCGGGAAAGCGCTGCATCAGCACCGGCACGCCGCAATCCATGAACAGGCCGGCTGCGTAGGCCTGGTCCGGAAAGATGTTGCACACCGAGCGCAGCTTCTTGGCGATGGCCGCCGCCAGCGAGGCGATATCGCCGGCATGTTCCCAGAAGCGCACGAAGACTTCCGCGTCCCCGCCCAGCGACTGCCGCAGCACCGAACACTTGACCATGTTGACCAGCGGACCGCTGCCCAGCATGGCGATGGCCTGGTCCAGGCTGTCGATGCGCCGGCTGCTGCCCATGCCGGGCGAGTTGGCGATGCGGAACACGGCAGCGGTCAGGCCGACGTCCTTGCCGATCACCTTGGCCAGGTCCTTGAGGCTGAAATCGTCCTGCTGCAGCATTTCGTCGATTTCGAGCAGCACGCGCGGTTGCGGCGGAATCTTGATGCCGCTGCCGAGCAGGGCTTCCAGTTGCTGGTGTTCGTCCTTGGCGGGCGGGTTGACCATCTGTTCCGGCTCCCGTTATTCCGCTGCCTTGGCGGCCATGATCTGGTCCATCAGCTTGAGCCCGGAGAACGCATCCTTGGCGTAATGCACCTGGTCCGGGTTGGTGTAGACGAAGCGGCAATCCTGTTCGACGTATTTGCGTGTCAGCGCCGCGCCGCCCAGCAGCACCGGGATGTCGATGCCTTCCTTCTTCATCTCTTCGAGGTTCTCTTTCATGATCACCGTCGATTTCACCAGCAGGCCGGACATGCCGATGGCGTCGGCAGCGTGCTGGCGCGCGGCTTCCATGATGGCGCCGACCGGTTGCTTGATGCCGAGGTTGATCACCTTGTAGCCGTTGTTGGTGAGGATGATGTCGACCAGGTTCTTGCCGATGTCGTGCACGTCACCCTTGACGGTGGCGAGCACCAGGATGCCTTTTTCCTGGCCTTCCACCTTTTCCATGAATTGCTCGAGGTAGGCCACCGCGGCTTTCATGGTTTCCGCGCTTTGCAGCACGAACGGCAGCTGCATTTCGCCGGCGCCGAACAGTTCGCCGACTACGCGCATGCCGTCGAGCAGCAGCGCGTTGATGATGTCGAGCGGCTGGTAGGTTTCCATCGCCTTGGCCAGGTCGTCGTTGAGGCCCTGCTTGTCGCCGTCGATGATGCGCTGCTTGAGCACTTCCTCGATGGTTTCCGGGCGCTTCTTCGCGGCGGTCACGGACTGCACGTCCTTGAACAGATCGACGAAATGCAGCAGCGGATCGCGGCCGTCGCGCCATTGGTTGAAAATGAGGTCTTCGGCGGCGACGCGGTGCGCCTCGTCGATCTTGTGCAGCGGCATGATCTTCGAGACGTGGATGATCGCCGCGGTCATGCCGCGCTTCTGCGCGTGGGCCAGGAACACCGAATTCAGCACGTGGCGGGCCGCCGGATTGAGGCCGAAGCTGATGTTGGAGAGCCCCAGCATGATCTGGCATTCCGGCAATTCCCTGGCGATGCGCTCGATGGCATCCAGGGTGTTCACCCCGTGCATGCGGTCGTCTTCGACGCCGGTGCAGATGGTGAAGGTGAGCGGGTCGAACAGCAGGTCGGAAGCCGGCAAGCCGTGCCGGTTGACCGCGAAATCGTAGAGGCGATGCGCGATGCGCAGCTTGTCGTCGACGCTCTTGGCCATGCCGACCTCGTCGATGGTGAGCGCCACCACCGCGGCGCCGAATTTCTTCGCCAGCCTGAGCGTCTTGTCGGCCTTTTCCTCGCCGTCCTCGAAGTTGATCGAGTTGATGATGGCCTTGCCGCCGATCAGCTTGAGCGCAGCCTCGATCACCGGCAGCTCGGTGGAATCGACCACCAGCGGCACCGTGATCTGGCCGCGGTAGCGCGTGATCACCTCGCTCATGTCGGCGACTTCCGGGCGGCCGACGTAGGCGGTGCAGACGTCCAGCGCGTGCGAGCCTTCGCGCACCTGGTCGCGGCCGATGGCGGTGAGCGCGTCCCAGTCCTCGGCGTTCAGCAGGTCGCGAAATTTCTTCGAGCCGTTGGCGTTGCTGCGCTCGCCGATGGCGAACACGGCGTTTTCCTGGCGCAGCGTCACCGAGGTGTACAGCGACGACACCGACGGCTCCCATTGCGGCTGTCGCACCACCGGGGCCGGGTTGGCGCGGGCGTCCAGCATCGCGCGCAATTCGCGGATATGGTCAGGGCTGGTGCCGCAGCAGCCGCCGATCAGGTTGACGCCATCTTCTTCGACGAAGCGTTCCTGCCATTCGGCCAGTTCGAACGGCAGCAGCGGGTATTCGGTCTTGCCGTCGACCAGCATCGGCAGGCCGGCGTTGGGCATCACCGAAATCAGCTTGCGCCACTTCTCGCCCAGATATTTCACGTGCTCGGCCATTTCCGCCGGGCCGGTGGCGCAGTTGAGGCCGATGCCGTCGACGTCCAGTGCGTCGATCGCGGTCGCGGCACAGGCGATGTCGCTGCCGACCAGCATGGTGCCGGTAGTTTCGATCGTCACCTGCACGAAGATGGGGATGTGTTCCTTGCCCTTTTCGCGGCGCGCGATCTTGCAGCCGTTGACGGCGGCCTTGATGGTCAGCAGGTCCTGGTTGGTTTCCAGCAGGAAGCAGTCGATGCCGCCGTCGAGCAGGCCGCGCGCCTGTTCGGCGTAGGAATCTTCCAGGATGTCGTAGCTGGTGTGGCCGAGGCTGGCCAGCTTGGTGCCGGGGCCGACCGAGCCGAGCACGAAGCGCGGCCATGCCGGCGTGGCGAATTCCGCGGCCACTTTTCTGGCGATTTCGGCGGCGCGCTTGTTCAGTTCATAGGTGCGTTCCACCAGGTCGAATTCGGCGAACACCACCTTGTTGGCGCCGAAGGTGTTGGTCTCGACGCAATCCGCGCCGGCGGCGAAATAGGTGCGGTGCACTTTCTCGACGAAATCCGGGCGCGTGTCGACCAGAATTTCCGAGCAGTTTTCCAGCCCGGCGAAATCCTTGTCGACATCCCAGGTCTCGGCCTGGATCAGGGTGCCGGTGCCGCCGTCGCACAGCAGCACGCGTTGTTGCAGTCGTTCTATGAAGCCAGAATTCACGTTGTTTCCTAATATTCCAGATTATTCTTGATCGTCCGACGCCAGCAGGATCAGGTTGCGCCCGCCCGCCTTCGCCGCATACAGGGCGCGATCGGCGCGCTGCAGCAGGCCTTGCACGTCGTCTTCGTCGCGCAACTCGGCCACGCCGGCGCTGAAGGTCGCCCCTATCTTGCCGCGCTGGTAGTGCAGCGGCGACTTGTGCAGCATCTGCTTCAGCCGCTCCAGCATGAACACCGCGCCCTGCTTTTCGGTATCCGGTAGCAGGAACAGGAATTCCTCGCCGCCGTAGCGGAACATGACGTCGGATTCGCGCAGCACGGCCTTGGACAGTTGCGTGAAATACAGCAGCAGCTGGTCGCCGGCATCGTGGCCGTGGGTGTCGTTGATCTGCTTGAAATGATCGAGGTCGAGCAGGGCGATCGTCAGTTTGCCGCCGTTGCGGCGCATCCGGGCCGCTTCCTGGCTCAGGCTGAGTTCCATGCCGTAGCGGTTGCGCGCGCCGGTTAAGGGGTCGAGCACCAGCTGCTCGCGGGTCTCCTGCAGTTCGAGGCGCATCTGGTCCAGCGTTGCGCGGGCGCTGCTCAGTTCGCGGTGGGTGTCCTCCACCGAGTGCTGGATCGAGAGCGCGGTGGCGCTGACGATCTGCAGCAGGGCCAGGATTTCCTTTTTCTCTTCAGCATGGGTGAGGGCGTCGATCGAATCGCGCATGCTGCGGCTCTGGCTGCCGAGACTGTCGGCCAGCTCGCCGGTGCGTTCGGTGACGGTGCTGACCAGGGTGCGGATCAGGTTGAGCAGCTCGCGGTCGTTGTCGAGTTTTTGCGCCGGCGTCATGGCCTGGCCCGGGGTGGCGGCGGGAATCGGCAGCGCCTCGCCGGAGATCTCGTGGTAGACGCTGGCGTAATGCTCGGGCGTCGGAGGCAGGCCGCGCTCGGTCAGCTGTTGCAGCGCGGCGCGCGCGGTTTTGATCGCGAGATTGCGCTGCTGATGTCGGGATTCGGGCATTGTTCTGATAACGCGTTGTTAGCAAAATATTTTATCATAGCGCGTCGCTTCAACCGCTTGCCCGAAAGAAATCCCTTCATGCGTTCCGCTGTCGTCAACGATAACCCGATCCCTGTCCCGCCGTTCTGGGGCGCCAAATGCATCGAGCATATCCCGCTCAAGGCAGTGCTTCCCTACATCAACCGCACCGCGCTGTACAAGCTGCAATGGGGTTACCGCACCAAGGGGCGCACCGAGGAGGAGTACCGCCAGTACCTGCGCCACGAGGTCGATCCCATCCTGGCGCGCATGGTGGAACAGAGCGAGCGCGAGAGCATACTGCGGCCGCAGGCGGTCTACGGCTATTTCCCGTGCCAGTCGGAGGGCGACGATCTCGTCGTCTACGACCATCCGGACAGCCGCAACGTGCGCTGCCGCTTCACCTTCCCGCGCCAGACCACCGAACGCCGGCTGTGCATCGCCGATTTCTTCCGCCCGGCGGAGAGCGGCGAACTGGATGTCGTGGCGTTCCAGCTGGTGACGGTCGGCCAGCATGCGGCGGATTACGCCCGCGACCTCTTCAACAAGGACAGCTACCAGGAATATCTCTACTGGCACGGCCTCAATGCCGAAGGCGCCGAGGGCATGGCGGAATATCTCCACAAGCGCATCCGCGTCGAGCTCGGCTTCGGCCGCGAGGATTCGCGCGACCTGTCCGAGCTGATCAAGCAGCACTACCGCGGCAGCCGCTATTCCTTCGGTTACCCGGCCTGCCCCAACCTGCACGATCAGGATAAAATTCTGATGCTGCTGGATGCTGGGAAAATCCAGGTGACGCTGGGCGATGAAGATCAGCTCTGGCCGGAGGAATCGACCAGCGCCATCGTGGTGCACCACCCGGACGCCAAGTATTTCGGCGTATGACCATTCAACTAGGGAGAACAACAACATGAAGAAAATGCTGCTGGGCCTGGCCCTCGCCGGGGTTCTGCTGCCGTCTGCCACGCTGGCGAATGAAGCCGGCGCCGGCGACGAGGCGGAGCAACTGCGCGGCATCGTGCGCAACCTGCTGGATGACAACAACGCCTTCGCCAAATCGCGCAAGCCCGCCTACTACAAACCGTTCGCCGATGGACAGCATCCGCGCGCCACGGTGGTGACCTGTTCCGATTCGCGCGTACACACCCATGCTCTCGACAAGACGCCGGACGGCGACCTGTTCATGGTGCGCAACATCGGCAACCAGATCAGCACCGCCGAAGGTTCGGTGGAATACGGCGTGCACCACCTGCACACGCCGCTGCTGATCATCGTCGGCCACGTTGCCTGCGGCGCCATCAAGGCGGCGCGCAGCGATTATTCCAAGGAGTCGGCCAGCATCAAGCGCGAGCTGGATACCATCAAGCTGCCCGCCAAGAATCCCAAGAACGACGATGACGAGGAAATCCTGCGCGGCATCGACGCCAACGTGAATAACCAGGTGGCGTTTGCCATGAAGAAATTCACCGAGGAGGTGAAGGAGGGCAAGCTGACCGTGATCGGCGCCATCTACGACTTCCGCAACGACCTGCACCAGGGCCAGGGACGGCTGGTAGTGACCAACATCAACGGCAACACCGACGCCGGCAACATCATGTCCGGCCTGATGAAGCTGAGCGGCGCCAACCTGTCGATGGAGAAAAAGCCTGCCGCGAAGCCGGCCGCTGCCAAATCGGCCGAGCCCAAAGCCGCTGAACCCAAGGCAGCCGAACCCAAGGCGGCTGCCCACTGATCCCTGCCGGACACCCCATGCACATTCACATACTCGGCATTTGCGGCACCTTCATGGGCGGCATCGCCGCCCTGGCCAAGGCCGCCGGCCACCGCGTCACCGGCTGCGACGCCAACGTTTATCCGCCGATGAGCACGCAACTCGAAGCCCAGGGCATCGGCCTGATCGAAGGCTTCGGCGCCGACCAGCTGGCGCTCAATCCCGACGTGTTCGTCATCGGCAACGTGGTGTCGCGCGGCAACCCGCTGATGGAAGCCATCCTCGACCGCGGCCTGCCCTATATTTCCGGACCGCAATGGCTGGCCGAGAACGTGCTGCAGGGGCAATGGACGCTGGCGGTCGCCGGAACGCACGGCAAGACCACCACCAGTTCAATGCTGGCCTGGGTGCTGGAGTATGCCGGATTGAGCCCGGGCTTCCTGATCGGCGGCGTGCCGGAGAACTTCGGCGTGTCGGCGCGTCTGCCCGGCGCGCCCCGGCAGGAACCGGCAGGGCGCTCGCCGTTCTTCGTCATCGAGGCCGACGAGTACGACACCGCCTTTTTCGACAAGCGTTCCAAGTTCGTGCACTACCACCCGCGCACGGTCGTGCTCAACAACCTGGAATTCGACCACGCCGACATTTTTGCCGACCTCGCCGCCATCGAGACCCAGTTCCACCACCTGGTGCGGACCGTGCCCGGCAGCGGACTGATCGTCGCCAACGGCCGCGAAGCCAGCCTCGATCGCGTGCTGCAGCGCGGCTGCTGGACGCCGGTGGAACGCTTCGGCACGGAGGACGGCTGGCAGGCCGGTGAGGCCGGCGCCGACGGCAGTTTCGAGGTGCGTTTCGCAGGGGCGTCGCTGGGGCGTGTGCAGTGGTCGCTGCTGGGCGAACACAACCGCATGAACGCGCTGGCCGTGCTGGCCGCGGCGCGTCATGTCGGCGTCGCGCCGCAGGTCGGCATCGCCGCACTGGGCGAGTTCCGCAACGTCAAGCGCCGCATGGAGGTGCGCGGCGAAGTGCGCGGCATTACCGTCTACGACGACTTCGCGCACCATCCCACCGCCATCGACACCACGCTCGCCGGTCTGCGCGCCAAGGTCGGCGCGGCCCGCATCCTGGCCGTGCTGGAGCCCCGTTCCAATACGATGAAGCTGGGCACCATGAAAGCGGCACTGCCAGGCAGCCTGCGGGATGCCGACGGCGTCTTCTGCTACGCCGCCAACCTCGGCTGGGATGCCGCCGGGGCGCTGCAGCCGCTGGGCGCCAAGGCCGTGGTGCGCGACGATCTCGACGCGCTGGTCGCCGACATCACCGCCGCCGCCCGACCCGGCGATCACATCCTGGTGATGAGCAACGGCGGTTTCGGCGGCATTCACCAGAAGTTGCTGGACCGCCTGGCTTGCTGACGCCGGCCATCCTTCAGGACGAAAGCAAACGCCTGTGGGTGATGCTCGGCCTGTCGCTGGTAGTGCACGCCGCGCTGCTGGCGATCAGGTTCGCGCCGGAAATGCAGAAGACATGGCGTGACAACCTGCCCGCGCTCGAAGTCATCCTGGTCAACGCCAAATCGCAGAGCAAGCCGGAAAAAGCCGATGCGCTGGCCCAGGCCAATCTCAATCGCGGCGGCAATACCGAAGCCGAGCGCCGCATGAAATCGCCGCTGCCGGTGCCCAGGAGCAAACCGCAGGAAGCCGCGCTCAAGCCGGCCGCGGAAAGCCGCCAGAAGGCCGGCGAGGCGGCGAAAGTGCAGGCGCAGGAAGTGCAGAAGCAGCAGCGCGTCGCCGAGCTGGAGCGCCAGGCGCAGGAACTGATGACGCAAATCCAGGCCGAGCAGCACGTCGAGAGCAAGCCCAGCCAGCCGGCCACCGCGCCCACCCCGGACCAGAGCCAGCAGAGCGCCAGCCCCAAGGCGTTGAACGCCGCCGACCTGGTGGCGCGCAGCCTGGATGCGGCGCGCATGGAGGCCGAGATTTCTAAGGAGTGGGACAGCTACCAGAAGCGGCCCAAGCGTAAGTTCCTCGGCGCGCGCGTGCAGGAATACCGCTTTGCCGCCTATGTCGAGACCTGGCGCCAGAAGGTGGAAAAGGTCGGCAACCTCAATTACCCGGAAGAAGCCAAGCTCAAGAAGCTCTACGGCGCGCTGCGCATGACGGTCAACATCAAGGCCGACGGCACGCTGGAAAGCATCGAGCTCAACCAGAGTTCCGGCCATCCGGTGCTCGACGAAGCCGCGCGCCGCATCGTCGAGCTGGCTGCGCCCTACGCGGAATTTCCGCCGGAAATCCGCAAGGATACCGACATCGTCAGCATTACCCGCACCTGGACATTTACCCGCGAAGACACGCTGGCCTCACAATGAGGCCGCTTCGATAAGAGGAGGGCGACAAGCCATGGAATCCTACTACCGCTACCACGTCTTTTTCTGCCTCAACCGCCGCGATGACGGCGCCGCCTGCTGCTGCGACCATGATGCCGAGGGCATGTTCGACTACGCCAAGCGCCGCATCAAGGCGCTCGATCTCAACGGGGAGGGCGGGGTGCGCGTCAATCGCGCAGGTTGTTTCGACCGCTGCGACGAAGGCCCGCTGCTGGTGGTCTACCCGGAGGCGGTCTGGTATACCTTCGTCGACCAGGACGACATCGACGACATCATCGCGTCGCATCTGCAGAACGGACGGGTGGTCGAGCGCCTGAGGGTGTGAGTGTGCTGTGGCGCAGTGCGAGCGGTGCGCCCGGCAAGCCTTTATATCCGGCGCGTGATCGCCGCCTGCAAGCGCTGCGATAACGCATCCACGCTGTGCGGCGCTGCCTGGCGTTGCGCCTCCCCCCAGATCGGGTTGGGAAAATGGCGGTCGTCGGCGTAGCGCGGAATCACGTGCCAGTGCAGGTGCGGCACCACGTTGCCGAGGCTGGCGAGGTTGATTTTGTCCGGCGCCAGCACCTCCCGCACCGCCGCCTCCACCGCGAATACCACGGTCATCAGGCGCGCCTGTTCGGCGGGGTCGAGGTCGGTCATTTCCTTCACGTGACGGTTCAGGATCACGCGGCAGAAGCCCGGGTAGTCGGCGTCTTGTACCAGGATCGTGCGGCACAGCGCGTCCTGCCAGAGCACCTGTTCACCGGCCGGGTTGCACAGCGGGCACGCCATCAGGCCACCCCCGCGCCGTGCGCCTGTTGATCGGCGTGGTAGCTCGACCGCACCATCGGCCCGCACGCGGCCTGGGTGAAACCCATGGCCAGCGCCTGCTGCTCGAACCAGGCGAAGCGTTCCGGCGCGACGAAGCGCGCCACCGGCAGGTGGTGTGCGCTCGGCTGCAGGTACTGGCCGAGGGTGAGCATGGTGACGCCGTGGGCGCGCAGATCGCGCATCACCGCCAGGATTTCCTCGTCGGTTTCGCCCAGCCCCAGCATCAGGCCGGATTTGGTGGGAGCGTGCGGGAAGCGCGCGCCGAAACCGGCCAGCAGTTTCAGCGAGTGGGCGTAATCGGCACCGGGACGGGCCTGCTTGTAGAGGCGCGGTACGGTTTCCAGGTTGTGGTTCATCACGTCCGGCGGCGCTTCGCTGAGGATATCCAGCGCGACATCGAGCCGACCCCGGAAATCCGGCACCAGCACTTCGATTTTCAGATGCGGCGAATGCTGCCGCGCGGCGCGGATGCAGTCGGCGAAATGGCGCGCGCCGCCGTCGCGCAGGTCGTCGCGGTCGACGCTGGTGATGACCACGTATTTCAGCCGCATCGCGGCGATGGTGCGCGCCAGCTTTTCCGGTTCCTCGGCGTCGGGCGGCAGCGGCTTGCCGTGGGCGACGTCGCAGAACGGGCAGCGCCGCGTGCAGAGGTCCCCCAGGATCATGAAGGTGGCGGTGCCGCCGCTGAAGCATTCGCCGATGTTGGGGCAGGTGGCTTCCTCGCACACCGTATGCAGGTTGTTGTCGCGCAGGATCTGCTTGATCTCGCGGTAGCGCGCGCTGTCCGGCACCTTCATGCGGATCCACTCCGGCTTGCGCGGGGCCGGCTGCGGCACGATCTTGATCGGGATGCGCGCGGTCTTCGCGGCGCCTTTCTGTCGGGTTTCAGTGCTCATGTCGGGGTCAGGAGGCCTGCAATCGGCGGGTCACGCATTCTATCAGCTGCGCGCCCAGGGTTTCGACGTCGGCGCCGATGCCGAGGTCGCGCGTGCGGGTGACCGCCAGGCCGCGGTAGCCGCACGGGTCGATGGCGCTGAACGGCGCCAGGTCCATGTCCACGTTCAGGCTGAGGCCGTGGTAGCAGCAGCCGTGTTTCAGGCGCAGCCCGAGCGAGGCGATCTTGGCGTCGCCGACGTAGACGCCGGGCGCATCCGCGCGGCCCTGCGCGCTGACACCGTGGACGGCCAGCAGGCCGATCACCGCGCCTTCCATGCGGTCCACCAGTTGGCGGATGGAAAGCCCGCGACGCTTGAGGTCGAGCAGCAGGTAGAGCACGACCTGGCCGGGGCCGTGATAGGTGATCTTGCCTCCACGGTCGGTGAGCACCAGCGGGATATCGTCGCGCAGCGGCATCGCCACCGCGCGCCGGTTGAGGCCCAGGGTGTAGACCGGCGGGTGTTCGGTGAGCCAGAGTTCGTCCGGCGAGTCGGGCGTGCGTGCCGCGCTGAAGGCCTGCATCGCGTGCCAGGTCACCGTGTAATCGGTGCGGCCGAGGTGTCGCTGCGAGATCACAGCACGATCTTGACCATCGGGTGCGCGCTCAGCGCGCGGTAGAGGTCGTCCAGCTGCTGTTTGGAGGTGGCGGTGACGGTGCAGGTCAGGCTGATGTAATTGCCGCCGCTGCTGCCGCGCATTTCCATGCGGCTGGCGTCGAAGCCGGGGGCGTGGGCTGCGACGACGTCGCAGATGACTTCGGCGAAATCGGGACGGGTGGGGCCCATGATCTTCAGCGGAAATTCGCAGGGGAATTCCAGCAGGGTGTCTTGTTCGCTCATGACGGTTGCCTCATCACGCGGTTCTTGTAGTCCTGGTATAGCCGGTACATGCGGTGGAACAGCGGGCCGGGCCGGCCGTCGCCGACGGGCTGGCCGTCGAGGCTGACGATGGCCAGCACTTCCTTGGTGGAAGAGGTCATCCACAGCTCGTCGGCGGCGCGGATGCGCGCTTCCGCGAACTTGCCGGTCTCCACGGGGATGCCGTCCGCCGCGGCCAGCTCCAGGATCAGGTCGTAGGTGATGCCGGGCAGCATGTGGTGATCCTTGGGCGGCGCCAGGATGACCCCCTGCGCCACGGCGAAGATGTTGCTGGCCGCGCCCTCGGTGAGGATGCCGTCGCGGAACAGCACGCTTTCGATGGCGCCGGCGTCCACCGCCTGCTGCCGCAGCAGCACGTTGGGCAGCAGCGCGATGGCCTTGATGTCGCATCGGTCCCAGCGGTTGTCCTTTGCCGACACCAGCGCGATGCCTTGCTCGATTTGTTCGCGCGGCGGGGTCAGCAGCGGGTTGCTCATCATGAACACGGTCGGCGTGGCCTGTTTGGGAAACGCGTGGTCGCGCGGGGCGACGCCGCGCGTCACGTGCAGGTAGACCGACTGGTCCTCGGGCGCGTTGCGGGCGATCAGGTCGATCACCAGTCTCGCCCAGGTGTCGAGCGGATACGGATTGGCGATGCGGATGCCGTCCAGGCTCTGCTGCAGGCGCCGCAGGTGCTCCTGCAGACGGAACGGGTGGCGCGAATAGACCGGGATGACCTCGTAGACGCCGTCGCCGAAGATGAAGCCGCGATCGAGTACCGGAACCTGCGCCTCCTCGATCGGCAGGAATTCGCCGTTGAGATAGACGATCTGCGGCACGGTTACTGCAGCATCAGCTTGAGGCTGTCCCACAGGCGTCCGAACAGTCCGGCGATGGCGACGTCCTCGGCGGCGACCAGGTTGCGGCTGGCCAGCGGCTTGCCGTCCAGCGTGAAGTTGATCTTGCCGATCACCTGGCCGGCCTTGACCGGTGCGATCAGCGGCTGCTGGCTCACCACCTCGGCCTTGACCTTGTCGTACTGGCCACGCGGCAGGGAGAGGAACAGGTCCTGCGGTACGGTGGCGACCAGGCTGTCCTCGTGGCCTTTCCAGACCTTGAAGCTGGAAACGGTCTGGCCCTTGCGGTAGACCAGTTTGGATTCGTAGAGCAGGAAGCCGAAATTGAGCAGTTTCTGGCTTTCCGCGGCGCGGGTGGCGTCCGACGGCGTGCCCAGCACGACGGAGATCATGCGGGTTTCGCCGCGTTTTGCCGAAGCGATCAGGCAGTAGCCGGCGGCCTTGGTGTGGCCGGTCTTCATGCCGTCGACGTTGGGGTCCACCCACAGCAGGCGGTTGCGGTTCATCTGGCGGATGTTGTTGTAGCTGTATTCCTTGAGGGAATACAGGCGCTTGTACTGCTCCGGGAAATCGCGGATCAGCGCCGAGGCGAGGATGGCCAGGTCGGTGGCCGTGGTGTAGTGGTTGGGGTCGGGCAGGCCGGTGGCGTTGACGAAATGGCTGCCGGTCATGCCGAGGCGCGCCGCTTCCTTGTTCATCAGGTCGGCGAAGGTCGCTTCGGAGCCGGCCACGGCTTCGGCCAGCGCCACGCTGGCGTCGTTGCCGGAAACCACGATCATGCCGTGCAGCAGTTCATCGACGGTGACCACGGACTTGGGGTCGATGAACATGCAGGAGCCCTGGGCGCCGCCGCAGCCACCGCCGCCGCCCTTCCACGCGAACTCGCTGACCGGCACCGTCTGGGTGGGCTGCAAATGGCCCTGTTGCAGCGACTTGAAAGCAAGGTAGGCGGTCATCAGCTTGGTCAGCGAGGCCGGCTCGATGCGCTCGGCGGCATTCTGCTGGGCCAGCGTGGTCCCGCTGTTGAAGTCGAGCAGCACGTAGGCTTTCGCCGCCACGGTGGGCGGGGGCGGGGCATCGGC
>Ga0172373_10008220_pt1 | contig 13284 bp, 13 predicted proteins | sample Lak10m_2_FD_114546 | JGI IMG/M metagenome (GOLD analysis project Ga0172373, IMG submission 114546) | Freshwater microbial communities from Kabuno Bay, South-Kivu, Congo - kab_092012_10m | ecosystem: Environmental > Aquatic > Freshwater > Lake | place: Democratic Republic of the Congo... | reverse complement strand
GTATAAATTTACACTTTCACGGTATGACTCTTCAGATGTTACAATTCCGGCTTTACCGATTTATTACAAGCTTGCAGCGACAAATGCAAAAATTTCACCGGTAATTATTCAGGAATTAATTAAAAACGATTCCACACTTAAAGTAGTTTTCAGTAATCCCATTTCTTTTACGGTTCATTCTTTAAAAGTTTCAAAGGAGGAGGATATTAAAGATGTAAAAGAACCAATGACAATTCCACTTGATTGGAAAATAATTTTACTATGGGTGCTTGGCGGCTTTATATTGTTGGCTTTAATTATCTTAATTGTCAGGAAATATTTTTTGAAAAAGAAGCATGCGTTGAAGCCCGACAAAATCATTGTGCTTCCTCCTCATATAAGGGCATTAAATAGTTTGAAAGAACTTGAATCAAAAGAACTCTGGAAAAATGGAATGGTGAAAGAATATCATTCTGAAATTACTGAAGTCATTAGAAAATATTTTGAGGAGAGATTTAATTACCCCGCACTTGAATTAACAACATCGGAATCAATAGAGTTATTGAAGAACTATTCAGAGGCTAAAGATATATTAAATGTTACACGGGATTTTCTAACAAACGCTGATCTTGTCAAGTTCGCAAAATTTATTCCGATAGCTTCAATAAATATTGAAATAATGAATCAAGCAAGAACGATAGTGCAGCAAACTATTCCAAATCAAATCGAAGCAATGAAGGAATCAGCATGATTGCAGAAGATTTATCGTTCGCATATCCCTGGGTACTCTGGTTATTGTTTGTGATTCCCGCAATGATCTTTTGGTACTATTTCAAGGGGCGAAAACGAGAGCCGGGAATAAATTATTCTTCTTTAAAATTTTTAGAAGGGATTTCATCCAACTGGAAAGAAAAATTAAAAGACGTTCCAATATTTCTTAGAGCTGCAGCTTTGGCTTTTATGATTGTAGCATTAGCACGTCCGCAGACATTTTCTTCAGGCGAAAATATTTATGCCGAAGGAATTGATATTTCACTCGTACTTGATATTTCGGGCAGTATGCTTGCAGAAGATTTACGACCGAACAGATTAGAGTCGGCAAAAAAAGTAATTAATAATTTTATACAAGGAAGAATTTCTGATAGAATCGGGTTAGTTGTTTTTTCGCGATATGCTTTCACGCAATGTCCCTTAACGGTTGACTATAACGTACTGCGAAATCTCTTAAATGAAATAAAAAGTGGAATGATTGAAGACGGCACTGCTATTGGAAATGCTTTGGCTAATGGCACAAACAGGTTGAAAGACAGCAAGGCAAAAAGTAAAATAATTATTTTACTCACCGATGGAGTAAACAATGCCGGTGAAGTTGATCCTTTGACCGCAGTAGAAATTGCTAAGAATTATGGAATAAGGATTTATACAATTGGTGTGGGCACGCGTGGTGAAGCGCCTTATCCGGTTCAAACTCCATTCGGAATTCGATATCAAATGGTGCCTGTCGAAATTGACGAAGCATTACTAAAAAATATTGCCGGATCAACAGGGGGGCAGTATTTCCGTGCAACTGATAATCGTACATTGAATGAAATTTATAATAAAATTGACAAGCTTGAAAAAACTAAAGTGGAAGTTACTTCTTATCAAAATGCGGCTGAACTTTATTATGGCTGGCTTGGTATAGGACTCTCTCTAATTTTCCTGGAGTTACTTCTTAGCAAAACTGTTTTTAGGAGGGTGCCTTAATGTTTAGATTTGAGCATCCGGAGTATTTAGCTTTTCTATATTCAATCCCTATTCTTATTATTGGCTACTGGTTCGCGGTTTACTTAAAAAATAAATCACTTGTAAATTTTGCTGATAAAAAACTTCATCAAATTTTAATTCCTGATTACAGCTCACTAAAAAATATTTTTCGTTTTATTCTTATCATTCTTGCGCTTGTATCGGGCGTATTTGCTTTAGCCAATCCTCAGGTAGGCAGCAAATTAGAAGAAGTGAAGCAGCAGGGCATAGATGTAGTTATTTGTTTGGATGTTTCATTAAGTATGCAAGCGGAAGATATTAAACCAAATAGATTAGAGAAAGCAAAATTTCAGATTTCGAACTTGATTCAAAAACTGCGCGGCGATAGAATTGGTTTAATTATTTTTTCAGGCGACGCTTATGTGCAGTTTCCACTTACAACGGATTACTCGGCAGCAAATTTATTTCTATCTGCTGTTGATTTTAATTCTGTACCTCAGCCAGGGACTGCAATTGCATCGGCAATAGATATGGCTGTTCAATCTTTTGATTCGGTTGCAACACAAAAAGTGATTGTTGTAATTACTGATGGCGAAGACCACGAAGGTGATATTGATGCAGCAGTATCCGATGCTCAGCAAAAAGATATTAAAATTTATGCTATTGGACTTGGTTCACCGGATGGTGTCCCCATCCCTATTTATGATCCCAAAGGACGACCTATGGGATTTAAAGAGGACAAAATGGGAAACACTGTTCTGACAAAACTTGATGAATCTGTTTTGATTAAAATTACCGAACAAGGGAATGGTAAATATTTCCGCGGCTCAAATTATGACGATCATCTGGATAAAATATTTAAGGATTTATCAGGAATCGAAAAAACCGAATTCGGTGTAAAGAAAGTTACTGATTATGAGGATCGCTTCTACTATTTTTTAATTCCTGCAGTAATGTTTCTATTCGTAGAATTTTTTATGACTGACAGAAAATCCAAGTTTTATAAAAAGTTAAATCAAAAATTAGGGTTAGAAAAAAAGGTTAAGTAATAAGATATGTTTATGAAAAAATATTTTTTTGTTTTACTCATCATATCAATATAAGTTATCTCATATAGTCAAAGCACACGCTCAATCAATAATGATGGTGTTGATCTATACAAAGATGGAAAATATAATGATGCCGAAATTAATTTTAAGAAAAGTATTGAAAGTGATCCTGAACTTTTTGAATCGAAATTTAATCTTGGCGATACTTATTACAAACAAGGCAAGTATGATGAGGCTATAAAAACTTATCAGTCGCTTCAAAGTCAGACAAATGATAATGAGCTAAAAGCAAAGTTGCAGCATAATATTGGTAATTCGCTTTTAAAATCTCAGAAACTTGAAGAGAGTGTTAATGCATATAAAAATGGGCTCAAACTGAATCCTAATGATGCAGACACGAAATATAATTTGTCTTATGCTTTGTCTTTATTAAAGGATAAACAAAACCAACAGAAGAATGATCAAAATAATAAGGAGCAAAAAAAGGACAACAAACAAAACAAAGATGGGCAGAATAAAGATCAGAATAAACAGGATAATAAGGATCAAAATCAAGATAAGCAGAATCAGCAAAATCAAAATCAACAGCAGCAAAACCAAAAAGATCAACAAACTAAACAAGATGCTTTGAAACAAAAGCCGAGTAAAATTTCAAAAGAGGAATCGGAAAGAATCCTAAATGCATTAAAGAACAATGAAAAAGATCTTCAGAAAAAATTGCGGAAGAAAGCAGGCAATGTTGTTCGCACTGAAAAAGATTGGTAATATGACTTTAAAAGTATTACTGACAATTTTATTGTTTAGCTCGCTTAATTATGCTCAAAAATTCTATGCTTCGGTTGATAAAAACAAGGTTGGACTAAATGAGCAATTCGAAATATCGTTTACTTTTGAAGGAAAAGATATTAACAGTTTAAATAATTTCACACCCCCTGCATTTACAAATTTCCTTGCACTTTCCGGACCGAATCAATCAACAAGCATGCAGATAATTAATGGAAATGTTTCTGCATCTCGAACTTATTCTTATTACTTACAGCCAAGAAGCATTGGTAAATATTCTATTGGCAGCGGTTCAATTCAATTTGATGGTGGAACTTTTAAAACACAACCTCTGACAATCGAAGTAGTTAAAGGCAATACACAACCCCAGCAGCAGTCAAATGATAACACCGTTTCGAATGCCGATATAGCGGACAACTTATTTATTCGCGCTATGGTAGATAAACAAAAAGTTTATCTTGGTGAACAAGTCACAGTCGTCTATAAACTTTATACCCGATTAAATATTGCCTCGCAAATGTCTATCAGTAAACTACCTAATTATGAAGGGTTTTGGTCTGAAGAAATTGAAACACCAAACAATATTGATTTTAATACAGAAGTAATTAATGGGAAACAATACAGGGTGGGTGTACTAAAAAGAGCAGCGCTTTTTCCTTCGCAAACCGGTGAGCTTTCAATTACCCCATTCGAATTAAATGTCCCTGTTCAAATTCAAAAGAAAAAACGAAGCAATAATATCTTTGATGATTTTTTTAATGACCCTTTCGGACGAAGTGAAACTTATGACTACAATGCAAAATCAAATACTGTAAAAATTACAGTTTTGTCTTTACCTGAATCGAAGAAACCTGTTTCTTTTGCAGGCACCGTCGGGAAGTTTGAAATCACTTCTTCAATCGAACAAAAAAAATATAAAACAAATGAACCGTTCTTAATCACACTTAGTATTTCCGGCTCGGGCAACGTTAAACTTCTAAACACTCCTGAGTTGAATCTGCCGACCGGTTTAGATAAATATGAACCAAAAACAAATGAAGAAATTAATCCCGGAACTTTGGTAACCGGGATAAAAAAGATAGAGTATGTAATTGTTCCTAGAATTGCAGGCGCAAAAGAAATTCCGCCCATCGAGTTTTCTTATTTTGACCCCTCAAAAAAATCTTATGTAACTTTAACTTCACCGGGATATAATATAGACGTAGTGCAAGGTGAAACTGAAGGGGAGGAGTACGCAAATAAACATGGAGTTGAAACACTTGACAACGATATTAGATTTATTAAACTTAATACAGAAGACCTGTCGTTGAAATCGGACATGACTATTTTTCACTGGGGATTTTGGGCAGGCGCAATAGTTCCTTCTTTAGTTGTTTTATTTCTCGTATTATGGAAAAGACGAGAAGATAGACTCTCAGGGAATGTTCAACTGATGAAGTATCAGCGTGCTCAAAAAATTGCGAAGAATAGATTAAAAGCTGCAAAAAAATTAATGGAAGAAAATAAAGTTGAAATTTTCTTTTCGGAAATCTCTCTGGCACTCTTCGGTTATCTTGAAGATAAATTACATATTTCAAAAGCAGAATTTACTCTTGAGCACGCTTGTGAAATTTTAACCACGAAACAAATTCCAGACCAGATTATCGATAGTTTGCGCGAATCTGTACAACAGTGTGAGTTTGTTCGATTCGCTCCGAACACTGATGGGATGGCTGCGATAAAAGAACTGTATGAAAGTATTTCTCACATAATAATTGAGATTGAAAGGAGCATAAAATAATTTATGAAAATTCCTTCTATTCAATTTATTCATTTTTTTTATTTATTAATTTTATTTCAATTGCCGTTATTATCTAAAGCAGCACCAACTGTCGATGATATTTTTAGCTCGGCAAATGATAATTATAAAACAGGAAATTTCGAGTTAGCTATTGCTGAATATGAAAAATTAATTCATCAGGGTTATGAAGGCACTTCGCTGTTTTATAATCTTGGCAACTCCTATTATCGTCTTGGAATTATTGGCAAAGCGATTCTAAATTATGAAAAAGCATTGAACTTATCACCCAACGACGAAGATGTCCAACATAATCTTGCTTTTGTAAACTTGAAAACCGTTGACAAAATTGAATCTTTGCCAAAGTTTTTCCTTTTTCAATGGTGGGAAAATTTGCTCAATTTATTTGCTGTTAACGGATGGAGCTATTTTATACTTGGTATATTTCTATTGATACTTATCTGTGTTGTGGTGTATTTCTTCACCCCAAAAATTGAATTCCAAAAAGCTTTTTTCCTTACTGGTTTGTTTCTAATTTTGCTCTTGCTTTTTGCTGCCTCAATTCTAATGATAAATATTAATCGGGAAATGAATTGGAATTATGGGATTGTTATGACCACAAAATTAATCGCTAAAACTTCACCGGACGATCAGAGTAGGGATAGCTTTTCAATTCATGAAGGTCTAAAAGTTAAAATTGAAGATCAACTTGAAAATTGGTATAAAATTAAATTACCAGATGGCAAAATTGGCTGGGTTATAAAGAGGGATATCGAAATTATTTAGTACAATAATTAATGCTTTTTTTAATGATACAAATTCAATAGTTTTAAAACAATAATTATTAAAAAATGAAAGGAAATGAATGAAAAAAATGATCTTTTGCTTCGTACTCATTCTTGCTGTTGGAGTTTCGACCAAAATCTTTGCACAAGAAGTTACGAAAGACGCAAACTCAAAAACCGAACAGACACAAACTGTTGACTCGAATAAACCATTTAACACAGTATGCCCTGTTAGCGGTGAAGAAGTTGATCCGGAAATTACTTATCAGTATGATGGAAAAACTTATGCTCTCTGCTGTAAAAGCTGTTTAAAGAAATTTAAAAATGATCCTGAGAAGTACATCGGTAAATTAAGTGAAGATGGAAAATCAATTAAAAAGAAATCTTAAATAAAGGGAAGGTTACTAAAATGAAGTATCTATTATTTGTTTTTGCATTTGTTCTTGGTTTATCTTTTTTCTCAAGCGCTAATACTGAAGATGAAAATTGCTGCAAAAAAAATAAAATGGAATGTAAAGAAGATCAGAAATGTTCGATGGAACACGGTTCGATGGTTTGCATGGACGACAGCACTAAATCTGATATGAAATGCAAAAAAGACGGCGAAATGAAAATGGATTGCTGCAAAAAAGATGACGATAAAAAAATGAATTGCTGCAAAGACAGTGATGATAAAAAAGAATGCAAACATTCTGATATGGAAGAAAAATCAGAAGATAGTTCAAAATAAATTTTAGCTGTTTAATTCTAAACCCGAAGTCTTTGATAAGCTTCGGGTTTTTTTGTTTAAATTTCTATATATAATTTTTCTTTATTTATGGATAGTAAAAAATATAATAGAACAAAATTAACCGTCGGAATAATCGAAACCGTGCTTAGTTTTGTTCTGATTTTTTTATTTGTAAAATCTGGATTGAATAGCCGGCTTGAAGAGTTAATCCGAATTTATTCCCAAAATGATTACTTAGTATTTCTATTTTTTATCTTAATTATGGGAATTGGCTCATCAGTGTTATTTCCTCCGCTTAGTTTTTACTCAAGTTATTTCCTTGAGCATAAATACAAACTTTCTAATCAGTCTTTATTGAAATGGGTGTGGGAAAGTTTTAAAACAGTTGCAGTATCATCCGTGATTGCAACACCCATCCTGTTAGCCTTCTATTACAGTATTCTTCATTATGGAACTAATTGGTGGCTTCCTTTTGCAGCAGTGTTATTTCTATTCTCAGTGATCCTTGCCCGGGTTGTGCCTGTGTATATCCTTCCACTATTTTACAAATTAATTCCAATTGAAAACGAATCTTTAAAAAATAGGATAACACAATTAGCAGATGAAGCTGGGATAAAAGTTGAAAATATTTTCAAGTTTGATATGAGTAAAAACACCAAGAAAGCAAATGCAGCTTTTACCGGAATTGGCAGATCAAAACGAATTTTACTTGGCGATACTTTGCTGGATAATTTTTCTGAAGATGAAATTGAAACTGTAATTGCTCATGAGCTTGGGCACTATAAGAATAAACATATCATCAAAAATATTATCTATGGTACTATTACCAGTTTTCTGACACTTTTTGTCGTATCAATTTTTTATTCAGATTCTATTTTCTGGTTTAATCTAAAAAGTATTGAACAGATAGCTGCACTGCCGCTGTTGGTGCTTTGGTTAATGGTCATCGGATTAGTTCAAACTCCATTGGGAAATATTCTTTCCAGAAAATATGAGTACGAAGCCGATCAATATGCAATTCAAGCAACGCAAAAATCTTCTGTGTTCATAGCTACATTAGAAAAGTTAAACAAACAAAATTTAGGTGATCCAGAACCGCATCCCTTCATTGAATGGTATTTTTATAGCCATCCATCTATCGCAAAGAGAACAAATGCAATTCTAAAAGTAGAAAAAACACTAAATAGTATTCAAGCTTCTAATACTTTATTTTAAAACTAATGATTACTTATTTCAAATTATTTTTAATTGTAATTCATACAACAATTTGCTCAGTACTTGCGCTGATCTTTGCCTTCATAGAACGACGCTTTATAGTTTACTTTTGGATTTCTAAATTATTCTCTGGTGGAATTTTGTTGATTACCGGAATCAAACTTAAGGTGGAGGGGTTTGAAAATATCGATCCGAAAGCCACTTATGTTTTTGTTTCGAATCATTCGAGCCAGTTTGATATCACGGCACTTCAATATGGGATCCCAAATCGTTTAGCAATGATTTATAAAAAAGAACTTTCCAAAATTCCATTATTCGGCTGGCAGCTAGCCGCAGGACCTTATGTGAGTATTGATAGAAAAAATGCTGAAAGTGCTTTGAAAAGTATTCAAAAAGCTAAACAGATAATGCAAGAAAAAAATGTTTCTATATTAGTTTTTGCCGAAGGTACTCGCAGCCCGGATGGACAGATTCAGGAATTTAAACGTGGAGCATTCAGGCTTGCTTCGAGCGTGGGGTATCCGATAGTTCCAATTACTATTATTGGCTCCAGTAGAATTATGCCAAAAGGAAAATTAAAATTTAATAAAGGTGAAATGATAATGCGAATAGATAAGCCAATCCCTACTCAAGAACTGAAATCCCGTCTGGATGAAATGACGATGATGAAAACCATAAGAGATATAATAATAAAAAACTCCAATTGAAATGGGCAGAGATTATCTTAAATTTAATTCTCGAAGACTCAAATTAAATTTAGAGAATAATTAATGGTTGTTGGTATAATTCCTGCTCGTTTTGCAAGTACAAGACTAATGGGTAAGCCTTTAGCTGATATTGGCGGTAAACCCATGATCCAACATACTTATGAAAGTGCATTAAAATCTAAGCTGCTGAATAAAATTATTGTCGCTGTTGACGACTTAAAAGTTGCAGAGGTTGTCAGAAATTTTGGCGGCGAAGCGATGATTACTCCAAAGGAAATTTCGACCGGTTCAGATAGGATTGCCTATATTACTAAGACTTTACCAAAAGCAAAAATTATTGTTAACATTCAAGGAGATGAACCATTTATCGAAGGGGAGATGATTGATCAAGCAATTGAACCCATGATATTTGATCGTACTGTTTATGTAACAACGCTTGCAAAGAGAATTAACTCTATCGATGAATTGAAATCCTCAGCGGTAGTCAAAGTTGTTTTTGATTACAATAATTATGCAATGTATTTCTCTCGTTCTTCTATTCCATTTGTGAGAGATGCAAAATCAAACTTAGAAAGATTACAGATAGGTGAAATTTATAAGCACATCGGATTATATGTTTTCAAGCGCGATGCACTTTTGAAATTTACAACTCTGGAAATCACTGACCTCGAAAGAACTGAAAAACTTGAGCAGTTACGAATGCTTGAAAATGGAATGAAAATAAAAATCGTTGTAACGGAACACGAATCTTTTTCAGTTGATACACCTGATGATTTAAAACGGATCAGAGCTTTTTATAAATTTAAGCTTAAATCGGAAGAAGGCTAGTAGTTGAAAAAAATACTTTTAGCAAACCTACCTACTCCTTTGCAGCAGATCAATTTTGATAATAAGAAATTTCTTATCAAAAGAGATGATCTGACGGGAGTTGAATTATCAGGCAACAAAGTTCGAAAACTTGAGTACATCCTTTATCAGGCGAAAAAAGAAAAATCGGATTATATATTTACTTGCGGCGGTGACCAATCCAATCATGCCCGTGCTACTGTTATTGCTGCATCCAAGGCAGGCATGAAAACAAAATTATTTCTTTGGGGCTGGGGCACTGAAAAATCTAATCAGGATGGCAATTTATTTCTATGTAAGTATTTTGGTGCTGAAATTCATTATCTCAGTTATTCTGAATATCAACATGTAAATCAGATTATGTTTGACGAAAAAAAAAAATTTGAAAGAAGAAAATTAAGCGTGTACGTTATTCCGGAAGGGGGTTCTACTGTAATTGGAATTAATGGATATTTTGAATTTGTGAACGAATTGAAATCTCAAATAAATTTGAAAAGAGTAGGTGGCATTCTAACCGCTGCAGGTACTGGTGGAACTTCTGCTGGAATTCTCGCCGGACTTGCCGCCGCTAAAATAAACGCCAAAGTTTTTGCTGTAAATGTTCTTTATCCGAACGAAATTATTAAAGAAAAAATATTACTATTAGCAGAAGCATTTTGCAGAGAAAATAAAATTGGTTTAAATATTAATTCGGACAATCTTATTATTCTTGATGGTTATTCGATGGAGGGATATAAAAATATTTCTAATGATAAACTAAAATTGATTAAGAAATTTGCACATCATTCTGGAATACTTTTGGACCCTGCATACACAGGCAAGGCATTTTATGCATTCAGGGAAAATTTTCTAAACAATAATAAAAATCACAAAGTAATATTTTTGCATAGCGGTGGAATATTTGGCGTGTTTAACAAACGACGAGAATATTTATCAAGTTAATCTGTCATTGCCAATGTCGAGCAGAAGACCTATTTTCCTGATGTAATTTTTTTGGGTGAAGTATAATGGTTGAGTCAGCCGATAAAGTTTTTTATAAGAGAAAAATCGAAATAAGTTTGAAACAGAAAAGAAATTCAAGGAGCTAATATGAGCAATAAAATTCGTGTAATAGTTGCAAAGGCAGGATTGGATGGTCACGATCGAGGCGCTAAAGTTATTGCTGCAGCTCTTCGGGACGCGGGGATGGAAGTCATTTATACTGGTTTAAGGCAAACTCCAGAAAGAATCGTTGATGCAGCTATTCAGGAGGACGCTGATGTAATTGGAATCAGTATATTATCCGGAGCGCACATGACAATTTTCCCGCGCATATTAGAACTAATGAAAGAAAAGGGGATTGATGATATTCTTTTAACTGGGGGTGGTATAATTCCGAAAGATGATATGAATGAACTAAGAAAAATGGGAGTGGGAGAATTATTTACTCCCGGTGCATCCACACAAAACATTGCAGAGTATATCAAACTATGGTGTTCAGAACATCCACGAAAGATGACAGTGTAAGCTGCAATTAATCGCCTTTGTATTTACTTAACCCGCCTCCATAGGTAGCTATCCATTTATTTCCTGCCCCATCAACGGCAATCGAAAATATTCTATCATTTGCTATTCTGGAATTTGTTGTGTTATAGTTTATCCACGTATTTCCATCAAATTTAGAAATTCCAAGGTATGAATTCGCGAACCATTTGTTATTTAGATTATCAACCGTAACGTAAAAAACTTCATCCGAGGGTAAGAATTGATTAGTTGTCCAATTCGCACCATCATAATAAGCAGAGCCGCCCGGTATGTCATTGACAAAGCCGATTGCAGCCCAAATAATTCCTGAATGATCAATGGCAATATTCATTGCGTTATTTGAGAATCCTGTTTTAAAGCTGTTAAATCTCACCCACGAATCACCGTCGAATTTTGCAATTCCTTTATCGTAAGTTCCTGTCCAAATACTTCCTTCATTATCAACTGCAACGGTTTGTATAAAATTAGACCCAACATTAGAATTGGTTGTATTATAAACAATCCAGCTGCTTCCATCGAAACTTAAGAGACCACCGCCAGCCGTTCCAATCCATTTTTTACCATCAGGTGCAATTGCAATGCAGTTTATCTCGTTAACGGGTAACCCTGAATTGGATGTATTATAAATTGTCCAGTTAAAATCATCATAAACAGCTAAGCCGTAAGTTGTTGCTACCCATTTTTTATTATCAGTGTCAATGGCGATGTACTTTACAAAATTTGAAGGCAGGGGGGAGTTTTCTTCCGAATAAGTTTTCCATTCTTGATCATCAAACCTTACTAAACCGTTTCCGTTTGTAGCAACCCACTTGATAATTCCATTCTCAATTGCAACGTGAGTAATGTAATCAGAAATAAGTCCAGAGTTTGTAGTAGAAAAATTTACCCAAATTAGGCTATCAGTTAAATTTAAAAAGGGGTACCTTGTTGTACCACTGAATATTTCCACTTCCGATTTTGAATCCCAAAAACCACTGATGCGGAGTTTAAGCTCATACTTCCCAGGCAGTAACCCATCAATTATATTAGGAGTAAATTTATTTGTGGAAGAATCGTTAAGAATAATTTCGGCTCCGCGGGGATTTGAATCAATATTAAGTTTGCCAAAAATACCACTGATTTTTGTATAGTCAATAAAAGTCATTGTTAATGAATCACTATTTATTATAATTGTTGAGGTAACATCTTTAAAGTATTGCTGTTTGATTAAAAGTTGATATGTCCCTTCCTGCAAAAATTTAATAGTATCCGGAGTTAAATAGCCTGTAAATTTTCCATTCAGATATATTAATGAACCAGACGGACTGGAATTAACAAATAATTTCCCCGTCGGTAAAAGCTCATCATCAGTGGTTACCGAGACTACCTTATCACAAGAATTTATTAGAATACATTGAATAATTACAAACGCAGGGAATATTTTTTTTATCGAAAATTTTTTCATCATATTAAAAGTTAAGGTAAGCCCGGGGTATAACCAAATGATCTTATAAATGTTTCATTAAATAGAGCTCCTGTTTGTGAACGCACATAAGAAGCAAAGATTCCGAAACCGCCATCAATATTTGTGTAATCTGTTTCGTCGAGTTTTACAGTAAAGTCATCCAGAAATCCATTTGTGGTAGAATAATATCTAGATAGTTCCTCATCGAAAACCAATAAGCTGAGCACAGCTCCAAGTATTTTATAATGTGCTTTGTCTTCATCTCCCTCGCTTATTTGTCTGAACACAGAATCGAGTGAAGTCATTTCAAATCTTACAGAGTTGGTATTGATCACAACTGGATATTCCGGAACCCATTTCCCATTTTCATTAATATAAGTGATAGGGATATCCTTCCCATATCTAATTCCATCGACTAAATAATAAAAAGTAAGTTTTGGAAGATACCACCTGCTTGATACTGGTCCATTCCAGATAAATTGAAAATATTGCTGATCTTCCACCGGCAGAAGATGGTCGCTTGATGTGTCAAAGGTGACACTTTCCGGGAGCTTTGTAAGTGCGGATAGTTTTTTACCGCTTGGTAGGACAGCAACTATTTGAATGGAATCATCCCCATTTATTTTGAATTCGTTAGTGTAATAGAAATGTTGCGGCGAATTATATCTGGAAGTATCCTCTCTCGAAATAGATGTATCT